>Ga0210406_10002775_pt1 | contig 19674 bp, 22 predicted proteins | sample IncBWC30MmetaG_FD_155454 | JGI IMG/M metagenome (GOLD analysis project Ga0210406, IMG submission 155454) | Forest soil microbial communities from Barre Woods Harvard Forest LTER site, Petersham, Massachusetts, United States - Inc-BW-C-30-M | ecosystem: Environmental > Terrestrial > Soil >... | reverse complement strand
CATCGTATTCCCGCGCGCCGTGGTCACCGATTGAAATGTCTTGACGTAATTGTCGACCAGATTGCTATACCATGCGTCGATTAGCTTGCTTTCGATCGACGAATACACTCCCGCCAAAATCGCCATCAGCGCCAACGGAAGCATGGCGACGACTAGTTTTCGACGTAGCTTGAGGTTTGCTAGCAGGCCCATACTTGCTTCGTTCCAATGAAGTCTGAGATCGGGCGGTGATCTGTGAAACCCGGGAAGACCGTTGACCTTTCTAGTGCATGTTATTCAGTTTGGCTGCCCCGAACAAGCAGCAATTCGCCTGAAACATCCAGATCAAGCGGAGGGAGTCGGGGAATGAGTCGAAATTAGTTGGCAGAAATGATTAGCTGGGTGTCCGCGTTGCCGCACATTCCATAGACAGTCCCGGGAGTACAAGCTCCTACGGAATAGGTGTAACAACCGGGATGCTTTGCGGTGACGGTAATCGGGCGATCGGCGCCGCCAATGATGGCTCCTGAGTGGTCAAAGGGATCGCTGCTGCCGAAGTCGATGACGAATCCAGTGTTCTTGGAACTGGTCATGAAGGTCACGCTGGTGCCAACTTTAATGCAGAATGCTTTGTTGGATTTGGCGTCCGGAATGCTCGGCGTCGCGGTTGCATAGGAGCCCCCGCTTCGCCTGATGTCGATGGAGCAGGGCGCGGACGCGGAACCACACGTGTTCGCTTCGGTACAAATACTGGCGGGATTTGAAGCCGAGCATACATCGCCCTTAATTTTCTTCTTGGTGTCCTTTCCAACCAGGAAACCGGTCAGAAGAAGCGGCAGGACGAACAGGCAACAGAGAACTGCGAAATAGCGGCAAACCCTCATTGGGCACCTCACTTCGTGGAGATGAATTACTGGAACCTGAAACATCAAGAAACTGCACGCCTCCGCTAGCGCATTTCGCAGTCGACGAGCACTTTTAAATCCTGGCCTATCTGAACGGTGACGCGATTTCTACTGCAGAGTCCCGGCCTTGTTCCAATCGATAATGTTGACTAGCTTCCAGGGATTTTTGTTCAGCTGGAACTCAAGCTGTCCCTCTTTGTTAATCACCAGTTGCGCCGCTGGAAAGAGAACGCCAGCGCTCTTATCTTTGTCGGAATCATTTATCTCGATCTCGCCTGCAGTCAAATTGAATGCCCTGGTTTGCGTGTTGTAATAGGCCTCTCCGAATCTGAGAACCCGATTGGTGACGAAGCGAATCTTTCGGCCGGTGGGAGTGGGAACCAGGCGAATATAACTGAGGTCGTAGCCAAGCGTGCCGGTGATGGCAATCCGGCCCACGGACTTCATCTTGGTGAGCGCATTTACCAAGCCCTGATTTTGGCCCTTCTTAAAGGCATCAATGAGGATTTTTCTGTCCTCATCTGTGGAGAACTCGTAGATGGTCACCTTCACGCTGACGTTTTGGCCTAACTGTGTGCTGGTGCCCATTGCGGTGGCGTCAATGGTTTCTGTTTTTCTGTCATCGGCGGAAATAGCGGCCGTGACCCCTATCAGTACTAGCGCAGCGAGTAGCACCCCGCCGTAGCCGAATTTCCGAAAGTTGGATCTACCTGTATTGTCGCGCATTATCGTTTGCACTTTTTCTGAGCCGGTCAGACATCGTGAGACCAACTCCGTTCGACACCTACCTAGCGTCGAAGATGCAAATGACGCCGGCAGGTGTCCATGGGGGAAACATTAATGTTTGTAATTGGAGTGTGTCGACTAGGAAAACCCCTAGTTAACCCTCGGGGAACACAATGTGAGCACTCTGGACTATGTTCACTTGCCCGCCTAACGGAGACCTATTACGAAATCCAGCTAACTGGTAATTTGAGTACTGGGACCTACAAGTCCGATCAGCGCATGGTGTCTAACGACACCCGCCGATTTCAGCTCGCAGCGAGTCGAGCAAAGGCTCTCAGGTCGAATCATCGCGTGGTCTGTATGCGCCCACTAACAATGCCACGGTAATCGCGATGTAAAGAACACCAGCTATTCCCTCAAGTGCCGCCAGCATGCGCACTTCACCCTGAAGCGGGACAACATCGCCGTAGCCGATCGTTGAGAGAGTTACCAAGCTGAAGTATAAAAGTTCCGCGTGACGATCGGTTGTGGCGGAAGTATTGTGTTGGATGGAACCAGGCCAGAGGACGTCGATGGCGCTGTAAAGGGCAAACCACTGCAATCCGAGTAGTAGGTAAATGCTGATGGCGGTATAGAGATGACCATCGCGGATAGTATGAGCAGTTCTCAGGTAACTAAACAGGCCAGAAGCGCACAGTCCGAAGAAAGCAGCCAAAATTCCCCATTTCAATCCAACCATAGTTGAAGAGGGGAAGAACATGCTGAGCACCGCGCAAAGTACCGCGCAGGTCATCAACAGAACTGTGGGCCATACCCAACCCTTGATTTGTGCCACCCTGACAGTCGCCAAAAGGAGCGGCGCAAGCATCAGACCACCGATAACCAGTCTCTGAACATCGTCGTGGTCCAACAGGGGGTATAGCAGAATTACCAGCAACAGCGATAAGAGGAGGAAGAGATCCCGCCGGTCTTGGATGAACTGCCCCATCACGGCACCAAGACACACACTGCTCGTAGCCTAGGGCGTGTTCGCATCTCCATAGAGGAATCTTTCTAAATTAGTGCGAGTATGTCGATTAGGGATTTCCCCAGTTGTCTGGGAGCAGGGGTACGTTTAAAAAGCTGAGCACTTGTCACACGTGAGCGGTCGGTGCGACCTCCGCCGACCGTGGTTGGACTCGGGGATGTCTATTGTCCCCCAATGCCTCCTCGAGTCCTCATCCCCAGCCTCAAGATTTGCCGGGGACCAGCAGCGCCCTTGACGGCCTCAGATTCCGTCACGGGTAAATTCTCCACGATCAAGTTCTACTTCTGTTTCCGGAGGTCTTGCCGCATCAACTGCAACTCCTGCGGGAACATTCCCTGCAGCGTCATTTGTGGTTGGGGTGCGCTGATCGTGTATTTGCGCAAAGAGCCTACCGCTAAGGCAGGCTCCCGAGACTCCGATGAGCGCGATTCCCAGATATTTTTTCAATGGTTTTCTCCGTCAGTGACCGCTAGGCGGCCGCGCTTGCCCCCTAGTCTGAGCGAATCTTGCACGAACCCCGCTCAGAATCGTAGGTCGTTGAACGAGCGAAGCAGGGTTACTTGACGCCGAGGTTTCGGACTCATCCAAGCTTGATACTTCGGTGATGTCGGGTTTTTTAGAGTGAAGTTCAGGGCGGCCGGGGAGAGTAAAATGCCTAGCACTACAGTTGCTGATAGGAACCCAGAACACATCTTCCAATACATACTTTGTTTTTCCCTCAGAGCAAGCAGTTGCCGCCGAAGTCAGGCGATTTATCTTCTCGTTCATTTTCACTCCTTCTTGCGTCGCATCTAATTCGCTCTCCCGCAATGGCGCGGTCATTCCATCTTTAGACCGTAACAGCAGAATTCGGAAAAATTGAGTAACTCCCAGATGAGTGAAACCTTTTCCGAACGACCCTGACAGAAAATCTCCCGCAGTCCAGAGTTAGCTTCATGCGCGCTTAATGGCATGAACCATCGTCGGAGAATTGCCCTGCCGCTGCCATTGCTCCGAGCGAACGGCCGCAAGTTATGATCCGTTTGTTTAGGTCATCGTTCTGGAGGGCATCCGGCGCAATGTAAGTCAGACTGCCTCGCAGGTTGACATATTTGTCACTCAATTTCACCATCTTCTGAAATTCGTTGCTCAATAGCTGATAGGCGCCGCGATCGGAAGGCGTACTGGCAGCGACCGAAGCTAAGTGCAGATTTGTTGCCGCATTCGCGCGATACGGCGCGAGCAAACCAGCAGAGAGAGGGATTCCATTTTGAATAGCAGTCTCCAGTGCGGTGTGCCATTCGCGCAGAGTAGACATCTGCTCAATTCCCGCGTTCAGAAAATCTTTAGAAAATCCAGGACTCGGTGACGCGGCCTGGTCCGGCGTAGGTGCGGGCGTCGCCAACGAAGTTGTGACAGTTGTGGCCGGAGTGTTACTCGCCGAACCTATAGGGACGCTGAGGGCGATCATCTTCCCGGAAGAGCTAAGCGAACCCTTCAAGGCAGCCGCTAGAGCTTCCAGGCCAACGTAGGCATGGCCATTCACCTGGATCAGCGGCACGTCTGTCGATCGCCCATTGATAATGAGCGTGTGTTTTTGGCTAGAGCTCTGTGAACACAAAACCGCAGGAAGAATTAGAAGTAATGCTGCTAGACATGACACGATGGAAGGTTTTCCACTCATGTGGCGGCTCCTCAGAATCAACATCCCCAATCCTAGCCAGTTCCCTTCTCTAAGCAGTGGACCAACGAACCTTAGATAGCACCGTGAACAATACCCCCGCTTCATACTCCAGAGGCGGGCTAGGGCAACGGATGGGGGCCGCCTTTCCGAATAGTGACCGCCTTGCATCGCTTAGTAAGTACTTTTTAGACGCGATTTCGTTGTCGCACAACTGGGGAAAACCCCAGTCCCGAAATTAGACCCACAAATCGCGGCTGGAAGTCTGACCTACAAGTCCTTTAGAACTGGATGCTCCACCTAATTGCTCCAGAGCAATTTCGTAAATGCTTTAGTGCAACGACGGCTCAAGTCTGCCATGAAATTCTACAGTAGGAACACTGCTTAGAAACAAGAGGAAGTTCTTCCCCTAGGGTTACTCCCTCCGAAAAAAGGAAAATAAAAATGTCCGTTGTACAAATTCTTATAGTCGATGATTCCCTGCCTTGGCAGCGCTTCGTGCAAAGTCATCTTGAAGCAGCGCCAGGACTCAAGGTCATCACCGTCGCAGCCGATGGATCAGAAGGTGTTCAGAAGGCCGACGAAATACAACCTGACGTGGTCTTGATGGATGTCTCTCTGCCTGGGATGAATGGCATTGAGGCGACGCGCCAAATTCGCAGGATTTCTCCCGGCTCCAAAATTCTCTTCTTGAGCATGCTGGATGAACTCGATGTCATCCAGGCAGCCTTTGAAGCTGGTGGTTCTGGCTACGTTCTCAAGTGGGATGCTGGCAGAGACCTTATCCCTGCTATCGGGGCCATTCTCCTTGGCCGGCAGTTTGTCAGCTACAGCTTGACGGGCTGGCAAGGAAGTTCCAACCCCGAGAGCAAAAGTTGATGTCCTTGCGGGCGACGAACCAAAGGAAGGGCATGCTACGGAGAGAGGTGCCGAAATAGAGTAGCGAAAGGAACTTGCACGCTTCTGACCATACGAGCCACGATTTGCCCGGAGGATAGGGCCATTAGGGATCAGACCACCTGGAGAAAGAACCTTTCTGGAGCGCGGAGGAGAATTTTCCCCCGACGCTTGCGAACCGCGCCGTGTCGCTGCCAATCGCTGATCATACGGCTAGTGGTGTATGGAGTGATATTCGCCGAGTTGGCTAATTCTTCGTTGGTCACATCGATCTCAACGCCTCCGGAGACTTTTTCACCGATGCTATTTGCCAATCCAAATAGGACATAAGCGAGCCTTTCCTGCGCAGTCTGGGATATCAAGGCTCCGTGTGCAGCGACATACCAGGAGAAATAATCCATGGCGGTGAGAAGTGTGTTTTCCAGGAGTATAGGAAATCGTTTTGTGAGGGAACGAATCGCCGAGCGCTCCCAAACGAACACAGTACATTCCCTGACGGCTTCTGTACTGACGAGATAATTCGAAGGTTGCGATAGCAGCGCCGCTGGACCGAAGATATCGCCAGGGGTAATCCACATCAAAATAATCTTTTTCCCATTAGGGGTCCCGAAGAAATAATGCGCCCGGCCATCTCGCAATAGGAAACATTGGTCAGCTGGATCACCCTGAAGCGTGATCACGGACTTGGCCGGAAATTGGCGGGATTTCGCCGCGGCTAAAACTACGTCTATCTCCTTCGGTTCCAAGCCCCGCAGCCATTCCACTCTTTGGTGAAGATTTAGAGCGCGGAACTCCACTGCGGTCATAATTGCTCCATTGGGGGGTGAAATCGGACAAGCGCGGCACTGGGAAGAGCGGCCGTCCAGCAATTCAGGCCTTTGCTGCCCCTGTCGATTGACCAAAAGTCTTTAGCCCCGCCGCCTCACTAGTCATGATGTCGAACACGGTATAGAGTTTCGTTATTTGCATTAGGTCAGCCACCTTGTTGGGGAGGTTTAGAAGCTTAAGCTCACCCCCTTGTTTCCGCACACTCACTGAGGCGCCGACCAGAGATCCCAGGCCCATGCTGTCGATGTGATCGACAGCGCCAAGATTGAGCAAAATCTGCTTCTGTCCTTTACTCAACAAGTCACAAATCAAGTCACGCACGGATGCGCTCTCTTCACCAAGTACAATCCGTCCGCTGATGTCCACAATCGTGACGCCACCGACTTGTCGAGCGCTTCTCCTGATGTTCATTTGCAACCTCCGTAAACAATCTCAAGGCCGAAGAATTCACCACGGAGTCAAAGAAAGTCCTGCTTCTGTCGGTCAGGACTCGGGAAGATATTGGGGGACAATAGGTGCTCCCCGAGTCCTGCATTGTCTTCTAGGGCAGCGAGGTTGCACCGTACGCTGTCCTGTGACCAGTGCTCAAGCTTTTAGACCTGGGCCCGTTCCCGAACAACTGGGGGAATCCCTAGTGAGGTTTTTCGCGGACCTTCGGTCGTCACCTGTCTCGCAAAAACAGATACCAGAGCAATAGGTGCTACAACGAGACGTCCGGAAACGCAACTTACCAGGACGCGGGCCGATGCTCCGCTCACGATTAGGGATTTTCCTAGTTGTGAGGGGCTGGAGTGAAACCTAGTATGGTTTTCGGAAACGATGCGGTCTCGGTTCCAATAGAGATTTCTCAATGGTGCTGCAAAACAACTGGAAACAGTGACAAGCCCAGCGAGGCGACCAACCCGCAATTTCTAGGTGGTTGTCAAACTCCCTGAAAGGACCATTCGTCCCGTGAGAGTAGGCCTGAGTTGTACTCAAGTTCTTCTGCTCTTGTGCTTCTGCTCACCTTGTAGGTCCCTCTTTGCTCAGGAATCGTTTGACCTCAATCCAGCACATCTCGATATCTTCTACTCGCAGTCGCAACTTCTTCGCTACATTGATCAGCCCCGGATTGTCCCTTTTTCACATATCACACCTGCCGCACACTCTTCCGATACCCCTGGCACGAATGCGTTTTCACTCAACCTCCCAGACACCCTGCCGTCCAAATCTTCTACTTCTTCAATCATCCCGATCAATCCGCAGGACACGAAATCTCTCAACAGCACGCGTTTCCGCTGGGGGCCTGCCATCGGGGAATCCCTTCTCTACACCGGAATTATGCATACGTTTGACATTGCCTTTCAGGCGGGGACCCGTGATGCACTCAACGGCCATTGGTTCACCCACTACACCCAGTCCGTTTCTGAACTCCGCGGCTGGAGCGACAGTGACACGTTCATGGCCCCGTACGTCGGACATCCTATCGAGGGTTCTATCTTTGGTTTCATCGAACGTCAGAACGACCCGAAATATCGCCGCGTGCAATTGGGCGACGGCCGTGAATATTGGGTCAGCATGCTCCGTTCTCTGGCATTCGGTGCGTTCTGGCACACTCAATGGAAAATTGGCCCCGCCAGCGAGGCTTCCATTGCCAATGTCATGCTCCATGCTTCGCCCGGCTTCATCACTCTGGTTGATACTCCCACCCTGGGCTTTTGCACCATGCTGGCTGAGGACGCCGCCGATCGCTATCTGATCATAGGTCTGGAGAACCGCACGAATAATCGCGCCATTATTATTCTCGCGCGCAGCTTTCTCAACCCGGGCCGCACCTTTGCCAACATGATGGCCTTTCGAGCTCCGTGGGTCCGTGATACGCGCCTGAATCTCTTCGGCGCAAACTACGAAATTCGCACGCAACTCTTGGAGGACTACAAGAACGGCACCGGCGAGAAACCTTTCCAATTCGTCAAAAATACTTGGATGCCGGAAGGTGTGGAATTCAGTCATCCCCGTCCCAAGGAAGCCTCCATCGAACTGACCGCATTCCCCTATTTCGAGACCTTTCTTGGTGGAGGTTCCTGCATCGGTGGCGGTGGTTCGGGGGCAGCGCGCGTCAATCCCAAGCTCCAGGTCATTACGGAAGTGAATGGCTGTCTGATCATGAACATGCCGCACTCTAACTACAGTGCCGACTCTCTCTTTTACGGTGGTGGATTTCGCTGGACACCCATGGCGGATAAACGCTTCTCTCCCTTTGCTCAGGCTATGTTTGGTGGAAGAAAAGTCACCCTGGAGATTGTGGATGGTGATCTCCGCGAAAAATTGCTCAAGGAATGGAACGATGGCAAAGGAACTCTCCCTCACTACTACAAACGCAGCGATTATTCTGTGGAGAACGCTCAGAACGGTCCCAGCATCGCCATCGGCGGAGGCTTCGATGTGGTAGTCACACGGCCTTTTGCCTGGCGCGTCCTCAATATCGAATACACTCATTCCTGGATGAACGACGTCGCCCAGATCCATCCCCAGGAAGGCCTGAAGATCACTACTCAGGCCGTCGTACGCATCGGGACTTGGTAGTGTCCAACCAAGCGCCATGGTTCAGCAGATGAACATCGAGGACTTCGCTAATTGCACTAACATCGGCGAATGCGAGGGATTAGTTCACTGGTGAGGTGGATTTGCGGTACTGATTGAGCAATCTTGCCCTCTCTCACTGTGGGCTTCCCGGGCGATTGCTTACACACTCCGAATGATAATCAGGAGGATTCGGAATGGGACAAAGAAACAGTTTCGCAGAGATGAAAGCCGAGCAGGCAAAAATGACGGCGAGTTGGAAAGCCGAAGGCCGGCTAAGTGAAGCGTGGGTTGTCGCGGACCCGGAAATTGTAGAAATTTTTTCTGCGGGAGTCGCCTTTGGCATGGAAGTGGGGCGCCGTAGTCGAAGCGACCTTCCCTACTCTCCGGACGAATGGCGCAGAGCGCTGCGTGGGGCTGTGGAGAAGGCAGCCGCCATCGAAGACACACTGGAAAGAGCTAAAGGGGCTATGAGAAACAAGAAAGACAAAGGATAAGCTTTGAAGGTTTTGAGACCTGTGCCAGCTCTTGGTAGGTCGGGTAACTGTGTGAGGCTGGCCACCTTCACACTATGCAGAAAGTCACCGGTTATTCTGCGCTTGTCCCCGACATCGAATAAATTTCCTCTCGGCGCCCGGAAACGGTGACACTGGATGTTAAGTCTCCCGAATGGCGACGGCCGTCCCTCGAAGCCAGGCAAGGAATAACTTATAGCCTACGGACAGAAGGATCGCCCCCACGAATAGGCCGATGATGCCCATGGCCATAAATCCGCCAATTGCGCCCAGAAAAACCACAGCGACGGGAACCGCGACGCCGCGCCCCAGCAACAGGGGTTTCAGTATGTTGTCCATCAGCCCTACGATAATGCACCACACCAGAAAAATCACGGCCTTGGTGACGCTCGCGGTCGCAAACACATAGATCACTGCCGGAATCAATACGAGAACTCCCGCCTGAACCACCGCTGCGAAGACAAAGATCGCAGTCCACAATCCAGCTGCTGGCACTCCCACCACCAGGAACCCGACCGCAGCGAAGGCCGATTGGATGAGTGCAACGCCGAGAATACCGAACGTGACGCTGCGAATCGTGGCACCAACGAGTTGCTGGAATTCAGGCCCTTTCTCTCCGAAAAGGCGGCTGGCCAAGGAGCATGTCACTTCATAGGCAGCCTGTGCGTTCGCCAGGAGGAATCCGGCAACTAGAATCGAGAGCAAAAGTTGCAACACCACAAGGCCAATTCCGGCGGAAGCCGAGAGCAGGCCCGGCAGGACTCTTTTGATCTGCGGTGCGAACGTTCTGACCGCTTCGGTGAGATCCCTGGAGGCCAGGCCCCATACGCTTTTCAACGGAGCGCCGATCACCGGCCAACTCTCGATCGTGGGAGGTGGCGGGGGAACAATGGCGGTTCCCTGCTTCAGATGCGCTGTCACCGCTTGAATACCGTCAACTAGGCCCTGTCCCAGCAAAATAGCCGGAACAATCACCACGGCCAAGAGTATAAGCGTGCAAACTACGGCAGCTGATGTTTCACGTCCTCCCAATACCTTCTGCAGCTTCCGGAAGCCCGGGTAGGCAGCAACAGTAATGATGATGCCCCATGCAAGCAGGGGGATGAAGGGGAGCAGGATCAGCAGGCAGGCTATGGCTAACAAGATCGCCAAGCCAATGTAGATCGACGCTTCGAGCGCCAGGTTTAATTGCGCTTTGTCGTACGCAGGCTGCTGAATTGTCACCGTCGAGTCCTCCTTAGGAGGCAAACACCCCGGGCCTATGATCAGGGTTGAGAGGGCTTCTTGGCCTCGTCTTCGTTAGCCCACTGTTGCTTCTTCGCTTGAATATCTCTTGGGGAGGCACAGCTTGCTTCTCCTATCTTGCATGAATTAGGACTCGGGGAGAGAGGTGTTTCTCCCCGAGTCACTTGAGCTGGCGGAGCGAGTACGCTCCTGCCTATCGGGGGTTAAAACCGGAACTGAATGCCAGCCTGGTAGCGGAAGTTGCTCTGGTTCTGGTTTCCGGAGGTGAAACCGTTGCCAAAGCGGGTAAGTACGTAATCAACCTGAGCGGGCCGGAAGGCGATGGAGTGCGAGAACGGAATGTCTAGGCCGCCACCGAGCACAAAGTCAAATGCGTTGTTGCTTGGATTATTGACAACGCAAGTCGCAAGCTGTTTGCAAAGGTTGCCGTAAAAACTGGAATGCGCACCACCAAACAGGGCTTCGGCGAAGGGTTCGAAGTGTTGGGAGCGGAACTTAACGATCGGCCCTGCGTTGTACGTGAAGAGATTGGCCGAAGCCTTCGCGGTACTTATATTGTTCGTAAAAGTTATGTTACTGCTCTGATAGCTGGCGAACTCGGCTTTGATTCCGATCATACCGGCGAAGAAATAACTAATATCCGCGCCGCCGCCGTTGAGCGAATGGCTGCTGAGCGTTCCGCTATTTTCGGGATTGAAGCGAAAATAAGAGTAGTAACCCGTGATTTCCGCTTGCTGCGCGATAGCAACCGTTCCCATCAGCAAAACAACAATTAGAACGAACGCTTTCTTCATTTCTATTTTTCCTTGTTATTCCTAATGGACAAACTGAAAACTCAACTGAATTAGCGGCCAATTCACCCTGCTTTCTTGTTAAGGTCGTCGTCCTTGTAATATTTCGTGCCCTGCAAGGTCAACTGTAGGGCGACGCCATTTTTGGTTATTTGATAGACCCAAACACCCGGTGCGACCTCGACCGCCCCTGAGTAGGCTCCGCCCTTACTGCCTGCCTTTGCCGCAGCGTCCGCTTGCGCTGAACCAGACCAGCCGGAGTCGAGGAAATTTGTCAGGGCCCCATCGTTCTCGAACACAAAGATCACTCGATAGTCCTTCACTCCTAGGCCCAGACCGGCGCCGGCCGAGATCATCTTCATAAAGGTTGCCTGCTTGGTCTTGGAGTTGACGGCGACTCCCGCGCCACGGGCCGTGCTCAGCAGGAAAAGGTGCGTCCCCATGTTGTTGAAAATGGCATACCCTGCCGACTTCTGGATGGCCTCCTTAGAAGTGGGTTCAAGCTTGTACAATTCCTTAAGGGTTTTGTCTGCCATCTTGTTGGTTTTCTCTCTTTTCTTCTCGTTGTCGTCCTTTGCGAAGCATGTGCCTGCGGACAAAAATGCCACCGCGAGAATCGCAGAGATCATCTTGAATTTCATAACTGAGTTCCCCAATCGTTGCAAAAAGTCTGCTTCAGGGCCTTACCTGGTTTCCATAAGCGATGTGGCCACTCTATTCTCTAGACACATTTAGGAACAACTAGGTCTTTCCCTAGTTTCTGCTTGGCCTAGATAGGAAATTGAAACCCTCTGTCGTTAATCAAACATGTGTCAAGCGGGAAGTCTCGGGAGACCTACTAGGGATTCCCCTAGTTCTCGGAACACCGCTACTGGGCTATCGGTTACGCTCGTCACCAACGCATTCCGGGATATCAAATTGGAGGTCACTGGTATTTTCGTGCATCGGAACTGGACTCCTGGTTGCGATCTCAGATAAATTTGTCGTGCCATCCGTGCCGCTTACAGGAGAAATCGGATGGAACATAAGCGGCAACGGGTTCAGTTTGGTTGGGTATGTTTGAAAGCAAGAAAGAAGGGTCCAGAAGTGTGGGCTCTGCGTTGCCAAACGGTTTATTGTTGCCAAATAGAAACACAAATTGGGTGGAATGGAGAGGATTGGTAGGGGCGGTGGGGATCGAACCCACGACCTTCGGCTTAAAAGGCCGCTGCTCTACCACTGAGCTACGCCCCTGCGGACACAAACTTTAATTGTACAGGAAAACTCTAATTCACGCTCTGCGCTCGCCGACGGTTAATTGCGTCAGTGCCTCATTCGATCGGCCGCTTCCGCTTCCACTCATGTTCGCGGCGCAGGCGGGACTGGTGCTTCTTCACCTGCGTCTCAATTTCGCTAAAGGCCTTCTTGCAACCCGCCAGCACATTCTTGCCGTTCCCCGTGGCGTGCAACGTTCCATTCGGCAACGAAAGCGTCAGCGCGCAGGATTGCTCCTCCGTCCTCTGATTCTTCGAAAACACTCCCTTCAATTGAATCATGTCCGGCTGATAACTCTTCAGCAGCCGGTTCAATTTATCCAGTCGCCGCGTCACCTCCACTGCCACTGGTTGCTGCGCGTCCACGTGCCTATAGCTGATTGATACGTTCATGGTTGCACCTGTAGGGTTTTGCGAGGAATCCGGAAGGACTGCGAAGCAGCTGCATTCTGCGCCGCATAACAAGGCAAGCATAACAAGCCGGAATTGCAGGCGCAACGTCCGCTCATTGACAGACCTCGTGTGACTTTCTAGCCTAGCGATAGCCACCCAATGCGCGCGAAAAAGGACTCCACACACAAACACGTTTCGCAAGGCCGATTGCACATCGGCCCGGCAGGCTGGTCATATCCGGATTGGTCGGGCTACGTCTATCCTTCACGCCGCTCGAAAAACTTTCACGAAGCAACTTTCCTCGCCCAGTTTTTCGACACCATCGAAATCAACACTTCCTTTTATCAGCCTATCCGCCCGGACCACGCTGCCGACTGGATCGAACGCGTAGCCGCAAATCCCTCGTTCCTCTTTACCGCAAAACTCTGGCAGCGCTTCACTCACGAGCCCTCAGCAACCGCTGAAGACGAGCAAAACGTCCGCGCCGGCTTTGACGTTCTCCGCGAAGCAGGCAAGCTCGGCGCGGTGCTCCTCCAATTCCCTTTCTCCTTTCACCGCTCAGCCGAAACCTCCGCCCATCTTTCTGCCCTGCTCAAACGCTTCGCCGACTATCCCCTCGTCGTCGAACTCCGCCACTCTTCCTGGCAAACGCAAGCCACCCTTGATCTCCTGAGCGAGCACAACGCCGGATTCTGCAACATCGATCAACCCGTCATCGGCAATTCCGTCACGCCAACTGCGCAAAGCACCTCGCCTATAGGCTACGTCCGCTTTCACGGCCGCCGCTACGACACCTGGTTCAGCGATGATCCCAAACTCCCCTCCCACGAACGCTACAACTACCTTTATTCTCTCGAAGAACTCCACCCCTGGGTCAATCGCATTCAGGAAGTCCAGAAGCACACCCGCGACACCTACGTCGTCACCAACAATCACTACCAAGGCAAAGGCGTCGTGAACGCCCTGCAACTCCTCAGTATTTTGAAGGGAACAAAACTGAAAGTGCCCGATGATTTGCGCCAGCACTATCCGCAACTGGAGCAAATTGCCAGCGAAACGCCGGCGGCGCCCACACTTTTCCCACTCGGCTCACCAACGGGGAAAAAATCGAAGGGGACTACTTCTTGAACAGATTTTCAAACGCCTGGCGGGCATCCAACGGCCGCGAAGGATTGGGCGCTTCCACGGGAACCTGCGCCGGCTGCATGTACGACGTTGGCGCGGTATCTTTCTCCACCGTCATCCGGAACTCATAAAAGCTACAATCGTTCTTCGCGTCTTTAGGCGTAACCCGCGCCGGCACCGGTTGCGTGCATTCAAACTGCGCTCCCGAATCGAAAAACCGGCACTGCTTGCAACAATGCAGTTCAAACCCGCACTTCGGGCATTTCCCGTTGGCATCGAATCCCGAAACGAGGACCGCCCCGCAATTCGAGCAGCGCGCCCGCGTCACCGTCCCCACCATCCGCGGAGTTCGCGGTCCAAGGTGGTCCGTAGCTCCACGTGGTCCGCCTTGCGGCGGCTTGCGATCTGGTCTTTCTTTTTTTTCGTGCTTTTCCGCGTCGCGATAGCCGCGGTGGCCGTACTTGCGATCCACAAACGCCTCCGTCCGTCAGCCTCAACGGACTGCCACTTCAACGTGTACTTACACAACTACAGAGAGGGTCTCTTTGCGTCTTATATCCAATCGGGTTGCTACAATCGCTCGGCAGGCCAGCCTTCCCTATGAAGTGTTCCTGGATTGCCGGGTCGCGAGAGCAGGAGATGGGACAACTATGTTTGTAGCCCTCTGGGAGTACGAAGTCAAGCCCGGTTGCGAAGAAAGCTTTCAATCCGCCCATGGCCCCCAAGGCGACTGGGTTCGACTATTCCAAGCTGATCCGCACTTCCGGGAGACTCGCCTCCTGCGGGACCTTTCCCGTCCTCGCTTCTACTTCACCCTCGACTACTGGGATTCCGAAACCTCTTTCGAGCAGTTCAAGTCCGCGAATCGCGCAGCCTACGCCGCGATCGACCGCGCCACCGAAGGCCTCACCCTCTTCGAACGACGTCTCTGCAGTTTCGATCTCGAAAACCTGTGAAACTTAAAAAAATTTGTCATCCTGAGGGCATCCGATGAGGATGCCCGAAGGACCTCAACGTCAAATTCAGCTACGCGCCAAACAATCGTGCGCAAATCTATGAAACCCTAACAAAACCACCCCACAAACCCATCCGCCGGCAAATCCGCCTGCAAAAACTTCCTCGGCGTTCCCGCGCTTTGCAGCACCGCCTCTGCCGCCAGGTACCCGCTGCGCACCGCGCCTTCCATCGTCGCGGGCCAACCCGTAGCCGTCCAGTCCCCGGCAAGAAACATTCCCCGAATACGTGTCTCTTGTGTAGGACGCCAACGGTCCACCCCGGGTTGCGGTGAAAATGTAGCCGCCGCCTCTTTGATCACCGTGGCCTTCAGCAATTTCGCGTCCCGCGCGGCCGGCAGCGCCTGTTGCACTTCCTTCAGGCACAAATCAATAATTTCCTGTCGCGGCTTCTGCAGCAAATCATACGAAGCGCTGATCACCAGCTGCAGATATTGGCCCTTGTCTCGCCTCGCTCCGTTGCTCTCGCCATACAGCGCCGTTTTGTTAAAGATCCACTGGGTCGTCGTTTCCAGCAGCGTCACAAACGGCTCCGTCATCACTTCGCGGTCAAACCAGAAATGCACTCCTGTAATTGGCGCCACGCCGATTTTTCCCAATTCACCCAGTCGCGGCTCGCAACGCTTCATTTCCTCGCTCGCCAATTCCGCCATCGCCGGATGCGGCACCGCAAAAACGTATGCATCGGCGCTCTCTAGCCGTCCGCCATCAAATTCCACGCCTGTCATTGCGCCATTCGCCACGTGAATCGCTCGCATCGGCATCCGCAAATTCACTTCCCCGCCGCGCTTTTCAATCTCTGCCTTACACCCGTCATAAAGTTCCGCCAGCGGCACCGACGGCACGCCCATCCGGTATCCCGTGCGGTTCGACAAAAATCCCTTCCAGAAAACATCCACTCCAAATCGCGCATCCGTCCGGTCAAGTTCTTCGTCCAGCGCGCTCACCAGCACCACGCGCCAGAACCGCTCGATCGCTCCCGGCGTCTGCTTCCGCCGCTTCAACCATTCCAGCATCGAAATGCCGCCCGGCTCATCCAGGTCCGCCGTGCGCCCCTTGCCGCGCAGAATATCCAGCATCGCCCATGCGATGCTCCGCTTGTCCGCCAGCGTCAGCGGGGCAAACGCCGCAAACGATCCGGCCATGTGAAATGGGGCCGGCAGCATGCCAGCCTGCATCTCGCCCGTGCGGCCCTGAGGGTCTTGAAACAGCAGCCGGTCAAAAAATTGGATCTTCCCCGCCGATCCAACGCGGCGATAAAAGTCTTCCAGGTTCGTACAGCAGCCCAGTGTCACGTGCTGGCAATTGTCGACGTGCTCGCCGTCGGGCAACACGTACGACGTTGCCCGGCCGCCCAGAAAAGGCCGCTGCTCAAACAGGCGCACCCGCCAGCCGGCTTCAGCCAGCGCGACGCCCGCCGACAGCCCCGCCAGCCCGCCGCCGATCACGATCACATTTTGCAAGGATGTTCTCTTCCGTGTGGCGCCCAAATCGCGCCTTCGCCATCAACATCATCTTCTCCGGCTTGGAGAGCCGCACACGCTCCCCAAACACAGCAAAATCCACCGACTCAATCCGTGCCAGCAACGCGCTGTACGTGTGCACCAGCAGCCATAGCGTCCCGCGGCTGTCTTCTTCAATCAGCCCCAGCAGCTGCGATCCTTCTTCATACAACTTCCACGCGCGGTCCGCCTCAAACCGCAACAGTTCCCGCACACCCAGCGTCGCCTCGCTGCGCCCCAAATCTTCTTTCGCCACCCCGTAACGCGCCAAATCTTCTTCCGGCAAGTAAATTCGCCCAATCGAATAATCCTCGTGCACGTCGCGAATAATATTCGTCAACTGAAACGCCAGCCCCAACTTTTCCGCCAGGTCCAGGGCCCTCGAATCGTTAAAGCCAAAAATATGCGTGCAAGTCAGTCCAACCGTTCCCGCCACGCGATAGCAATATTCTTTCAGCCGCTCAAACGTCGGGTATTCCCGGATCGTCAGATCCATCTCCGCACCGCTGATCAAGTCATGCAGGTAACGCGCCGGCATCCGAAAACGTTCCATGGTGTCCACCAGCGCAGGCAACACTTCCCGCTGGCCGTATAAATCGCCGCCCAACAGCGACCGTGCCGCGTTCCCATCAAACGCCTGCGACTGTCCAGTAATCGCTTCGTCAAGATCGGCCCTCCACCTGGCCAAACCACGCTGCTTCGCCGCCACATCTGCGCCTTCATCCGAAACGTCGTCAATCAGCCTCATGAAGGCATAAAGCGCCACAATTCCGTCACGCTTTGCTTTTGGTAGCAGAAAAAACGCCGGATAAAAATTGCTGTGCGCCCCGCGCGCAATCTGGTGACAGTGGCTATAGGACGCGCTAATTTCTGCTTCCGTCGAATCTGCGGCTACGTAATCCAACCCCTCGCGTACGAACCGGCCGTTACGGCTTCCATCCGAACCGCCGAGCACATGCGTAATCAACGCCCGCCCCAGCAATCCAACCTGCTTTACCTTGCTCACTTCCGGGCGCCGGTGCAGCGTGTCGTACCCCATCGCCTCAATCGCATCGAGCACCGCCAGCCCGCCGCGGCTGAACATCTCCAGATCCACGCTCAACTTTCCTTCCACCTTCTTCGCAAGCGGCATTCCCTTCTCGAAAAGCCTGCGTGTGTACTCGATGAGTTCCTTCATCAACGACACATAACGTTCATCGAATTTTCTTCCGACAATGTCCTGCTCGTTCAATCCATGCGCCACCGCCCGATCCAGCGGAATGTAAATCCGCCCGATCTCTAGATCCCGCGAAACGTCCTGCCAGAAATTCGCCAATTGCAGCGCCGTGCAAGTCGCGTCTGATAACCGTTGCCGCTCTTCATCCCGATATCCGCACAAATACAGCACCAGCCGCCCCACGGGGTTCGCCGAATATACGCAGTAATCCAACACCGCGTCCCACGTCGGATACCGCTTCACTACCTGATCCTGCCGAAACGCCTTCAACAAATCGGCGAATGGCTGCTTCGGAACGTCCTTCGCCACAATAGTCTCGTGCAGCGCAACAAACACCGGATGCGAAGGCCGCCCCTCATAGCAGGTGTCCAGCTCCCGCTCCCACCAATCCAGCAACTCCAGCGCCCTCTCTCTTACGGGAATTTCATCGCCCAGGTCATCCGCCCAGCGGCAGTATGCATACAAATTATAAAAATGCTGGTGCAGTTCCTTCGGTAGCAGCCACGACGCCACGTTGAAATTTTCGTAGTGGTGCGTAGCTAGCCAGCGCGTGTAAGCCCGTGCTTCTGCCGGCGCACAACCATCCGCCGGCAGCTTTGCGGCAATCTTCAATTCGCCAGCACGCAGCATCAACCGTCTCTATCCTCTTGGGTATTGGGTCTGAGCTTGGATTTACAATAACAGGTGGCTTTCACCAGTCACCAGTCACCAGTCACAAATCACCAGTCACTTCTTACGGTCTCACCGCCAGCTTGATTTCCCCGCTCCGCGTCTTCATGCGTTCGAACGCCTGCGGCAGGTCTTCCAGCCGGATGTCTTCGGTGACAAAATCGCGCGCCGAAATATCCCCGCGCCGGATTGCTTCCAATGCCTCGCGAATGAAGCGCGGCGTATGGTGGAATGGCGAAATAATCTTGATCTCCGAGTAATGAATCGCCGCCGGCTCGATCTTGACGTGCGTCCCGGTCGGAAGACCGCTGAAAAAATTCACCACGCCGCCGCGCCGCACCATCGCCAATGCCTGTTCCCATGTGGCCGGGTTTCCCGCCGCTTCCACCACCGAATCCGGTCCGCGGCTTTCATCGGTCAACGCCCGCACCGCCGCGGCTACATCCGCAGTCTCCGTAACATTGATCGCCGCCGCAGCGCCCAGCTTCCGCGCCACCGCCAGCGGCCCTTCGCGCCGCGCCAGAGCAATTACGCGAACTCCCCGCCGCGTCAGCATTCTTACGAACATCAATCCAACCGGTCCGCACCCGATCACCACGGTTGTATCGCTCGTGCGCACTTCCATCTCGTGCACGCCCCGCAGCACGCAAGCCAGCGGCTCCACCAGCGCGGCACTGTGGTCGTCCACTCCATGCGGCACTTCCAGCATATTTTCCCGCACGATGCGCCCGGGAATCCGCATATAATCCGCGTACGCCCCATTGTTGAACAGCAGATCGTCGCAAAGATTTTCCTGCCCGCGCCGGCAGTGATAGCACCGCAAACACGGCGCCGAATTCGCCGCAATCACCCGCGTACCCAGCCGCCACCGGGGGTCTACTCGCTTCCCCATCGCCACAATTTCGCCCACCACTTCATGCCCAAACACGGCCGGCGGCTGGATCATTTTCGCGTGATATCCGCGCTTCCACACCTTCAGGTCCGTGCCGTCGGTCAGCGCTAACCGCACGCGCAGCAACACCTCGTCGACCGCAACCGCCGGCACATCAATCTTTTCAATTCGCAGGTCTTCGCTGCCGTAGAGCACGGCCGCGGTCATTTTGGAAGGTACAACGACCTTCTCCTGGAGAGGCGCTTCTTCCAGTCCAAGCTCGTTTTTCTTTGGGGACGCTGTTTTCATTTGTGGGTAATCAGTATCTTTAAGGAATCATCGGTCGGATGCGCCGCCAGTTCTAAGCCCTCCTGGATTCTATCCAAAGGAAACCGGTGCGTGACGATATCCATTACCGGCAGTTTCTTCCCAAGCACCAGCGCTGCCGCACTTTCTTGGATGTCAACCGCCGCACTATAGCTGCCAAGGATTTCCTT
>Ga0210406_10002774_pt1 | contig 19677 bp, 15 predicted proteins | sample IncBWC30MmetaG_FD_155454 | JGI IMG/M metagenome (GOLD analysis project Ga0210406, IMG submission 155454) | Forest soil microbial communities from Barre Woods Harvard Forest LTER site, Petersham, Massachusetts, United States - Inc-BW-C-30-M | ecosystem: Environmental > Terrestrial > Soil >... | reverse complement strand
CCACGGCACGCTCTCTTGCCTTATCCTCGTCGCCGTCAACGGTTGGGAGGTCCTGGTGGAAACCGCCGGGGCGCGCCGCGCGAGAAATTTCGTGTTAGCCGGCGTCGCCGTTTCGCTTCTGGTCGCGCTCCCGCTTCGCTGCTATCAGGCGGAAACGTTCATCCGGCCGTTCGCCCGCGCTTCCGAGGCGATCCACTCGATGAATGCCGAAGTCGTCGGAATCGATCCGCGCTTTGCGTGGTATTCCAATGATTTGATCCGCAACGATCCTTTCCTTGAAGACCGGCCCATCGTCGTCGGGCTAATCGATCTCATGCCGCAAGAAGTGGCTGCGCTCACTCAGGCTGGGAACGCGCATTTTGTCACGCGAGAGGAACTCTACACCTTTGGTCTCGCCACCACCGAAACTCGTCGCTATCGGCGCGATCCATTTCGACTCGGCCTAGGCAAATAAAGTAACCGATTGATGTTTCAAATCGCTTTCCTCAATTAAAGCCCCATGAGTAGCAATCTTGAAAGATTTCGATCGAAGAAAGCGCTGATCACCGGCGGCCTTGGCTTCATCGGCTCGACTCTGGCGCATCGTCTTGTCGATCTTGGCGTGGAGGTCACGCTCGTGGACAGTCTCATTCCGGAGTACGGCGGGAACCGTTGCAACGTCGAGCCCATCGCGGACAAAGTGCGCATCAACATCTCGGACATTCGCGACGAGCACGCGATGAAGTATCTCGTCCAAGGACAAGATTATTTGTTTAACCTGGCGGGCCAGACCAGCCATGAGGATTCAATGGAGAATCCATACACGGATCTGGATATTAATTGCAGATCACAATTGTCGATCTTGGAAGCGTGTCGCAAAAATAACCCGGGCATTGCGGTTGTTTTTGCCAGCACCCGGCAGATGTATGGCATTCCGCAATATCTGCCGGTGGATGAGCGGCACCCGATTCAACCGGTGGATGTGAATGGCATCAACAAAATGGCGGGAGAATGGTATCACCTCGTCTATGATCGAGTTTACGGTATCCGGTGTTGTTCTCTCCGCCTAACGAACACTTACGGCCCGCGAATGCGAATCAAGGATGCCCGGCAGACTTTTCTGGGAGTGTGGATCCGCAATATTCTTCGCGATGAGGCTCTGAAAGTGTTTGGGGATGGAAACCAGATTCGCGACTTCAATTACGTCGACGATGTCGTCGAAGCATTTCTACAAGCGGCGGTTTCAGAAGAGAGCTCCGGCAATATCTACAACTTGGGAGCGGACGATCCGATCTCACTCAAAGACACGGCCGAACTATTGATTCAGGTTCACGGCGCCGGCACCTATGAAATCGTTCCGTTCCCGGATGACCGGAAGAAGATCGACATCGGCGATTACTACGCCGATTACCGCCGAATTCGTTCGCGACTTGGTTGGAAACCAACGACATCTCTGGCCGATGGTTTAAGGAAGACTTTGGAATACTATCGAGTCCATTACGATAAGTACGTCTGAATGCGCCCGTCACCGCCGTTGATTCCGGTAGCGAATCCAGCAGCTCAACTCGAGTCGCACGGCATCCTCGTTCGCGAAGCAATCGAGCGATTCCTGGCCAGCGGCCAATATATCCTGGGCCCGGAAGTAAAAACACTTGAGAAAGAATTCGCCGCATTCCTTGGCGCGTCTTTCTGTATTGGCGTCGCCAACGGCACCGATGCGCTGGCGCTGGCTTTGAGAGCCACTGGAATTTCGCCCGGCGATGAAGTGATTACCGTTTCGCATTCAGCGGTCGCCAGCGTGGCGGGGATCGAGCAGATCAACGCCGTGCCGGTGTTCGCGGACATCGATCCCGCCAGTCGCTGTCTGAATCCAGCTGTGATCGAGCGTTTGCTCTCGCCGAAGACCAAAGCAATTGTCGTCGTGCATATTTACGGACAGCCAGCGGCAATGGACGAGATCGTTTCAATCGCGCGCCGCCACGGGCTCAAAGTTGTGGAAGATTGTGCGCAGGCGCACGGGGCGGAGTTGCACGGCCGAAAAGTCGGCACCTGGGGCGACGCGGCGGCGTTCAGTTTTTACCCGACAAAAAACCTCGGCGCTTTCGGCGATGGCGGCGCCGTGGTTACGAATTTGGCGGAGGTGGCGGAACAGATTCGCATCTTGCGCGAGTACGGTTGGAAAGAGCGTTATATCAGTTCGATCGCGGGCTTTAATTCGCGGCTGGACGAGCTGCAAGCGGCAGTCTTGCGGACGAAGCTGCCTTCGCTCGCCGGTGACAACGTGCGACGGCGGGAAATTGCCACAGCCTATTGCGAGGCGATTGATCCAGCCAAATTAACTCCGCCCAAAGCCGTCCCGGGAACACTTCACGCGATGCATCTTTTTGTAGTTGAGTCGGTGGAGCGGGCCGCGTTGCGGGATTTCATGCGCGCTGCAGGTGTGGGCACGGCACTTCATTATCCTCAACCGATACATCTGCAGCCCGCCTATGCGGGGCGAATTCGCGGTGGCAACGATTTGCGCGAGACGGAATCTCTGTACCGGCAAATTCTGACTCTGCCGATGTTCCCGGAGCTAACGGACGACCAAGTGGAAACGGTCTGCGACGCGCTCCGTCGCTGGTGCTCGGCATCGTGAAAAGATTCTATTGCACTTATTTCGACCGGAATTACCTCGTGCGCGGTTTGGTTCTGATCCGCTCACTGCGCGAATTCTCGGGAGGAGATTGGCAGTTGTTTGTCATTTGCATGGACGACGAATCGAAAACTCTGCTGGAAAAGCTCGCGCTGCCGAATGTCACCGCGATGTCGATCTTGCAGATTGAATCGACCGATCTCGAACTGGTCGCGGCCAAAAATAATCGCAACCGAGTCGAGTACTTATGGACGACGACACCGGCGATCATCCTTTGGTTGATCGACAATCACCCCGAGATTGATCTGCTGACGTATCTCGACGCCGACCTCTGCTTTTATTCTTCGCCCGAGCCCATCTTTGCCGAGTTCGGAGGCGATTCAGTCCTGATCCACGAACATCGCTACGCGCCCGAGTTGAAGGACATGGAGATCAACGGGAGGTACAACGTCGGCCTGCTCTGCTTCCGCAATGACGAGCGGGGCCGGCGCGCGTTGCGCTGGTGGCGGGAGCGCTGCATTGAATCGTGTCATCTCGATATCAAGACCGGCAAATGCGGCGACCAGATGTATTTGAACGATTGGCCGGAGCGTTTTCCGGGAATCCATGTCCTCAAGCATCGCGGCGGGGGCGTCGCCCCGTGGAACGTCGATCGGTTCACGCTCCGCAGGCGGAACGGGCAGGTTTTGGTTGAGGACGCGGCGCTGATCTTCTACCACTTTCATAGCTTGCGAATTCTGGGGCCGGAGACGTTTCGTCTCGCGTATCGGTTCTACATTCGAGCGGACGTCGCCGATCTGATTTACCGGCCGTACACGCGGGCGCTGACAGAAGCGATGATCGACATCCAGCGCCTGGAACCTTCCTTCCATCTCGCGTTTCAGCAGCCGGGGTTCATCGAAAAGCTGTGGGACTTCCTCTTTTACTTTCGGCCGATGAGCCGGTTCATTGCAGTCGTTAGGCAAGCCCTGCGCCAATCGGTCCAGTGCCCTCCAGCCACGCGGCAATGAAACAGCCCGCGATGCGAAACGATAACCGGCAATACCGGTATGAGAAGGCTGGCTTTACGGTCCGCCCGGAATACGCCGTGATCGCAGACTGGATTCCTGAGCACTCACGCGCGATCGACCTCGGCTGCGGCAACGGTTCGCTCATGCACTATCTGCTCGAGCGCAGGAAGCTTGTGATCGAGGGAATCGAGCGTGCGCCTTCTGGCGTCGAACATTGCTTGCAAAACGGTTTGAGCGCCCGCTGCGCTGAGATCGATGTGCGCGAAACTTATTCGGATTACGACGCCGGCGCTTTTGATTTCGCAATCTGTAATGTCACGCTTCACATGGTCATGTATCCTGAAGTTTTAATCGAGGAAATGACGCGGATGGCGCGGCACATAGTGGTTTCGTTTCCGAACTTCGGGCACCTTTTCAATCGTCTCGACCTGTTGCTTAGCGGGCGCATGCCCAGGCCGCAATTGTTCGGCTATCATTGGTTTGACACCGGCCAAATCCATCAGCTTGGTGTGTGTGATTTTCTGGACCTTTGCCGCGGTCGCTCCCTGCAAATTCTCCGGCAACAGCACATAGGCCGGCCGGTTTTGCTGGCCAACCTCCTGCCGCCGCTGTTTTCACGCAACTCGATCTATCTCTGTGTGAAAAAGTACTGAACGATCGTGGCCCTCGTTTCATCTTTTCGTATCCTCTGGGCCAACGCCACTGCGCAAAATCGCGTGTGGTCAAACATAGGATGGCTTTTTGCCGACCGGCTCGTGCGGCAGGGACTCGGATTGTTGGTGCTGATCTGGATGGCGCGCTATCTCGGGCCGACGCAGTTTGGTGTCTTCAATTATGCCACCGCCTACGTCGCGTTGGTTTGGTCGTTTACCGATCTCGGACTTCCTTCGATTGTTGTCCGCAATCTTGTCAAAAACCCGGACGAAGCGCCGCGTATCTTAGGCACGGCTTTTTTTCTGCGAGTGGGAGCAGTAGTTCTGGCTTGGAGCGCCGCCATTGCCGGAGTTCGCTGGCTCCGGCCGGGGGATGAGCTCACGCACATCCTCGTCATCATCATCGCAACCGGGATGGTCTTCCAAGTCTGCGATACGTTGGCGTGGTGGTTCGAGGCGCTCGTGCAATCCAAATATGTGGCCTGGGCGCGGAGTGCGGCTTTTCTATTGAGCGCTGCGCTGCGGGTGACGTTGATTCTTTCGCACGCGCCACTGTTCAGCTTTGCCCTCGCCAGCGCGGGAGAGTTGGCACTCGCGGGGATCGGCATCGCCATCATTTTTTACTTCCGCCAAACTCCCCCTTTTTACTTTCGCTTTTCCTGGTCGTCCGCCGGCACGCTGCTGCGAGATAGCTGGCCGCTAATTTTTTCCAACCTCGCTATCGTGATCTACATGCGGCTGGACCAAGTGATGCTCGGGAACATGCGCGGCGACGCCGAGGTCGGCATTTATTCCGTCGTCGTCTTGATCGCCGAAGCGGCTTACATCGTTCCCATGATCGTGATGCCATCGCTGCTGCCAGGCATCGTCGCGGCCAAAGAGGAATCGGAAGCGCTCTTTTACGAGCGGCTCGACCATCTTTACCGGCTGATGGCTTTCCTGGCCTACGCCATTGCCCTGCCGCTGGCACTGGTTTCCGGCTGGCTCGTGCCACTTCTCTTCGGATCGGCTTACGCCTCTGGAGGCCCAGTACTCGCCGTGCTGGCGTTGGCCGGAATATTTACCTTCATGGGGGTGGCGCGCACGGCTTTCCTCGTGACGATGAACTGGAGCAAAACTCATCTCGCCGCTGTCTCGACGAGCTGTGCCCTCAACATCGTTCTGAACCTCGCGCTGATTCCGAGATATGGCGCACTTGGCGCAGCCATCGCGTCGGCCCTCGCCTACTGGTTTGCCGTGCACGGCTTCTGCCTTTACTACAAACCGATGCATCAGACCGCCACCATGATAACGAGAGCGCTGCTTTACCCGAAATTTTGGAAATGAATTCTCGCCTCTGGTCTTCACTCAATTGGTTGAAGCATCACAACAGCCTGGCCGCTGCCATCTCGCTTAAATACCGCGGTGCATTGAAAGAAGATGGCTGGTTCCGCAGCGTCTGCGAAAACGCGCCGGTCGATGCAGCAGGCCAGCCGATTCCTTGGATCTCATATCCCGCGCTACACTTTCTCGAGACACGTACCCGCCCTGACATGGAGGTCTTTGAGTTCGGCTCCGGTTACTCGACCCTTTGGTGGGCTACTCGAGTCAAAAAAGTCATAGCGTGCGAGTCTGATGCCAGTTGGCACGCTCAAGTGCAAAAGCTTGCGCCTAAGAATGTGGAACTCGTACTCAGTACGATAGATGAATATCCAGGTATTATCGGGCGTCATCCCGAGGCGTTCGACGTTGTCGTGATCGACGGGGGAGACCGTGTCCGTGCTGCCGAAAGTGCGGTCGCCGCATTGAACCGGAGCGGCGTTATTCTTTGGGATAATACCGATCGTCCCGAATATCAAAGGGGACTTGAACTCCTCCGCGAGCAGGGGTTTGCCCGCATCCCATTTGTCGGGCCGGGTCCAGTTGTCAATATCACCTGGGAAACGAGTATCTTTTACCGTTCCCACAACATTTTGGCTATTTGATCAATGGCGGGGATTCCACTGAAGACGGCCGTTATTTTCCTCATCTTTAACCGCCCAGAACCGACCACACTGGTTTTGAACGAGATCCGCCGGGCACGCCCGCCCAAACTTCTCGTTGTCGCGGACGGACCAAGACGTGACAGGTTGGACGATGTCGATCTGTGCGAGCAAACCCGTGCTGTCGTGCGCGACATCGACTGGCCGTGCGATGTGTCAACGAAGTTTTCCGCGCAGAATCTGGGTTGTAAACACAACGTTTCCCAAGGCCTAGACTGGGCTTTCGACCAAGTCGAAGAAGCCATCGTTCTGGAGGATGACTGTTTGCCGGATCCGACATTCTTTCCCTTCTGCGAAGAGCTGCTGGAGCGCTATCGCGATCAACCAAGGATCGCGCAGATCTGCGGATCAAATTACCAGCAAGGCATCAGCCGGACTTCGTTTAGCTATTACTTCTCACGCCACGCTCACATCTGGGGCTGGGCAACTTGGCGCCGCTCCTGGCAACAAAATGATCTCGGTATGTCGGCCTGGCTGGAATTACGCGACCGGAAATGGCTGAAGCAATACCTGCGCGATGCAAAAGCTGCTTTCTACTGGAGAAAAGTTTTTGGCGATTCCTACAAGGGCGGCCGCGACAGTCTCAATAGCTGGGCCATACCGTGGACGTTCTCATGCTGGGCCCGCGATAGCTTATCGATTATTCCAGACGTGAATCTCGTTACGAATATTGGTTATTCGGGCGCGGGCACGCACACCACCAAAGCCGGAGCTGCAAATCGCACCGCGCGCAGCAGCATGCAGTTTCCGCTGCGAAATCCGCCTGTCATCGAGTCGAATGTCGAAGCCGATCACTTCACCGAGGAAACTTTTTATTATGGCCAGACTTTACCTGAGCGGTTGTTTTGGACCCTGCGCGTGCCGCTTTCCGTCTCCACCGTGCGAAGAATCCGACGCCAGATTAAAAAACTTTTGTAAGAACGATCAGCGCCGCAGCCAAAGTTTGTCCGCCTCCACCACGCGGCCTTCAACCTCCAATTCGTTAGTGGTTGAATATTCGTAGAACCCGCGACGCGATAGCATCTCTCTCAGCCGCTCGTGTGTCCCATCAACTCCGATCGATACTTCAAGCAATATGCCTGCGCACCGGTCCCAGAGTTTGCCCATTCCTTCGAGCGCTTCGAATTCCGCGCCTTGCAGATCGAGTTTGATCAACAGGCGCGACCCCGAAATCGGCAGACTATCCAGACGCATTGCCGCAACTTCCCACACGTGTTCCGCCGGTCCATGGTCGGCGATCACTGTGGATGACGTCGATGCCGAAGTTGGCTGTGTCAGGCGCAATCGAGTGGGCTCGTTCCAAAGAGCAGCTTCGACTACTTGGAACCCTTCTTTCCGCAGCGCTGTGGCACACGCGGGGTGAGGCTCCGCACAGATCAGATGGGCCTGCGGCAATGCCGCGCGAACAATTTGCGCGAACTCGCCGATGTTAGCGCCGCCATCGATAACTCCATCGAAATTCTGCGCCCGAAGATGCGAACCCAATTTTCGATGGCGCTGCCAAACCTTGCAAAAATGGTCAATGAGCCGGGAAACAAGTTCGAACGAACCGAGCCATTGCAAACAATGTATCCCCACTCGGTAGAAGCCGCCGCTCATAGTCTTTCCTCTCGCCCCCGAGTGCGGAAACGACGATTCTTTTGCGGAAAGCTCTGTCCCAGGTCGAATCGGTCCGCCATAAATGGCGAGAATATCGGCCGGAATGCTTTCCGCGCTCTTTATCTCAACGCCGCAAAGTGTTGTCATGACGTAGCCGGCTTCACGAAGGACCGAGTAACAATTCGCGGCTGCTTGCCTTCCGTGAAGGGCAATCAACATCGTCGGGTGCGTGCGTGCAATCAGCTCATGCGCTCCCGTCAGGACATTTGCTTCAGCTCCTTCGACATCAATCTTCAGAAACGTTGGATCGACAATCGCGTTTTGCGAAATGAAGTCGTCCAGTGAAATCGCAGGCACTTCGAATGTGTTGCACGCATCCTCGGAAATTCGGCCGGTGAAATCACTGTCGCCCAAAGCAAAAGCGACGGAGCCACTTTTGTCAGACAAGGCAGAGCCACTCAGGGTTACGTTGTCGATCTTGTTGATGGCAAGGTGACGCCGGATCTTGTTGAGGTTCGCGGGTACTGGTTCAAAAGAAATTACGCGACCGTGCTCGCCAACCATGCGGGACATGCCCAAAGTGTAGAAGCCGGCGTTCGCGCCGATATCACAAACCGTCGCCCCGCGTGACACGATGCGGCGCAGGACACGTTGCTTCCGGTACTCGTAAATGCCGAACCATTCCGGCGCGTTGGCGAAACCGCGGATCCAGAGCAGGCCGCGATTGATTCCAAATGGAACTGGTATGCGCGTGTTCGAAGGAATCAGATAGAGAAATCTTCCGGCGAACCAGAGAAGCTTCTCGGTCAAGGCGGCGTAAGGTTTTGGCGCTAACGCGGCGTCTTTCATAACGCAGATTACGCCGGACGCAGACGTTTTCATCCGAGGGCCGCAGGTGTGAGTTCCGTGGTGGCGCCACAGCGCTGAGCAACTAGCGGCTCCGGCGCCGATTCGACACCGGCATCCATGCCCAAAATCAATTGCGTCCATTGATCGAGGTGCTGGTCGAACCTTACCTCTTTTGTGGCTTCCAGTTCGGTCAGCATTTCGCCGGCGAAGCCGGTGCAGATCAAGCGTCGGCCCGCCGCTATGCTGTTCCAGATTTTCGATGGAAAAATGGCGCGACGTATTCGCGGATGCCCGGCGATCAGATGCACTTCGTGACGGAGTAGGTCGCGTTTTAATTTTTCCGGATCGCTGTGCAACGGCTGTACCAGCAGCCACGAAGGAAGCTGGCGCGCGCCGCGACCGTCCGCACGAATCGTTAGGTGGTAACCGGCGTCCCGCAATTCTTCGCAGGCTGCGACCAAAAGATCGACATCGTGACCATAACCGAGGTTGCCAGAGTAAAGAGCAGTTCGCGGTTCAGGCTCAGTAATATTTTCAAATGTGAACGTCGGCCAGTTGCGAATGATGACGGAATTTTCCGACGGCCCGGCAAGATTGCTGCCAATCTTCACCACGCGGTCCCATTGGGAAAGGAAACGGTCCCAGTAGCGACTGAAAGCGCGACGCAAAGTGGCGGGATATTCGTGAATCCCGCGAATCAGTTCCGGGTAATAATCCTGCAGCCAGTAAATCGCGGTGGCGCCGCGTCGTTTGACGCAATTGGCGAGTTGAACCGTGTTCGGTGGCGCGCTCGTCACGACGACGGCGTCGCCCGGCCTAACGAACTTGTCGATGTAATTTGCGAACGCGCGTTTGACTGCTGCATATTCGACAAAAGTCTGGGCAAGATTGCCGCGGCGTCCCTCATAATGTTCGAGATGCAAGATCGGCACTGTCGGTTTGTCGCGGCCCAATGTTCGATAGTTGCCCTGTCCGCCGACCAACCGAACGTCGCAACCTTGTTCGTGCAAACGCGTCGCGAGATGTTCCGCGTAAAGTCCGGTCGGCGCAGCGTCCGGCCAGATGTACTGGGTAAGAATGTGAAACGTCGCCATCGCGTGCCGTCAGCTCGCGAGCACGCGCGGATACGATCGCGAAGGTCTCTGTACCGGTGCGCGAAATTTTCGTATCTGAATGTGATAGGCCTCGCGATGATACCGGAGGTTGGCTTCGAGGAGCACTCCAGCGAGGCCGACGAAGATCGACAATGTCATCAGGCTCGCGGCCAAAACGGCCAGCGGAAGCCGGTTGACCAAACCCGTGTGAAAATATTCGAAGATCGGTGCTGAGCCCGCAGCCAATCCCGCAGTCGCTACGATTGCCCCGATGGTTCCAAAAAATGCCAGCGGCCGATAATCGCGGAAGAGCACGACGAGCAACCGCAGAATGCGCAGCCCATCGCGCAGGGTTCTGAGCTTTGAGTCCGAACCATCCGTGCGACCCCGGAACGGCACCGGGATTTCGGTCATCGAGAAACTTTTGTCCACCGCTTGAATGGTCAGTTCGATTTCCAACTCGAAGCCGCGCGAAAGCACTGGCACGTGCTGGTAAAACCGCCGGGAAAAAAGTCGCAGCCCGGAGAACAAATCAAGCGGCTTGAAACGGAAGACGAAGTTCAGAACTGCAGCAAAGACGGACATCCCCCACTGGTGCATCGGCCGAAAGACTTGTGTGGCGTTTTGAGCGCTGCGGATACCGGTGATCATGTCAACCGGCTCGCGAAGATATTCTTGCAGCAGAAGCAAGGCCCCCTCGGCAGGATAACTGCCGTCTCCGTCCACCATCAATACCAAGTCGGTATCAATGGACGCGAGAGCAGTCGCCACCGCACGCGCTTTCCCGCGACGCTTTTCGGTTATGAGCGTAGCGCCGGCTGATCGAGCCGCGGCCGCGGTCCCATCTTCCGAGCCATTATCGACAACCAAGATATCGGCCTGCGGAAACGCCGTCGCATATTCACGCACGACGGATGCAACCCCGACCTCTTCGTTCAGGCACGGGATCAAAATGGTGAGGGAAATGGTGAGGGAAGGCGAAGCCATAGACGGAATAATCCGTGCCTACTTTTGAACCATTTTTCATGCCGTAGCTGCCCACTCAGAGAGCTTGGTAGTGCGTCAGTTTCAAAATAACGCACTACTACCAGAGAGCTCTAGGCGATTTTTCGCGCGAACGCGTGAATCTCATGCCACAAAAACGGGGGAGACAGCCCCTCGATCAGTCGGCCGAACAAGCCAGGCCAATACCCTAATCCCATGAGGTGGGAAGGTTCCGCAGTGATGATAAACGAGCGACTCGAAACCGTACGACCCCAACAGCTTGCGTGCCCTCCATTTCGTGTTGCAAAGATAGGTCGTCGAAAACACATCTTCTTCCTCATGAAAATGGCCCAGAATCTTCCGCAGTTTGTAATGGGCCTTGAATGGCACAAGAGAAGCGCCGAGCGAAGAGTAATGGAAGCGATTCGGCGTCCGAAAGCAGAAGTACCCACCCGGTTTTAGAACGCGATGAATCTCCTTTAGCACGACGTGTATATCCTGCACATGCTCGATCACCCAATCGGCATGGCAAAGATCCACAGTCTGGTCCCTCAGCGGAATGGTTGAACCCTTCATCTGATGAAACTCATCGAGGCTTGGATTCCGCAGGCCGGCGTCCGTGGGATCCACTCCAATAACGCGGCTCACTCTACCTTTGAACGAACACAGGCTTCGGTAAAAGGCATCGGTTTCGCTAACATGAATTCCGCGACCGCAGCCATAATCTAACACCACGCTCTCCGGCCTAACCAAAGTTTGAGCTCGGCTGTAGTAACGCAGGTCGCCATCGAAATGCGTAAGGCCGCCAAAGATCGACTCCGGATAAATTCGCCCCTTGATTGAGGTAGGCCGAGACATCCTAAGGACCTGTCAATTTTCGCACCGCCGCCTGAACAAGTCCGAACCTCAGCGAATCGCCGCGCCGGCCTTGCCCAAAACCGAGTTGGCCGTGGAAAGCACCGCCTTATCGTCGTTGTCGCTCAGATCGCTAAGGAAACGGCGGATTCTACGGAAAGATTGGCGCAAGAAAAGACCGGCGGCGTGGTTCGTTTGCGGCGCGGAATCGCCGTTTCGCCGCGCGAATTGAAGCTCGGCATCCCAACGGCTCAGTACGCAGGTCGATGCAAAAAGATCCATGGCCGCGCCGGCGATTCGCTCCTGGACGAGCTGCATATCGAGGATTGGCTCACGATAGGCGATGAGCGCACGATTGACCGCGATGTTAAAACGCCAAATTAAGCGTCCGAGTTGATTCGCAAAGGAACGTAACTCGGCGCTGCGCACCGGCACGTCGGGAATGCGCACCGCAGCGCCGAGCCGATGCATGCCAGCCGTCCACGCCTTGCCCAAACCGCGCGATGGTTTCAACATCGTGTCGTAGATTTCCTTGAACTCCATGCCCGGGCCGCGCATCCCGACCAGAGCAATGAATGAGGTGAGTACTTCGTTGCTGCCTTCGCCGATCTGATTGATGCGTGCATCGCGCACCATTCGCTCCAGGGGAAGATCGCCGAAGTAAGCTGAGCCGCCGTAAATTTGAAATGCCTCGTTGATCGCTTCCCAGAGCCGCTCGGTGGTGAAGACTTTCAACATGGCCGTCTCGATCATGTAATCTTCCAATCCGCGGTCGATAAGCGATGCCGTGATCGTGGTCATCGCTTCCATGGCGTAGGCATCGGCCGCGATGCGCGCGATTTTCTTTTTTACGAGATGAAATTCGCCCAGCGTTTTGTTGAACTGCTTGCGCGTGTTCGCGTGCTCGACCGCGAGCCGCAAACAAGTTTTGGCCGCGCCGGTGCAACAAGCGCCGAAAGTTGTCCGGCCAAAATCGAGCACGGTCAGGGCGACCTTCAGGCCTTTGCCCGGTGGCCCGAGAATGTTTTCCTTCGGGACTTTGACGTCGCGGAGCGCGAAACGTCCAGTGGCGGTGCCGCGGATTCCCATTTTCGGCATCCGGGCCTCCAGGATGGTGAACCCCGGCATATCGGGAGTGACCAGAAACGCCGTGATTGCGGTCTTATCGGAACCGGGCACAGGGGTTCGTGCCATTACCGTGAGCACGTGCGCGATGGCGGCGTTTGTGATGTAGCGTTTCTCACCATTCAAAATAAAATGCGAGCCGTCCTCGCTCGGGCGCGCTTGCATCTGCACGTTGGCGGCGTCGGAGCCGGCTTCCTTCTCCGTGAGCGCGAAAGCTCCCAGTTGTTCCCCGGTCACCAGCTTCGGTAGCCACTTTTGTTTTTGCTCGTGCGTTCCAAAGAGCAGCAGCGCGCGAATGCCGATCGAATGATGCGCGTTGACAAACACCGATGTCGACGCGCAGCGGCTTCCGATTTCCTCCAGCACTTTGCAGTTCGTCATCTGCGTGAAACCGCGACCGCCGAATTCCACAGGCGCGGTCATGCCGAGCACGCCGACCCGCCCCAGCCCATTAATCACGGCGCGCGGGATGTCTGCTTGTCGATCGATCGCTACAGGATCGAGATGTTCATCAAGAAATTGCCGTGCCTCCGCAAGCGCCTTGTCCAGTTCCGTTTGCTGCGCCGCCGGGATACGCGGATACGGCAACACCCAATCGGCCACGAAATGACCCTGAAAAAGACCTTTGGCGAAACCGAGCGCTTGCGGGCCGGCAAAAAGTAGCTCCTCTGCCTGTGCGATTTCTTTCTGCCGCTGTGTTTCGGTCTCAGTCATCGGGAAAATAAAGTGAATCCCGTCAACAAACGGCGGGTCCCGAACTGTAACTCCTCACCTGCGCATGTCCAACGCGCCGCCGGAACACTGTGGCGGGATCCGGAGGGAAAGGGCGTCGCCCTTTCCTCCGAAAAGGGAAGCTAACAGCTTCCCCTGCAGCGCCGCAGCGCTAGCTACATCCCTGGCTTGTGCCGCATTCGGTACAAACCCCGCACGCGCCGGCCCGGATGACCTTATTGCTGCCGCAATGCGAACAGACGATGTCCATGAACATGTTGCCGAGCGCTTCCTGGACGCGACCGGCGTAGCTGCTGCCGTTGCCGTTCACTTGTCCCGCAGTCGCGGGATCGTTCGGCGAATGATTGGTGATCACGTCGATCAACTCTTTTTCACCCGTCCGCGCCAGGTCGGACACTGGACGATTGATCGCCTTTCTTTCCATTTCTGGAATTTCTTTCAACGGCAATTCTGCTTGGCCGCGATTTGGCGAGGTGGCTTCCTTGTATCCTTTGATGAACTGGCAGGCGAGCCAGCGAAACACGTAATCGGTAATGCTGGTTGCGTTACGAATGTCCGGATTCTTGGTGAATCCGCTCGGTTCAAAGCGTTGATAAGCGAATTTTTTCACCAGACTCTCCAGCGGCACGCCGTACTGGAGCGCGATCGATGTGAGCGTTCCCACCGTATCCATTAGTCCGCCAATTGTGCTTCCCTCTTTCGACATGGTGATGAAAAGCTCGCCCGGCTGATTGTCTTCGTACAAGCCAACCGTAATGTAACCTTCGTGTCCGGCGATCTCGAACCGGTGCGTCAACGACATGCGCGTGTCCGGCATGCGATGACGAATCGGTTTGTCGACTTTGCCTCGCAGCATCGACAATTCTTCTTCCAGCTCAAGAATGCGGTTCTGAAATTGGCCGCGTTCGACGGAACCGGCATCGCCGATGCCGGCTACAACGGCATCGTCGGCAGTGCCCATGTCGCGCGTCTTGCGCGTGTTGAGCGGCGCGGATCGCTTCGATCCGTCGCGATAAATCGCAATCGATTTCAACCCGAGCCTCCAACCCTCCACATAAGTGTTCATGATGTCGTCAACTGTGGCCGCTTCCGGCATGTTGACCGTTTTGGAAATTGCGCCGCTCAGGAACGGTTGCGCCGCCGCCATCATCCGCAGGTGTGCCATGTAGTTGAGCGAGCGCTGGCCTTTGAACGGCTTGAACGCGCAATCGAAGATCGACAAGTGCTCCGGTTTCAGCCCGGAACGTAGCGACGGAGCGTCGCTGCCATATTCCCCATCCTCAATCGTGTCGAACGCGTCGATGTGAGCGATGATGCGGTCGATCTCATCAGAGTTGTAGCCGAGTTTCTCGAGCGCCGGCTTGACGGTTTGATTGACAATTTTCAACATGCCGCCGCCCGCGAGCAGCTTGTATTTCACCAGCGCGATGTCCGGTTCGATGCCGGTCGTGTCGCAGTCCATCAGAAAACTGATTGTGCCGGTCGGTGCGAGCACCGTCACCTGCGCGTTGCGATAGCCGTGGCGCTTGCCAAGCTCGGCCGCGCGTTTCCAAGTTTTGGCAGCTTCCTTTTTCAGGTAAGCGAATTCATCGACATCGGCGATGTCGTTCACAGCGCAACGATGCAGATCGATCACTTCTAGCATCGAATCGACATTGTTCTTCGCCACCGGTTTCGCAACGCCGCTGCACCGCGCATCGTGATAACCCGGAAATGGGCCCATCGCCTGCGACAGCCGTGCGCTCTGATCGTACGCTTCGCCGGTCATGATTGCCGTGACGGCGCCGCATAGCGCGCGCCCCTCCACGCTGTCATATCCGTATCCGTAACTCATGATCAGCGATCCCAAATTCGCGTAACCGAGGCCGAGCGTCCGGAAAATGTGCGAGTTCTCCGCGATTTCTCTGATGGGGTAGCTCGCGTTATCGACCACGATCTCCTGCGCGGTGATGAAGATGCGCACCGCCGCTTTGAATCGCTCGACATCGAACTCGCCGTCTGCTGTTTTGAATTTCAGCAAATTGAGCGAGGCGAGATTGCACGCCGTGTTGTCGAGGAAGAGGTACTCGCTGCACGGATTCGTCGAATTCTGCCGGCCGGTGCCTTTGCAGGTGTGCCATTTGTGGATGGTGGAATCGAATTGCATGCCCGGATCGCCGCAAACGTGTGTGCCTTCGGCGATTTTTCGCAAAAGCGCGCGTGCCTCTTTGCGCTCGCACGGCCGGCTGTCCGTTACGCGGCGCGTCCACCATTCACGTGCTTCCAGAGCCGCGTCCATGAATTCGTCGCTTGCGCGCACGCTCAAATTTTCGTTCTGATACATGACCGAGCCGTAGGCGTCGCCGTTGTAACTGCCGTCGTAACCTTGCTCGATCAACGCCCACGCTTTTTTCTCTTCCTTCTGCTTTGCGTCGATGAACTCCTCGATGTCCGGGTGCCAATCTTTCAGCGTGTTCATCTTCGCTGCGCGCCGGGTTTTGCCGCCGCTCTTCACCACGTTGGCGATCTGATCGTAAACTCTCAGAAATGACAGCGGCCCGCTCGGTTTGCCGCCACCGCTCAGTTTTTCCCTGGTCGATCTGAGCGACGAGAGATCGGTGCCGGTGCCGCTGCCGTACTTGAAGAGCATCGCTTCGCTCATCGCCAGCTCCATGATGCCTTCCATCGTGTCGTCCACCGACTGGATGAAACAGGCACTTCCCTGTGGGTATTCGTACTGTGTGGCAGCGCGCTCGGCCTCGCCGGTCGCGCGATTGTAAAAATAATTGCCGGCGCCCGCGCCTTGGCCGATGCCGTACTGATGATACAAGCCGACGTTGAACCAGACCGGCGAGTTAAACGCGCCATGTTGATTCAGGCAAAGCCAGGTCAGCTCGTCGTAAAAAATTTCCGCCGCCTCGGCATCCGCAAAATAACCGTCCGCCATGCCCCAATCCGCAATCGTTCGCGTCACGCGATGAATGAGTTGGCGCACTGAAGTTTCGCGTCCGCCTTTATGCGGGTCGGTCCCGTTACCGATATCGCCGTAGAAATATTTCGAGACCGCGATCTTGGTCGCCAGCGCGCTCCAGCTCTTCGGGACCTCGACGTTATCCTGTTTGAAAATGACCTTGCCGCCGTCATCGGTGATCTCCGCTGTCCGCCGTTCCCATTCGATCTGATCAAATGGCGAAATCGCGGCCTCACTGAAGACGCGCTCGAAATGCAGACCCGCATTTTTCTTTTTCGCAGCCCGGTTTTTCCGGCGCTCGGCCGATTTATGCGGTTTACGAAGCGACGCAGGCGCAATCCCGGGTCTAAGTTGAATCATGGCAGTGGAGAAGGTTTGAGGTTGTGAATGGATGTAAATAATCGTGAACAGCCCTAGCCAACAACCTGTGAATTGAGGTCAACAACAAGTAATAGCGGGAGCCATCCGGCGGACATACAATATGCAGTACGGGAAACACCCCAATCAAGCTTTAAATTGTAACATTTTTCGAATCGCTTTTCCCATATTGCCAAATCGTTCGCACCAGGGCCATCACGGCAATAACGGATTTCAAATCCGTTCTCTTGCGCCCGCCCTGTCCGCGGTGGGAGACGCCGGGGCCAGAGTTTACAAAGGTCACGCGGCATTTGATAATGAGCAATGAGCGCGCCGTTTGGCATGAACGCCGCGCGTACGACAAAAAGGAAGGGTGGCTGAGTCCGGTTTAAGGCACTCGACTCGAAATCGAGCGTGGGCTTAAACCCACCGTGGGTTCGAATCCCACCCCTTCCGCCAGTTCCGCCAGCCCCAACCTTTCTCGGAACCGGCTTGCCAATGGCATGTCCGTTGCTCATGATGGGTTCCCGATGATCAGGGCGAATTGCCGGGCCCGGTTTACGGCGGCGGATTTTGATTTTGTTGTGCGCACGCTCGCGCGCTCGAAAACTGACCACGTTTCACTGGTCGATCTTTTGAGCGATGTCGAAACGCGCGATTCGATTCTCGATCATCCCAGGCTGGTCGATGCCATTTTATGTAACGCCGGCCACTTGCATATTTCTTCGCAATTTTATTTTTACGTGCTCGCCCGGCACGTTTTGCAGCAAGCTGGAATTGTCGATCGCAAGCTTTGCGATTATGTCGGTTCGCTCCTGGAAACGTTTTCCCGCGCGAACCGATTACAGGCGCCGGAGAAAATCGACAGTCGCGGCCGCGAATATATTTCCGACATGCTCATCGCGCTTACCCGTGCGACTCCTGAGCAAGCGTTCCTGCTCCGCGCGCACGTCGGCAATTATTCGCTCTTTATTAGCGGGATCTTTCATGAGAACACGCAACGCCGCAGTTTGCGCGGCGCACCCGACATCGATTTCTACGAGCAAGTCGGCCGAACTAATTATCAACTCGTCGCTTCCCACGCCACTGCCCGCCGTTGCGAACTGAACGACGTATTCGAGGAATTGGCCGGCCGTTTCCGTGATGTTCGACTCGCGCTGAATCAGCTTTCCGATCAGCTACTCAATCTCGACGATGAAAGCGTTGGTTCGTTGCTTTTGTGAACGAGACACTCTTCAGTCAAATCCAGCGCTTATTCGAGCGGACCTACGCGCAAGTCGGGATCAACTTGGAAGATTGCCTGATTGATCGAGCGCGCTGCGGGCAATTGTCGATCCTGGCGGGAAAATCGGCCCGGGAATTGAGCGAGCTGGCCCGCACGTTCCTCCGGCGCGCCGACGATCGCCTTTACGTCGGTATTTATTACTCGCGCTGGTTGATCGAACAACTTGAGCGGCACGATCCCCGCGCCGGCCTGGGCGATCACAATATTCGTTCGCTCATCATGTTTGTGGAAGAAATCAATCACGCGCTTCACGCCGCGCTCCAGTTTAAAAGCGGTGCGCGCGAGATTGGCTCGGAAGATTTTGTGCGCAATCTCGAGCTGCAAGCGCAGGTCGATACTTATCTTGTGCTCCTTTTGTTTGTTGCTTTCTTTCGAAAAACGCAGCGCGTCTCGCGAACCGACCGCCGCTGGCTGCGATTCCATCTTTTCGCGCGACAATGTCCGGAGGCATTTCGCAGCCAAAACTTGCGCGGCCGCTACCTCGAGACGGCCCAGCTCGCCTCCAGCTACACCCATTACCTCGATACGCTTAACGGCATGAGGCGCTCGGAAGAAATCCGCGTTTTTCGCTCGCTTGATTACGGTACCAAGAAGCAACGCATCCTTGCCTTGGCCGATCGCACAATTTAATCGCGTCGCTTCGCGAATTCTATTTGCGAAAACGGAAACGCAATCGCTTAATACCGGCGTGTTCAGTTTGACCATGCTCGGCAGCGGCAGCGCCGGCAACAGCGCACTGGTCGCGACCGATCATTGCCGGCTGCTGATTGATGGTGGATTGAGCGCGCGGCAACTCGCGTTCCGTCTCGCCCAATGCGAGGTGACCCCCGAGCAGCTTGATGGCGTTCTCCTCACGCACGAGCACGGCGATCATGTTTGCGGGCTCGAAGTGCTTTGCCGCAAATTTGATGTGCCGATTTATTGCAACGCGCTCACCGCGGAAGCAATCCGGTGCAGCTGGTTAGATCGACCCGCCGCGGCCGGTAACTGGCGAATTTTTCGCACCGGCTCCGAGTTTTCGATCTGCGATATCACAGTGCAAAGTTTTCCCGTGCCGCATGACGCGGTCGATCCGGTCGGGTTCGCCTGCCAGGCTGGCTCGGGCAGTCTCGGTTTCATCACCGATCTCGGTTATGCGACGCGGATGATTGTTGAGCGGTTGCGCGAAGTGCGGACGATTGTCATCGAAACGAACCACGACGAAAAACTTTTGCAGCGCGATCAGCATCGGCCCTGGCCGGTGAAGCAGCGGATTCAATCGCGGCACGGACATCTTTCGAACGCTGCGGCGGCGAGCGTGATTGAACAATTGCTTCCGGGAAAAATCGAGCGCGTGGTGCTGGGACATCTGAGCCGCGATTGCAACACGCCTGCGCTTGCCTCCGGGGCGGTGCGCGCGCAACTCGAAAGATGTGGACGCACCGATGTCGGTCTTTTTTGCGCCACCCAATCGGAGATTAGTTCGCGTTTTCAGGTAGGCGAAACAGAGCGCGGCGCGTTTCAGCCGACATTCCAGAACGTCTTTTTCGAAGCGTCAGGCATCGCGATT
>Ga0210406_10002773_pt1 | contig 19691 bp, 17 predicted proteins | sample IncBWC30MmetaG_FD_155454 | JGI IMG/M metagenome (GOLD analysis project Ga0210406, IMG submission 155454) | Forest soil microbial communities from Barre Woods Harvard Forest LTER site, Petersham, Massachusetts, United States - Inc-BW-C-30-M | ecosystem: Environmental > Terrestrial > Soil >... | reverse complement strand
CGCCACGCGATCCGCGCCCCAGACCGACGTCATGGCATCGACTACCTCGAGGAGCAATCGGGCGCGATTTTCAATGCTTCCGCCATATCGGTCGGTGCGCTTGTTGCTGCCGTTTTGAAGGAACTGATCGATCAAGTAACCGTTGGCTGCGTGGAGTTCTACGCCGTCGAATCCTGCTTGCTTCGCCCGTGCCGCCGCCTGGCGATAGTCTTCGACGATCCCCGCGATCTCAGATATTTTGAGTGCCCGATGCGGAGAGTGCTGAACCCAGCCACCAGGCGTGGAAGTCAACTTTTCGGGGTCATTCCAGTAGTCTGGGTTGACCGATGCTGACACGGGCTCGGGCCCACCCGTGACAGACACATGTGATGAGCGGCCGGTGTGCCACAACTGCGCAAAAATATAGCCTTGCTTTGCGTGAACCGCGGCCGTGATTTTCTTCCAGCCTGCGACTTGCCGATCGGAGTACAGTCCCGGTGCGCCCAGCCAACCGCGTGCGCTCGTGGAGATGGTGGTCGCTTCTCCAATGATCAGGCCACCCTTGGAGGCACGTTGAGTGTAGTAGTCGACCATGAGATCGTTCGGCACGTCGCCGGGTAGATCGGCTCGTGAACGCGTCAGCGGCGCCATGACGACACGGTGTGTCAGTTTTAGGCCGCCAATCGAGATGGGTGAGAAGAGTTTTGACACAGTTGCCTCCAAAATAGTGAGAGATCCATCTCCAAGATGATTCGGGCGCGGAGCACCCCCGCGCCCCTGAGCCGGATCAATTCGCGGTGTGACCGCCGTCGACGTTGAGGACGTGACCGGTGACGAACGAGGCCTCGTCGGAGGCGATGTAGACAATTCCGTCAGCCACTTCCTCGGACAGACCGAGACGAGCGAGAGGTACGCCTTCCACCAGGCGCGCCTTGTTTTCCGGCGTACCGGTAAAGCGAGTCAGCATGCCGGTGTCCGTGGGCCCTGGGCCGACCGCATTTACTCGGATGCCCGACTTCGCCACTTCCAGCGCCACCGATTTGGTCATCCCCTCTACGGCATGTTTTGCGCCAACGTATATGGACGCAAACGCCGCGCCGTGGTGGCCATACGTCGAGGAGATATTGACGATGCTCCCGCTGCCCTGACGCTGCATGGCCAACACCTCATGCTTCATGCTCAGCACGACGCCAAGTACGTTGGTATCGAAGGTGGCCGCAAAGCTTTTGGCGGTCTGCTCCGTGATCGGGCCAACCTCGCCCTCGGTCGCCGCATTGTTCACAGCGATATCGAGGCGACCGAAGCGGGCGACAGTCTTTGCGACAAGATCACGGACATCGTCTTCTTTGCGAACATCCGCCCGGATGTACTCAGCCTCCGAGCCGAGTGAGCGCAATTCATCGGCGAGCGCCTCGCCCGCCTCGTCGCGGCGGCCGGATACGACTACTTTGGCGCCCTTCCTGGCGAAGGCAAATGCGGCCGCCCGGCCGATCCCGGTGAGCGCGCCGGTAATGAGAGCAACTTTGTTTTTCATGGTCCTTGTCCTTGATCGAGCGGGCGAGATGCCCGCGATGGACAAATAATATGCACGTACATCTCATGCTTGGCAAGTTAAATATATGTACGTCCGTAGTGTATCCTACGCAATTGATTATATTGAGTTATAAAGGCGACACTACCCGCCTCGCGGCCGTGATCTGGAGTCGTCGACTCCATCGGGTCCTTAGCGCGCACCCGAGAGGTCCGGCGCCGCCGTCGCAGCGGCCGACGTTTGCGTCTGGCCAAGCGCATCGTTGCGCCACCCGCCTCCCAGCGCCTTGACCAACAACACGCTGGCATTCATGTACCGGTTTAGGATGCTGACGCGGGATAGTTGAGCCTGCAGCGCGATGGTCTCGGTAGTCGCCACCTCGAGATACGTCACGAGTCCCTCCTTGTATCGGTAGCGAGCCTGCTCGAGTGCCTGGCCGCTGGCGGTCACGGCAGCTTCCTCGCTGAGGCTTTCCTGTTCCAATCGATGCAACGCCGCCAAGCTATCCTCGACTTCTTGGTAGGCAATGAGTACGGTATTGCGGTAATCGGCCACCTGTTCATCGAACTGCGCATGAGCCTGCGCCGATTGCGCGCGATGCCGCCCGGCGTCGAAGACGGTGAGCAGCCCCGACGGACCCGCCGACCAGAGCCGGCTCGGCGCATTCAACAAAGTCGAGGTGTGCGTGCTGTCGAATCCCGTCGCGGCGGCGAGGCTGAACACAGGAAAATACGCGGCCCGCGCGACGCCGATTTGTGCATTGGCGGCGGCGACCCGTCGCTCTGCCGCAGCAACATCGGGGCGTCGCTCGAGCAAGGTCGACGGCAATCCAACATCGATCAGGGGCGGCACGCTGTCTTGACGCAGAGGATTCGCGGCCAGGTGAAATCGAGAGGGATTCTCGCCGACCAGCACGGCGATCGCATGTTCGGTCTGGGCGCGCTGCAACGCCACGTCGGCTGCCTGTGTGCGGGCGCCTTCGAGCTGAGCTCGCGCCTGGTCCACGTCGGCCACCGCCGCGGCGCCGCCTCGGTAGAGATTTTCGGTGAGCGCGAGCGAGCGCGAATAATCGTCAACGGTATTTAGAAGCAGCACCTCCTCGGCGTCCTCTCCCCGCAGGGTATAGTAGTCGCCGGCCAGTTCTGCGTGCTGCTCGAGGTCCAATGCGGCCAGATCGGCGGCGCTCGCCTGCTGATTCGCTTTCGCGGAATTCACCGAATTTCGCACCCGTCCCCACAGATCCAACTCATAGGACAGGTCGGCCTCGACACCGAAATTGTTGTACGTCGGATTGCGGCCCGGTACATAAACCGGAGAGTTCTGAGAGATTCGCGCCCGTGTCGCAGAGGATCCCACATTCAGTGTCGGTAAAAGGTCGGCGCGCGCGATGCGCGTTGCCGCTCGCGCCTGCTCCAAACGTGCAAAGGCGGCCTTGATATTCTGATTGGCATTGCCGACCTTGACTTCGAGGGAGTCGAGCACGGGGTCTTGAAACATCGTCCACCACGCGCCTTGCGCCTGGTCTTCCAGCGGCTCTGCCTTGCGCCAATCGCCGGCCTCTGCGTAGGCGTCTGCGGGCTGTGGGCTGCTCGGGGTCGTATAGGTCGGCGCAAAAGAACACCCGCCGAGGAAGCCCAGGAACGTAACGGTCGCTGCCCGCCAGGTCGCTTGCATATCGGAGCCCTTAGGTCGATTTTGCCGGAGCCTTCGGCGCCTGAACGGGCGGCGGAGAACTCACGCGTACCGTCGCCCCATCGACAATGGAGTCCGGCGGATTAATGACGACGGCATCGTCGGGACCGAGACCCGACAGCACTTCGATCGTGCCGCCGAAATCTCGACCCTGGACAATGCTCTTCAGTTGAATCCTGTGCTGGGCATCGACTATTGCAACCTGCGGTCCGGGTGCGCGAAACAAAACGGTGTTGGCCGGGAGTCGCACCGACGACGCGCTTCCGGCCAATTTGAAATGGACTTCGGCGTATGCGCCGGGAAAGAGTTCGCGCTGCGCATTGTCGAGTTCCAGTTCGACTTGCAAGGTGCGCAAGACCGGATCCAGCGCGTTCGCAGTACGTACCGTGGTGGCCGCATATCCCTTGCCCGCCTGCTCGCTGAACCTGAGGTCCGCCTCGAGCCCGGGTTTCGCAGCTGCCGCGTAGGGTTCGGGGATCTGCACATATATCCGCAGCTTATGAGTGTCCGCCACTCGAAATAATTCGGAGCCCGCGCTTTCACCCGCATTGATCAAAGCTCCGATATCGGTATTGCGCGCGGTGATGATGCCGTCAAAGGGCGCGACGACATGCTTGAAGGACTCCAACTGACGCAGCCTCGACACGTTCGCCGCGGCCGACTCTGCGATTGCCTTTTTGGCTGCCGCGTCGCCGGCCTTTTCGTCGGCATCTTGTTTGGAGACCGATTCGGTAACGAGGAGATCATTCCAGCGCTTGTTGGTCGTGTTCGAGAGGGCCTCGTTTGCGCGGGCAGTGGCGAGATCCGCGACCGCCTGGGCTAGTTGCTGATCGACCTCGGGAGTATCGATCTCGGCGAGCAGCTGCCCCTTCCTCACCGCGCTGCCGATGTCTACCATCCACGACTTCAGATAGCCATTGGTACGCGCATAGATCCGGGCCTCGCTGTAAGCCTGCACGGTACCCGGCAGCACCAGCTCTTCACCCAAAGCGGAGCGGGTCGGCGCTACGGTCACAACGATCTGGGCCGCTTCTTCGACGGTCTTTTGGCGCAACGTGCTGCGCGCCATCACCCGATGGACCTCACCCCACGTCACAAGTATGAGGGCGACAATCAGCAAACCCAAAAATTGGCGATTCATCTTGTTCGAGGCCTTAAGTTTCCGAGTAGGTAAGGATTCAGCCATGGGACAGCTCCACTGGGTGTGCGGGGTGCATCGATCTGCGGCCGTGGATGATCGAGAAGACCGCCGGCACAAAAAACAGCGTCGCCACGGTGGCGAACATCAGCCCCCCGATCACAGCGCGCCCGAGGGGCGCGTTCTGCTCGCCGCCTTCACCAAGACTCAAAGCCATCGGAATCATGCCGATGATCATCGCGGTCGCCGTCATCACGACAGGCCGCAGGCGCGTATATCCAGCCTGCAAGGCCGCCTCGAATGCAGTCTCGCCGGCGTCCATGCGTTCACGCGCAAAGCTGATGACGAGCACGCTGTTGGCGGTGGCGACCCCCATGCACATGATCGCCCCCATCAGCGCAGGCACACTGACGGTGGTGTCCGTGAGAAACAACATCCATACGATCCCGGCCAGCGCGGCGGGCAGTGCCGTAATGATGATGAATGGGTCGACGAAAGATTGAAAATTGACCACGATCAACAGGTAGACCAGCACAACAGCCCCGACGAGCCCGATGAGCAGGCCGTTGAAGGACGCCTTCATCGTTTGCACCTGACCGCGTATGACGATGTTGGATCCGCGGGGCAGGTCCTTTCTAGCCTGCGCCACTACCTTTTCAATCTGCGCGGACACGAAGCCCAGGTCTGCTCCTTGCACCGAGCCGTAGATATCGATCGAAGGGGTCGCGTTGTAATGGCTCACAACAGCCGGAGCGGCGCTGCGGCGGATGCTGATGAGATTGGATAGTATCTGTGATGAATTGCGCACGCCGTTCAGCGGCGTGTTGCCGAGGTCGTTGAGATTCTGTAATCGGTATTGTGGAGTCTGCGCGATGACTTGGTATTGCGTGCCCCCCTTGGGGTCGACCCAAAAGGAGGGGTTGGTTTGAAAGCTCCCCGACAACGACACGAGCACGTTGCTCGCGACAGCCTGCTCCGTAACACCGACGAGCTTCGCCTTGCTTCGATCGACGTCCACGTTGAATTGCGGATAGTCGTCCGCTTGGTGAATATGCAGATCAACGGCCCCGGGCACGGTGCGCAGCTTTTGCAGCAGCCGATTCGCGACCTCGTGATTGGCTTGGGTGTTGAAGCCGACGATTTGTACATCAATCGGAGAGGGTAGCCCGAAATTCAGTATTTGACCGATCATGTCCGCCGGCAAGAATGCAAAGGTCGATGACGGGAAGGTGGCCGCCAGTTTGGTGCGCAGCGCCTGCACGTAGCCAGCCGTCGGTTTGTGGTGCGGCATGAGGTTGACGTAGACGTCCGCGTCCGCAGGACCTGTTGGTGCGGAGGTGCTGTACGCAAGATTGATGCCGCTGTAAGGCAGTCCGATATTATCCACGATGTTGACGATCTCAGCCGCCGGTATGGTCTCTCGGATGGTCGCCTCCACCGCATCGCACAGCGCCGCGGTTTCCTCGATGCGTGTGCCGGTGGGTGCTCGCATGTGAAGCTTGATCTGGCCACCATCGACGCTCGGAAAGAAATCTTGCCCGAGACCCGGGAAGGGACCCAGCGGGAACGCAAGAAGAGCGGTCGCCGCCATGCAAGCCAAAAAAGCGATGGCGAAGCGCGGGCCACTCTTCAATGCGGTTTCAAGCAGCCTCTTGTAGCGATCGCGGGCCCTGTCGAAGTGGCGTTCAAAAGCGCTCTGCCAGCGGGTGAAAATACCGGTTGCGGCCCGGCGTGATTCCTTGTCGTGCACCTTGAGCCAGAACTTGGCGAGCGTGGGCACCAAGGTGCGCGACAGCACATACGACGCGAGCATGGCAAACACAACGGCTTCGGCCAGCGGTATGAACAGGAACTTCGCGATGCCCGCGAGCAAAAACATCGGTATGAACACGATGCAGATGCACAGCGTGGACACGAGAGCCGGAAGCGCAATTTGCTGCGCCCCGTCGAGAATCGCCGTTTCCACGTCCTTGCCGCTCTCGAGGTGGTAGTTGATGTTCTCGATCGTCACCGTCGCATCGTCCACCAGAATGCCGACGGCAAGAGCCAAGCCTCCCAGCGTCATGATATTGATCGTTTGGCCGATGGCGGATAAGCACGCGATGGATGCAAGAATTGACAGCGGAATCGAGATCGTGATGATCAAGGTGCTTCGCCAGCTGCCCAAAAACAACAAGATGAGCAATCCGGTCAACGCCGCCGCAATCGCCGCTTCTCTGATCACTCCATCGATGGCTGAGCGAACGAAGACGGACTGATCGCTGGTCGGGGCAATCTTGAGTTCCGGCGGCAACGAGCCTCGAATCTGCGGCAACTTTTGTTTGATACCGTCGATGATGTCTATGGTCGACGCATTCCCGGTCTTCAGCACGTTCATCAACACGGAGCGCCGGCCGTCGACTCTTACCATGTTGGTTTGAGGCGCATAGCCGTCCCGCACGTGTGCGACGTCGCGCACGTAGGTTACGGTTCCGTTCTGCGCGCGAATGGGCATATTGTTGAGGTCATCGATTTGCGCCGGACTGGCGTTGAGTTTGATGAAATATTCGTGCGAGTCGATTTTTTGAGTTCCTGCGGGCAGGATCAGGTTTTGCTCACCAATGGCCGCGACGACGTCGTTCCCGGACAGGCCATTCGCGCGTAGCTGTTGTGGATCGAGGTCTACTTGCACCTGGCGCTGCTTGCCGCCGTAGGGAAACGGGATCGATGCACCTGCAATCGTCGCGAGCTGTGTGCGAAGAATCGTGTTGCCGAGATCGTAGAGCTTGGCTTCCGGCAGACTGTCGCTGGATAATGCGAGCTGTAGGATCGGAACGCTTGATGCGTTGTAGGCCAGCACGAACGGCGGCGGTGTACCGGGGGGCGCGTAAAATAACTGGGTCTGGGAGACCGCCGTAATCTGCGCGAAAGACAGATCCGGATCTACGCCGGGTTGGAAGAAGTATTTCACCACCGCGGTGCCATTGACGGACTGGGACTCGGTGTGTTCGACGTCATTGACGGTCGTTTGCGCTATGCGCTCCGAGAACAGTACGATGCGGTTGGCCATCTCCTCGGGGAGCAGGCCCGTGTAACGCCAAATGACGGCGGCCACGGGAATCTTGATGTTGGGGAATATATCCGTTGCGGTATTGGCTATGGCGTAACCACCGAGCAACACGATGATGATTGCCAGCACGATGAAGGTATAGGATCGCTGCAGGGCTATTTTTACAATCCACATGGCGTCCTCGGTGAACTAGATCTGCGCTCTGCCGCCATCGACGAACAATTCGATGCCGGTGACGAAACTGGAATCATCCGAGGCGAGAAACAACGCCGCCTTGGCGATTTCGTCGGATGTCCCCATGCGTCCCATTGGGATGGTGGACACGATCCGCGCGATGGCGTCCGGTGGCGCTCCGGCCGCCAGCGGAGTATCGGTCGGGCCCGGGCTTAGAACGTTCGATCGAATTCGACGGTCCTTCAACTCCACTGTCCAAGCCCGCACGAAATTGCGGATCGCGGCCTTGGTTGCTCCGTAAACCCAGAAGCCAGGAGTACCTTTGACGCTCCCGACGGAGCCGGTGAGGATGATGGACGCGCCATCATTCAATAGCGGTAGTGCTTTCTGCACCGTAAATAGAGTTCCCTTTACATTGGTGTCGAAGAGCTTGTCGAAGTGCTCTTCGGTGATTTTTCCCAAGGCAAGGAACTCACCGATGCCGGCATTCGCGAATACAATGTCGATTCGCCGGCCCGCAACCCTGACAGTCTCGTACAGACGATCGAGATCAGATAGCTTGGAGACGTCGCCTTGAACACCGGTGATGTTATTGTTGATGGCCCTCACTGCTGCATCGAGTTCCTTCTGACGTCGGCCCGTGATGAAGACGTGCGCACCTTCCTTGACGAAAAGATGTGCGGCAGCCAATCCGATTCCTGTGGTGCCGCCGGTGATGACGGCCACTTTGCCCTGCAACTTGCCCATGACTGCAGCTCCGTGAGTGACTCAACTTCAAAAGGTGTGCGTGTTCATGCGCGAAAGATCGTGCGTCTTATCGGTGGTCCCGATCAAGGGCCTGATCATTTACAATCATTCGGAATATCCGATTGATTGACCTCTATCAACGAGCGGCGCGTAATTTCAGGAATGTCGCGACCCGTTGCCTTCAACTGCTTATAGCAATTGCTGATTTGCTTAGATCCGATGGCTATCTACATTGTGCTTGCGGAGGACCGGGCGTAGGCTTCGTTTCAATCGGGCAAACCGATCAATGAGGCTCAGGGGAACGCACCATGGACCTACGTCAAATCGATTGCTTTCTCGCAGTCGCTACGGAGTTACATTTCGGCAAAGCGGCCGAGAGACTTCACCTCGCGCAGTCCTCCGTGTCCGAAGCGATTCGCTCCTTGGAGCGCGAGGTAGGCGGCAGGCTGTTCATCCGGACCAGCAGGCGAGTTCAGGTAACAGACCTTGGCGCGAAGCTGCGCCTCGGTGTGGAACCCGCGGCCTTGGTGCTTCGCGCCACGTTGGATGATTGCAGAAAAACTGCTCTCGGCAAGTCGAACCGCCTGAGGATCGGGTTTGTCGGTGGTGGCCTCTACGAATTGACATTGCCGTTTGTGCGGCAACTCAAAAGCAAGTTCAATCTCGACGTGGATTGGGTCGAGCTTACGCCGCTGGACCAGTTCGAGGCTGTGGCGTCGGGCAAAGTCGATGCAGGGTTCTGCCGGCTCCCCATTTCCCGCGATGGTCTGGTGCAAAGTTCCATCCTCTTTGAGGACCAACGGAAGCTGGTCGTGCCGGTCGATCACAGGCTGGCGAACGAAACCTTGGTAGATCCGGAGGAACTGGCGCACGAGACTATCCCGACATTGCCCGACGATCATCAAATTGGGGCGTGGGCGGCGATCCATTTTCCTGAACATACTCCGGCGGGCCTTCCGATTGCGCGAGGGCCCGTGGTCACTACCGTTCGAGAATGTCTTGCCGTCGTCGAGAGCGGCGAGGCCGTAGTCATCTTTCCGGGACGCGCCGAGCGATACTTTGCGAACCCCGGGATCAGATACGTTGACATAGACCTTCCCCCCGTGGCTACCGCTCTTGTGAGGCGCCGCGCCGATCGGCGTCGCGTGATCGCAGATCTCGAGAAATGTTCGCGCGATGTCGCCGCGAGGTTGATCGATGCCCCTATACCTCGAGCTCGAACGGCGACGCGAAGCTACGCTTGACGGCATCGATTTCGTCAGACGACACGGACGCGTTGCCGTCGACCCGAAGGGCAGCTTCCTCTTTGAGGCGATCGATAAACCAACGCCCGGCCGGCCCTGGGGGGCTATCCGTTCGATACACCGCCGACATTGCGATGACGTGGCCCTCGGACGGCGCCGACTGGCCTGTGATCTGAATGAGTGCGCCGCTTGCCAGGTCCTTCTCAATGAGGTGAAGCGGCATGAGGCCAAATCCAAGTCCGGCGCGCAGAAAGGCGAGCTTGGCCCCGAGATCGGAAAGACGCCACACTTTGGGTGACAACAGCCCGAATGCACCGGGCCGCGCCAGATCGGCAGGATCGGCGTGTACGAGTTGGATGTGCTGGGAGAGGATGGCGGCCGGAATGGGCGAGCGGTTGGTTGCCAGCGGGTGCTGTGGCGAAACAACCATGGGCGAACGGAACATCAGCAGCCGCTCACGGGCGAGCTGCGGCGGTGCAACTTGCAAGGACGCCATGACGCCGACCGCGCAGCGCCGCTCGAGCACCGGCTCCATCACGGCGCTCGACTCAATATCGAACCTCAGCAAAGTTGCTGGGAATTCCTTCTGGAACGCGGCCACGGTAGCCGTGAACGGCGCGAGCGGGAAGATAACGTCAACTACGACACTGAGCTCCGGCTCGAGCCCGCCGGCCATACGCTTCGCGCGGGCCTTGAGCAGGTCGACGTCGCCCGCCACGGCACGCGCATCGGCGAGCAGAGCGCGACCCTGATCGGTTAGCACCGGAATGCGAGCGCTGCGATCGAAGAGCTTCACCCCAAGTTGCCCCTCCAAATTCGCCAGCGTCTGGCTCACCATGGATTGAGCCCGTCTCAGACGGCGGCTGGCCGCCGAGAAGCTGCCCTCATCCGCGGCAGCGATGAATATGCGCAGTTGATCGAGTGAAACGCCATCAAACATTTTACAACTCCAGCGAGAGTCGAACGCACCCGATTGCCCGCGAGAATGTCGCACCGAGCGAATGCGCAAAGCCTCTCATCGCCTTATTGTCCTCGAGTATATCTCCGCATAGCCGGCGCACGCCCGTGAATCGCGCGCGCTGGGCCATGATTCGCGTAAGCGTCGTTCCGAGGCCGATTCTGCGCCAATTGTCGGCGACGACAAGAGCGAACTCGGCGGACTCCGAGTCGGCGCTGCGAATGTAGCGCGCTTCCGCAACGAGCGTTGTCGGCGGATCGACAACGCCATTGTGGATCTCGGCGACGAACGCAACGTGAGCGTGGTTTACCATCGTGAACTCGCGCAGGACGTGCTCCGGGAGCTCGCCGATCGCGCTGTGGAATCGCAGCCTACGTGTCTCGCGCGACAGCGCTGCGAAGAATGTCCGCAATGGCTCCAAATCCGACGGCAGGATCGGGCGGATCGAAACGTGTCTCGCGTCGTCGAGTTGTACGCGCACGTGGTAGGCCCCGGGCTCAAATATCGCCGCAACCGCGACGCGCCGTCGAAAATGGCTGGCCGGGCAACACGCTATTCCGCGAGGACCGCACCCGCCCGCTTCACCATTCGTGACAGATCGCCGCTTCGGTACATGTCCATCACGATATCGCAACCGCCCACCAGCTCTCCCTCGACATACAACTGTGGGATCGTCGGCCAATTCGAATATTCTTTCAGTGTCACGCGGAGCTCAGGATCCTCGAGGACATCGACATGCGTGAAGGCCGACCGGCACTCGCGAAGCGCATTCACCACCCGCGCGGAGAATCCGCATTGCGGAAAATCCGGGGATCCTTTCATGAAAAGCACGATGGGGCTCGACATCAAGTAGGCCTCTATGCGCTCGAGCGCCGCCCAAGCGCCCCCTGAATCCTTCGTCTCGCGCATATTCCCAGTGATAATCTCTTGCATGGCTTCCTCGCGCAAGTATCGAGTCAATATGTCTTGCATGAATGCTCCTCAATTTGTTGATTGTTCTGCAACAATCGCTAGTGCTTCACATTGGCCTTCGCGCCTCTTTCGATTGCCAACGACAGATCCGCGGACGGGAAGTTTTCTTTCATCGCCCTGATGAGATCATCCGGCTCGTTGGCTTTCTTGAGCTCTTGCTCAAAGATCAACAGATATTTTTCGGTAAAAGCGACGGCCGAAGTGCCGTCAATCGGGGCTCCCACCTTGCTATGACCGGGAATGACGACAGCTGGTTCCAACTCTCTGATTTTCTGCAGCGAGCCTAACCAGCGTTTTCGCGCCGCCACATCCGTCTCCGCGGTGTAGACGTGCATGTCGTTGAAAAGAACGTCACCGGCGATAAGAGCTCTCTGCCCGGGGAGCCAAAGCATGGTGTTTGCGTCCGTATCGCCTTGAACGTTTTTTAGGATCTCGATTTTTGAATCGTCGAATCTGATGAAGTTTTCGTCGTACTTGCTGATGACAACCACATGGGAAGCGGCGTCCGAGCCCAATATGCCTCTCCATTTGTCTATTTTCTCTTGATAGACCTTGTTGATTCGATCCACTACGTTGGAATTCGCGAGAACCCTCGCCGTCGGATACGCTTCCTTAAAGACCTCCAGACCAAGGAAATGGTCCGCATGTTCATGAGTGATGTAGATGATCGATAGCGGCTTTTGAGTCGCTTTGATCGCTTGCAATACCTTCTCGGCATTGGTCTTTGTCAACTGCGCATCAACCAACATCACTTCATGCGTACCTTCAATGACGATGGAGTTGGCCCAAAACTGATCTCCGGCGGGAGTAACCACCTTGATTGCAAATGCCTGGCGGGCCTTTGCAGGAGACGCCAGCGTGAAAGCCAGAAGCGCGCAGCCGTACAAAAGAACCGCACAGCTATACAAGGGCAATGATTTGAGAAGCGTGTGCATGGTGACGTTTGATGATGCAGTTGCGGGTGGTCTATCTTTCAGCCCACAGATCGGTGAATGTCACCGGCGCCCAGACGTAGCCATTCGCCTCCTTGCGCAGGCGGCCCATGCCGGGAAAGGGCATGTGCGGCCCGGCAATCATGACGCCCTCACGAGCGAGCGTTGGCAACAACCGATTCCGCGTCGCTTCCGCCGCAGTGTGATCGATGTCAAAGACCACCGTAACGTCGGGATTACTGAACTGCACAAGCTCCTGATGAATGGTATCGCCCCAAAACAGGATCTTTTGCCCCTTCGAGGAAAATTCATAGCCGGTGTGCCCCGGGGTGTGACCGTGCAACGATACAAGCTTGATCTCATCCCCGATCGCCTCGGAGTCGCGAAAGGTATGCCACTTGCCGGCTTTGATGTACGGCGCCGCGATGGCTTGCGCACTCACGAAGAACTGTTGCGCATCTTTCGGCGCTTTGGCGGCGGCTTCCGGCGACAGCCAAAAGTCGCTTTCAGCCTTCGAGACGAAGATATCGGCGTTGGGAAAGACGCGCTTTCCGTCCTGAGAGGTGAGGCCGCCGATGTGATCGGAGTGAAGGTGGGTAACCAGAACTCGGTCGACCTGTTCCGGTGCGTAGCCGGCGCTACGCAGGCTATCCACCAAACGACCGAAAGCGCCCCCGCCGAACCACGTGCCCGCACCAGCGTCGACTAGGATCAGTTGCTGGCCGGTGTTGACCAAGAAGCCCGTGTCGCTTACGTCCAGTAGGTGAGGATCCTCGTGCAAGGCTTTTTCGACTCGATCGATCGTCACCTTCTTCGCCGTCAGCCAATGCAGATCGAATGCGGCGCCGCCATCGAGTAGTGCCGTCACTTCGAGATCGCCAACCTTCATGCGGTAGAAACCCGGCACCTGATCATGGTGCTGGGGAGCAGCCGCCAGTGCGTGGTTCGGTGCGGCAACTGAGCCGGCCAGCACCACCAGCAAGGCGGCGGCGAAGATCTTCGAATTTCGTTTGAACAAGTTTCCACTCCTGGGTGAGTCAACGCCGAAGTCTTAATAATTGCACTCGCAATTATTGAATGGCGCTATAATGGTGACTGCAATCTTTGTTGTCAACTCTTTTCTCGCCGAGAGGATCAATTGAAAGTCACCAAGGAAAAGGCCGCCGAAAATCGCGCGGCGCTGGTCAAAGCGGCCGGGCATCTGTTCCGGGAGCGCGGCATCGATGGTGTCGGGGTCGCGGAGATCAGCAAGAAAGCCGGACTGACGCATGGGGCCCTCTACGCCCAGTTTCCCTCCAAGGAGGCGCTGGCAGCGGAAGCCTTCACGTCCGCCCTTGAACCAGGCGTCGAACTGATGAGGGCGGACCGGGACGGCCGTCCCGCCACCCTGACTGATTTCCTTGACCACTATCTGTCTCGCTCCCACCGCGACAACATGTCAACGGGCTGCCCAATGTCGGCTTCCGCCAGTGAGGTCGGGCGACAGGACAAGGTGGTCTGCGAGCGCTTCACGGAGGGGTTTGAGCAATTCGTTGCCCTAATCGAACCTGGGCTCGGCGCCTCGCCCGTCAAGGCAGATGGCCGTCAGCGTGCGCTTGCAATGCTCGCCGCGATGATCGGCGGGGTCGCCGCCTCGCGCGCCGTCGCGAAGGTGGACCCCAAGCTATCGGATCAGATCCTGCGGGCCGTTCGACAGATTGTTGGTGAGGTTGGCGGTGAGGAGGGACAGGTTGAAGGAGCGCGAGGGAGAGTTCGGGCGACGAGAAAGCGTGCTGAGGGGTAGCAGGCTGCAGATCGTTAGCCCGTAGCGGCCAGACGGCTGCCGACGAGCCTTGGCCGCGATAGAGCTCGCTCTGGTTTCAGCAGTGGCGCTCGTTCTTTCTTGAGGCGATCGATGAACCAACGCCCCGCGGGCCCAGGCGGACTGTCGGTCCTATAAACTGCCCACATTTCTATCAGGCGTCCTCCTTGAGGCGCATCCTCCGTCGTGATCTCGACGAGTTTACCGCTTGCAAGGTCCGCCTCGATAATATGCAGAGGCAACGCGCCAAACCCGAAACCCGCGCGCAGGAATGCAAGCTTGGCCCCCAGGTGGGAAAGACACCAAACTCTAGGGATCTGGAGACGAGGTTCGTAGCCTCGCGACATATCGGACGGATCGATGTGCGTAAGCTGAATATGTTGGGCGAGGATTGATATCGGGATCAGCCCGCGGTGAGTTGCCAGCGGGTGCCCTGCAGCGACGACCGTGTGCGTACTAATCGTCAGCAGCGGTTCATGAGTGAGTTGCGGCGGCGCCAGCGCCCACGAGCCCACAACGCCAATGGCGCAACGCCGATCGAGCACCGGTTCGATCACAGCACTGGACTCAATGTCGAATCTGAGCAGCGTCGCAGGAAATTCCTTCTGAAATGCGGCCACTGCTCCTGTGAAAGTAGCCACCGGGAACATGACGTCAACGGCCACACTGAGTTCAGGTTCCAGGCCGCCGGCCAAACTCTTCGCCCGTGCCTTGAGGCGGTCTACATCGCCCGCCACTGCGCGTGCATTATCAAGAAGCGCGCGGCCTTGATCCGTCAGCACCGGAAAATGTCCGCGGCGATAGAACAGTTTCACGCCGAGTCGGCCTTCAAGATTGGCCACCGTCTGGCTCACCACGGACTGAGCTCGATGCAGGCGACGGCCGGCGGCAGAGAAACTACCTTCATCCACGGCCGCAATGAAGGTGCGTAGTTGATCCAGTGAAACGCCGTCAAGCATATCTAAGACACCCTGTCCTTCGTCAACAGATCTGTACCTGATGTCGACGAACAGATCCTGCGTCTTGTCGGCGGCTCCGATCAAGCGCCGGATTACCTACAACAAATCGGAATGCCCGATCAATACATTAGAAGGGTGCGAGGGCGAGCTTGCCTGCCTCCGTCAGAGCCCCGCAGCGGAAGATCGCCCCTGAGTTATCTTTCTCGCCCGGCGGGCCACTCCAGGAGTAGTAGATGCTCGCGGCCAGCCGCCCTTGTTGAACGAAATGCTCAAAGGCAGTGCGCTGGGCTTGCAACTGTCGCAGCCGCACGCTCTCATCGATAGGACAGGAGGTGGTGCGATTGTCGAAGCCCCACTCGGTGAGCCAGCACGGCTTGGTACCCTTGCGGCACTCGGCGAAGATGTTCGTGTCGAGATCGGCAATGCGCTGCGACATGGGTTCGCGCGTATTGCCGTTCGGGTAGACGTGTACGCCATAGCCGTCCGCAAACTGATCCAGGCCGTTCTTGCGCAAGAATTCGATGGTGTCGGGAATCGCCACTTGCAGTTGCTTGTTGAATGACTGGTGCCCCGGTAGGCCCACATTCCCCAGCCCCCCTAAAATCACGGGTGTCGTCTTGTTGACGCTCAGGTGGTCGCGTAGATCCTTGAGTGTCCCCATGATCTTCACGAATGCTTTGAAGCCTTCCGCGACGCTGCGTGCCTCCGTGTCATTCGGGTTCTCAAGGTCCTTGATGCCCAGAACCCGCCCGCTGTTCGGAACGCGAAAATCGGCGTTGTCCCAGGTCATGTTGATCTCGTTACCGAGCTCAAAGGCCGCCAGGTGTACGCCGGCGGCTTCAAGCGAGGCCAAGAGCGGCGAGTAGCCCCTTCGAAATCCTTCCGGATCCGCATCCGAGAGCGCGGGCATCGCCCAGCCGCGGCCGGCGAGAGGGTTCGCCCGCGCGGTGTGGGCATCACCGCCGCCTTTGTTGGGACTCAGCATCACGATCGACCTGATGCCGTGTTCGGATGCCTTGATGACGAAGTTGGTATAGCCGTCGTTCTTGCCGCCCAGCGTCGTGCGAATGACCGTGACGCCCTCCTTCCCAAGCTCCGCGACCAGCGCATCTTGTTGCGTCGGATTCAGCTGATCGACTGCCACGACATTCACGCCGACCAAGACGCTTGTCGCGTGGGCGGCCTGCAGGTCGGCAGGACCCGCCAAGACGCAGACGATCGCGGCGATCCATAGCTTTCTCATGCCACCCATCTTACAAGGGGCTCAGCGCTAATTTGCCTGCATCGGTGAGAGCGCCGCAGCGAAAGAGCGTACCAGGGCTTTCCTTCTGACCGTAATAATCACCGCTCCACGAGTAATACATCAGCGCCGCAAGCCGCCCCTGGTCGGCAAACTCCTTGTAAGCACCGCGTTCATCTCGAACCAGGCGCAGCCTCAGACTGTCATCGATGGGACAAGACCGGTTCGCATTGTTGTACGCCCACTCAGTTACCCAGCAAGGCTTCGTATCGTGCTTGCATTCGGCAAATCCGGTCGCAAGAAATGCGACACGCTCGGCGTGAGTTTTATGCGGGTCACTGCTGCTATAGAGATGAACCGCATATCCGTCAACCAGTTTGTCCAATCCATGCCGGCGCAGAAACTCGAGGGAGTCATTCATTTCTACGCCGGACATATTTGTGTAGCGAGGCTGATTTGGCACCCCCCACCAAGCCGACGTACCGCTCAAAATCGGCGTCGTCTTGTTCAGTTGCGAACCATCGCGTAAACCCTTGAGCGTCGCAAGAATTTTCACGTAGGCGAGGTATCCGGCGGCGACCCCTTTTCCCTCCGCGTCATGCGGATCATTGAGGTCGGATAATCTCAGCATGCGACCGGTGGATGGGGCCGTGAAATCCGCATTGAATGGCGAGGAATTGATCTCATTACCTGCCTCGAAAGCCACCACCCTGACTCCCGCTGCTTCCAGCTTGGCGAGTTCCGGTATAAACCATTTGGAAAATCCTTCTGTGTCAGCATCCTGCAAGGCTGGTTTCGCGGTCCCCGATGTCACCATCGCGTGTTTGGCGGTGTTGTTCGCAAACGGACTTACGAGAACTATCGATCCAATTCCGTGCTTGTAGGCCTCGACCACGAACTTTGTATAGAGGTCGCCGTGGCCGCCAAGCGAAGTACGAATGGCCTTCACGCCATTGTCTTGCAATTGCTGCGCCAATGCCTGCTGCCGAGCGTCATCAATCTGGTCTACTCCCATCATGTTGGGCCCAATAACCACCTCGTTCGAGCGAGCCCAGCGGGGTGCCACAGCAATGGCCAACATGCACAGAATCCGAAGTATCCATACTTTTTGCATCGGGAACATCCAATACGATTCTGGGGACGAGGAGATTGGTGGCAAATCCAAGCGATAAGGTTGTCGATATTGTAAGGCACTGCCACAAATAAGGTCGGTACATCCCGCTTAGCTGAAAGGCTCCGATCAGTTCGCCCGCAGTTGCGCCAACGAGAACGTGGTCTTCGGTCAGTGCGCGGAGTCCTCGAGATCCTCGCCAAGGGCAAAGTGCGCTGCAAAGAGCTCCCTATGCGGACCCACGCGCGGCTGTGCTCGAATCCCGCCGGGCGGAATTTCCGGATGCGCCCGAAATGGCAGCTCAGCCACCTCCATCCCGCGCCGCGCAAGAATCGCCGGGAGGTCACCTTGCCCGCATAAGCGGCCCATGTTTCACTTACCTCGGACACCGCCATTTCCGCGGACACCTTCATGAATGACCATCTGACTACATCGAATCCGCAGTCAGTCGCCCCAGTAGGGAATCCGTTTCGTCATCGGGCGTTCACCGTAATATGGATCGCGACGATCGTTTCGAATATCGGCGGTTGGATGTATAGCATGGCTTCCGGCTGGCTGATGACGAGCCTTGACAGCAACGCGTTCATCGTCTCGATGGTGCAGGTCGCCAACAGCCTGCCGATGTTTTTGTTTGCAATTCCGGCGGGTGCGCTCGCGGATATTGTGAATCAGCGCCGCTTTCTGATCGTTGGCGAGTCGACCATCACCATCGTCTCCGCGGCGTTTGCTGCGCTGGTATGGCTGCATCTGATCACACCGGTGAGTTTGCTGCTATTCAGTTTCGTTGTCACCGTAGGGTCTGCCATGACCGCGCCCGCCTGGCAGTCCGTGGTGGCTAAGCTCGTGCCAAAGGCCGATCTGCCATCGGCCGTTGCTGCCAACAGTGCGGGCATCAACGTTAGCCGAGCCATCGGCCCGGCGCTTGGCGGCATCATCATCGCAGCAGTCGGGATTGCGGCGCCCTTCTGGCTTGATGCCTTTAGCAATATTGGCGTCATCGCAGCTCTCATATGGTGGCGCGCGCCGACAAGAAGCGCTTCCGCCCTGCCGCCCGAACCCTTTGGAAGTGCGATCCGCACCGGGCTTCGTTATGCGCGGTACAACTCTTATCTTCGAGCAACGCTGATTCGCACGGTTGCATTCTTTGTATTTGGCAGCGCGTACTGGGCGCTCCTACCCCTGGTCGCGCGTACCCGGATCGCGGGCGGTCCCGCGCTGTACGGCGTGCTGCTCGGTGTCATTGGCGCCTCGGCTGTGGGCGGCGCGTTCCTTTTGCGCCGGCTCAGGAAACAGTTCGGGGCCGATTCCATCGTTGCAGCTGCCAGTCTCGGCACCGCGCTCGCAACAGCGTTGTTTGCTCTCGCCCGCTACCCGGCGCTGGCGACGGTCGCCAGCTTAATTGCTGGTGCCTGCTGGATTGCCGCAGTGTCTAGCCTCAACGTTTCGGCCCAAGTTGCGTTGCCCGAGTGGGTTCGCGGTCGTGGTCTCGCCATGTATATGACTGTGCTTTTTGGTGCATTGACCATCGGGAGCGCGATTTGGGGTCAACTTGCGGTTGTTGCTGGATTGCCTGCGGCGCTGCTTCTCGCAGCGGCGGGCGCGGCAATCGGAATTCCCCTGACGTGGCGGTGGAAGTTACAGACAGGGGCGAATGTTGATTTTTCGCCGTCGATGCAGTGGCCTGACCCGGTCACGACTCATGCCATCGAAGCCGACCGAGGCCCGGTCCTCGTAACGGTGGAATACCGTATTGATCCAAAGAACCGGATCGATTTTCTCCATGCGCTCGGACAGAACTCACGCGAGCGCCGCAGAGACGGCGCTTATGACTGGGGCATTTTCGAGGACCCCGCCGACGACGGTCGCTTCATTGAGACCTTCCTCACGGACTCCTGGCTCGAACATTTGCGGTTGCATCGGCGCGTGACCAAGGCCGATCGGATTTCGGACCAGGCTGTACGTCGTTTTCAAATCGGCGATGGGCCAAAGATAACGCACCTGATCAGCGCGCAGCGGAATTGAATACCAGAAAGCACCGGCTCGTGCACCATCTCAAAGAAGAACTGCATCGCTCCGATCAACCCTGCGACACGTCAGTGCCGCGGCAAGGTTAGTTGGCGCGCGTATTGGACCGAGTCGGGCTGCCATTGCCCGACATCTGACC
>Ga0210406_10002772_pt1 | contig 19693 bp, 19 predicted proteins | sample IncBWC30MmetaG_FD_155454 | JGI IMG/M metagenome (GOLD analysis project Ga0210406, IMG submission 155454) | Forest soil microbial communities from Barre Woods Harvard Forest LTER site, Petersham, Massachusetts, United States - Inc-BW-C-30-M | ecosystem: Environmental > Terrestrial > Soil >... | reverse complement strand
GCGAGCCGTTTCCGCCAATGGGAAAGTCTATCTGATTACCGCCACCGCCAAAGAATCCCAATGGGCGACGCTGGGTGATACGCTCCTTAAGCATGTACAGAGCTTTAAATTGACGCCGCCAGCGCCCGGAACACAGGGGGCGCCGGGAACAAGTGGTAGGAGCGGGAACTAAAGCAAGTTTGCGCTCAGGGCGCTAATACCACCCGGTCGAGTCGCAAAAGCTCGCCCAGAGACCAAGCCTGGAACGGGCATCCTCTTGGAGTATAAGGCTCAACGGCGTCCGCGATTTCTGACACGTGATTGAGACCGGATGCGGTCATCAGAGAACGAATGGATTCGAAGTACCGTTCGCGCGCTTCTTGCTTGGCTTCCGGTGTGTTCCCGCGGACCCGTACCCAAGCCTCGATAAACGCTCCGGCTAACCAAGGCCAAACCGTGCCTTGATGATAGACAGAATCGCGTTCGCCGGGACCTCCAAGATAATGGGGAACAAAACCCGGTTCATCTTGAGCCAATGACCGGAGGCCGCTCGGGGTCCACAGCTTAGCTTCTACGCGATCAACAACTTGGCGGGCACGGGGGCCAGACAGAACCGGGAACGGTAGCCCACCCACCGCAAAAATCTGGTTGGGTCGCGTAGCTGGATCGGTAACACCCGCTTGATGATCAACATCCACGACATCAAACAACTGTTGCCTAGCCTCATTCCAAAATCGGTTTTCGAAAGCCTGGCGCGCTTTTTTAAAATGCGACTCCCATTGCGGAGAAAATTTTTTGCCGATAGCCAACGCATTGATCCAGAGCGCCTGCACTTCAACCGGTTTACCAACGCGCGGGGTAATTACCTTTCCATCGACCTTGGCGTCCATCCAGGTGAGTTGGACACCAGGGACTCCCGCTGCCAATAATCCGTCTTCATCCTGGCAAATCCGAAAGCGAGTACCTTTTTGATAACCGGACAAAATCGCTTCGATAGCCGCCTTGAGCTTTTGGACGCCGGTGTCATCCACTAATCCCGGATGGGCGGAAGCCGCATCCAGAAGGTCGCCAGCAGCGATGATAAACCAGAGCGAAGCATCGACTGAGTTGTATTCCGGGGTTGCGCCGCGGTCCGGGAAAAGGTTCGGGAGCATCCCTTCCGAAACATGGTTCGCCCACTCCAGCAGAATATCTCGGGTCACCTCCAACTCGCCTGAAGCGATCCCGAGACCCCGAATCGAAACGAAAGTATCCCGTCCCCAATCGCCAAACCATGGATAACCGGCAATGATACTTTTACCCGCTCCTCGACGAACAAAATAAGTTTCCGCAGAACGTTGGATGACGTCGGCTTTCTTGGTCCGACGCTCGCGTTCGCTCTGACGAAGCTCGGTAACCCAGTCTTCCAACGAACTATTATCAGCCTCCGAAAATCCCTCGGCCTGCAGAGTAAGTATGGCTTCCCGATTCCGGCTGTCCAATTGCCAAACCAACTCACCGGGCGCTGCTAGATCTTCCAAAAAGTCTAAACCACGTTCTTGTTCCTTAATGTAGAGAAAATTTCGATACCACTGCGGGTCGTGATGATAACTCGCTCGAGACCGGCACACGATCGCTGGGATACCGCCATAGGGCTGCCATTTAATGGTGTCGGCTTCTATGCCGGGTTCGAACCGAAAGGCATCGTTCTGGTGATGGGTAGAATGGTAATCTCGTCCCGATAAGAACGGCTTCACGGTAAGAGCGTAACCGTCGTCTACACGACCGGAGAGCCGCCAGCTGAGTACCACCACAGATTGTCCGTGGGGAACGAAGATTTCATGGTCCAGCCAGAGGTCCAGCCCTAGCCGATAACTCCACTGCGGCCACGGCTGAAACTGGAAACTCCGCAGACATTCATTCTTACCGACAACATCCGGAGCGTAGCGCTGGGCCGAAAGCCAGACCTTAGTATCAGCATGCTCGATCCAGGCGTCAAACCCATTGACTAAAACGAGCCGGCCAGCAGGCGGATTCGTGGCAGTCAAAAGAAGTGCATGATAACGCCGAGTCCGGATTCCGGATGTCGTCGAACTGGCGAAGCCGCCCAGGCCGTCCGCTTCCAGCCATTCGTGCTGATCGGATATCTCCACGAAACGGAAAATCTCACGACATGCCGAGTTCGCCAAGTTTTGCAACGAATGGGCCTTAGAGGGGCAGATCCGAGACCGAGAAGGGGCGTTGTAACGCTCTCAACTCACAGGCCTCAGGATTCTGACAAGATCGTAAGATTATGGCTAAAACGTAACGTGACGGGATCGTCGCTGACAGCTAAGTGTGCGTGCTCTCTTTATGGAGATCATTTCACAACCTCAGACTATGCTTCTAAACAGACCCCTCCTTGCCCGCATGGCCAGTGGCGTTGCGTGCGCAGTCGCTAGCACAAGCCTGTTAGCCTGTCTCTGCTCGACCGCATTCGCTCAGAATGCGAACAAAAAGATCGGAGCCGTCTTCTATATCGAACTGGAGAACCACAACTGGACACAGCCTGCGAGTGACACCAGTGCACCGAATCAGATATTCGGTAGCGTTGCCGCTCCGTACATCAACAGCTTAGTGGACCCAGCAAACAAAAACTCCAAGGACGTTTCTTACGCGACGGCTTATCACCATGTGCTGTCAACGCCCACTGGAAATAACCCGAGCATCCACCCTTCCGAACCTAACTACCTCTGGCAGGAAGCCGGAACGAATTTCGGCATCCTCAACGACAACGACCCCTATGTTGTACCGGGCGGCAGCGTAGCTGCGATCGCAGCATTCTTGGCTGCTAACCCAACGTTTACCGGCGAACATATGACCGGATTGATGGAGAAGAACGGGCTCTCTTGGTATTCCTATCAGGAAGATATTGACCTGTTGAATACGGATGGCGGCAATTTCAATAACGCCGGCGGCACTATCACCAGCATTCCGGCGCCACAAAAAGATTGGACCGTACCGCTCACCAGCTTCAGCGGCACCTCGCCGAGCTATGTGAACCCGTTCAACGGTAGCAATCAGTACAACTTCGCCTGCAAACACGATGGCACCTTGTTCTTCAAGGATACAAACGGCGGCAACGTAACGGATACCACGAACAAGAAGAGAACACATTACCGCCCACTGCAGCAACTGTTCAAAGACCTGGAGAACAACAATGTCGCCCGATATAACCTGATCACTCCGGACCAATACAACGAGATGCACTCCGCGCTCACGAACGGGTTCACCTATAAAGGAGTCTCTTATACCGGCGACCTATCGCAGATCGCGGCCGCGGATAACTTCCTCTCGATCGTGATTCCTCAGATCATGGCTTCGCAAGCCTATAAAGACAATGGTGTGATCGTCATTTGGACGGATGAAACCGAAGGTACCAACCAAAACGATTTCAGCCATACTCTCGCTTTCATTGTCATTTCGAAGTTGGCTAAGGGCAATGCCTATGCCAGCACGAAGGATTACACCCACTCCTCAGATCTCGCCACCTTGCAAAAAGTGTTCGGTCTGAGAGCAAATACGCCGACCGGGTACCTGAATGACGCGGCCAATCCTCAACTGGATAAAACCACGGATATCTCCGATATGTTCAAACCCGGAGTTATCCCGAAGAGTCTTCCCAAGTTCTAAGAGAGTTCACTGGCAGAAAAGCCAGCCGATCTAACAACTCCAAATGAATTGAACACGGCGAGCCGTCCTCGGGGATGGCTCGCCGTGAAATTGTTTCTAGAAATGAAGATTTTGAGATACCTGATCTTGGCCGGTTGCAGCGTCGCTGCCTCGGCGATGGCGCAGAACGCTTACGTGAACACGGTCCTGGTAGCGAACGATCCTAAATATCACCCACAGCTTATTGATAGAAATATGGTCGACGCCTGGGGCGTCGCGATACGGCCACCCGGAGCCGGCGGACATTTCTGGATCGCAAACGCTGCCACTGGCACCTCGGTCGAATACATCGGAGATGTGAACGCAAATCCTTTACATCAGGACGGGCTCAAGACAGTTACCTTACAGACGCCAAAATGGACAGACCGGGGCATCGCTTATGTGACCGGGCAGGCCTACAATTCCGCCAGCGATTTGCCCGGACAGCCCATCGAATTTCCTATCTCCGGGCCGACCATGGACCTCACTGCAAGTCCTCCTGCCCGGATTCCTAAAGGTTTCTCAGGCCCTGCGAAATTTGTCTTTTTCACCGAGGACGGCGCTTTGAATGCTTGGAGCGCAAATACCAAGGTGGCCATGGATCAGGCTCCATTGGTAGTCGACTATTCCAAAACTTCGACGCACAAGCCGTATCCGGCTAACCCGGTATATACCGGCGGCACGCTTACGAATAACGCTTTCAATAGCGATGCCTATAAGAAGCAAGGAGGAAATCACATCTTTGCTGCCGACTTTCGCAATAACGTGATCGAGGTTTTCGATAATCAGTGGCAGGATGTAACCGCTTCCTATCATTTTCAGGTGCCGGCATCAGTAGGCAACTTTCACGTTTATAACATCTGGGACCTTGGTGGCCATTTATTTGTTACCTACGCAAAGTTTGATGTGACCGGCGATGAGGGACAGGAGGAGGTCGACGGGCCTGGACTCGGTCATGTCGTCGAGTATAACGAGGACGGGACCTTGGTCATGGATTTCAAGGACCATGGTAAATTAAATAGTCCTTGGGGTTTAGTCATCGCGCCACCGACATTTGGGGCGTTCGCCAATGATTTGCTGGTCGCGAATTTCGGGGATAACAACATTGTGGCTTTCGATCCTAATACGGGGGAATACATTGATTGTCTCCGCGGTTCGGACGGTAAGCCTCTCCCTGTAGAAGGTGTCTGGGCCTTAACCTTTGGAAACGGAGTAAGTCTCGGCGACGCCAAGGCCCTTTATTATTCTGCTGGTCCTAACAAAGAGTTCGACGGCGTCTTTGGCCGGATCAACGTCGCCAGCGGCAATAGGGAACCGCAAAAATGATTCTATTCACCACAGAGGCACAGAGGGCACGGAGAGAAGAGGAAACATCCCACAGATTTAGAAGATTACGCAGATTTCGATTTAAGGACGGATGGAAGCTTAGGGCGAAAGAGCCGTCTTCGGAAAACAGCGGGTTATATCACTTTGGACATCTCTCACGTTCAGCCGAGATCTGCGCAATCCGTGTAATCTGCGGATCTTTTACTCCGTGTTCCTTGTGTCTCTGTGGTGAAATTTGCTTTATGCGTTCCAGGTCGAGTCGAGAAATACCAGCTTCTCCGTCCTGTCTGCAGACGTCGCTTATTCTGGGTAACGCTACAAAGAAGGGGGAGCCTAATGGCTCCCCCCTCTGATTGAACAAATCTTACAATTTATCTATTTGGGCTGACCGGTATTCGGATTAAGAATCAACTTGGCTGCGGGAGTGGTAGTGCCGAAGTCGAACAGATTGACTAAGGAGCCCGCCAACGCGTCAAACGAGCCATCACCGAGTTGGCCTAATCCCCAATTGTCTTCGATGAATCGCAAGATTGAAGACTGGTCTGTAAGACTATTATCAACAAAGTTTTGTTTCGCGAACGGTGAGATCACGAGAAGCGGCAATCGTGGACCATAGCCAAACCGCCCTTGATAACCACCCAATGGCGGGTTGGTTCCGGATTGGCCGTTTCCGGTAAAGACATCGAACGGAGTTTGCGACTGATTTACGTTCGGAGGCATGACGTGATCGTACCAGCCATCTGAATCGTCATAGCAAATGATAATTGCCATGTGGCTCCAATAAGGAGATTTCATTAGCTTATTGATGGTCTCAACAAGAAATGGTTGTTCAAATACTGGACTGGAATAGCCGGCATGACCGTCTTGATAGGCAGGTGCTTTAAGGTAAGAGACGGCCGGTAAATTGTGACTAGCCAATGCCTGCCAGAAATTCGTGATGTCATATTGGTGATTAGCTTGGTCCGTGAACCCGATCATCTGGACGGACGACGGCGGCTTGTGTGTCGGGTTGGCGGTCTGCGGATAGTACTGGAATGGCTCGTGGTGGGGAATGTAATCGGCCTTCGGATTGCCGTCTGCACCGATGTGAGTCTGGCTAGGGTTAGCAAATCCACCTTCGAACCAACCCCAGGTTAGCCCTTTAGCGTTAAGCAGGTCGCCAACGTTCTTGCCGGTCATCGAAAAGGTGGGAGCGCTTGAGGCGGTATCGCCGGTCGGATCAGCATCCGAAATACAGGTACCCATGAAAACTGTATCAGTGATGTCAGGGGATGCGCCGTGCGTCTGTCCCGCAATCAAATTTAGGGCACCGGGCGTGGACGGGCCGGTTATGGTTCCAAAGAAATTGTCGCTCATCGAAAAGTTCTGAGCATAGTTCCAAAGCGCTGTAACGGTGTTTCCGTCGAAGTAGTTCATGACGAACGACGGACCTCCGTTTTCGGGTGATCCAGTGAATTGCACGAACTTGTCCATCAGGCCATGGTCAAACGCTTGTTGCTCTGCCATGTACTCGTGATCTTGATCTGCGGTCGCTGCTTGAGCGGCACTCAGACGATTCGGTAATAAAGCGTTTGGGTTATTGGTCAGAAGCGCCTGAGTCAGACCGTTCACCGTTGGCGTACCTGGCTTGGCGTTAAAAGTACGTTCCTTTGGGAGATTCAGGGCGTTTGGATAAGTCGCGAAGTAGTGATCGAAGGAGACGTTCTCCTGGAAAATGACTACGACATTGCTAATCGGATAGGCCGTTTGGACATCCGTAACAATTGGCGCCGCCCCGGCCAAGCCCATGCTTATGAACGGCATGGTAGTCGTTAGGGCGATAAAGCAGCAGTTATTGAAGGCTTTCATTTGGATCTCTTATATCTGTCGATTCTAATCCTCATTTGGAGAAAACGAGGCTGCGCGGGGGGCGCCCCGCCGGACTCCTTTCCAGAATGGGGTTGGGCGTGTTTCGCGTATTAGAACCCGTTAGGCAATGGTGAGAAGGTGACGTTTCCGTTACAAAGGCGGCTGGCTATCAGCAGTCTTCACAGGCCTTAAGGCTTGAGGTACAAAATCAGCGCGGCCAATGATTAGCGAATGTACCAATTGGGTTGGCCGTCGCTTTCCCGGAAGAGGGGATTGGCGGACGAAGACCAAGGGTTGAAGCCCTCGGCTGTAAATGGCATAACCGCTTCGCGGTCAGTCCGATATAAACCAGCGGCTTCGCCCGCTAGGCTATCCTAAGGCACGGCTTTCACCGCTATTTTCCGCCAGTTCTTAATCTACAAATGCGAAGCGATGAGTTTGGCGATCAGACCGGTCCAGCCGGTCTGATGGGACGCGCCCACGCCGCGGCCGCTATCGCCGTGAAAATACTCAAAGAATTGCACGTAATCGCGGAAATGCGGGTCGGTTTGTAGCTTAGTATTCTCACCAAACACCGGCCGCCGGCCGTTAGGGTCACGGAGAAACAGGCGGCAGAGTCGATCGCTTAGTTCTGCTGCCACCTCTTTAATGGTGCAGAATTTTCCGGAGCCGGTCGGGCATTCGATTTTGAAATCGTCACCATAATAATGGTGAAACCGTTCTAACGCCCCAATTAACAGAAAGTTCATGGGCATCCAGATCGGACCGCGCCAGTTAGAATTCCCCCCAAACAGACCGGAATTCGATTCGCCTGGTTCGTAATCGACAGAAGTTGTGTGACCGTCCCACACGAAATTATAGGGATGATCTTTGTGATAACGGGAGAGGGCCCGGATACCATGATCGGACAGGAACTCGGTCTCATCCAACATCCGTTTGAGCAACAGCTTCATTCTATGCCCTCGTAACAATGAGAGTAGTCGCCGATCTCCGCTGCCAGTCACGTGCCAACGTGAAACGAGTGAAGCCAGATCCGGCCTATGTTTGAACAACCATTCCAACCGGCTTTTGAAATGAGGCACCTTTTCGAGGAGTTCCGGCTCGAGTGTTTCCACTGCGAAAAGCGGGACTAATCCAACGATGGAACGAACTCGCATCGGGATCATCCGGCCATCCGGCACGTACAAAACGTCATAAAAAAATCCGTCTTGGTCATCCCAAAGACCCATGCCATCCGCACACCCGGCCATAGCTTCGGCAATTTGCAAGAAATGCTCGAAAAACTTGGAGGCGATATCTTCATAGGCGTGATTGTGTTGGGCGAGCTCCAACGCAACCCGCATCAGGTTCAAGCTGTACATCGCCATCCAGCTTGTGCCATCTGATTGATTAATATAACCGCCAGTGGGTAACGGAGCGCTCCGGTCGAAAACTCCGATATTATCCAAACCGAGAAATCCGCCTTGAAAGATGTTACGGCCGGCGACGTCCTTCCGGTTTACCCACCAGGTGAAATTAAGAAGCAACTTATGGAAGACACGTTCGAGAAACGAAACATCTCCGGGATCGTCCGGTTTCTCGATGCGTCGGTACTTACGATCGATTTCAAAAACTCGCCAAGCCGCCCAGGCGTGCACCGGTGGGTTCACGTCGCCGAAAGCCCATTCGTACGCGGGTAGCTGGCCGTTCGGATGCATGTACCATTCGCGGGTAATCAGCAAAAGTTGCCTCTTGGCAAAATCAGGGTCGATCACCGCAAATGGTATTGTGTGGAAGGCCAGGTCCCAGGCTGCAAACCAGGGATATTCCCACTTGTCCGGCATAGAGAGTATCTCAGTTGCATTGAGATGCTTCCAATCATGGTTTCGCCCGAATTTTCGGCCCGCCGGCGGCGGTGGATTGCCTGGATCGCCGTCCAGCCAAGTCCTGACATCGAACCGGTAACGCTGTTTACTCCAGATCATTCCCGCAAAAGCTTGGCGTTGGACCAGGCGAAGATCTTGGTTCGTCACCTCATTTGCCACTTCGGCGTAAAATTCATCTGCCTCCGTACGCCGCGTGTTGAAGATCTGGTCAAAATCGCCAAAGCCGCCCTGCTGCGTATCGCGAGCGAGGCGTAAGCGAACCACCTGCTGTCCACATCCATCGATGACCAACTGATAATGGGCGGCGGATTTGGTTCCGGTTCGAGAAGGATTTACCGCGTTCGCGTTTTTGCTGACCAACCACTCGCCGATTCCATCTTTTCGGTAGGGGCCTGGATTATTAACCGAATATAAACGTTCGAAATTAGTCTCGTTCTCGCAAAAAACTAACGTTGGCGTCCCTTCCGCGTGTAGAACGTAGGTGCCTAACTGACCATGCTTCGCCGAGATTACATGGTCCTCCTTTACCTCGAGCGTGGGTTTACTTCCGGTTGTTCCCCAAGACCACGTATTGCGAAACCAAAGATGGGGGAGAAGATGGATGATCGCGGCCTCCGGTCCCCGGTTAGCCGCCGTAATCTGGATTAGAATATCATCCGGGCCGGCCTTGGCGTATTCCACAAAAACATCGAAATAGCGGTCATCATCGAAAACCCCGGTATCGATCAGCTCGTATTCAGGATCCAATTTTCCTCGGCGGTGATTTTCTCCCACCAGAGAGGAATAGGGGAACTCCCGCTGAGGATACTTATAGAGCATCTTCAGATAGGAATGCGTGGGAGTCGCATCCAAGTAGTAATAGAGCTCTTTAACATCCTCGCCGTGATTTCCTTCTTCGCCGGTTAGACCGAATAAGCGTTCCTTCAAAATGGGATCTTTCCCATTCCAAACGGCCACTGCGAAACAGAGGATTTGGCTCTCGTCACTGATCCCGGCGATACCATCTTCGCCCCAGCGGTAGGCGCGGCTGCGTGCATGATCGTGAGGAAAATAGCCCCAGGCCGTTCCACCGGGACTGTAATCTTCGCGGACACTTCCCCACTGGCGTTCGCTAAGATACGGTCCCCAGTGGCGCCACTTGACCGCACCACTATTCATTTCGAGGATGCGTTGTATTTCGGACATAGAGGTTCTTCTCCCGCAGAGATTGTATGATCGTCGCGACAGCGATGCACGGCTGATCTACTAAAGTTGTAGATCAGCGTCAAACGTCGATCTCGTGACAGGCAAGATCGTGGGGCCGGTTCGCTAGCGCTACTACCCGATAGGAGTGTATTCGGACGCTAATGCGTTTGGCGTTCGGCGCTTCGTGCCGTCCTCGTCCTCGTGCTCGTGCTCGAATCCGACAACACGGGTGATGGAGTATTGGAGCATCGGAGTATTGGACTGATGCGCTATGTTGGAATTGCACCCCGCGACCCAGGGTTGGGGATCTCCTTTAATCCCTTTGGGATAGGTTCCGACGGGACACGGGAACATTAGACGACTGATTCCTACGAGCCCAGGTTCGTCCTATATCGCAGTTTTGACGGCAATGGGCTGCCGGCCAGTGTGAAACCTTGCTTTTCAAAAAGCGGAATCGTGCCCGTAAAAACGAATGCTCCGGGAATATTTTGGTTCCCTGGCTTTGTGGGTTTCACGGGATACCCTTCGACGATCGTTTCCCCTTCCCTAGCCAAGGTCCGGACGGCAGCCTTAAGCAACTCCGTAGAAACACCCTGCTTTCGATAGCGGTTCTTGACGTAAAAGCAGGGCACACAAGCTACTTTGTCTGCATCGTGGCATTGCAAAGTGCGGGCCCGATTCAGCCTGGGGAAATCTGTTCTCTTGCCGAAGGTACACCAGCCGACGGGCTCACTTTGATGATACGCAATGAGGCCGCGCACGGGTTCCATTTTCGATCATCGTGTGCAGCCGTTTCTTCGCCGGCGAACCCTTGAGGTCCTGCCATTTCTCTCCTGGCTCAATCCTCCACCACATGCACCAACAGCCGCCGCACGCCCCTTTCTCTCCAAAAAGCTGTTCCAGGTCTTCCCACAACCCGGGAGTCATCTCTTTGATTTGAATCTTCATCTGGACTGCGAAGCTCTGTCAGCAAGACCGGACTCTTTAAGGATTTGAACGGCCGCGGCCACTAATTCGCTATTCGACGCGGCAACTGAACCATCGGGCAGAACTTTAACATCTTCGAAGCCGATGCGGGTGGAGAACCCAGATTCGAGCGCTCGTCTCAGCAACGGCCAGGCCGATGCGTCGTCGCCATGTAAGAGGATAGGCCGGGGAAAAGGCGCGCTTCGCAGTACGCCCATGATTTCATCCGTTACTGCGTGGGCGCGATCGACATCATGTTCACCAACCTCGACCAAAATACGGAGCGAGAGCTGGTCGAGCCCCAACCTCACTAACCGCTCGGCATCCGTCTTGTCCGCAATACCGGCTTCAATGCCAATACCTCGCCGGTGAAGCGTCTCCATTACAGCAGGCGCATTCTTTTCGCGCAGATTAACCGAAGCATAATCCGGCGGAACGCTCCAACGGCTGACATAGGCTAGCGTGCGGTCATCGTCCTTTTCGATCCAAGCGCCGGTGCTGATCCCGATCAGAGTCCCTGGTAGCGTTTCCCGCAACGCTTTAATAGTGGCATCAACATCATCCGGAGCCAGACTCTCAAGACCGTTCGCGTTACGAACGTGAAGATGGAGTTCGCTGGCGCCCACACTCAATACCTTAACCCCGTCTGCGACCAGCGCCTGGATAGTCGTGGGAACCGCGGGGTGATCGGACGAGCGCTTTCCTCCATTTAAGCAAGCCTGAATGATCATGGGACAGGATACTAAGGTGGGCTAACGTGCGCCTATTGTACGCCTATTTGGTCGCCTCGACTGAACACGACGAGAACACAGCCCGTCAAGATTAGCACCGCGCCAGCCAAGCCGATGGCATTCAGGTGTAGTTGGCGCAAGAAAATCAGGGTGAACAGGATAATGAAAAGAGGGTAACTGATTTCGAGCAGTGAGGCCATGGTTGCATTCTTTTCGTTAATCGCGAACCCGTTGAACAGGTAAGCGCCGGTGCCAAAAATCAGATACAAAATAATCATCCATATTATCGGCCAGCTGTCGCAAAGCTTCGCCCAGTTCTGGCGAGGATAAAGGAACCATAATATCGCAGACACCAGAATCCCGTTTGTGAGGCTTAAGAACGAGAAAGCTGCTGCAAAGTCCACTCTTCTAAAGAGCGATTCCATCAAGACATATTGTGCGCCCCAACAAGCCGCCGAGATCAAAGCATACATCCACCAAACCATGCCACTGTGGTAGCGGTTTGCGGCGTCAACCGCAATTCAGGAGTGCTAATATGCTGGGCTGGGACGCAAATTTTCGGTGGCTGGTACAGTGGGCTCAGTGGACGGGATGGACTGAGTGGACTCAGTGGACGTGGCTATGAACGCTCTTGGCGGCGGGCTTCTGCGGGCCGTATCGCTCCGCAGCCCGAGCCTTAGCTTTGGCTGCTTCTTGTTCCCGGTTTCTAGGAGGCGCATTCGTCTCGAGCGAACGCAGCAACCGGGTCGAAACGTCTGCGATGTGCTCGACCGCGGCCAAAAACGCGGCTTCATTTGCTTTTGACGGCTTGGTGAATCCGCTAATCTTTCTGACAAATTGCAGCGACGCAGCGCGAACCTCTTCCTCCGTCACAGGCGGTTCGAAGTTAAAAAGGGGTCGGATATTCCTGCACATAATCTCTCTTCTACATTACGGTGCGATCACATCTGGGCAATCACCGCTGAGAAGCGGGCCCCTCCTAGCTCATAGATTCTAGCTCCTGGCTCCTAGCTTCTGACTTTCATTCCGAGATTGCCCAAAAAATGAGTAGAATAAATAGGAGTTGCATCGGTCCGCGTACTCCTAACGGAGTTACCGGTCTGGCGCCCAGGGTAGCTCCAGTTTTAGCCGCATAGATATTTGCCGGGAAAACGGCTACCAGAAACAAGATTAGACACACACCCGCGAGGGTACGCGTCGATGGAACGACCAACCCGATCGCTCCCAGAATCTCGAGAATTCCGGTTACCGATACAGCGGCGCCAGGGTTCGGCACCCAGGGTGGAACCATCCTTTCCAAATCCCTTCGCAACCGTCCGAAATGGGAGATGGCGGTAAAACAGAACATGGCGGCCAATGCGAAAACCATCGATTCGTGCCAGGTCTGGAACAGAGAGACACCAAGAAATCCGAGGAGCCGGAAGACGAGCAAACTTCCGAAAAGAACGGCGAGGACAATCATAGATCTGGGGGAGCTCCTCCAGACTAACTGTGCGCGAGGACAAGGTCAAAGGTCGAGGTGGGCAGGGCCTGGAGGGGAGCCGCTTTGGGGCGTATCTGGCCACCCTCGCAATTTTCGTCTCATCACTAACCCGGCCGAAACGCGTGAAAACAGGCGGCTCCCGCGAGCGACCCAGAGCGCGAATTGCAATTGTGTATCGCGTCTTGAATCGATTAAACGCATCCCGCCAGCCACACCAGCAGACGTTCCCGGGAGCCGCCTGTTTATCCCATCGGCAACCGTAGGGCAACGCTGGGCTTCGACGGCGCGCGATCAAATTAGCACGGGCAAAAGCGGCTCCCCTCCAAGCGTACGCTGGTCATCACCGCGCTACATCCGATTCAGCGATCGTCTTCAGAGATCCGACATTTTCAGGAACCGTTTTCCGGACTGGGGATGGTGCAAGGTTTCGTTAATCGCCGTTTTGAAGTCGTCCAAGGTATGGACACCGCCAACTCGAACCCTAAAATCCGGTCGACCGCAGATCTCTGCGATCTCGTTGAGAACCGTTCGATCATTGGCTTCGGGCGGATGGAAAAAGTAACGATAGATATACGACTTGATCTGCGCGCCTTTCATCAGGAGATCGAAGCTGTGCAATTGAAACTTCTCCGGGCTGAACCCGCCATAAATCAGGAACTGACCGCCGTTGGACAGCGATTTGATTAACTCCGAAGCAACGGGCCCGCCCACACAATCGATCACTGCGTTGACTCCCGACTGGTGCGTAATCTCGGCGATTTCCTCAGCCAGACCTCTAGGAAGTTTGCTTAGTTCAACGACCTCGGCTGCGCCCCATTCTTTCAGATTCAACTGTTCTTGCGCGGTCCGTACGATGGAGACGACGTTGACCTTCATCAGCTTCGCAAAATTCAGAACCATCGTTGAGACCGCCGAGTTGCCTGCGGTCAAAGCGAGCCAATCTCCAGGCCGAACCGCTGCCTCTCTGAGCAGGTCCCACGCGGTTATTGGATTCACAAATTGAGCGCCAACCTCGACTGGGAAGTGGGACGGCAATGGAATCAACCATTCCGCCGGCACAGCCGCGTATTCGGCCCACGTATTGTAATAGCTGAACGCAACGACGGCTCCTACCTCGAACGCGGCATGTTGTCCTACCTTGACAACAACACCGGTCCCATGGTTTCCCGCAATCTGACCGGGAAACACCGGCTTTTTCGGTTCCGGGTACAAATTCTCAATAAATAGAAAGTCTCCGGGATTCACGGAGGCTGCCATCATTCTCACCAGGACATCATCGTCCCCAATCTCAGGAACAGGCACTTCGCGAAGTTGCAGAACGTCCACAGGAGAACCGATCTTATCGAAAACGATCGCTTTCATAGCGGTTCTCCTTGGCCGCGCTTGATGGCTTCAGCGAGTATACGTCGGCCGATGTTTCCAGTGGCACCAATAATTCCAATGTTCATAAGCAATTTCCGTCTCGATGAACAGACACTGGCAAAGAATAAGGCAGTTTTGAAATTGGCAATTTTGACTAAAACTATGCTAAAAATGCCACATGCATGTTGTGGTTTATCTTTCGTCCGGCTTTTATGCAGCGATTGCAGCCACTATCATCGAGACTCTGCAAGCGGTGAACAGCGTGAGCGGCACTAAAACTTTTTCTTTCGAGTTCGTCGCGAAACAATCGCGTGCCGTCTCCAGGTCAGGCATCCGGTTCAAAGCAAACACCGAGGCATCCAAAAAGATCGACGTTCTCATTTTACTGGCCGGGGCAGAAGCCGAGGCGGCGCAAACCATCCATTTGCTGGACCGAGAGACGAAACATGTTCTCCCGTTGATTCACCAAGCGCAACGGCAAGGGTCGCTGATTGCCGCAACTTGTGGCGCGTCTTACTTTCTGGCTGGCTCAGGCATTTTGGATGGAAAGCGCTCCACTATATCCTGGTGGCTAAAGAAAGAAGCTAGCCGCCGTTTCCCGGCGGTGCGTTGGGAACCGTCGCGCATGATAATTCGACAGGGGCGCGTTTATACAACCGGGGCGGGGTTCTCAGGTCTCGAATTGATCACCACGCTCCTGCTGGATTTAGGTCTTTCTAGGGAAGAGCGGCAAGTGCGCAAGATTATGGTGCTGCCCCCTTCCCGGCAATTTCAGAGCCCATATGAAGACTCATTTCCAGCGGCCGTAGATCCTTTCGAAAAGCAGCTCAACCATCTCTGCCGGGAGAACATCCGCGAGTTAGATCTCCAATTTCTCGCAAGCCGCTTGGGGATGTCTTCCCGAACGTTATCTCGCAAGTTCATAAATGAGCTGCAGACCACACCGGGGAAGTGGATCCAAAACAAGCGCTTGGAGATGGCCAGGACCTTACTTGAGACAACTCGACTTACGGTTTCTGAGATTTGCTATCGGATCGGATATCAGGATGTGGCGTCCTTTAGCCGGCTATTCGCAAAAAGCACTGGCATGCCTCCGGCTGACTTTCGCCGCCAGATGGTCGGCCGGTAAAACGGTCCAATCGAAAAGGAGTGAGATCGTAGCTGCATTTGCCGTGGACAACCAGATCTTTGGCCAGCTCTCCGAGCGCGCTAGCATACTTGAACCCGTGTCCGCTCAGCCCGGCAATCACCCAGGCGCCCAGGTAACCGGGTAACCCACCTATGATAAACTGACGGTCCGGCGAGTGTTCAAAAAGTGCCGTTTGCATCGACAGAACGGGGCCGTTCGCATCAGGAAAATGCACTGCCAAGAATTGGCGAAAATCCTTTTCGTCGTTGGAACCGGGCTCAGATAAAGGAGCGTCGGGATCAACTTCATCGAGATTAGTCGACAGCCTCCCCAGTTTGAACCCGGGGATTCCATAGATCGGTAGCCCATAGAAGTGCCCTGCTTGCGGGGAATCAATGATCCAAACCGGTAACGACTCAAATTGGGCCGCATTCGTTATAGGTTGAAACCACCCCAGCACTGCGCGTTCCGGTCTGACCCGGACAACGCACCCGACTACTTTCTGGATCCATGCGCCAACCGTAAAAACCAGCTGACCAACCTGGTAGCGGCCATGGGTAGTTTCAACGGTATAGCCCGATGGATTGGGTGCCCACTGGATCACTCGTTCGTGTCCATGAATCTCGGCTCCGCAAACAAAGGCCGCATTTACATGTGCCGTGATTGATGCTTCGGCCAAAACAAAGCCTGAGCCCGGTTGAAGAATCGCGACCATGTCGTCATCGAGCTGCAGAACCGGGTACCGGCGCCGTAAATCAACGGCGGTAAGTTCCTCGTGTGAAATGTCCCAGCGCCGGCACGACGCCAACGATTGGTTTACAATAGATGAATCCGGTAACCCGATATCTAAACTTCCGGTCTGATAAAAGAGTTGGGAGCCGCTCTCCTTTTCCAGGTCTCGCCAAAGCTCCAACCCACGTCGTACCAAAGGAACATAAACTTCATTTTCATGAAGCCCCTGTCTCAATATCCGGGTGACACCATGTGAACTTCCGCGAGCGTGCGGAATCGAGAACTGTTCAATCCCGAGTACGCGAAGACCAGCCCGCGCCAGATGATAACAAGCGGCGCTGCCGATTCCGCCTACGCCGAGAACAGCCACATCAAATGCCTTCACCAGAGATTTCTCAAAAGCGGGTCAGATAATTCTCAATTTCCCAGCCAGACACGCTCCGATGGTAATCGACCCACTCTCTTCTCTTGTGATCTAGGAATTCGTCACCGATGGGACCAATCGAGTTAAGAACGACCGGATCTCGTTCTAGTTCGAACAATGCTTCCTGCAAAGTTTGCGGAAGCGTCTTCATGCCGCGTTTCCGAATGGCCAAAGGAGTTAATTCGTACAGATTTTCGTGATTTGGTTCACCGGGATCCCAATTCTGTTCGATGCCGTCCAAGCCTGCAGCTAAATAAGCCGTAAACACCAGATAGGGGTTACAACCGGCCGAAACGGTCCGATCTTCAATGTGACCGGGCCCGCAAATCCGTTGCATCTGCGTGCGGTTGTTTCCACCGTAACTCACAAAAGCTGGTGTCCAAGTAAATCCCGATCGAGAGCTGTACAATCCCTCCCCGACCTGCAAGCGCTTATAACAGTTCACCGTGGGCGATAAGATGGCGCACAGCGCGGGAGCATGTTTGAGAACGCCGCCGAGAAATTGATAAGCCATTTTCGACAAGCCCATCCCGCGGTGATCCACGTCGCTGGCAAACAGATTCTCGCCGTTTCGATCAGCGATATGATAATGCATATGGGCCCCGCTCCCGGTGCGGTCAGCAAACGGCTTGGGCATGTGCGTGGCCACCGCGCCATATTTCGGGGCCACTTGAGAAGTCATCATCTTAAAAAACGTGTAGCGGTCGGCCGTGGTAAGAGCATTGGCATACTGGAAATTCACTTCGTATTGACCATTGGCATCTTCGTGATCCGCTTGATACGCATCCCAACCGAGCTGATTACAATAACCGACGATCTCCTGCAAATAGCCGAATGCGGAAGAAATCCCTTTGAAGTCGTAACAAGGCTTCGGCAAATGATCGAAATTTGACGGATCCCAAGGTGCGATGGAACCATCCGGCTTTCTCGTTATTAAAAAGTGTTCAGGCTCAAGGCCGACATTGAAGGTAAAACCAAGCTTTTCCGCAGTCTGGCTCAGCACTCGCTTTAGATTCAGCCTCGGACAATAAGGATATGGTTCTCCTTCGACATAGAGGTCGGCCGCAAATCGCGCCAATCCGGGGTGCCAGGGTAACGGTGTATACGTATTAAGATCGATCCGGGCCATCATGTCGGGCGAGTTCGGCCCCTGACCGAATCCTCCCAAAGCGGCGCCGGCGAACCCGGCTCCCTCATTAATCAACGTGTCCAATGCTTCTACCGGACACATTTTTACTTTAGCGGCGCCGCCCAGATCAACAAACTGCACCAACAGGTAATTGATCTTATCTTCCTTCAGCCGTGTCTTGATATCTTCGCGCAACCTCGACATCACAGTTAGTTATAAGTTTTAGGTTGTAGGTTTTAAGTTGTAGGTTTGGTAGGCTCTGAGTGGTTCGAGGTTTCGAGGTTGGTTCCAGGTTGGATCCGCGGTTCGTCAGCACGGCTTTGATTTACAACCCGGAACCTCTAACTTAAAACCTCCAACCTAAACTGTGTCAGGCAGCCTCTTCAGCGAGTGACTTCCTTTTTACCTCAAACCGGTCGTGCACCGACTCGAGATCGTTCCGCATCGTGTCCATGACATGAGTGGCCCGGAATCGGAGCCATACGAACCAGGCAATTCCCACCAGAAGATAGATTCCGAAATAGATCGGGAACTTGTCAGCCGGCGGCGCGGGGACCGGATAGAATGCGGCCACCAATGGCATCAACATCAATAGAATCGAAATAGTCGAGATGATCACGTTCGACACCTTCAAGGCTCCTAGAGACTTGAGGTAGACTGGGGCCGCCACGGAGACCAAGATGTAGACAATCAAGAAACCAAACGTCGCGATCGTACTGAAATCGTTGAAGATATCGAGCACACCAAGGCCTAACCAACCGAAGATGGCGGCAAACGCGAAAGTGATAACCGCGCACAAGGTCACGGCATGGTGGGGTGTCTCGTTCTTTCCGTGAGCTAACCCGAGTTTCTCGTGAAAGACGCCGTGCCGGCCCATAGTGAAGATTACCCTGGAAGCCGCATTCACCGAAGCGAGCGTACAGGCCCACATACTGACCACCGCGCCGACAGAGATCAGGACACCCATGAAGGGCAAATGTGCGAAGTCAGCCAAGTCATTGAACGGAGCTGTGCTTTTATCCAGCGGATTGGCAAGCCCGTGAAAACCAAGCGTGGCTGTATACGAACAAATCACGAAGAAAATACCGCTGATCAGCGCGCTCATTAGCACGGCTCTCGGAATGAACACCAGAGGCCGTTTCGCTTCTTCCCCTAAAGCGGTTGCGCTTTCGTAACCGACATAACTGAAAATCGCCAAGATCAGACCCAAGCGAAATCCGTCGAAACTGACTCCCTCCAGTTTAAACTGCGAGGCATCGAAAACGGTGCCGTGGTTCATGAACACGATGGCGCATACCAGCAGAATCAGGGCCATGGAACCGCCTTCCAGAAAGAGCATCAACCTGGTCGAGAGCTGGATGTCCTTGTACGCCACCAGCCAGACTAAAAATGTTCCGATAGCGAAAAGGATCACCGGCGGAACCGACAAATGTAGCATGCTCAAAAGAATCAGGGCGTAGTTCACAGACCCGGCCAGAACGGCAATTGCCGTGAAGACATAGGCAATGATCAAACACCAGCCGGCCAGGAAGCCGATGCTCGGCCCGAGTCCGTGACCGATACAGACGTACAACGCACCGGGTGACGCGGATCGCTTGGCGAACTCATTGATACTCAATCCGACTAGCATGAGTGCCGCTGTGGCGACCAGATAGGTAAGCCACGTGGCGTTCCCGGCCGACGCGAATACAAACGGTACGATCACGACCGGCGTTAGAGTCGGTGAGATATTAGCAACGGATTGGGACAGAATTTCTACGAATGAGAGGCAGGTGGATCGCAGTCCATAACCTCCGGGTTTAGGTGTGCTCATAGCTCGATTTTTGAGGTGCAAGGATGTTTTCTATTAAGAAACTTTCGTTGCA
>Ga0210406_10002770_pt1 | contig 19696 bp, 15 predicted proteins | sample IncBWC30MmetaG_FD_155454 | JGI IMG/M metagenome (GOLD analysis project Ga0210406, IMG submission 155454) | Forest soil microbial communities from Barre Woods Harvard Forest LTER site, Petersham, Massachusetts, United States - Inc-BW-C-30-M | ecosystem: Environmental > Terrestrial > Soil >... | reverse complement strand
TGGCGGAGAACAGAAAGGCGATCAACAGAAATATACCCTGAAGTTGGCGGCGATTCGGCATTGGGCTCCCCAATAATGCGGAGTGAACAGGCTGTCAGCAGCTTATATGCTTGCGCGGCGCGACTCAACCGCGATGGCACAATGTCCGGTCGAATCGGCACGCCGCGCGATTCCGGAGGATAATCTCTTGCGATGCCTCCGCGCCTGCTACCGTTCGCCACGCTCATCGACCGGCTTGCACAGCTCTATGGTGAGCCCTCGCCGCCGCCGGTGACCGAACCGTTCGCGATGGTTTTGTGGGAGAACATCGCTTATCTCGCCAGCGACAAGAAACGCGCCGAGGCCTTCGCCGAATTGCAGACCAAGGTCGGCCTGACCCCAGCCGCCATCCGCAAAGCGAAAGACAGCACGCTGCTCGCCATCGCCAGCAAGGGCATTGTGGCCGACAACACAGTCGCAAAGTTGCGTAAGGCGGCCGAAATCGCGCACGACGCTTTTGGCGACGATCCCTCACCCATCCTCGACAAGCCCCTGGCCGCAGCGAAGAAAGACTTGCGCAGGTTTCCCGCGATCGGAGAGCCCGCTGCAGAGAAGATCATTCTCTTCAATCTCCGCCATCCCATTCTCGCGCTGGAATCCAACGGCTTGCGGGTGCTGGTGCGGCTGGGTTATGCGCCCGAGCACCGCAATTACGCGACGATGTACAAAGGCGTGCAGCGTGCCCTTGCGCCGCAATTGCCCTCCAGTTGCGAGGGGCTCATTCGCGCGCACCAGCTTCTCCGACAGCACGGACAGGAGCTCTGCAAACGGACGTCGCCGGTATGCAGTGGGTGCCCGCTGCGCGCCGAATGCTGGTTCTTCCATGAAATTGCCGGTCAGAAATGAGTGGCCTGCCGTTCTAGAACAGAAAATCAAAATCCAGCAGGTACTTGCGGTTGTAATTGCCGAAGAAGTTTCCGTACTGCGGGTCGGCAATGTTGGAGTGCACTTGCAGCGGATTGTAGTGGTTAGTCAGGTTCTGCACTGTCACGGTCAGCCGCACCGCGTGGACCTCTCGTACCTTGAAGTCCTTGGCCACTGCGAGGTCTGCCGAAAAGTACCGCGGGAAGCGGTACTGCGGCCCCGTCGTCTCAACCCACTGCTGCAGCGCGTCGGTCGGCTGATAGGGGAAGCCGTTGCGCAGTTCAAGATGCGGGTTGACCATGAATTTGTACGGAAGCGAATAGGTTCCCCACAGGAGGAAGCGGTTGGGGATTTCACTCGGGAGGGCGGACACCAATCCGTCACGCACCACCGGGTAGGGGAAGTTGCCGAGATAAGAAGTCGCGCTGCTAACATCGCCGTAGGCGTACTGCCGGACGTACGAAAAGTAGAACTGGCGATTGGCGGTCGATCCGATGCACGAAGTGAACTCCGCTTGCCGAGTCTGAGCCGATCCATCCGACCCCAGCACGAATGCATGACGCATTTCGACCATCTCGGGCTGCAAAATGATCACGCCTTCTTCCCAACTCTGCAGAAACTTCACCCGCAGAGTGAACATGCGATTGATCTCGCGCTCTACTTCCACGTTCCACGCCATGCTATAGGGCGCGAAGTTGCCGGTCTTGTCCCTGCGGTCGATAAAGGGAAATTTCGACTGCACCGCCTGGTCGGTCAGGTTGATATAACGCACCGCGGGGCCGACCGGCAGTCCATCTGGTCCATAGGTCGTAATCTTCTGCTCCGGATAGCTGCTGAAGGCGTAAATATCCAGCGGAACTGAATCGTAAAAGACTCCCATGCCGCCGCGAATAGTGGTCTTACCGCTGCTTCCGGGCGACCACACGAAACCGCCGCGCGGCGCCGTGCGTGTCGTGGAGGTGATCGACTGCGCCTCGTAGCGCACTCCCATGTCGAACGCAAAGTGGGGGTTGATCACCCAGTGGTCCTGCACGAAAAATGCCGGCTCCAGGTCCGAGAGGTCAAAAGGCTTGCCACCGACGAAGTCGATGCGCTGGAGGGGCAAGCCGATCGAATTCTGGAGCAGCACCGGGCGCGCGTAAAACTGACCCTGATTTTCGCTCTGGCCGACGATGGATCCCAATTGGATCGTGTGATTGCCCCAGAAGTGCAGTGGCTTCGCCGTGTAGTTCTCAATCCACTCGTAACGGCTCGAGTTGCGCGATTCGTGGCTGAAATAATTGCCGGAGTTTCCCGTCGGCTGCAGGACCATGGTTTGCGAATACGCTTGCGGCTGGACGTCGCTGCTCACGCTGGTCTCCGCCAGTGTGCTCTGCAGCACTCCGCCTGCGATGGACCAGCGGTGCAGGATCGTCGCCGTGGATTCGTGGAAGTTGGCGTTCGGCGTGACCGGCTGCGGATCGAAGTAATTCAGCCCGACATATTCCATGGTGTGCGGTGCGAAGTGCAGGCTGACCGTCAGCGTCTGCTTGGGCGAGATGATCCAATCCATCTGGGTGAAGGAGTTGATGGCCTGCGAGTTGTATTGGTTCTCCGGATAGGGCAGCGTGCGCACCGAGTTCTTGTTGAGCAGGTACTCCGCGCCCTCCAGGAAATACAATTTGTTGGCCACGATAGGACCGCCGACGTTGAAGCGCGGCGTCGCGCTCTTTACACCGTCGAGGTGTCCGCTGCGAATACGCCATTCCGGCAGTGGATCGTTCAGGCTGAAGTCCCACTTCTCGCCGCCGCGCCGCGTCTCCGCTGTTACCACACCGGCGGTGAATCGCCCGTACTGCGCCAGGTACGGCATCACCGAGACCTCCACCGTCTGCACTGTGTCAATCGGAACGCTCAGGCCGAAGTTTCCTGTCGCCGGATCGGTCACGTCAACCGAGTTGACCAACAGGGCGCTGTGGTCCTCGCCAAACCCTGCGATCTTCACCGAGCCGTCCTGTGCCCGAACAATTCCGGGGATGAGCGGCAGGGCGTCGGCCAGGGTCGCAGGCCGGGTCGGCGAAAGCTTTGCCTGCGCCGTGGGCAGGCTTTGCTGCACTCCGCTGTCATCGGTCACTGCGTTCGCCCCATCGCCCTTCACATCAACCGATTGTTGGCTGAGCGCCACCGAGTTCAGGACAACCTCGACCGCTTGCGTGTCGGGTCCGGACGCTGCTTCCACGGCGGTTCCGGCGCTGAGATAACCCTTCTTGCTGATGTTGAGCTGATAGGTGCCAGATGAGGGCAGAGCTACGTTCGCTTTACCGGAGGCGTCGGTTGTAGAAGAGGTCACGGGCAAGTCGCCCAGCGTGACGGAAACTGTGGCCTCGGCTACCGGGCGGTTCTGCTCGTCCAGAACTGACACCTGGACTGCTGTCGGCTGATCCGAGGCCAGCGCGACTCCAGCCCAGAGCATGCAAAGCATCGGGACGCCCAGAAACGCAAGTATGCTCCGCCGCCCCCAACAACGGTCGGAGGCCCGGGTCAAACACGATGGGCGTGGGGGGAAATAGTGCATTCGTCCTTAAAAAATTACGGAAAGGATCGCAACCCGGATTCTCCCGGTCCGGCCAAAAACTTAGAGATGCAATTCGCGCGCAGAGACGTCGCACCTACCAGACGCTCGCCGCCAGTTATGGTTGTGTCGGTCAGGCTTCAAGCCCGCGATTTCGGCGGGAGGCCGGCCCGATCAACGATTGGCAAAGGAAAACGCGCCACACCATTTTACCCGCCAAACGGCGAATCGCATCCGTGAAATCTTTGTGGGACTCTTTCGTGTTATTTCGGTGGAGAAGAGCCGGCATTTGCCGCAGCCAGCAGTTGTCAAAACTTTGCAAAAGGTTATGATCTAGCTCGATCTTCCTGCTGTACTTGGGAATCCATACTTCTGTACGTGCGTGCGTTGCGGGATCGGAACACGAGGCAGTTTAGTACGCGACGGCTCATGATTTCTCCCAAGGTGTGAATGTTGATCGGGTGTCGCCACATTACGAAGCTAGCAGCAGCGGTACTGTTCTCCCTCGCACTCGTTGTCGCAGCCGCGGGTGAATCGCCGAGCCGGGTTGTACCGAAACCGGAACTTGACCGTGGGTTTCGCCAGATGTACAACCTCGATTTCTCCGGCGCGCATGGCACGTTTCACGAGTACCAGGCGGCCCACGGCGACGATCCGCTGGGATATGTAGCGGACGCGGCTGCCTACCTCTTTGCCGAATTTAATCGCCTGCAGATTCTCGAATCCGACCTCTTTGTCGACGATCACAGGTTTGACAATCGTTCGCAACAGAAGCCGGATCCAGCAGTGAAGGTCGCGTTCAACAACGAGCTGGCGCGCAGCGATGAACTCGTCAGCAAGGTGCTGGCCAACTCTCCGAACGATGCCAATGCGCTGTTTGCGCGAGTGCTGGCCAACGGACTGCGCGGCGATTACACCGCCATGATCGAGAAACGCAACATCGCCAGCCTGAGCTACATGAAGGCTTCGCGCGTCACCGCCCAGCAGTTGCTGGCGGTCGACCCCACCTGCTACGACGCGTTCCTGGCAGTCGGCGTAGAAAACTATTTGCTGGGCACCTCTCCGGCTCCGGTACGTTGGGTGTTGCGTATGACGGGCTCACAAACTGACAAGAACGAGGGCATACGGAGGCTGCGTCTTACGGCCGAGAAGGGATATTACCTCGCGCCATTTGCCCGCCTGCTGCTGGCTGTCGCAGCCTTGCGCGACAAGGACAAGAACGCTGCCCGCGTGCTGCTCGCCGGCCTGGCCACGGAATTTCCCCACAACCAGCTCTATTCCAAGGAACTCGCCCGCATCCAGTAACCCCACCGATCCTGGCGAATCCGCAGCATCTACAGGTTGCCTTCTGCACTTTTGTGGTGCCCTCGCAGTACCCACTTTATATGCAACTATTTGCACTTATGCGGCCCACTGGATTCCGTATCCAACTGAAAAATAGTAACTTAAGTAATGTCCGTTGTGGCAATTAACGTGCACTGAGACTCTATATCGAATCTCAGATTGCGCCTGCTTCACCGTTTGTCTTGAACGGGGCGGGCTGGGGCTTTTAACAACTCACATCACATTTCGTTGCGTTTGGAATCACTAATTTCAGGAGGAACAGTGAAGAAAAAGCTTCTGCTTTTGACTATTGTGGTGCTATGCCTCGCGTCGTTCGCCAGCGCGGACACCTTCGTTCAGTTCACCTCGCGGGCGCAGCAGAACCCGTCCGACTTTTTTGACAACAGCCAGATCGCGCCTCCCGGAACCGTCGTCACCACTCCTCAGATCATGACCTCTTTCACCGGAATGAACGCGAGCCTGGTCGGAAACACAGACGGTTCCCCGTTCCTGACGATGCAGGAAGGCTTCACGTGGCTGGGTAATTTCGATTTCGGGGAGTCGCTACTCTGGACCGGCAATGCCAACTTCGGTGTCGGCGGCTTGGGGCCCATGGCGATGGTGTTTTTGAATCCCGTAGGGTCGTTTGGTTTTTCGATCCAGTCTGATTTCTACGGTCCGTTCACCGCCTTCATCGCAGCTTTCGACGGGGCCGGCAACCTGCTGTATTCGAATTCCGCCAACGGCGTCGCCAACGGATTGGAGAATGGCTCGGCCTTGTTCTTGGGCGCCGGGGACAAGAGCGGCAACAACATTGCCACCATCGAGTTCACGATCAGCAGCCCGGTGGGGCAGTTCGCCAACAATGACTTCGCCATTGACGACGTCAGCATCGGCAACGGAGTAACTCCAGAGCCCAGCTCGCTGGTATTGCTCGGTAGCGGACTGCTCGGCTTGGCTGGAGTAATTCGTCGCAAGCTGAGCCGCTGAGGCAGATACGGGAGTACGTCGAACGATTCTCGGCCGAGGGTGTACTCGGTCCGTCAAAACGATCCTGGCCACAGGAATCGCCTGCGGCCCACAGACGGCGACAACAGCGTTCAATCGCTGCGCCACGACAGAATTCCGGAGAGAGGAATAGCGTATTATGCGAAAACTTCTGTGTTTGCTGACGCTCCTTGCGCTGACCTTCGCGGCCGTTGGAGCCTTCGCCGCAACTAAGACGTACCGGGTTGTGCCCAAGACAACTTCGGGTCATCCCTACGGCAGCACCATCAAGAACGTGACCTTTGACAACTTCAAACTTCCGCAGTTGAAGGCCCAGAACCACCTGACCTCCGCCCAGAATACGGCGATCAGGAACGCAGGGCTGCATGCTCCCAAGAATGGGTACATCAACGGTACGGCCAATACCATCCCCTACTTTTCGAGCTGGTTCATCACCGGCAGCCGCAACAGCATTTACCCCTTTAGCATGGTGGGCCATTCTCCTTCGGCTGGAGGAACCACTGGTGTCAACAACCAGCTCATTCCGTTAATAACGCTGCTTCAGATCGGCGGAGTGACCGTGGCGGTTTACGACCCGACCGTCAACAATGACCCGCAAGGAACCGACATGAGCCTCGTGGCACAGTCGCCGCTTTACGACGCGACTACGACGTATCCCGGGCCGCCGGCCGAGACCGGACAGTATGTGGATAGCCACCAGCGCGTTTCATTCCGCACCACGGCTGCCGCTAACTGGCACACGCCACTGAATTCGCCAATGAGCTCGGGAATTGTCTGGGAGCAGTTCCTGGAATTCAACAACGGCGACTGGGCATTTGCATGCTGCGATAGTCACGGCAACAACTTCCCAGTCTTCAACATCAATACAATCTCGAACAACTTTGAGTTCATCCTGGGCGTTGAGGCCCCATTGAACACGACCGTTCCCATCATCGTCACCGATTACCTGACGGCCTTCGACCCCTCCAACGGCGGATGCTGCATTCTCGGCTTCCACAGCGCGCAGAACCAGGCCGACGTGAACGGTCCTGGCATTCTGGTGTGGACGTGGGGAACGTTTATCGCTAATAGCGCCAATAGCCCGTTCGGCGCGTTTGGCAGAAGTACCATGGTGTTAAGCCACGAAGTGGACGAGCTATATAACGACCCGTTCGTGCAAACCACGGGCACGCTGGTATCACCGTGGGTTGACGGATCGGTATCGTTCGCGCAGGCCAACCTGGAAACTGGCGACGCTATCGAGGCCATGAAAGCCGCTGACGTTATTACCATCGTGCCACTCAACACCGCTGGCGGCGCGTACAATTTCAGCATGCAAAACGTTCCGACTCTTGAGTGGTTCACCCGTAACCCGTTCAATGGCGGCATCTATAGCTGGCCGAACGAGCACACGCTCAGCCAGGCTCCACACGGGGTCAATTGCAACGCTAACTTTGTGTGCAGCTGGCTGTACGGCCAGGGTTCGGCGGCCTTCTTCTTCGGACCTCCGTTCTAAACGGTCGCGGTTCTCTGATGCCGGGCACTTCGGTGCCCGGCTTTTTTGCGGCTAACTGACAGCCACTCCCTCAGCGGTTGCCCAGGGTGAAGTTCACATTGATCTGGGTGTCCACTTCGACCGGCTGGTCATTCAGCAGATACGGTTTGTAGCGCCAGAGCTGCACTGCGTCCAATGCCGCCCGCACCAGAAGCGGATGCCCGGTAACCACACGCAGGTCCTGCACCGTTCCGTCTTTCGCGATTACCGCCTGCAGGACCACGGTCCCTTGGATATGCGCCTGCATAGCGAGCGGCGGATACATCGGCTTCACCTGGTGGACTAAAAGGCCTTGCGCCACTCCCGACGAAACGCGCACCTTCGACGGGGCGACGACTTTGGGCATCACGGGCGGAAGCTGCATCATGTTGCTCAGCACGCTGTTCGGGACGCCAGTACCGGTTCCACCTGGGACTCCCGCCCAATCGGGCGCAGGGCCAGCATCGTCATTTGCCGGTTCGTCGCGTATCATGGCGACCCGGCGGGGAATGAAGACCGGCGTGAGCAGCGGTTCCTCGGCGGGATTGGGGCGAGTTTGCGCGCTGCGCATGCGGCTGGACGCCGGTGGCGCGGCAGCCGGTGGTGGAGCGGGCAGGTTGAAGATGGCTGTGACTTCGTGCCAGGGCAGCGCTTGGGTGTTGATGAGTGGCAGCAGTAACAGCACCACGGCGATGAGACCCTCGGCGGCGAACGACAACGCCACCGTCCATGGATTGCGCCTGCGCAAGGCCCCACTCGATTCAACCAGACTGTCTTCGAACATGACGGCACTCCTTTGTCATTCGGTACTGACACCGGCGAAGCGGGATTAGCTCCCACGATGTTTACGGGAACTTTGCGCATGCTTTCGGTGTCGCACGGCGTTCGGACCGCCGTCGTCACCGGGTTGGGTTAGCCCAGGGTTTGTGTATTCGCGGGTTATCGTTTTCAATGGTCGGCAGTACAGTTGCACGTAACCATGCCGTCTTGAAGGAAGGCCCTTTTCATGATGCGAACGATTCGGGTAGTGATTTGCGTTTTAGTATTTCTCGGTTTCGCGGTGGCGCAACCGTCTCCTTCGTGGACGAATGATTCCCAGACCGAAGCGCGCATTGACGCGCTGCTCAAACAGATGACGCTCGAAGAAAAGGTCGGGCAGCTGGTGACCTATTCGGCAGGCGCGCCCACAGGTCCCGGCACCGGACGCACCGATTACAAGGAGATGATCGCCAAGGGGCAACTCGGTTCGCTGTTCAACCTGACCGGAGCGGCCGAGACCAACGCCATGCAGAAAATCGCGGTGGAGAAATCGCGCCTGCATATCCCGCTGATTATTGGACTCGATATTATTCATGGCTACCACACGGAGTTTCCTGTCCCGTTGGGCCTGTCAGCCACCTGGGATCCCGCGCTGGTGGAGCGTGCGGCTCGCGTCGCTGCCAAAGAGGCCAGCTGGGCCGGTGTGCGCTGGACCTACTCGCCGATGGTGGACATCGCGCGTGACGCACGCTGGGGGAGGATGGTCGAGGGCGCGGGCGAAGATCCGTATCTCGGATCGGCCATGGCCGCCGCTTACGTGCGCGGCTACCAGGGCGCGAAGCTCAGCGATCCGGATTCGATTGCGGCATGCACGAAGCACTTTGTAGGCTATGGTGCGGCCGAAGGCGGACGCGATTACAACTCCGCAGAGATACCCGTGCGACTGTTGCGGCAGGTGTATCTGCCGCCGTTTCAGGCAACGGTTGATGCCGGGGCCGCCACGTTCATGAGCGCGTTCGAGTCGCTGAACGAAGTGCCTACAAGCGCCAATGCATTCACTCTCACACAGGTTCTGCGCAAGGAGTGGGACTTCAAGGGATTCGTGGTCAGTGACTGGAACTCCATCGGTGAGCTGATTCCGCAGGGGGTGGCCAATAGCGGCGCCGTGGCCGCCGGCAAAGCGATACTGGCCGGAGTGGACATGGACATGGAGTCCAATGTTTACGCCCCGCACCTCGCGGAGTTGGTGAAATCGGGTGTGGTGCCGGAGTCGGTGGTCGACGAGTCGGTGCGGCGCGTTCTACGGGTGAAGTTAGCGCTCGGACTGTTTGACCATCCTTATACCGACGTCAAGCCTGAGGCCATTGCACCTGAAGGGCTGGAAACCGCGCGCAAGGCTGCGGAAGAGTCGTTTGTGCTGCTGAAGAATGAAGGCGGACGGCTTCCGCTGACGACACACGGCAACACCATTGCCCTGATTGGACCGCTGGCTGATGACGCCGGACAGATGCTGGGATCGTGGTCGGCCAAGGGAGATTACAAGGATGTTGTGACCCTGCGTTCAGCACTGACCAAACAGGTGGAGGCCGCGCAGGGACACCTGCTCTATGCCAAGGGCACCGACATCATGGGCGTGTCCGACGCGGGATTCTCCGACGCTGTGGGAGCTGCCAAGAAGTCTGACATTGTGGTACTTGCCCTGGGCGAGGATGCCCAATGGATGACCGGCGAGGGCGGCTCGCGGGCTCACCTCGACCTGCCCGGCAACCAGCAGCAGTTACTGGAGGCGGTAGCCGCCACGGGAAAGCCCGTGGTGCTGCTGGTGTTCAGCGGGCGTCCGCTGGTGCTGAATTGGGCGGCGCAGCACGTGGCCGCGATCATGGAGGCGTGGTTCCCGGGCATCCAGGCCGGGCCGGCGTTGGCAAATGTGTTGCTGGGAGCTAGCAGTCCGAGTGGCAGACTGACGGTGAGTTTCCCCCGTGCGGTCGGGCAGGAACCTCTGTACTACAACCATTTCAACACAGGCCGTCCTGCTGACGGCGTGGACCTGTCGCATCCGCCGAGAAACCCCGGCGAGAAATATCGCTCGCGCTATGTCGACGAGCAGAACTCGGCGCTCTATCCGTTTGGCTATGGCTTGACCTACAGCGCGATCGCGTATTCGCCGACGACTGTGAGCGCGACGACAGTCAGTGCCAAGGACCTCAATGCAGGCTCGGCCAGCTTGAAAGTGACGGCGGAAGTTCGCAACGCGGGCAGCCGCGCTTCCGACGAAGTCGTACAGCTATACATTCGCCAGACCGGCACAAGCGTCGTGCGTCCAGTGCGCGAACTGAAGGGCTTCCGGCGGATTACACTCGCTCCCGCGGAGTCGCAGAAGGTCGAGTTCACGTTGGGGCCCGATGAACTGAAATTCTGGAACATTGAGATGAAGGATGTAGTCGAACCGGCGCAACTGCAGGTGTGGGTGGCTCCGGACTCGATGCAGGGTACGGCGGCGCAAGTTACGATTGCGCCCTGAGCAGCGGCGCAAGGAAAGGACCGCGATGACGGTTAGCCCAATGCGTTCGGCCGCGATCTGGCAGAGGGTGTGGCTGGTAGCAATTCTTTGCGCTATGGCAGGGGCACTTCTTGCCCAGGATAGCTACGACCAGCCGTGGCGGCCTCAGTATCACTTCACGCCGTCGCACAACTTTATGAACGATCCCAACGGCATGGTCTTCTACAAGGGCGAGTATCACCTCTTTTACCAGTACAACCCGGAAGGCCAGGTCTGGGGACACATGAGTTGGGGACACGCCGCCGCCACCGACATGGTGCACTGGAAGCACTTGCCAGTTGCCATTCCGGAGGATCCGAAATACATGGCGTACTCGGGAAGTGCGGTGGTGGACTGGAACAACTCAAGCGGGCTGTGCAAGAACTCCGACCCCGCCGATCAGTCGTGCCTGATCGCGATTTACGCCGCCGCTTACAAGGACCGGCAAAAGCAACACATCGCGTACAGTAACGACCGCGGACGGACGTGGACCAACTATGCGGGCAATCCTGTGATTGACTTGGATGCCGAGGACTTTCGCGACCCGAAGGTCTTCTGGTATGCGCCGCAGAAGAAGTGGGTACTGGTTGCGGTACTGGCCGACCATCGCAAGGCGCTGTTCTTCTCTTCGCCCGATCTGAAGCATTGGACGAAGTTGAGCGAATTTAGCCCGGCGAGTGATGACGTGGGCCAGTGGGAATGTCCCGACTTGCTCGAATTGCCAATCGAGGGCACCAACGACACGCGTTGGGTGTTGATCATCAACCGCAACCCGGGGGCGCCGGCGGGCGGAACGGGCGTGCGTTACCTCATCGGCCAATTCGATGGCACCCAGTTTGTCGAAAAGGAAAGTGCCGGGAAGAAACTGTGGGCCGACTACGGTAAGGACTTCTACGCGACGAACTCTTTTAACGATATGCCGCAGGGCGACCCACGCAAGATCTGGATTGGTTGGACCAGCAACTGGCTCTACGCCAAAGACGAACCCACCGCGCTGTGGCGGGGGGCGCAGTCGGTTCCGAGGACGCTCACGCTGCGGTGGGTAAAAGACCCACTCAATCCAAGGGCGGGATTGAGTGGGGAACCAGACCTACTCATGGTGCAAGCGCCAGTGCGCGAGCTGCATAGCCTTCGCGGAGAGCCGTTCGTTATCAGCAATACCAGCGTGCAGGAGGCGAATGCCCGCCTCTCGCAGGCTGGCGTGAAGGGCGCAACCTACGAGATTGAAGCCGAGATCGAGGCGGGCGACGCCAGCGAAATCGGCTTTCGCCTGCGCAAGAGCGGTGCAGTTGAAACGCTGGTCGGGGTCACTCTCGCGTCAAACACTCTCTTCGTCGATCGCACCAAGTCCGGCGATGTATATTTCAGCGCAGACTTTCCCGGCCGGTACTCGACCACACTCACCAATACCAAGAGAGTGAAGCTGCTCATCTTCGTGGACCGTTCCAGCGTTGAAGTGTTCGCCAACGACGGCGAAAAGGTTATGACCGATCGCACCTATCCCCCGCAGGATTGCGAAGGGATCGAGATCTACTCGACCGGAGGCGCAGCGAAGGTTGTCTTACTGACGGTCTGGCAGTTGCACTCGATTTGGGGCACGTCACCGAATTCGGCCGGATACACCGGCCAGCCTTTTCATGACGAGCGTTATGCTGGCGGTCCACAGACGATCCCGGGCAAGTTACAGTGCGCTTACTACGACGTGGGAGGAGAGGGTATTGCCTATCACGATAGCGATGCGGTGAACCACGGCAGCGGGGAGTTGAATCCGTTGGACGGCTCGTACCTGCATGCGTTTCGTGTTCATGAAGGGGTGGACATTTCCTACGTCAAGGTTGGACGGCAGCCAGCGGTCGACGACAACCCTTTCGACCTGGTGGCACCTCCGCCCGAGGAACTCTACGTAGGTTGGACGCAGCCGGGTGAATGGCTGAACTACACCGTCAATGTGGCGACGGCCGGGAAGTATAGCGTCGATCTTCTCTACACTTCACATCAAGGCGGGCAGATCGGATTGGACCTTGACGGGAAGCCTCTGGATTCGCCGCTGACCATCACCTCGACTGCCAATTCTGACGACCCGCTGGCGTGGAGGCAGTGGCACCATTGGAACCTCGCCAAAAATCTTGTTGAGGTAGAGCTGCCGGCCGGAGTGCATGTCCTGACTGTTCGCATCCTGACCGAAGGCCAGATGAACCTGGCGTATTTCGGCTTCCGCAAGGCAATCCAGTAAGTGAGTCACGGCGTGAGGCTGACAGTTCCCAGATGAAAAATGCCCGGCGACGAATTGCTGCGCCGCCGAGCTTAGTTGGTGGGGGGCGAAATCAAGCAACTTCGCGGACGTTGGTCTTCTCACCCTTCTCGCCGCTGGCTTCGCTGGCTGAGGAAATATCCTCGGCGCCGGTCCGCTCCAGCACGTCCTTTGCCTTCTTGGTCCAGTCGGAATCGTCACTGTGAACCGACAGAAGAATGCCGCCATCCTTCACACGGCCTTCGTAACGCTTGGCCACGTACTCGGGGATCCCCATGCCGATCAGCGCGCCGGTGAGTCCGCCAACGACGGTCCCTGCACCGGCCCCCGCCAGCATCGCGACGATTGGTCCGGCGGCAATCAGCGGCCCGACGCCAGGAATAGCGAGCGCGCCAATGCCTGCCAGCCATCCCAAACCGCCGCCCAGCACTGCACCGGCGCCCGCGCCGGTGGCAGCGCCTTCTGGTGCCTTGGTGTCTTTTTCGTGAGCAAAGTCCCTGGTGCTGGTGCTCTCGGGGAGGAGCACCGAAATGTCGGTGTTCCGGAACCCCGCCGCCTTCAGGGCGTCCACGGCCTGTTCAGCTCTGGTGCGATTCGGGTAGATGCCAAATACTGCGGTGTTCTTGCCTGCCATAGTTCCTCCTTTTGAATTGATGAAACTTGTTACTGTGGTACTACGCTCAACTCGTTGGTGACCTTGTCTCTGCCGGCGACTGCCATGGCCTTCCTGTCGATCAGCTTCTTCTCGGCTTCGGACTGTACCGGCCCCTTAAGCGTGACCAGTCCGTTTTGGGTGATGATCTTCACGTTGTGCGCATAGGTCGACAGTGACTTGTCGTCCATCAAAGCCTGTCGAATCTGTTGCGAGATTGCCCGGTCAGCGGGATTTTCCTTCTGCTGATCGGCAGTGGGCTCGTTGGGGCTCTGGTCCCGCTGGTTGACCTTGCTGTTGTCGGGGGCGGGAGTAGCCGGTTCCTGGGCGCGCGCGAACGCGAGACTTCCAACCAGCAATCCGCTGCATAAGAACGTACGTACGATCGATCCATAAGCAATTTTCATGGTTTCCTCCTGAAGAGAAGCCGAAGTGCCCGGGACGGTTGCCTGAAGCGCCAGAGACGCGGTCAAGCCAGAGTTCGACAAGGCCCGCTGCAGCGACTACGCAAAAAGCAGCGTGCTCTGAGTGAAATCCCGGACCGTACACCCTGATCACTGCCGCCTGAATTGCAGACTAGCAGCGGCACTTTGCGCCACCCATCGGGTCAATTCTCTAGAACCATGACGGAAAGCACTTATCCAGTGCAACGACTAGCTTAGCTAGCGGTGGAATTTAGCTGTTGTTAGATTGCGGGCCTGCGGCGAGGCGTGCGCAGGCCGGTGCGGAGCCTGGAGGAGTTCTTGCAGACGATTCAGTCCGACTCAATAGCCATACTTCGCCATCGCCCTGCCAGTTTTTCTATCGAGTAACACGAGGGCGGCGCGTTGCTCTGGCAGGGTAAATTTGATCTCCATGCCAGTGAGTTTGTCGCGCACGTCGATGGGTTCGTCGCGTCCGCTCTCCGACATAAAGAGGTACAGGACGGCGTTTTCCAACACTGTCGGCCGGGCAAGCACGCCCACGGAGAGTTGCTTCGCCTCGTAAGGCGGCTCGACCCGGGCCCGACGTAGCGCGGCGGCATATACCGCAACCGTCGCCTCGTTTCCTTCGCCTAGTTCGACCGGATACGACGCGATGAGCAGCTTGCCTTTACCGACTGTGAGTTCCTTCCAGCCCGACTGGTCGCTGAAGCGCAACTCGTCCACGAACGCCTGCTGGTCGAACGAAACCGGAACGGGCTTGCCATCGATCGTCATCGATCCCTGGCGGAAGTTCAGCGGCAGCACCTGCGCGTCCACACCCAGGTCTTTCAGGCGCGAGGTGTAGCGCCAGTAGGCATCGCGGTCGAACGAGCCGGTGACGAGCAATGTCCCACCCTGTGAGGCATAGGCGAGAAGCAGCTTCCAGGCGTCGTCGTCGAGCACGTGTGGCGAGGGAAGGATGGCCAGCTTGGGCTGGCCCAGATGCGCGAGCTGGTTTTGCGCAATGGCGTAGGCCGGAACATGCAGGTAGTTGTGCAGCACGCGAACGGCTTTCTGTTGTGCCGCCACCGCGGCGGGGTTCAAGGGCGAAAACTGCAGGTTTTGCCCCAGCACAATAGCGACCAGAGGCTGCTCTGGAGCGCGGAATGCCTCGCGATTCGTATTGGCGAACTTTGCGAGGCCGTGCATCACCGCGGTTTCCGCCTTCTCGGTAAAGTCGGGACGCACCACCCCGATTGTCACCTCAACGTCCTCTGTCATGTAGGCGTTCACGTTCCACAGCCAGTCGATCACGCCTGCGCTGGTGGCAAGCGCCAGGGCACATTTGCGCTCCAGCGTGAAGGCCTGGTTGTCGGGGCTGCGACGCCAGCTGTCGTCAATCTGAAAGTCGTTCTGCAAGCCGGTTTCCTGGATGAGCAGGGGCTTGCCGGGTTGTTTGGCAACGAGCGAATCCCAGAGCAGCGCGTCGTTGAGCCACCAACTGTGATTAGTGGTGAAGTCTACGGCGTCGATCCAGTACGAGGGGTTGAGGCGATCTGTACCGCCGCCTTCGTCCTGGCCGACGGTGATGAGTTGCTTGCTGCCGGTCGCGCGGATGGTCTGCCGCATGGTCTGCGCCCACTCGACGAATTGCTGCTGCGCGAACATGTAAAAGTCATGCGCCGACAAGGGATGGCCGCCCCGATAGACGCTGCCCGGCGAAAAGTCCAGCTCGTCCGGCGCGGGCATCGGCGATGGCAGCGTGGTCATGTTCCAGGCGTTGGCGGCGGCGTCATTGGTGCCGTGCGTTTTGCTCAGGTAGTCGTTCCAGCGCAGCGACTCAAAGCGATCGCCGTTGGCGCGCGTCACCCAGAGGTGGGCCGTCTTGTCGAAGCTGGGCTCGTTGATCAAGTCCCACATCAGCCAGGGCACATCTTTGAAGCGGGAGACGATGGCGGTCATGTAGTCCTGCTGCCGCCGCACGGCTTCGGGATCGAGATAGGGGTTTGCCCCGCCGAAATTGTCGGGGATAAAGGCGAAGAAGGTGAACTGCACAGGAATGCTGTAGCGGCGGGCAGTCATCAGGAAGGCTTCAAGGTTGCGCAGCGCAGATTCCTGCACGATGCCCGGTTCCTTCATCACCTGGTCCCACGCGGTCCACAGGCCGGTACGGATCATGTTGATGCCGTTGTCGTGCATGTGCGCGAAGTCGCGGTCCCACACGAAAGGATTGGGTTGCATCAGGAACTGGCGCTGGACGTCGCTCGCCATGTAGGTGGTACCGACGACGGGCAAGGGCGTGCTATCGACCAGGAAGTAGTTCTGATTTAGCGTGACCGTCGGGCCGGAATGCAGCTGTTTTTCATCGCGCACCCAGTAGCCGGTACGGTACTGGGCGACCAGCGTGCCGCCCTCCAGGAAGCGCGCCGTTACCGTGTGTAGTCCGCCTTGTGACGGGACCGGTGTTTGCACGCTGCCGATGAATGGATACTGCGCTATATCGAGTGGAAACGATTGCGTCACGGGTGAGCGGTTTTCGGCGGCGTCGGTCAACTCTAGTCGAAGCGCTGCTGGCCTGGCGCCGAAACGGTTAACGCGGACCTCGAAACTCGGGGTCTCGCCCGGAAGGAAGAGCGCGGTGACGGGCTGCACAACCAATTCCTGTGCACCTTCGAGCGCGCGTTGCGCGAGCGTCATCAACAGTTGCGCAGACAGCGGTGATTCGAGTTCGGCTGGAACCATCACCCAGCGTCCGCCGACGAAGTTGTTCTTGACGTGGTCCAGTTCGATCACCGGCGCCGCAAGCTTACGCGAGCCGTCGACTCCCCAGACAAGCGGGTCGAGGCGCATGTCGATGGTTCCTGCTGTGCCGATGCGCGCATACAGGCCTTCGGCGCTCATACGCACAGTCGGGCTCCAGGAGCGCTTCCATGCGATCGCCGGTAGATGGACTTCAGGCAAGTCCTCGTTCGGCTGCTGCTGCAACCCCTTTGAGCCAGGCGTCTCAGTGTAATCATTGATGTACAACGCCTTCGACCAGGAATTCCGGGGATAGCGCAGCTTCCACGTGCAGACGCTGTTGACGTCGCATTCCCGGTAAGCGGCGCGCAAGAATGGGCGTCCGCCTAAGGTCAGAAGATTTCCCCCACGCTGCAGATAGGAATAGATTGCGGGCCATGCGGCCTCGGGAAACACCGAACCAATAGGCATGACGAGCAGTCGTGTGTCGGACGATGCCAACACGGTAGTCAACTCCTGCGCATTCGCGAAGCGCGAATTGGGCAGGGCAGCCAACGCTGCGCGGTCGGGGGCCCGGGTGTCAGAGGCAGGGAAGCCCTCTTCCCAGAAAATGACGGTGGTGGTGGCAGCTGATTGGGCCATTGGAGCAAGAGCCATTAGAAGAAAGAGTCCAGCCAGGCAGACACGCATTCAGAAGACCCCTTGTATTCCGGCCGGACCAGCTTCGCTCGACTGTCGCCATCGCACATGCGGCGCGGGCGTCGGTCGCGGTCGGCACCCGGAGCTCAAGGGCCGGACCCGGCGGTGGATGTTCGTTTGGATGATAGAACCGCCATGCCCCTTCAGCCAGACGAATCGGTCTTAGTGGCTCAGTTCTTCGGGGCAGCGGCTTCGCCCTCGAACTCCTCCGCCTTGACGGGAGCCAGAAACGGAATAGCCGTCGATTTCAGAATGTACGATCCAGTTCGTAATCCATCGATGGCGATGTCGTACTTGATGTCCCTCATGGCGAAGGACTCGGATGAGAGCTCCTCCAACTCCACAACAAGCAACGAACCTCGCTAGCGACGGAGCGAGGTTCGTTACAACAAAAAGCCGGAGCGGTGGGAGCTCCGGCTTCCGGGTTTGGGTTCGACTAATGCTAGTTGAGGGCGACGACCACTTCTTCGTAACCGCCCTTTTGGCCGTTGGCTGCGCGCAGTTCCTTCTCCAGTTCCTTCTCCTGCTTGGAGGCGGGTACGATCATGCCTTCGGTGCTGGAGTTCCGCCAGATCTCCGCCAGGAAGTACTCGCTGCCGACCTTGTGGAACACCAGCTTGGCGGCCGTATTCCGAGGATACTCGCGCCGGGCGTTCGACAGGGCGGCCGCACTGGAGTCGCCGTTGCGGATCGAGATCGTGTTCTGTTCCTCGACCTTGACCTCGTAAGTGCCGGCCGGCAATTGCGCCGATCCGACCATGAAATCGAAGGGTACATTCGCCTTGGCATAGGCTTGAGCAAAAGCACCGGTAGCGGTGAACATCAGCGAGAGCACCACCAGCGACAGGATACCGACCAGGTTGCGTTTCATGACATCCTCCTTGGGGGGCTCCTCGCAGTGGAACCCGAACTGAATTTGTTCTCGCAAACTCTTCAGCGCTTGGCTGAATGCTTGCTGTGACGCCATGAGATAGAGCAAGCCTCGTGCCAAACCGCAATAGGCAATGGGTGCTGGAGCGCGCCTCTGTATTTGCAATGGGTTGAGAATTTGCGGCGCTAATCGAGGTGGCTCACAGGCCTCCCGGCGGTAGCCGATTGGATACCGCGGGTACTCGACCGGTTCCGCTTGCACAGGATTCGGCGCCGATTGAAGAGCCTCTAAGTCACTTGGGGGAGGAAATCCTCAAGACCGTTACCTGCCTCACCCATCGTGCTGGTCTCCCATCACCTGGAGCCACGATTCGGAATGGCCCTTCTTTGGCGTCTAGCGGCTTCCCGTCGCGCTTGTTGGCGAGGATGATTTCCCGCGTCGCGAACGCTGGGTCGACCTCCGCCAGCGCGAAGACGACTTTGTAGCCGTCAGATGCCTCCACGGTCACCACTTCGGTCAATCGCGGCCCACGCAACTTGTCACCTAACTGGATGCCGGCGCTCGAAAGCAGTGTCGCAAGAGGCACTCCTTCAAATTGGGCAGGAACATCATGGTCCTTCACGTTCACGGTTACGTGTGGTGAGCTGGCAATCTGCGCAGCAGTAAATGTTGTCGATTGCCCGTCCGAGTTAATGATCTGCAGCGTTTGCGCAGCTGCTCCGTTGACAAGGAACAGAAAGCAGCACCCAACCAGAAGAACAGCCTGATGTCGACGAGTCGTCATTCGATCCTCACGAACCGAAATTGAAGCTGCCATGGATTGAAGCCTCTCTTGGAGAGAGGAATCGGTCAGTCCTTCTGAAGCATCACTTCGGTCGACTTGATGACGACCTTGACGGCGTCGCCCTTCTTGAGCGACATAGCTTCGGCACTTCTGCGGGTGATCACACTCTCGATGAGGTTCTCCCCGACGCGTACGACGACATGTGCCATTACACCGCCGAGTTGCACTTCCTCGACGGTACCTGCGAGCTGATTGCGGGCTGAAAGTGTCATGTCACCAGCTTAATGCAGTAGCCAGCCCGACGGGAAGGTCTACGGTCTCGCCGGCGCTACCACGCGCAGCGCTTCGCGCCGGACGCCCAGCTCCACCGGAGTGCTGCAGATGTGCTCACCATCGGCATACACCTCCATGATCGGATCGGTCTGGATACGCACCCGCGCAGCCTTCCAGTACTCCACTTCTTTCATGCCGATGTGGCGGCCGCTGAACACCACGTGAAACAGGCGCATGAGCCGCAGCTTGCCGAGCTGTCGTACGAAGCACACGTCGAGCAGGCCGTCGTCCAGTTTCGCCAGGTGCGCCAGCCGCATGCCGCCGCCGTAGCGAGGGCCGTTACCGACTGCGATCAGCATCCCCGGCTCGCGCACCGGAGTCTGCCAGTCGCCATCAATCTCCAGCGACACGGCGATCTCCGGCGGAC
>Ga0210406_10002766_pt1 | contig 19712 bp, 16 predicted proteins | sample IncBWC30MmetaG_FD_155454 | JGI IMG/M metagenome (GOLD analysis project Ga0210406, IMG submission 155454) | Forest soil microbial communities from Barre Woods Harvard Forest LTER site, Petersham, Massachusetts, United States - Inc-BW-C-30-M | ecosystem: Environmental > Terrestrial > Soil >... | reverse complement strand
GGCACGTCGCGATCTCTTGATCACGGCAGAGGCCGCGCGCCTGACCGCGCATCATGATGGGCCGGTGATTGCGGCCGGCTCGACCGGCTCGATGCCGGCGACCGCGAAATTCCTTCATGCGGTAGCCGCGCTGCCGCATGGCGCGGTGGTGCTGCCGGGGCTCGACACCGATCTCGACGACGAAGCCTGGCAAGGAATCGGCGGCATCAGGGACGCCCGGGGGAAATTCACCGCCGTGCCCGCGTCGAACCATCCGCAGTTCGCGATGCACGCGCTGTTGCAGCGGTTTGGCATCAGCCGCAGCGATGTTGAGATTATTCTGCCCCCGGCGCCGCATGGCCGCGACGTGCTGGCATCAGAGGCGATGCGGCCTTCGACCGCGACCGCGCAATGGCATGACCGGCTGAAGCAGCCTGAGATCGCGGACAGGATTTCCAGCGGCATGAAAGATCTCGCGGTCGTCGAGGCGGAAAATCCCGAAATCGAAGCGCTTGCCATTGCGATTGCGATGCGCGAGGCGAGGCATCTGAACAAATCGGCGGCGTTGGTGACCGCCGACCGCGCGCTGGCGCGGCGGGTGATGGCGGCGCTGACGCGCTGGAATCTCGACTTCGAGGATTCCGGTGGCGACCGGCTCACGGATACGCCTGCCGGAATTTTCGCGCGGCTCGCGGCCGAGACCGTCGCGAAGGGCCTTGAGCCGCCGACGTTGCTCGCGCTCTTGAAACACCCGTTCTGCCGTGTTGGCGGCACGCCTTTCGAATGGAAAGACGCGATCGAGACGCTTGAGCTGGCGCTGCTCCGCGGCACGCGTCCGCCGGCGGGAAGCGCGGGCCTCGCGCGCGACTTTTCGCGCTTTCGCGGCGAACTTGAAAAGCTTCGAAAAGGTGAAGCGTCCTCGCTCCACAACGCCGAACCGCGGGCTCGACTGAAAGACGGAGAACTCGATCGGGGCGCGCAGTTGATTGCGGCGTTGCAAAAGGCCCTGGCGCCGCTGGAAAGCCTCAGCCCCTCAAAGCCGTATGATTTTGCCGAGCTGGCGCTGCGCCATCGCGAAATCCTGATCGAGCTCTCACGCGACCGTCGCGACATGGCGCTTGCCTTCGAAGAAGGCGAGGGTATGGCGCTCGCCTCCGCCTTCGACGATTTACTCGGCGAACAGAAGCTGAGCGGGCTGATGGTCCGGATCAGTGACTATCCGGAGGTGTTCCAGACCGCGTTCGCCGACCGCGCGGTGCGGCGGGTCGAGCAATCCGGCGCGCAACTCCACATCTATGGTCCGCTGGAATCGCGGCTGATGCAGGCTGACCGGATCATCGTCGGCGGGCTGATCGAGGGCGTGTGGCCGCCGGCGCCGCGGATCGACCCATGGCTGAGCCGGCCGATGCGGCATGAGCTCGGCCTCGATCTGCCGGAGCGGCGCATCGGGCTGTCCGCCCACGACTTCGCGCAACTGCTTGGCGCAGACGACGTCATTGTCAGCCATTCGACAAAAGCCGGCGGCGCGCCGGCCGTGGCCTCTCGTTTCCTGCATCGGCTGGAAGCGGTCGCGGGCGATGAGCGCTGGACCGCCGCAAAACTTGCCGGCGGAAAATACGTCCGCTTCGCGCACGCGCTGGACCGGCCAACCAAAGTCGAACCGATCCCGCAGCCGGCGCCCACGCCGCCGCGTGCCACGAGGCCGCTGAAATTATCGGTGACCGCGATCGAGGACTGGCTGCGCGATCCCTATACGATCTACGCGCGATACATTCTGCGGCTCGACGCGCTCGATCCCGTCGACATGCCGCTATCGGCCGCCGATCGCGGCTCGGCGATCCACGATGCGCTCGGTGAATTCACGCAAAGCTTTGCCAACGCCCTTCCCGACGATCCGGCGCACGCCTTGCGCGGCATCGGCGAAAAGTACTTCTGGCCGCTGATGGAACGCCCCGAGGCGCGTGCGCTGTGGTGGCCGCGGTTTCAGCGCATCGCAAAATGGTTTGCGGCGTGGGAGATGGCGCGGCGCGGGAATATTTTGGCGATCGACGCCGAGATCAGGGGCGAAATCGGAATTCCGCTGGCCAATGCGCGCACGTTCATTCTGTCGGCGCGCGCTGACCGGATCGAGCGTCGGCGCGACGGAAGTTTCGCGATCCTGGACTACAAGACCGGCCAGCCGCCGACCGGCAAGCAAGTGCGGATGGGATTGTCGCCGCAGCTCACGCTGGAGGCGGCGATCCTGCGCGAAGGCGGTTTTGCCGGGATATCAGCGGATTCCTCCGTCGGCGAACTCGTCTATGTCAGGTTGAGCGGCAACAATCCACCGGGCGAACAGAGATCGCTGGAGTTGAAGATCAAACCGGGCGATTCGCCGCAGCCGCCCGATGCTGCCGCTGATTACGCGCGGGCGCAGCTGGAGGCGTTGATTCGCAAATTCGAGAACGAGGATCAGGCCTACACCTCGCTCAATCTGCCGATGTGGACCAATCGCTACGGCACCTATGACGATCTCGCCCGGATCAAGGAATGGTCTGCGGCGGGCGGGTTGGGGATCGAGGAATGGTGAGGGTGCCGCGTCCCATTCCCGACGCCGTTCGCGCCACGCAGGCGCGCGCGTCCGATCCCGCCTCATCGTCATTCGTGTCGGCGAATGCGGGCTCGGGCAAGACGCATGTTCTGGTTCAACGGGTGATCCGGCTGCTGCTCGCCGGTGTGCCGCCCGAAAAAATCCTTTGCATCACCTTTACCAAGGCTGCCGCGGCCAACATGGCCGAACGGGTGTTTTCTACGCTCGGCCACTGGGTCACGCTCGATGACGAAAAGCTTGACGGGGCGATCCGCGAAGCCGGCATCGCGCACCCGAACGCTGGACTTCGGGCTGCGGCGCGAAAACTGTTCGCCTGCGCGCTGGAAACGCCGGGCGGATTGAAGGTGCAGACCATTCACGCGCTGTGCACGCGGCTTTTGCAGCAATTTCCGTTCGAGGCCAACGTGCCGGCGCGCTTTGCCGTGCTCGACGAGCGCGACCAGAACGAGATGATGGAACGCGCCAATCTTGCCGTGCTGCTGGAAGCCTCGCGCGACCCCTTAAGCGTGACCGGCCGCGCGCTCAACACCGCGATGGCAAGCGCCGCCGACGTCACTTTCAAAGATGTCGTGCGCGAAGCTTGCCTGAGCCGCGATCATTTCATGGCCTGGACCGACGCGGCGGGCAGCGCCGATGCCGCGGCAGCACAGATGGCAGCCGCGCTCGGCGTCAGCTTCGATGATCGCATCGAAGACGTCGAGCGGGACATTGTTGACGGTCCCTATATCAGGCGATCGGGATGGGAAGAAATCGCCGCGACGCTCGACGCCGGCAGCAAATCCGACCAGGACCAGGCTGTCAGGCTGCGCGCGGCGCTAGCATCGACGGGCACGACGCAGGTTGACGAATATCTCGGCGTTTTCCTCACCGACGAGCGAACGCCACGCAAATCGGTGGTGACGAGGCGATTCTGCGATAACAATCCGGCGATCGGGCGACTGCTCGAAGCCGAAATCCCGCGTCTCGGTCCGCTGATCGAAAAACGCCGCGCCGTCACGATCCGCGACCGCACCGAGGCGCTCTTGCATATCGCGACCGCGGCGGCAGCGAATTATCGCCGCGAGAAGCAGGAGCGCGGGCTGCTCGACTATGATGATCTGATCGACAAGACGCTGGCGATGCTTCATCGCGTTTCATCCGGCTGGGTGCATTACAAGCTCGATCGCGGCGTCGATCATGTGCTGATCGACGAGGCGCAGGACACCAGTCCCCGGCAATGGGACATTGTCGGCCACATCATTTCCGAATTCACCCCTGGTGAAGGCGCGCGCGAGGGCGTCACCCGCACGATCTTCGCGGTCGGCGACGAGAAGCAATCGATCTTCTCGTTTCAGGGCGCAGCGCCTCACGAATTCGACCTGCGCCGCAGGGCATTGACAAAGAAGTTCGAGGATGCCGGACTGAAATTCGATCCGGTGTCCTTTACCTATTCGTTTCGTTCGGGACCCGCGATCCTGCAATCCGTCGATTATGTGTTCCGCGAGGAAGCGATCTATCGCAGCATCCATTCCGCCGACATTGGATATCCGATCCATCACCCACTGGCCGATGCCGGGCCGAGCCAGATCGATCTCTGGGAATTGTCGGAACGCGACGACAAGCAGGAGATCGAAGGCTGGCGCGCACCGTTCGACGGCGTGTCGATAACCAGCCCGGAAGTGAAACTTGCAAAGCGCATCCAGGCCGAGATCAAGCGGCTGGTCGCAAGCGACACGATGACCGGCCACGCAGGCGACCGGCGCCCGTTGCGCTATGGCGATATGCTGGTGCTGGTGCGCCGGCGCGGCAACGCGTTTGATGCGGTGATCCAGGCGCTGAAGCATGCCAACCTTCCGGTCGCCGGCGCCGACCGGCTGAAATTGACCGAGCACATCGCGATCATCGACCTGATGAACCTCGCCGACGCGCTGCTGCTGCCGCGGGACGATCTGGCGCTGGCGGTGGCGCTGAAGAGCCCGCTGTTCGGCATCACCGAGGACGATCTGTTCAAGCTGGCGTGGCAGCGCAAGGGATCGCTGCGGCAGACGCTGAACCAGCATGCGGCGACCGAAGGGCGGATCAAGGCCGCGTTGGAGCGCTTTGAGCAATGCGAGCGGCGTTTCGTGAGCGCGACGCCGTTTGCTTTCTTCGCCTGGCTGCTTGGCGGTGACGGCGGCCGGGCCCGTATCCTAAGAAGGCTCGGGCATGAGGCCAATGACGCGCTCGATGAGTTTCTCGAGCTGGCGCTCAACTATGAACGCAAGGCGCCTGCCTCGTCGCAAGGCTTTATGGCGTGGCTGCGCGCCGCCGACACCGAGGTCAAGCGCGACATGGAAATCTCGCGCGACGAAGTCCGCGTCATGACCGTGCATGGTGCCAAGGGGCTGGAAGCCTCCGTGGTGTTTCTGGTCGACACGACGTCGTCGCCGACCGATCTGCAACGGTTGAAGCTTATCCATCTGCCGCAAGCGGGCGGCGCCGAAGTGGTGGTCTGGGCGGGCAAGAAGGCCGATGACCCGGCGGTAGTCGCGGCAGCCCGCACGGCGATGCTCGCCGAGATCGAGGACGAATATCGCCGCCTGCTCTATGTGGCGATGACGCGCGCGGCCGATCGCCTGATCGTTGCCGGCTGCATGCCCGGCAACATGAACAGCGTACGCAAAGCCTGCTGGTACGATCTGATCGGCAAGGGGCTCGCAAATTCCGGCTTGCGGGAGCAGGCCATCGAGACGCCGGATGGCCTCGTAAAACGCTATTCGCGCATCGAGGATACTGCCGTTCCCGCAGGCGCGGCGGCGGCCTCTGCTGCAATCATGCCTGCCGAGTTGCCAGCATGGTTGCGCATGACCGTGCCGACCGGGTCGACCGCTGCTAGCCGGCTGCGGCCCTCCGATCCCGGAGACGGCGGCGACCACGGCGTCAGATCGGGAGAATCGCTGGCCTCTCGCGCGCTGGCCTTGCAGCGCGGTACGCTGGTGCATCGGCTGTTACAGTCGCTGCCCGATCTCGCAACCGAACGCCGCCGCGACGCCGCGCAAAACTATCTCGCCCGCAACGCTGGCGGCTGGGCCGATGGTGACCGTGAACGACTTGCGGAAAAAGTGTTGGCGCTGATCGCGGATGCGCGTTTTGCGCCGGTGTTCGCGCCCGGGAGCCGCGCCGAGGCCTCGATTGCCGGACGGCTGGCGCGGCCGGGGCTGCCGCCGGCCCTGGTCTTAGGTCAGATCGACCGCCTGGTGGTCACGCCAAGCGAGGTCTTGATCGTCGATTTCAAGACCAACCGCGCCCCGCCTGCGGAGGTGGCCGAAGCGCAGGCCGCCTATATCCGCCAGCTCGCGCTGTATCGTGCGGTTTTGAAGAAGCTTTATCCCCAATTGCCGGTCCGGGCAGCGCTGCTTTGGACCGAAACGCCTGAATTGATGGAGATTTCGGCTCCCGTGCTCGACGCACAACTGGCAGTCATTATCCGGGGGGATGACCGAGCTTGACCCGGCAAGGTCGCGTTCATAGGTTTGTCTCATGATCCCCGGCGCGATTCTTCTTGATCCCGCGCCTTCTCTCTCAACTGAACGAGGTACCCCATGGCCGTTGGCAAGGTTTCTGACGCCAATTTCGAATCCGAGGTGCTTAAAGCGCAAGGCCCGGTGGTGGTCGATTTCTGGGCCGAATGGTGCGGCCCATGCCGCATGATCGCACCCGCGCTGGACGAGATTTCCGGCGCGATGGGCGACAAGGTCAAGATCGTCAAGCTGAATGTCGACGAAAGCCCGAAGACGGCTTCGAAATACGGCGTGATGTCGATCCCGACCCTGATGATCTTCAAGGGCGGCGAGATGGCCTCGCGCCAGGTCGGCGCCGCGCCGAAGCAGAAGCTGCAGCAGTGGATTACGGCGGCGGTCTGATCCGCTTCGAATCGCCAATCTGAAAGCGGCCGGCGAACAGCCGGCCGTTTTTTTATCCAGGCCTATCGCGGCGGCGTGCCGTTGAGGCTGAGCACGTGACCGGCGAGGTAAAGCGACCCCGTGATCAGGATGCGCGGCGGCACTTCGTAAGCAAGGCGCGTCAGTGTGCGCAGCGCCGCCTCGACGCCGTCGGATATTTCGACGCGCATGCCGAGCGAGCGGGCGGCATCCGCCAGCCGGTCCGGCGGCATCGCGTTGTCCTGGTGGGGGATCTCAATCGCGATGATGTGCCGCGTCAGACCTGCAAAATTGGCGAGAAATGCGCCGGCGTCCTTGTTCGCCATCATGCCGGCGATGACGACGAGCGGGCGCGATACGCGCTCCTCGAGATCGCCGAGTGCCGCCGCAGTGACGCGCCCGCCTTCAGCATTGTGCCCGCCGTCGAGCCAGATCTCGCACCCCGGCGGGGCCTGCTCCAGCAGCGCGCCCGACGAAAGACGCTGCATCCGCGCCGGCCATTCCGCGTTGACGATGCCGGCCTCGAACGCCGCACTGGAAACCTTGAATGTTTCGATGGCGCGCAACGTTGCGATCGCAAGCCCCGCATTGTCGAATTGATGCCGGCCGAACAGTCTTGGCGCCGCCAGATCCATCAGGCCGCGATCGTCCTGATAGACCAGCCTGCCGCGCTCGACGCTGACATGCCATCCCTGTCCTGCCGCATGCAGCGGCGCGCGCATGCGGCTCGCCTGCGCTTCGATCACCGCCATCGCCTCCATGGGCTGCTCCGCAGAGATCACCGGCACGTTGCGCTTGATGATCGCAGCCTTCTCGCCGGCAATCGATGTCAGGGTCTCACCCAAAAATTCGGTGTGATCCATGCTGATCGGCGCGATCACGGTTGCCATCGGCCTCTCGATGACGTTGGTGGTGTCGAGCCGTCCGCCGAGGCCGACTTCCAATAACAGCACGTCGGCCGGATGTTGCGCGAACAGGCAAAACGCCGCCGCGGTCTTTGCCTCGAAAAATGTGAGGGGTGCGCCGGCATTGATCCGTTCGCAATGTTCGAGCGCCAAGCGCAATTCATCATCGCCGACGAGAACGCCGCTGATGCGAAAGCATTCGTTGATCCGCACCAGATAGGGCGAGGTATAGGCGTGGACCAGCAAGCCCGCCGCTTCCAGGATCGCGCGCAGATATGCGAGCGTCGAACCCTTGCCATTGGTGCCGGCGACGTGGATCACCGGCGCCAGCTTGCGTTCGGGATGATCGAGCCGATCCAGCAGAAGCTGTATGCGGTCGAGGCCGAGATCGATCCGCTTGGGATGCAGCGCGGACAGCCGCGCGATCAACCCATCGAGCGGTGACGGTGTGGCGGCGGGCGCGTTCACGCGTGGGGTGCTGCCGGCAGCGCGTCCGGGGCCGAGACGATCTGGGCGGGCTCGGAAACCAGCGGCGCAGGTTTTGACGCGGTTTCCAGCGCGGGCGACTTGGTCAGCAAGCGGCACAGCCGCGCCAGCGTCGAGCGAATGTCATGGCGATGCACGACCATGTCGACCATGCCGTGATCGCGCAAATATTCGGCGCGCTGGAATCCTTCCGGCAGCTTCTCGCGGATGGTCTGCTCGATCACCCGCGCGCCGGCAAAACCGATCAGCGCGCCGGGCTCGGCGATCTGCACATCGCCCAGCATCGCGTAGGAAGCGGTGACGCCGCCGGTGGTCGGATTGGTCAGCACGACGATGTAAGGCTGCTTCGTCTCGCGCAGCATCTGCACGCCGACGGTTGTCCGGGGCATCTGCATCAGCGACAAAATGCCTTCCTGCATCCGCGCGCCGCCGGAGGCCGCGAACACAATGAAGGGTGACTTCTTTTCCACCGCAAGCTCAAGCCCGCGCACGATCGCTTCACCGGCGGCCATGCCGAGCGAACCGCCCATGAAATCGAAATCCTGCACCGCGATCACAGCGGCCGCGCCCTCGAGCTTGCCATAGCCGACCTTGACGGCGTCGTTCAGCCCGGTGCGGGCGCGCGCATCCTTGATGCGATCGGCATATCTGCGTTCGTCGCGGAATTTCAGGGGATCGAAGGCTACCTCGGGCAGCGCGATGTCGTACCAGGTTTCGTTGTCGAAGATCGATTTCAGCCGCGCCACCGCACCCATGCGCATGTGGTAGTTCGAGCCGGGAATGACGAACTGGTTGGCCTCGACGTCCTTGTAGAACACCAGCTGACCCGAATCGGGGCACTTGATCCACAAATTCTCCGGCGTCTCGCGGCGCAGGATGTTGCGGATTTTTGGCCGGACCACATTGGTGAGCCAATTCATGCTTCGCTCCGAATGGCGATCATATCGCCATCGCCTCTCTCATTTTGACGCGTTTTCTTCACGCGAACCGGTATCCACTTCGCTCGAAAACGCTACGTCTAACATATGGCGGCCCGGACCAAACCCAGCAAGCCGCGATTCGCCGCCTGTCTCGCCCGCAATTGTGGCTTATTCCGCGGCCTGTTTGGCTCCCCGCACCCCCTGCGCCAGCGAAGCCACGAGATCGGCCACCGCTGCGACCGTCTTGGTGGTCGCCTGCCCCGCCGTGTCGAGGCTGTCGCGCAGCGCATCGACCAGCGCGGTACCGACAACGGCGCCATTGGCATTCTCGGCGATGGCGCGCGCAGCCTGTGGTGTCCGGATGCCGAACCCGACGCAGACCGGCAATTTGGTATGGCGCTTGATGCGGGCAACCGCATCGCCGACGACCTTGGAATCGGCGGCCGCACTGCCGGTAATCCCGGTGATCGAGACGTAGTAGACAAAGCCTGAAGTATTGGCGAGCACCGCCGGCAAGCGCCTGTCGTCGGTGGTCGGCGTCGCCAGCCGGATGAAGTTCAACCCGGCCTTCAGCGCCGGCAGACACAATTCGGCATCTTCCTCCGGCGGCAGGTCGACGATGATCAACCCGTCGACGCCGGCAGTCCTGGCGTCGGAGAGAAATCTGTCGACGCCATGGATGTAGATCGGATTGTAGTAGCCCATCAGCACCAGCGGCGTGGTATTGTCGCCCTGACGAAAGCCGCGCACCATTTCGAGCGTCTTCTTCAAGGTCATGCCGGCGTTGAGCGCGCGCAAGCCGGCCGCCTGGATCGACGGGCCGTCTGCCATCGGGTCGGTGAAGGGCATGCCGATCTCGATGACGTCGGCGCCCGCCTTCGGCAGCGCCCTGATGATCTCGAGCGAGGTTGCGGGATCGGGATCGCCGGCCATCAGGAAGGTGACCAAGGCCGAGCGGCCCTGCTTTTTCAACTCGGCGAAGCGGGCGTCGATGCGGGTGGTCACTTGTTCTTCCCCCGCAAAATATCCGCCACTTGCGGAATGTCCTTGTCGCCGCGGCCGGAGAGATTGACGACCATCAGATGGTCTTTCGGCCGCTTCGGCGCGAGTTCGGTCACCTTGGCGATTGCATGCGCCGATTCCAGCGCGGGAATGATGCCTTCCAGCCGCGACAGCAGTTGAAACGCGGCAAGCGCCTCATCGTCGGTCGCGGACAGATATGTGACACGGCCGGTCTCATGCAGCCAGGAATGCTCCGGCCCGATCCCGGGATAGTCCAGTCCGGCCGAGATCGAATGCGCATCCTGAATCTGACCGTCGCCATCCATCAGGAGATAGGTGCGGTTGCCATGCAGCACGCCGGGCCGGCCGCCGGCGATCGATGCCGCGTGCAATTGCGTCAGACCATGGCCGGCCGCCTCGACCCCAAAAATCTCAACCGAGGGATCGTCGAGAAACGGATGAAATAATCCCATCGCATTGGAGCCGCCGCCGATACAGGCGATCAGCGAATCCGGCAGCCGGCCTTCGGCCTCTTGCATCTGTGCGCGGGTCTCGACGCCAATGATCGACTGGAAATCGCGCACCATCATCGGATAGGGATGCGGTCCGGCAATGGTGCCGATGCAGTAATAGGTATTGTGCACGTTGGTCACCCAGTCGCGCAGCGCCTCGTTCATCGCATCTTTCAGCGTCCGCGTGCCCGATTGCACCGGGATCACTTTGGCCCCCAGCATTTCCATCCGAAACACATTCGGCGCCTGACGCGCAACATCGACCGCGCCCATATAGACTATGCACTCGAGCCCGAAGCGCGCGCATAGCGTCGCGGTCGCGACGCCATGCTGACCGGCGCCGGTCTCGGCAATGATGCGCTTCTTGCCCATCCGCAGGGCCACCATGATCTGGCCGAGCACGTTGTTGACCTTGTGCGAGCCGGTGTGGTTCAGCTCCTCGCGCTTGAAATAGATTTTTGCGCCGCCGAGGCGCCCGGTGAGCCGCTCGGCGAAATATAGCGGCGACGGCCGGCCGACATAGTCCTTTAGGTAGCCGTTCATTTCGGCGTGGAACGCGGGATCGGCCTTGGCGTCGGCATAGGCTTTTTCCAGATCGAGGATCAGCGGCATCAGCGTTTCCGCGACAAAGCGTCCGCCAAAAATGCCGAAATGCCCGCGCTCGTCCGGGCCGCTGCGGAAGGAATTGGGTAGGTTTGGATTCATTGTTGCCCTTCGTCATGGCCTGGCTCGTCCCGGCCATCCACGTCCTTACTTGCTTCGAGTTTCAACAGACGTGGATGCCCGGGACAAGCCCGGGCATGACGACGTTGAATGGTTTGCCGCGCTCATCGACTGCCTGCGCCGGCAAGAGCGGTATGCCGCTCGGCCGCCCGCGCGGCGCGAATGAAGGCGCGGATCATCTCGCCGTCCTTGACGCCCGGCTCGCGCTCGACGCCCGAGGACACATCGACGCCGCCGGCGCGCGTGACACGCAGGGCTTGAGCGACATTTTCGGCATTGAGGCCGCCGGAGACCATGAACGGAAGTTTCAAATCGAGATGTTCGAGCACATGCCAGTCAAACACCGCGCCAAGGCCGCCGGGACGAGGGGCGCCCTTGGGCGGGCGGGCATCGAACAGGATGCGATCAGCGACCGCCGCATAGCCCGGCAGTGCAGCGAGATCGGCCGCGCCTTCGACGGCAACTGCCTTCATCAGCTCAAGTCCGAATTTCTGCTTGATGTCGCGCAGCCGTGCCGTCGTCTCCTTGCCATGCAGTTGCAGTATGTCCGGTTGCAGCGCTTCGACAATGTTGGACAGCGTCGCGTCGTCGGCATCGACCGTCAAAGCGACCTTCACTGCACGTCGCTTGGCCTGCCTGCCTAGGTCGCGCGCGGTCTCCAGAGAGAGATGCCGCGGCGACGGTGGAAAGAATACGAAACCCACCATGTCAGCGCCGGCGTCGAGGGCTACCTCGAGCGTCTCGCGCGTGGACAGGCCGCAAATTTTGACGAGCAGAGACATGGCTTCTTTGGCTTTAAGGTTTCGGGCGGCCAGAACCGGCTGAAGAGCGGCCCTAGCGGGCGGGTTCTACAACGTCGCGCCCTGCTTGTCTCGTCCGGAAGTCCCGTACAGACCCCCCTGCGAGGGAGCCGGGAGGCGCTCTCGATCATAGCGCGTTGCGACCGCGGCCGTGCGCAGATCCGCGACCTCGGAGCGCGCCGCCCTCGCATCGGCCTCATGCTGCCGTGCCGCCCGGCGCCAGCGGCGCTGGCGGAACCAGGTCGCCGAGCCGCCCGCCACGACGCCGATGATCGCAACCAGGATGATGACGATAAACAGCGGAAGGCGGATGGCGACCGAGGGGTCGGCCGAATTGAACGGATCAAACGACAGGGTGACGAAATGCCGGTTGGCCACCGCGAAGACGATGAAGATCAGGCCGAGCGGAATGACGATCAGGGCTGTAAGGAATTTTCGCATGACCATCGCTCGTGCTGATCGAGATCGGCCGACGCCTCCCGCAACCACGGTCACTCGCCTTAGCGACCCAACGAGGCGCCGCCTGAAAACCTTACGCGCCCGCTTCCGGCGTCTCGCGGTTCAACCGCTCGCGCATTTCCTTGCCCGTCTTGAAGAACGGGACGCTCTTCTGGTCGACCGGCACATGGGCGCCGGTACGCGGATTGCGTCCCGCGCGTGCGGGGCGGTGCTTGACCGAGAAGGCGCCGAAGCCACGCAGTTCGACCCGGTCGCCACGCGCCAATGCGGCGACGATTTCATCGAGGATCGCGTTCACAATGTTCTCGACATCCCGCTGGTAGAGATGCGGGTTGTGCTCGGCGATGCGCTGAACAAGCTCGGATTTGATCATTGAGAATGAGACCCGGCGGCGTATGGTTATCCATTTCCGTGAAAATGCCTTGAACTGTCAAGACGCTAAATGAATTTTGGGCGGCGCGAAATGGCGTGACAAATGCCTTCGAGGCGGATTGTGGCAGTACCCGCGATGCGGGAGAAGCAGGTCAGGACGGCTTCGGCGGTTCAATTGGTCCCTGCCGGATGCCATAGCGCCAGCATTCCGTCGAGACCAAGGCGATCGACCGCCTGCGCCACGCCGGCCTGCTCAATGTGACGTGCGATCGAGCCCAGGCCGAGCGCATCCAGCGCGATGGAAGCGGCGGTTCGCAGGAACGTCAGGTCGCCGAAGCGCGGGCTGAGCTTGTAATCGCGCACCGGCAGATCGCTCTTGACGTTCTTATTCGCGACCAGCCAGGCCAGCGCGGTTTTCTCGTCGCCAAGCTGATCGATCAGCTTGAGATCGACCGCCTGGCGGCCGGTGAAGACCCGCCCGTCGGCAACTTTCTCGAGCAATGCGTCATCCATGCCGCGCCGCTCTTTCACCAGTCCGCGAAACCACGCATAGGAATCCTTTACCAGCGCATCGAGCGCGGCGCGCGCTTCCGGACTGGTCGGCTCGAAGCCGTTCGGCGCTGCCTTTAGCGGCGAAGACTTCACTTCCTCGACCTTTACGCCGACGGTTTTCAAAAGCTCGGTCAAATTAGGATACTGAAACAACACGCCGATCGAGCCGACCAGCGAGCTTTGCTGGGCGACGATGTGGTCGGCGGCAACCGCCGTGATGTAACCGCCGGAGGCCGCCAGCCCCTCGACCACCACGACCAGCGGCTTCTTCGCCTTCAGCCGCACCAACGCGTCATAGAGCTGTTCGGAGCCGGCGGTGGTGCCGCCCGGCGAGTTGATGTGGACGATGACGGCGGCGGCCTCCGACTTCTCCAGCCGCTCCAGCGCCTCGACGCGTTCCTGGTCGCTGCGGATCAGGCCTTCGATGTTGATGCGCGCGATCGAGCCCGAGCTCGTCAGCGCGCCGCGTCCGCCCGGGGTCGCGACCACGCCCACGATGGCGATGGCCGCGATCGCGACAAGGGCCGCAGTCACGCGCCAAAAGGTCAGCTTGCGGCGTATCCTGCGGCGATCGACGATCACATCCGAATCAAGCGACATCGAAATTCTCCTGCGGCTCGCGCGTTTTCGCATTCGCAGCGCGAGTATCGGATTATCTGATTACATCAATTGCGATGCAATATGAAGAAAACAAGGCTTGTCCCCGCGAAAGCGGGGACCCATAACCACCGATGTTGATTGTCGGAAAGGCAACTACCCCTGCGCCCCTATCGATAGGACACGGCGTATGGGTCCCGGCATTCGCCGGGACGACACTGTGAAAAAGGCCCCGGTCGAAACCGGGGCCCGATTCATGAGAACCAGACGCGCCTTACGGCCTACTTGTCGCCGCTGCGGTTCTTGAGCGCGGTGCCGAGAATGTCGCCCAGTGTCGCCCCCGAATCGGAGGAGCCATACTGCGCGATCGCCTCCTTCTCCTCGGCGACTTCGAGCGCCTTGATCGAGACCTGCACCTTGCGGGCCTTCTTGTCGAACTGGATCACCCGCGCATCGACTTTCTCGCCGACGGCGAAGCGGTCGGCGCGCTGGTCGTTGCGGTCGCGCGCCAGTTCCGAACGCTTGATGAAAGTGGTGAAGTCAGTGCCCGAGATCTTGACCTCGATGCCGCTTTCCTTGACCTCGAGCACCTCGCAGGTCACGACCGCGCCCTTCTTGACGTCGCCGGGCTCGGCGAAGGGATCGCCTTCCAGCTGCTTGACGCCGAGCGAGATGCGCTCCTTCTCGACATCGACGTCGAGCACCACGGCCTTCACCATGTCGCCCTTTTTGTAGTTGTCGATCACCTGCTCGCCCGGAAGCTTCCAGTCAAGGTCGGACAGATGAACCATGCCGTCGACGTCGCCCTCGAGGCCGAGGAACAGGCCGAACTCGGTCTTGTTCTTGACCTCGCCTTCGACCGTGGAGCCGACCGGGAATTTCTCGACGAAAACTTCCCAGGGGTTGCGCATGGTCTGCTTGAGGCCGAGCGAAATCCGGCGCTTGACCGAATCGACTTCGAGAACCTGCACTTCGACTTCCTGCGAGGTCGAAACGATCTTGCCGGGATGCATGTTCTTTTTGGTCCACGACATCTCCGAGACGTGGATCAGGCCCTCGATGCCCGGCTCCAGCTCGACGAACGCGCCGTAGTCGGTGATGTTGGTGACGCGGCCGGTGAAGCGCGCGTTCAGCGGATACTTCGCTTCGATGCCCTGCCACGGATCGTCCAGCAACTGCTTCATGCCGAGCGAGATGCGGTGGGTCTCGTGGTTGATTTTTATGATTTTCACCTTCACGGTCTGGCCGATGGTCAGCACTTCTGTCGGGTGATTGACCCGCCGCCAGGCGATATCGGTGACGTGCAGCAGGCCGTCGATGCCGCCGAGGTCGACGAAGGCGCCGTAATCGGTGATGTTCTTGACCACCCCGTCGATCACCTGACCTTCTTCGAGGTTCTGCACCAGCTCCTGGCGCTGCTCGGCGCGGGTCTCTTCCAGGACCGTGCGGCGCGACACCACGATGTTGCCGCGGCGGCGGTCCATCTTGAGAATCTGGAACGGTTGCGAATTGTTCATCAGCGGTGCGACGTCGCGGATCGGGCGGATATCGACCTGCGAGCGCGGCAGGAAGGCGACCGCGCCGTCGAGATCGACGGTGAAGCCGCCCTTGACCTGGTTGAAGATGACGCCGTTGACCTTTTCGTTGTTCTGGAACGCCTTTTCAAGCTTGCCCCAGCTCTCCTCGCGGCGCGCCTTGTCGCGCGACAGCACGGCTTCGCCGAGCGCATTCTCGATGCGGTCGAGGAACACCTCGACCTCGTCGCCGACCTTGAGTTCGCTTTCGCGGCCGGGGCCGGCGAATTCGCGCAGCGCCACGCGGCCTTCGGTCTTCAGGCCGACGTCGATGACGGCCATGTCCTTTTCAATCGCAACCACCTTGCCCTTGATGACGGAGCTTTCCTGCAAGTTTCCGCCGGCGAAGGACTCGTCCAGCATCGCGGCGAAATCGTCGCGGGTAGGGTTATAAGAAGCAGCACTAGTCGAAGCCATTTGTTCTCCAGATGCGGGTATTGCCGGCCGTTCGGGTTAAGGGCGTATCGCGCGTGAAGTGTTGGAGGTTCCCAAAAGCCTCAAACGACCGCTCATTGCGATGATCGCAATAGCGGGCCGGCAAGATGCCTGCACGTTCGATACGTTGATGGCGCGCATTCCGCAAAAGTGGATACCGGTTTTGCGAAAAGAATGCGCGTGACTTGATGTCCGGAGACTTATCGATCTCGTCTCAACGAGTTCGAGACATCGACCTTCAAGGGCGGGAGCGGGCTTTCCTCCAATGACGGCAGCGGTTTCGTTTGAAAGCGTTCAAACCCGCTGCCGGCCCGCTCGGACGGCCTCGACAATGTCGATGGCGGCCCGGACGCCGCCTTCTATATCCAGATTGGAATTATCTAGCAAGTAAGCATCCGGGGCCTGTTTTAAAGGCGCGGCGGCCCGGTTCTGGTCGCGTTCGTCGCGACTTAGGATATCTGCGAGCACCGCAGCCTCGTCGGCGTCCTCGCCTCTCGCCCTGGCCTCCAGGGTCCTTCGGCGGGCTCGGACCGTTGGGTCGGCCACCACGAAAATCTTCACATCCGCATGGGGACAGATCACGGTGCCGATGTCGCGGCCGTCGAGCACCGCACCCGGCGGATCGGCGGCAAATTGACGCTGAAAATTCAAAAGCACTTCGCGTACTTTGGGGATCGCCGACACGACCGAGGCAGCCTCTCCCACCTTTTGCGTCTTCAGCACGGGGTTTCCGAACTTTTCGGGATCAAGCTCGAGGGCCGCGGAAACCGCAAGCATCTCGTTGGTCAGGTCGGCGCCCGCGCTTAGCAGCGCATAGGCGACCGCGCGGTAGATCACGCCGGTATCGAGGTGACGATAGCCGTAATGCTTGGCAAGCCGCTTGCCAAGCGTGCCCTTGCCGGACGCAGCCGGTCCGTCGATGGCAATGATCATGAGAACTCCGCCCCCAGCGAACGCATCATGGGAATGAAATCCGGAAATGAGGTGGCGATAAATGCGGTATCGTCAACCTTGACCGGCTTGTCGGCGGCCAGGCCCATCACCAGCGCGGACATCGCGATGCGGTGGTCCATCTGGGTCAAGACGAGGCCGCCGCCGGGGACGTGGCCCCTGCCCTCGACGATCAGATCATCGCCGGAGAGCTCGACCCTGACGCCGTTGACGCGCAGCATATCGGCGGTCGCGGCCAGCCGGTCGGATTCCTTGACACGCAATTCCTTCAAACCGCGCATCACGGTGGTGCCTTCGGCAAAGGAAGCGGCCACCGCCAGCACCAGATATTCATCGATCATCGAGGGCGCGCGTTCGGCGGGCACTTCGACGCCGCGCAGCTTCGAGGCGCGCACCCGCAAGCGCGCCATCGGCTCGCCGGCATCGCGGCGCGTTTCGCTTTGTTCAATAGAGCCGCCCATTTCGCGCAACGTCGTGAGCAGCCCGGTACGCAGCGGATTGGTCATGACATCGGACAACACGATATCGGAGCCTTCGACGATCAGCGCCGCCACGATCGGAAACGCCGCCGATGACGGATCGGCCGGCACCACGACATCGGCGCCATGCAGCTCTCGTTGCCCGGTCAACGCGATCTTGCGGCCATGGGCACCCTCCGGTGCCGAGACGATCTCGGCTCCGAAATGCCGGAGCATCAGTTCGGTATGATCGCGGCTTGCTTCCTGCTCGATCACGGTGGTGACGCCGGGCGCGGCAAGCCCGGCGAGCAGCACCGCCGACTTGATCTGCGCCGACGCCACCGGCGTGCGATAGACGATCGGCACGGGGTCGCGTGCACCGTTCAGCGTCAACGGCAGCCGGCCGTCCTGCTCGCTGCCAGCTACCTTGGCGCCCATCAGTTCCAGGGGATCGAGCACCCGGCGCATGGGCCTGGAGCGCAGCGAGGCGTCGCCGTCAAAAACCGCCGAGATCGGGCAGCCGGCGACGGCTCCCATCACCAGCCGGCAGCCGGTCCCGGAATTGCCGAAATCGAGCGGGCTTTGCGGCTGCGCAAAGCCTGCCACCCCGACGCCGTGCACGACCCAGGCAAAATCGCCTGACCGTTCCACCTTTGCGCCGAGCGTCCGCATGGATTTGGCGGTGTTGAGCACGTCTTCGCCCTCAAGCAGGCCCGAAACCCGGGTTCGGCCTACCGCGAGCGCGCCCAAAATCAACGCCCGGTGCGAAATCGATTTGTCGCCGGGAACACGCACTTTACCGCTCAAGGGGCCGCTGGAACGAGCCTCCAGCGAGGTCGGGTGGTCGGAATCGGTCAAGATTGGGCCCTCTCTCGAAGGCCGCAGGTACCACACGGCCAACACCACGTCACGCGGCCGTCAAATGCGCGCAAACCGCTATTGACAGCGGCGCGTCAACTAGCCAAGTGAAGCACCGTTTTTCGATAAATTCCCAGGATTCCGCACGTGGCCAAATCCGATCTCGGAACCAAACGCATTTGCCCGACCACGGGCAAGAAATTCTATGACCTGAACAAGAGTCCGGTGATCTCACCCTATACCGGCGAGGTCGTGCCGATCGCCCCGGTTGCGCCGCCCCGGGCTGCCCGTGGCGAGGCTGCGCGCGCCGCGGCCGCTTCCGCCGCAACCGTCGCCGAGGCCGTGCCGGAGCCCGCCGAGGCCGAAGAGTTGGTCCCGTTGGAAGAGGCCGATGCCGAGGAGAATACCGGCAAGGTCAAAGTCGTCGTTCCCGAGTCGGAAGACGACATCGAAATCGACGAGACCATCGAAGACGACGATGATGATGATTCCACCTTCATCGCCGACGAAGAGGAAGGCGACGAGGACGTTACCGACATCATTGGCGATGTCGGCGGCGACGAGGAGACTTGAGATAGCCCCTGAACTGTGTTCAGGGTTTCGATGCCCGGGACGTCGCCCAAGGCGTGCCGGAATCAACTGACGGGGCCATAGCTCAGCTGGGAGAGCGCTTGCATGGCATGCAAGAGGTCGGCGGTTCGATCCCGCCTGGCTCCACCACGCTTCGCCTTCGGCTACGCGTGGCGCAGCCACGCAAGAGCCGAAAGCGACGCGTGCCCGGCATAGCCCGAAGGGCGACGACGGGCTGGAGGACCGATGTGGTACGTCTACATCATCCGCAGCATCAATTTCCCTGATCAGGAATACGTCGGCGCAACCGCAGATTTGAAGCGGCGGCTACCAGAACATAATGCCGGCAAATCCACCCACACCGCCAAGTTCAAACCTTGGGAACTGGTTTGGTATTGCGCTTTTCCCGACAAATACAAAGCGCTGGAATTCGAAAGATATCTGAAATCCCACTCCGGCCGCCGCATTTGCGAAGAAGCGTCTCTGACGCCCAACGTCCTGATAGCAACCGCCTACTCCGCCAGCGCCGCATTGAGCCGATCGCGCAGCGCGACGATCTCGTTCTTCATGGCCGACAGTTCGGACAGTGAACATGCCGAGGCGGCGAGAATGGATTGCGGCACGGCGCGGGCTTGTTCCCGAAGCGCCTGACCCTGGGGCGCTAGCGCGATCAGCACCTGCCGCTCGTCCTCGGTGTTGCGGGTGCGCTTGATGAGCTGGGCTGCTTCCAACCGCTTGAGCAGCGGGGTGAGCGTGCCGGAATCCAGATGCAGCCGCTCGCCGATATCCTTGACCGGCACGCCGTCGCGCTCCCACAGCACCAGCATCACCAGATATTGCGGATAGGTCAGCCCGAGGCGGTCGAGCAGCGGCTTGTAGACGCGGTTGAATGCATGCGCGGTCGAATAGACCGCGAAGCAGATTTGATTGTCCAGCCGCAGCGACCAGTCCGCCGCTTGCTTCCTTGCCATTTCGTAACCTCGATCATCCGATAGCATCGTGACCTGCCCATTGTGGGCCGGCCAGGCACCGCATTCAATTGCGAACAATTAAATGTGAGGCCACAGGAT
>Ga0210406_10002765_pt1 | contig 19730 bp, 13 predicted proteins | sample IncBWC30MmetaG_FD_155454 | JGI IMG/M metagenome (GOLD analysis project Ga0210406, IMG submission 155454) | Forest soil microbial communities from Barre Woods Harvard Forest LTER site, Petersham, Massachusetts, United States - Inc-BW-C-30-M | ecosystem: Environmental > Terrestrial > Soil >... | reverse complement strand
GACGCCCTGCAACTGCGCCTGCACCCTGCAGCATCCCGCGTAAAGCTCTTGGCACAGCGAACTCCCTCGTCTTGCGTATTCTTCGATTTGCTTTGCCTGGGCGATCGTGATCTTCGTGGCGAGTCATTTGAAAAACGACGGCGCGAACTGGAGCAGGTTCTCTCGTCAGCGCCCCCGCCGGTTCATCTCACGCCAGCAACGAAGGACCGGAGCCTTGCGTCCGACTGGTTCCGGCGTTTTGAGGGAGCGGGTCTTGACGGTGTGATTGCCAAGCCGGTTGCCGGGACGTACGAACCTAACAAGCGCGTGATGCTGAAGGTAAAGCACGAGCGGGACTGCGACTGTGTGGTTGCAGGATTTCGCTGGCACAAGAAAGGCGATCGCACGCTGGTGGGTTCTCTACTGCTCGGGTTGTTCGATGATGCGGGTGCGTTGCAGCACGTCGGTGTGTGCGCGAGCTTCAGTACGGAGAAGCGTAGGGAGTTGGCGGAGTTTCTAGCACCATATCGCGAAGATGCGCTTGAGAAGCATCCCTGGAGAGGTTGGGCGGAAGCGGGTATAGAGACCGAGGATGGCGTGAAACGGATGCCCGGCGGTCAGAGCCGTTGGAGCCAAGGGAAGGATTTATCGTGGGAACCGCTGCGCCCGGAACTCGTGGTCGAAGTGGCTTACGATCACATGCAAGGTGACCGCTTCCGGCACACCGCACAATTCCGCCGATGGCGGAACGACAAAAAGCCCAGCGATTGTACGTATGCGCAGTTGGAAGTCGTTGCCCCCCAGGAGTTAACTGAGATTTTCCCGCACGGACGTTGAGAACTACCAACCTTACTCATCCTCTTCTTGCTTCGTCGTTTTCTTACGTTGCTCACGCCATTCACGGGTTGGATCGTCGTCCGGATCGGGGGTTTGTTGCGGCGGGCGAAGGTCTTCGGGAACGTGACGGAGATTCACGCGGATTCGGGTCCAGGTCGAGGAGCGGCCGCGCATCGAGTCCACCAATACGTCGTCCACCGCGAGGAGTTCAGCAACTCGCGGATGTTTTTCCTTCCACCTTTCCAGCCCTGCCAACGCCGCCGCCTTATCGGGAGAGTTTGCCACCACGATCAAAGGCATTTTGACTCGCGATTTGTTCGCAGCTTTCTTGGCGCGAGACGGCGCTACACGGGGAGCCTCGGTCGCCATCTTGCGAAAATGCGGAGGCCACGGTGCATCGCCCAGACCAGCAGCTTCGTCCTGAGCCGCGAGTTCGAGCAGTTTGTCGAGAGACCCGGGAGCGTTATCCATGTCCGCATGAGGGTCCCCGAGTTTTGCAAATCGTTCCGGCACGGTGAAGATCGTAAAGTCGGCCGGGTCACAGTCCGGTACTTCGCTCCAGTGCAGCGGAGTGGAGACACGCGCGTCGGGCAACGGTCGCACAGAATAAGCAGAACAGGTAGTGCGGTCCTTGGCATTCTGGTTGTAGTCGAGGAAGACGCCGTGGCGCTCCTCCTTCCACCATTTCGAACTCGCCAGCGTGGGAGCACGGCGTTCGACCGCCCGAGACAGGGCGACAGCCGCGCGACGGACTTCGGCAAACGTCCAGCGAGGCTCGATGCGGACGTTGATGTGCATACCCCTCGAACCACTGGTCTTGGGCCACCCGCGAAGCCCGACGTCTTCCAGAAAGGCTTTCACTTCCAGCGCAACCCGGCGAACATCTTCCCATACGACGCCCGGAATCGGATCGAGATCGACCCGCAGTTCGTCGGGATGTTCGAGGTCGCCGGAACGTACCGGGTGTGGGTGTAACTCGATGCATCCTAGATTTACGATCCAGGCCAATCCGGCGACGTCGTCCACGACAATTTCTTCGGCCGTGCGGCCCGATGGAAAAGATAGTGTGACGGTCCGCAGCCACGTGGGTCGCTGCGAGGGCGCCCGCTTTTGATAGAAGGCTTCGCCTTCGGCGCCGTTGACGTAACGCTTCAGGACGATCGGCCGATTCCGAATTCCAGCCAAGGCGCCCGGCGCTACCGCGAGATAATAGCGCACGAGATCAAGCTTTGAAATTCGCGCCTGCGAAAAGTACAGCTTCTCGGGATTCGTGATCTGAACTTCACGACCCTCGAGCGACAGAACTTCGCTGGCGGATTCCTTGGCCACGTACAAAGGCTATCATTCGGGGTGACCTGATTCCGAAGGCGGAGGTACCCGCCGTACGTCCCCTTCGAAAAGACGAACTGGCCCTGGCTTCCTTGGGGACGACGCCAAATCTAATTGGCGCCGCCAGGGTCTGGCATCACTGCTTTGCTGTGGGAGGCCAGAAATGAGTACGGACCTGAAGGTAATCGAAGGCGCATACCTCAGAGACATTTTGGACCAGCCCCAGGCTCTGGAAAATACGTTGGCGAATCTGCGACGTTCGAAGGAACTGGAGAGTTTGGCCACACGACTGGGCAAGGGCAAGTTTCAGCGCGTCGTGCTCACGGGCATGGGATCGTCGTTTCATGCTCTGCATCCGCTTGCCTTGCAACTGATCAATCACAGATACACCGCAATCATGGTGGAGACGTCGGAACTGGTCCACCACAAGAACCGGCTCTTTGATCCGAGAACGCTGATCGTCGCCGTGTCTCAATCGGGGCAGAGTGCTGAGATGGTTCGCCTGGCCACCGTGAATCGCAAGCGTTCGGCCGTGATCGCAGTGACGAATACGCCCGATAGCGTGCTCGCAAAGCATGCAACCGCAGCATTGCTGACGCAGGCTGGAAGTGAGTTTTCTGTATCGTGCAAGACCTACGTTGCGACTCTGATGGCGTTGAAGTGGCTCGGGGATGCCTTGTGCGAGCGGGATGCCAAGTTTACCCGCCGCGAACTAACAGATGCGGCACCCGCTGTGGCGTCCTACCTGGCAGGTTGGAAGTCGCATCTCGAGAGCCTCGCAGCGGAACTGAAGAACATTCGCTACCTTTTCTTCGTTGGACGAGGAGCGTCGCTGGCGGCCGTGGGCACGGGCGCGCTCATTGTGAAAGAGGCTGATTTGTTTCCCGCCGAAGGCATGAGCAGCGCTGCATTCCGTCACGGCCCTTTCGAGATGCTTAGCCAAGAGGGGTTCGTCGCAGTCTTTTCTGGAGATGCCAAGACCCGCGACCTGAATCGGCGGCTCTTTGCCGACATACAGGAACATGGAGGCAGAGCGGGACTGGTCGGGCAGAATGGAACAATCGAGTGCTTCCGCCTGCCCGACCATGGCGAAAGCGTCCGCACCATTCTGGAAATTCTGCCGGTGCAAATGGTCACGCTGGCGCTGGCGGCCCTGACTGGACGAGAACCAGGGAAGTTTAAACTGGCCACGAAAGTGACAGCGACGGAGTAACGGATCGAAACAAACTTATGACGCGCAGCCGTTACATGGTCGCGTTGGTAGCCCCAGAAGCAGTCACCTAAAGATGTAGCGGGGGATGAAAGGCCGTTGGTTCGGCATTGCGATTTACAAAACGTTGGAGCGGATCGATGCGGGGTGAGCTGATTGTTAAGCCTTCCAGCTGAGCAGAACTCCGATGCAGACACAAAGCATCACACCGGTTGCACACCAGCCGACCCATCTCAAGTAAGGAGGAATGACAAACTTTCCCATCACCTTGCGATTGGATGCCATCATCATGATCACGGCCATCAGCGGCGCAGCCACCAACCCATTGAGAATTGCCGCCCAAAAAAGAGCTTTCACCGGATCGATGTGTAGAAGATTGAGAATCAATCCGGTCACGATCGCAACTCCGATGGCGCCATAAAAGCCAAGGGCGCTCCCGGGCCGCCATTCGAGGCTCACGCGCCAGCGACACGCCTCTCCAATCCCGTATGCTGCGGATGACGCGAGTATGGGCACTGCCATCAGGCCGGTTCCCACGATGCCACATACGAAAAGAGTGGCTGCGAAACGCCCGGCAATCGGGCTCAGCGCGGCAGCTGCTTGCGCGCAGGTCGCCACCTCGGTGATGCCATGGGCGTGCAGTGTTGAGGCGCTGGTCAGGATAATGAAAAATGCGATCGTATTCGAAAGCGCCATACCTACGTAGGTGTCGATGCGGATTCGGCCCAGTTGCTCAGCCGCTTGCGCTGGTGCTCGTTTCAGCGCCTTTTCCCCGCGGTTGGCCTTGACCTCTTCAACCTCTTGCGAAGCTTGCCAGAAAAAAAGATACGGGCTGATCGTGGTGCCGAGCACGGCGATGAGTGCCATCAGGAATTCTCGGTTCGCAGCCACATGCGGGACCAGGGTGGCGCGCATGACGCCGCGCCATGGTACCTGCACGAAGAAAACCACGCCAATGTATGAAAATAAAGAGAGTGTGAGGAACTTTAGGTAGCGTGCGTAAGTGGAATAGGGAACGAACAGCACAGCGAGCAGTGAGAGAAATCCAAGGATCACCGTTAAGCTCAGCGCGCTTGCCGGAATGATCAGGGCAAGTGAAGCACCCATCGCACCGATATCGGCGCCCAGGTTGAATACATTGGCGGCCGACATCGCCGCCAGAACGAAGTAAAGCAATGGCCGCGGATAGTTTTTGCGAAGATTGGCTGCCAGCCCACACCCGGTGACTCGACCAATGCGGGCACAGATCTCTTGAATCGCGGTCATGAGTGGGTAGGAAAACAGCATCGTCCAAAGCAGTCCGTTCCCGAACTGCGCGCCTACCTGCGAGTAGGTCGCGATTCCGCTCGGATCATCGTCTGAAGCGCCCGTCACTAAGCCGGGGCCCAGTTGCGACAGCAAGCTATGGACGAAGGAAGTTTTTTTGGGGCTTGGATGAAAAGGGGGCTGGGCGGAAGCCACACCTACCCGAGTTGACTCAGGTGTTGCCATCGAAGCGGCACCGCCGTGGAAATGACTTCAGCCAGCCGGACAGCGCTGCACGGCCAGATTGACTTTCGTTGCCAGTTGTCGACGGGCTCGACCGTCGCGATCCGTAATTTCGAGCTCGTCGATAGAGAAGGTGTCAATCAAGCCCGGTTGCATCTTGACGCATGCCGGGCTTGACATAGACTGCACTTCAACAACCTAAGCCGCGTTTCGAGAGCGCTTGGTTGGCTTGGGTGCCTTCGTTTCCATTTCTTCTCCTACACTCCCTCCTTCATTAGCCTGCGAGTTGATCTCCTTCGCCAACTCGGTCAGTTTTTCATCGGTTTCTTTTTCTTCCGCCAAGGTTTCTTCCAGCCGGGATGCGTGCTCGGACTCGCCCAAAAGCTTGGCGAATTCAGCGGCCGTACCGTAGGCGGCGATTTCGTAATGCTCGACACGCTGAGCGGCGCCGATCAGCGCAGCATCCATCACCGGCCCTTCGAAATCCTCGCCCATAATTTCACTGCCTTCTTTTACGAGCCCCTCCATACCAGCACACTTCTTGCCTTTGGGATTCTCGCCAAGAGCATTGAAGATTTCTTCCAGTCGCTGCGCGTGGCCGCGGGTCTGTTCGAGGTGTTCCTCAAAGCCCTGCCTGAGTTCGTCAGACGAAGACGCCTTCGCCATTTTCGGGAGCGCCTTCACCAGTTGGTTTTCCGCACTATACAAATCCTTGAGTTCGTCGATGTAGAGTTCTCGCAGTCCTTCGCTGGGCATGTTTCCTCCGTGGATAAATGTAGGAATGGAAGCAATCAACGGGCCCGACACAGCGATCCGGTCGTACCACGCCTGGGTGCCTCGGTCACACATTAGTTGCGATATTTGCGCAGAGGGTTTTACTACAGGCTTTTCCAAACTGGTTGGACCTTGTGTCGTGCTTGGACTGGGAGGACGACTAAACCGAGATGTTCGCTTTGGAGGATATCTTTACATCTACAAATAAGCCTCGCCCCAGTGATTTACTGGAGGAAGCTTAGGAACAACTCGGACTCATTCATTGTTCGACGCGGGAATTGTGGGTTACAGAGAACACATTAGGAAGAGATCTTTCGTCGGTACGCGCAGACTGTTCTGTTGCCTGAGCAGGGCTTTGCGCCCTGGCGCCTTTCCCGAAAGCTGATGGCTGCAAATTCTTCACATGCTCCACGTAGGCGCGCAGGACTTCAGCAACGCTCCAGGCCTGCGCCACGCATCCGACAGGTCGATGAGGGGCATCGCCATCGAAAATCTCCGAGATGTGTCCCAGACCCCCGTCAGAGAGGTGCTCTTTCAGCGGAGCCAGCCACTCTGCGGCCTGCCAGCGTGCCGCGTCATTGCTTCCATTCACCTTCATGTATGCAGTGATGAAAGGCCCCATCAGCCACGGCCAAACCGTACCTTGGTGATAGGCACCGTCCCGGTCCCTGGGACCACCCTTGTACCGACCGCGGTACTGGGGATCAGTGGGCGCCAGGCTACGCAGACCATAAGGCGTGAGCAGATGCTCCTGAACTTTCTGAACCACGTTCTTGGCGCGCTCGGGCGACAGCATACTGTGCGTCAGGCTAACCGCGAAGATCTGGTTTGGGCGAATCGACGGGTCTGATGTCCCGCCGTCGGTCAGATCGAACAAACAACCCTGGTTTTCATTCCAAAAAAGCTGATTGAAGCTCCGGCTGGCAGTCGTCGCCATGTCGCGGTAGTGCTTCTGTGCCGCATCGTCATTGAGTTGGCCTGCGAGGTCTGCCATGATGCAGAGCGCGTTGTACCAGAGTGCCTGAATCTCGACGGGCTTGCCGCGTCGCGGGGTCACGACCCAATCGCCAACCTTGGCGTCCATCCAGGTCAGTTGCATACCGGTTTGGCCTGATGAGAGCAGGCCATCGGGGTCCACTTTGATTCCATATCGTGTCCCTTGCACATGCCAGGAGATGATGTCGGTGAACACCGGATAGAGTTCGTTGCGCACGAAGTCCAAATCGCCAGTGTAGTCAAGATAAGCGCGAGCCGCTTCGAAGAACCAAAGCGTCGCGTCCACCGTGTTGTATTCCGGGGTCTCGCCCGCATCGGGAAAGCGGTTGGGTAACATCCCCTGATCGACGTGTTGTGCGAACGTGCGGAGAATGCTCTTGGCCACCTCCGGTCTTCCCGTTAGCAGCGTCAGCCCGGGCAGGGCAATCATGGTGTCGCGTCCCCAGTCACTGAACCAGTGGTAGCCGGCGACGACGGTTTTCTGCTCGCCGCGAGAAACAATGTACTGGTCGGCGGCCGCGATGAGGTCCTGGGCAAAGACATCTTTTATGTGTAACAGCTCGGCTATGTTCTTGCGGCGTGTGATCTCGGATTGTCGGAATTCCCCCGCTTGAATCACATCGCGTTTCTCAGTAGAGGCAATGACCGAAGCTCGCGGTCTAAGTCGCAAGTCGAAATGCAATACCCAGGGATTGAACAGGTCTTCCGAAAAGTCGAGACCGCGTTCTCGCTCGGCATCGTATTCGAAGTTCCGATGCCACTCGGCGGTCTTTTGGAGTTCCATAGCGTCGTGGGCCATATGCAGAGAGGGCAATCCCTGGTAAGGGGTAATCGTCGCGAGTCCCGTCTGCTCTTCTACCGCCGGATCGATCGCGCCATTCTCGTGGGTTGTGCTGTGATAGTCGCGGAACGCGATCAGTGGTCTCAGTTCAAGACGCAAGTTGTTGATCCGCTCCGCATGAGTGTCCTTCTTCAGTTCGTATTGCACGACGGTGCTGTTTTCGCCGTGAATCATGAACACAGTCTTCTCGATCTCGATGCCTTCGATGTCGTAGGTGAATACCGGAAACGGATCGAGGCGGAAACGCTTGAGATAGCGAAAGCCCTGCGGATGAACGACACCGGGATAGCGGTTTGCAGAGAGCTCAAATGGCTGGTTTTCGACGAAGAGTGTCTCTTCCAGCTTTGAGAGCATCACCACGCGGCCAACGGGCGGCTTTGTTGCAGCCACCAGCAGTCCATGGTAACGGCGGGTGTTCAGTCCCACGATAGTGGACGATGCAAAGCCGCCGAGTCCATTCGTTTCAAGCCACTCGCGACGGAGAGCGGCGTCAAGTTCGCCGCAGACTTCTTTCGTAAATTCAATCATGATTCCGCTCCCCCAGTGGACGCGCCTCTCAATTGCCGACGGAAGCAGCCATTTCGACATCATGAAGCAGATCGTCAAGCTGTTCCCTCGAGAGATATCTTCCGGCAAGAATTACAGCAAAGATCTTCTGCGTGTTATGGATATCCTTAAGGGGATCATCATTGAGCAGCACGAGGTCAGCGATTTTGCCGCGTTCCACCGATCCCAGGTCGCCGGACTTGCCGATGAACTGAGCTGGATTACTTGTCGCCGTCTGCAAGGCCTCAAGAGGTGTGAAACCGGCTTTGACGAAATAGGCCAGTTCTGCGTGCAGGCTGAAGCCGGGGAAGACATGAACACCGGCAGCGGTGTCGGTCCCGGCGAGAAAAGGAACTCCCGCCTGATGCATCTGATTCACAATCTCCAGTTCCATTTGAGTGAAGCGTTCGCGCACCGGCAACGGATCGGTATCCATGTCCTTCAGAATGTCCTTCGTGAACATTGGCCAGGTGCGATCCTTCCATGCCGCGGGGGCGTACTTGGTGAGAGGATCTTTTGAGAAATCGCTCTTGTCGATCAGCCACTGTCCGTGCTCCCAAACGAGGGTTGGCACCTGCCAGGTCTGATTTTTCGCCAGCAGGGCAATCAGGGCTTTTGCGCGTGCGGGATCGTAGGTGTCCACGAAGCGCCCAGGACTCTTCGGCCCCTGCAGCAATTGGTCTTCGACGGTGGAGCAGCCTTCGAAGATGCCGGTGAGATGCTCGATGCTGCGCTGCCCGGCGTTCGAGGCTTCGCTGGCGCGCACAGCGTCCGGTACATGACCTGCGAAGGGGATGCCCAGCTTCTTGGCTTCCTCTGCGGCGGCGAAATAACCGTCGCGGGGAATGAGGGATTGAATCTTGATGAAGTCGGCGCCCGATCTTTGCAACTGGTCGACGATCTGCTTGCCATCGGAGGCATTTTTGATCGGCGCGGAACTGGGGAAGCGTGGTACGGGCCCATCGAGCATAGGTCCCGAGATGACCATCCGCGGACCCAGCAGTTTGCCGGCAGCGATCTGCGTGCGCCAGAATTTCAATTCATCGAGATCTCCCCCCATGTCGCGGACCCCGGTCACGCCGTTCGCGACGAACAGGGGAAGGATGATTTTTTCGTTTTTGGGCAACCAGTCGCCGAAGATCGTGTGTACGTGCATGTCCCACAGACCTGGGATGACGAACTTGCCAGTTGCGTCGATCACGCGTGCCGCTTTCGGTGCACGCAGTTTCGCACTAGGAATAATGTCCACAATTCGGTCGCCCACGATCGTAATTGCGACGTCGGGTTGAATGGCTCCGGAGGCGACGTCGATTACGAAAACGTGATTCAAGACGAGCGGAGTATCAGCAGCATTTGCGAGCATGGCTCCTTGCATCATGCCAACCAGTAGAACTGCGGTAACGATGCGGACGCACAGCGCAGAGGGTTTGATTTCCATAACCGCTTTCATAGCCACGCAGAATACTCCCGGAACTCTCCGACATTTCAGCTGTCCTCAACTCAATTGTTCCACTCCCGAATCGCATCGCCAGCGCCGCTGAGGTTCGCAAGACGCATCTCCGAATATTTGCGCGACAGGATGACTCCCGGGGCGCCAGCCCGCAGTGCCGCCCGCACCGCCTCTCCCACGCTTCGGGGTGTGCATTTGCTGTTAGCAGGCTCGGTTGGGATATCGACATCAATACCCGGCCAGATCAGGGTTTTGGTTCCAGCGACTCCATCCAGCGCACGCCTCGTCTCGCGGTAGACGTAGTCAGCGGAAAGGCCGGTGTGGGGAATCTGATCGTACCGGCCTTCCTTCAATCCCATCCACTCGTAGTTCACGTCGATCAATGACTGCTTCGAGAGATCTGCATAGAGCGTGGAGCCGATGTTGTCCGCATAGAGAGCCATGCGCTCGCCCCCGCAGTTGTTGTACATAACGATCTTTATAAAATCCGAATAGGCGGATAGCTCGTGAAGATCCTGCTCCGCGCGGTAGATCGGATTGAAGGAGTTGTTGTGCCAGATATGCCAGCCCACGGGTACCGTGGGCTTGGCTGCTTTGACCGTTTGGTAGATGGCGGCATACGTTTCACGAAGACTGTCGGTCCAGAGCATTTCCCAGGCTGCCAGTTCGGGATATCGCAGGAGAAGGCGCCAGAACTGAACGTAGTAACCGTCTGTGGGCCGTTTCCCGCTTCGCGCTGCGCGAACGAATTTTTCCAAATCAAGAAAACCCTGGCGCGCGCGATCTGGGTTGATGCCACGCTCCCTGGCTTTGCGTTGACAAAATTCGCAAAAGCAGGTCACGTAGCCGGGATCGACGGGTGGTACATCATGAGTAGCTCCCAGACCATCCGAGAGTGCGCCTTGCCTTTCGGATCCCCACATGATTCCGTCGATATCGTAGGAGCGGGCATAGTCCTCGACCAAACCCGTCAGAAAATTCCGGTACTCGGGATTGTTGACACACAGCGTTTCGGCATTTCGCCCATAAAGATCCTTTTCTTGCAGCTTTTCGATGTTCGGTAAGTCGGTACGAAATACGTCCTCAAGCCAGCAGATGACCTTTATGCCGCGTCTCTTTGCCGCGGGCAGCACTTCGGCGAGAATGTCTAGGTTCCCATGGTCGGGTGCACGAGTATCTTTGAGAATCGTGTTCTTGTAAAACTGCGGGTGAGGGATGGCGAAATTTCCGCCGTGAAAGTTCAAGTCGTACTCTTGCTTGCCGTGATCGGGCAGGGGTTGCCCGGGAATTTGTCTTCCAGCGATTCCGCGACCATAAGTGAATACGGCAAGGAAAAGCGTGTTCACGCCTGCGCGTTCCTGCAGAACGCCCAGCACTTTCTCCGTACCTTCATCGACAAATGAGATAGCGCCCACCTGAATGCCGATCATTTTGGCAGGAGCAGCCGTCTGTCCGCCTGTCGGGATGGCCAGCGCAGCGCCTGCCCCGGCAGCGAGTTTCACGAATTGTCTGCGATCTATTTCTGAGCTCATGAGTTTTGTGAGGATGTCGACGGGTTGAATGCGTGAGTGTTTTGCGGCCCGACTACGTCGCAGGCCGCGTTGGGACTTGGGCGCAAATTATACGATCTTGGAGCAAGAAAAGTGACCGGAGGCGATCGATGCGCCGGGGATGGCGCCGCTCTTCAGCGCGCGGCGGGTGGTTCCTGGTTTGAGGGAATGCCTACCATGTATCGATAAAAGGCAACGGCGCGGTTGATGGAAGATGCTTCATTTCCCCCTAGCAGTCTGCTGGCGTTCTTCCCCTCGCGCAGCATGCTGTAGTAACGCCAAACTGTGTCGGACTCTCGATCGAAAAAATAAATCGATTGAAGCTCGGACGGGCGAAACACGGGAATGAAGTGATAGCGTGCGGTGCTGACGTTCTCGACCGAGACGACGATCCGGTCGGCAGATGCCTCAAGAATGTTCATCCGATAGGTTGTTTTGCCCGAGAGATTATCGACTTGCTCGAAGTACAGAGCTCTTCCAGATTTCAGTTCATCCGCCGTAAAGTCAGTTCGTCGTTCGTCGGGCTGCGAACCTGACAAGGCAAAGGCATCCATGATCAGCGTACGCCACTGTTTGTGGGTGGTTGACCAATATTGCGTGCCTCTAAGCTCTGAGACAGCTCCGATGTGTTGAAGCAACCCTGTCCCGCCGGACAGAGGTTGAAACCGTGCGGAGATCGTTATCAACGTTGTGAACCCGTCTTCGCTCCAACGCGTGCAGTTGGGTGGCTTCCAATCCTGACCGAAATCGGATTTGTTCCACGACTTCACGACCGCCGAATCACCCAGACCGGGATACGCCGGAATGGAGTCCTGCCCACAAGGGGGCTGCGGTCCCGGTCCGATGTGAAGGTCCTCATTGCTGGGAACCGCAGCGGCGCTCAAGCCGCGTCGGTAGCGATGGGCTTCCACGTTCGAAGTTTTGAGGAGAAACGCTGACAGAACTAGAACATGAACCAGGCTCGAACCTAATTTGCGAACGTTGCAGCGAGAACGAATGGAACAGATCATGAGTAGGTCACGATTAGTCGCTGACGGGCAGTTCCACGCTGATGCGTGTTCCGCGCGGCGTGAGAGACGTTGCCGAAATCGTTCCGCCGCAGCTTTCCACGACTGCCTTCGCGATGGCAAGTCCCAACCCATACCCTCCAGATTCGCGCGACCGTGATTGGTCTCCGCGGTAGAACCGATCGAACATCCGGGGAACGTCAGCCGCCGGAATCCCATTTCCGTTATCAAGCACGGCCACCGCGACGGCACCGTTGCGACGTTCCGCGATTACTTTGACTTCCGAGTCCGGCCGGCCGTGGCGGATCGCGTTTTCGATCAGGTTCGCCCACACGATTTCCAGGTCTTCAGGCTCGGCCCGAACATGCAACGACTCCGATGGCGCGGTGAGCGAGATAGTCGCACGTCGGCTCGCTGCGAGTGGCGAGAGGCGCGCGATAGCTGCTTCACAGGTGCCGATGATATCGATCCTGGAGCGCTCCGCGACTGACGTGCCATCAACTTGCTGTTCTGCCCGAGCCAGGCGGAGCATCGAATGCAGCAGCATTTCAAGACGCGCGAGATCGGAAAGAGCATCCGATATACCAGAACGATACACTTCGCCCGATCGTGGTTCCTGCAGCAGCGACTGAAGAGTTGATTTCAGGATGGCTACCGGCGTACGAAGTTCATGAGCAGCGTTGCTGGTGAAATCCCGTTGTTGCTGGAACGCGCTGCGCAGTCTGTTCACCGTCTCGGATAGTGCCGATGCGAGCGGAGCGATCTCGGTAACTCTCGCCGCCGAGGGTGGAACTGATAATGTCCAGTCTCTGGTCGAAATTGCGCTCGCACTTGCAGCGAGTTCCGACAAAGGCCACAAGCCTTTCTCAATCGCGTGAATACTGGCGTACACCGAAATTGCGAGCAACAGAAGCCCGCCCAGAAGAATGTTGATCAAAGCCCGATCGAGGTCCTTTTTCATGTTGAGAGTGCTAGCTGCATAGACCACCTGCAAAGTTTCAGGTTCTTTGGGCGCATCCTCTTCTGAGTCCAACACCGGTACATCGCGCAGTCGCACGGCTCGATAAGGCGTGCCATTCGACTTGAAGTTCCACGCGTCGCCTTTATCCGCCATGGTCGCGTCGCCGCCGAACGTGTGGGAAGAGGCCAGCACCCGTCCTTGCTGCGTTTCTATGCGAAACCAGTCCGCAGCGCCGTTACTCGCCGCACGCGGAACATGAGAGTTATCGAAGACCAATTCAGGATGTGGACTTTCCGAATAGCGCACCAGGGCCGCCACTCCCAAAGCGCGTCCATGGAGGGCCGTGTCGAAAGAACGGATTGCGTGCGAGCGCATCACCGATGCGGCGAGCGCGAGCAGGCATGCGACCAGCACGAGTTCCGTCACTACTACCGCCGTTACAATCCGCCGCTCAATGGAGAACGATCGCATGCTATTCCTTCAGGGTGTATCCGTGCCCACGAATCGTGTGAATCACTTTGTCGCCTGCTCCGCCCTCAAGTTTCCGGCGCAGCCCTGATATGTAGACCTCGATCACATTGCTGAATCGCTCCCAGTTGAAGTCGTAAAGATGTTCCAGGAGTTCGGTCTTGGTCACGACTGCGCCGCGGCGATGTGCAAGGTATTCGATCACGCGGTATTCCATCCCGGTCAGGGCCACAGTTGCTCCCTCTCGTCGAACGGTCCGGTCCGCAGTGTTAACTTCGATCTTTCCGAAGCGCATCGTCGCGGCGGTCTGTCCTTTGCCACGCCGGATCATGGCTTTGACCCGGGCGATAAGTTCCCCAAGATCAAAGGGTTTGCAAAGGTAGTCGTCGGCCCCGTCGTTCAGAACTTGAATGAGGGTTTCCTTGTCGTCGCGGGCCGTCAGAATTAGGATCGGGAAACTACATCCCCGGGCGCGAAGGCTTTGCAGGACGTTTCGACCATCGATTCCGGGCAACATCAGATCGAGGATGATGACGTCGTAGGCATTCGACTGCGCCATGTGGAGACCTTCGGAGCCATCCGGAGCACAGTCCACAGCATAGCCGGCGCTCTCCCGCAGGCTGCGCGCGATATTTCCAGCCAACCGTTTCTCGTCCTCGACAATCAACACTCTCATTTTCAGGTCAGATTAACAAAGACTGACAAAGGTTGGGAGAACCAAGCTACCATCTGAGCCAAAGCTTAAGGTTGGCTTAATCTAGAATCTGACAAAATCAGCATCGCGAAACGTGAATAATGGCCAGACACTCATCTGATTCAGCAATCCTCGGGCGAGTGGCCATCCGGGTTTCCATCGTATTGTTCTGGTTTTGGTCGGGCGCGTTTGCTCAGTCTACTCCCCTTGATTTGCGGGGGGCCCTCGATGCGGCCCAAACGGCCAACCTGGAATTGCGCGCCGCGCGACAGAATCGAGCGCTTGCCATCGCTGGTATCACGACGGCCCGCCAGTTGCCGAATCCCACGATCAGCTTTACCGCAGCTCGCGACACACCGCACGAAGGGGTTTCGTTCGATCTGCCCGTCGAATTGGGGAATAAACGGGGGAAGCGGCTTGCCCTTGCCAAGGAAGAACAGAAGGCGACGGACATCGACATCGCGGCCCTGGGACGCGAAATTCGGCGACGTACCCGGGAGGCTTTTTACCAGTCGCTTTCGGCTGCGAAGCAAACGGAGCAGGCTAAGACCGCGCTTGATTTGACCACTCGCATCCACGATATGGCGCAGCAACGTTTTGAGGCCGGAGATGTGGCCCAACTTGAGGTCTTGCAGGCGGAGGTCGAACTAGCCAAGGTGGCGGCCGACTACGAGACGACGGCTCAGGCTCAGCGTGCGGCAGAGGTGGGACTGTCTGCATTATTGAATCGCAACTTGGAGGAACATCTCCTTCTGCAGGGAGAACTCGAAAATGTTCCCAAGGTCGCGCCTCTGAACTCCGTCATCGATCAAGCGTTGCTAACGAACAGCGACCTGCTCAAGACTTCTCAGGATCTCAACGTCGAGGAACGCCAACTGGAACTAGCCAAATCACAAAGGATCCCCAATCTCGGATTGTCTGCTGGAGCCGACTTCAATTCTCCGCCGGATTTTCGTTACGGAGCCAAGGGTGGTCTGTCGGCTACGCTGCCCATCTTTTATCGTGACCAGGGTGAGATTGCGCTTTCGAAGGCCCGCTTGGAACTGCTTCGGCTCACGCTCGCCTCACAGCGGACTGCCGTTTCGGCCGAGGTGGCGGCGGCCTATTACGACTACCAGGCGAAAGTGCACCAAGTCGAGCAGTACGGAAGTCGCGTTGTGCCCAACACGCTTCGGCTAGAACAGATGGCCGAAGATAGCTATCGATCCGGGAAGTCGAGCTTGCTCACCCTGCTCGATACTCAGCGGCGCCTGAATGAAGTGCGCAAGACCTATCTGGACGCGTTGTTTTCAGCGCAAACTGCTTTCGCAATGTTGGAGGAAGCTGTGGGAGCGCCGCTTGACTAAGCAGATCGCCAAACCTGTGCCGGTTCTGTTTCTTGCGATGCTGCTGGTAGCTTGCGGGAAGGGCGGAGCGGACGAAGAGAAGATCCAAACAGCGATCCCCGAGGTGACCATCACCAAGGTTCAACGCGCTCCGATTTCCCAGGAGTTGATTGTTACAGGGAATCTCGCGGCCCTTCCAAACCGTGACGCAAAGGTAGCGGCTCTCGTACCGGGTCGCATTATGAAGCTGTTCGTTGTGGAAGGCGATCGAGTAAAGGAAGGGCAGGCCCTGGCCGAAATTGACAGCACTCTTTTGAAGGAACAAGAACGGCAAGCGGAAGCGGCGGTCGCCCAGGCGAAAGCCAGTGCAGACAACGCGCGCTTGGCGGCGGAACGAGAAGAAGGCCTGCTGGGGCGGGGCATTTCGTCGCGCAAAGAGGTGGAAGATGCGCGCACCCAATTACAGGTGAATACTGCAACCTTGAGGCAGGCCGAAGCTGCTTTGGCATCGGCACGGGTGCAAGTGTCACGATCTGTGGTGCGGGCGCCGCTGCCAGGTGTCGTCATCAAGCGCTTCGTTGCTGTAGGCGAACAGGTCGACGGAACCGCCGCGCAACCAGCAGTTGAAGTCGCAGAGATCGACACACTCGAACTGATCGGCCAGGTACCGGCGTCTCGTTTGTCCGAGATCAAGGTCGGTGAGGCTTTCACGTTTGAAACGAATGCTGCTCCGGACATAAAGTTCAAGGCGCACATCGCATCGATTCTTCCCGCCGTCGATCCTGCAACCAACAATGGAACAGTTCGTATCCGCATAGAGAACTCCAAGCGCAATCTCAAGCTGGGTCAGTACTTGTCCATTCTGATCCCGCTCAAACAGAATGAAGCTCGTCTCCTGGTTCCCGTGCAGGCGATCTATCCCAACGATACCGGTGAGCCTCAGGTTTATCGTGTCGCCAACGATCAAGCGGAAGCGGTCCCGGTAAAGGTTGGGATACAAAGCGGAGGTCGTGCCGAAATCCTAGCGGGCGTGGCGGAAGGCGATACGGTCGTTGTAAATGGTGGCTACGGACTGCCCGAAAAATCCAAGGTTCATGTAAAACCATGAACCTCGTTCGCGCATGTCGCAGGAACAGTCGTGCCCTCTTTCTCCTCACCACTGCGCTGACCATCGCCGGATTCGCAGCTCTCTACCAGCTCCCGAGCAATATCTATCCGGAACTGAATTTTCCGCGCATCGTTGTGCTGGTGCACAGCGGTGATCTCTCACCCGACACAATGCTGCTTACCCTCACCCGTCCGATCGAGGAACAGGTCAGCACTGTGCTGGGAGTTCGTCGTGTCCGGTCCCGAACCATCCGGGGAGGCGCAGAGATTTCGGTTTTCTTTGCCGACAACATAGATATGCAGCAGGCGCTGCAGCTTGTGCAGGCCAGGGTTAATGAGGCGCGCGCAGGTCTGCCGGCAAGTACGGAAATCGAAGTCGAACGCATGAGCCCGACGGTTTGGCCGATTCTCAGTCTGGTTCTGAATGGCAATGTCCCGAACACGGACCTACGCGACTATGCACTCTACAATCTGCGACCAGCGTTCAGCCAGGTACCTGGGGTCGCGCGCGTTGAAGTCGACGCAACCGATACGCGCGAAATTTCCGTGGTGGTTGATCCTCAGAAAGCCGTTGCGCAGAGACTCAGCCTGGCTGCGATCGCCGACCGCTTGCAGGCTACGAACACCATCATCAGCGTGGGTCGTTTGGACGCCAATTATCAGCAGTTCCTGGTCGTTGCAAATTCGCAATTCACCAAGATCGACGACATCGCCGATACCGTTATCAGCGATGATCCTGCGAACCCCGTCCGGTTGAAAGATGTGGCGGTTGTGCGGGAAGGTGCTGCGGATAGAAGAACGCTCGTCACCGGCAATGGCAAGCCGGCAGCGATCGTCAACGTTACCCGGCAGATCGGCGGCAATATCGAGTCCGTCTCCCAGCAGGTCAAGGACGTCGCATTCAATACGAAGAACCTCCTGCCGCCGACATTGCACCTCTCGACCGTGTACGACCTGGCCGAGTTCGTGCGAGAGGCGATGGCCAGTGTGCGGGATGCGATCATCATCGGATCCTTGTTCGCGGTGGTTGTTCTCTTTGTTTTCTTGCGGAACATTCGTATCACGATTGTGGCGGCCGTCAGCTTGCCGCTTACCGTGATCGGCACTTTCTTCTTTATGAAAGTGGTGGGCGGCACGCTGAACCTGATGTCTCTCGGCGGCCTGGCCATCGCCATCGGACTGGTCATCGATGATGCGGTCGTGATCGTCGAAAACATCTACCGTCACATGGCGGAAGGCGAGACCGTCGACGTTGCCGCAGAGAACGGAACGAGAGAACTGATCGGACCGGTGGTCGGTTCCACGCTCACCACCGTGGTTGTTTTTCTTCCTCTCGGCCTCTTGAAGGGGGCTACGGGAGAGTTCTTTATTGCGCTCTCCGTAACGCTCACCATCGCAGTCCTGCTGTCTTTGTTATATGCCCTAACAGTTGTGCCGCTTCTGGCTGAGTATTTGCTGCCGCACTCGTCATTCAGCGACGCATCGACCCGGTTCATGCAACCCGTAAACCGGCTGTACGCTCGCGGAATCCAGTGGGCCCTGGGCCGGCGCGCCGTGATCGGCATCGTGGTCGCCCTTCTGATTGGCCTGGCGTACGTTTGTTACAGGCACTTGGGCACGGGCTTTCTCCCCGAAATGGACGAAGGCGGGTTGGTCATCGATTACCTGACGCCTCCCGGCACTTCTCTGAGCGAGACGGACTCTTTGGTGCGGCAAATGGAGTCGAAGGTGGAAGCGCTGCCGGAAAAGTATGCCTATTCGCGCCGCACCGGCGCCGAGTTGGGTCTATTCGCGACCGAACAGAACAAGGGCGACATTCTCGTTAAACTCAAGCCTCGATCGGAGCGCAAGCGCAACATCGACGAAGTGATCAGCGATCTGCGAAGCCAGATCACCAAAAGCGTCGTGGGCGTGGACATTGAATTCGTCCAAATCCTGCAAGATATGCTCGGAGATCTGGAAGGCTCACCCGAGCCGGTGGAAGTGAAGATATTTGGCAGCAGTACTGACGAGTTGAAGCGTGTCGCGGACGAACTCAGCCCAAAGCTGCAGGAGATTAAAGGAATTGTTGACTTCAAGGGCCCCCAGCGCGGGAATCCGGAACTCGTGATCAAGGTAGATTCGACGTTGGCCAGTCACGTGGGGCTGACCGTGGCACAGGTTTCCGATCAACTGCAGGCGGGGTTGCTGGGAGACTCCACCACCGATTTTCGCCTCAGCGATCGTCTAATACCCATTCGCGTCCGCTATGCGGACAGCTTTCGCGGACAGGAGAACGACATCCGGCAGTTCCCAATCTTGGCAGCTAACAAGCAAATTGTTCCTCTGCAGGCTCTGGCGACAATAAGCAATGTGCGTGGCCAGAACGAATTGCTGCGCGAGAATCAGCGCTTGATGATCACCCTGACGGCACGCCTGGAAGGTCGCGATCTGGGCAGCGCGATCGGTGATGTTAAGAAGGTGCTCTCGGATTACAAGTTTCCCGTGGGCTACACGTACCAAATCGGCGGACAGTACGAGAGCCAGGTGACTTCGTTTCACGACCTCCTGTTCGTTCTGGGATTGGCGCTGGCCGCCGTGTTCACCATACTGGTATTGCAATTCCGGGCCTTCCTGCCGGCTCTCGTGATCATCTCAGCAGCTCCGATGTCGCTGATTGGGGTCTTCCTGCTGCTTCTCATTACCGGAACACCCCTGAATGTCTCCTCATTCATGGGCATCATTTTGATGGTTGGTTTGGTCGTGAAGAACGGAATCATTCTTTTTGAGTACTACGAACGACTGCACGGAACAATGTCGGTTACGGATGCCTTGATCCAGGCAGGGAAAATAAGACTGCGGCCCATCCTCATGACTACGCTTTGCACGCTCTTCGGCTTGTTGCCGCTAGCCTTCGGCCTCGGTTCTGGAGCCGAGTTGCAACGACCCCTGGCAATTGCAGTGATCGGCGGTCTCGCCGTGTCCACAGTGATCACGCTGGTGGTGATTCCGGTCTTCTACAGCCTGGCGCGCCAGCTGGGCTCGGATGAGAGAGTCTCGACGCAGCCATGAACTGGGAACAAGAAGGCGCTTTTGTCGGGGAGAAGAACCATTCTGCAATCGAATGTGAATAGACTTTCGTTCGATGCGCCTCAGCCACTAGGTCCCGTGAAATGAATATGATATTAG
>Ga0210406_10002764_pt1 | contig 19732 bp, 17 predicted proteins | sample IncBWC30MmetaG_FD_155454 | JGI IMG/M metagenome (GOLD analysis project Ga0210406, IMG submission 155454) | Forest soil microbial communities from Barre Woods Harvard Forest LTER site, Petersham, Massachusetts, United States - Inc-BW-C-30-M | ecosystem: Environmental > Terrestrial > Soil >... | reverse complement strand
ATTCCGCCGCCGTCAACGTCCCCAACGACCTCGCCGCGCACTGGATGCCGTTCACCGCCAACCGGGCCTTCAAGAAGGCGCCACGGCTGCTCGCCGGCGCCAAGGACATGCATTATTTTACCGTCGATGGCCGCAAGATCATTGATGCCGCCGCGGGCATGTGGTGCTGCAACGCCGGCCACGGCCGCACCCAGATTTCCTCGGCGATCGCCAAGCAGGCCGAGGCGCTGGACTACGCGCCGCCGTTCCAGTTCGGCATTCCCCAGGCGTTCGAACTCGCCAGCCGCATCGCCGACCTCGCACCCGCCGGCCTTGATCACGTCTTCTTCTGCAACTCGGGCTCGGAAGCGGCCGACACGGCGCTGAAAATCGCGCTGGCCTATCATCAGCTCAACGGCCAGGGCACCCGCACCCGCCTGATCGGCCGCGAGCGCGGCTATCACGGCGTCGGCTTCGGCGGCACGTCGGTCGGCGGCATCGTCAACAACCGCAAGATGTTCGGCACGCTATTGGCCGGCGTCGATCACCTGCCCCACACCTATGACCGCGACAAGCAGGCGTTCTCGAAGGGCGAGCCGGAATATGGCGCGCATTTCGCCGACGAACTCGAGCGTCTGGTCAATCTGCATGGCGCTTCCACCATCGCCGCCGTGATCGTCGAGCCGATGGCCGGATCGACCGGCGTGCTGCCGGCGCCCAAGGGCTATCTGAAGCGGCTGCGCGAGATCACGCAGAAGCACGGCATCCTTCTGATTTTCGACGAGGTCATCACCGGATACGGCCGGCTCGGCTTCGCCTTTGCCGCCGAGCGGTACGGTGTGCTGCCTGACATGCTGACCTTCGCCAAGGGCATCACCAATGGTGCGGCGCCGATGGGCGGCGTCATCGTGCGCGACACCATCCACGATGCCTTTATGAGCGGTCCGGAGTACGCGGTGGAACTGACCCACGGCTATACCTATTCGGCGCATCCGCTGGCCTGTGCCGCGGCACTCGCGACGCTCGACATCTACCGCGACGAAAAGCTGTTCGAGCGCGCCAACAAGCTTGAACAGAAATTCGCCGACGCGGTGATGACGCTGAAGGGCGAGCCGAACGTGGTCGACATCCGCACGGTGGGGCTCACCGCAGGCATCGACCTCGCCCCGCGCCCCGATCTGCCGGGCAAGCGCGGCTTCGACGGGCTCAACAGCGCCTTCCACGACAACGATTTGATGCTGCGCGTCGCCGGCGATACCCTGGCGTTGACCCCGCCGCTGATCGTCACCGAGGACCAGATCGGCGAGATCATCGAGAAGGTCGCCAAGGTCATCCGCGCGGTCGCATAAGGCGCCCTCGGTGTCCCGGACGCGGTGCCGCCTAGGCGATGCGAAGCATCGTCCGGCGACGCTGCTCCGCAGAGCCGGGACCCATAAACGATGGACCCCGGTTCAGCAGCGCATCACTTCGTGCGCTGCGCCCGGGGCACGATGACCCTTCCCGGAGCTTTCCGGAACCTTCGAAACCACCGCACGTTCATTCTGCGCGAGGACATCTTGTCCTGCGCCGGGAGAGGATCGCGGATATGTTGGCGCCTTCGAGCGATCTGCTGCGCGCCGGGCTCGGGCTCAAACTCAATCAGGTCAAGCGGGCGACGCGGTCGTACCTGCGCGACCGCACCCATCAGGCGACCGGCACCGCTACGTCCTATGCGGTTGCGGCCGGCCTGTTCGCCGCATCGGGCATTTTTCTGATCGCGGCCTGTCTGGTCGGTCTCATTGCATTGTTTCGCTGGGTGCAAATCCATTACGGAATGTTTCCGGCATTCGGTGTGGTCGGAGCATTGCTGGTTGTGATCGCGATCATCTGCGCGGCGCTGGCGGCCAGCCGCCTCAAGCGGCCGCCGCCGCACTTTCCCTCGCTGACCAGCCGGCTTCGCGTCGCCATCACGGCCAGTCCACTCCGCGCAGCGCCTACCGAGGCAGTGCAGGATACGGCAGCCTCGCTAATGCCGACGTCTTCTGCGCCCCTCGATCACGCCGGCGCAAACCACTTCAAGCCAGCTACACGGCCGCGAAAAGATAACCGCCAGGTTCAGGCCGGCCTGATTTTGGCGGCCACGCTGTTGGGCTGGGCCGCGGTCAGGCGCAAGAACCAGAACCGGCGCATCGGCATCTGATGCGCGGCCCGCGATCCGAGACCGGCGACAATCTGCTGCTGATCGCGGCAACGGTGATCGCAGTACTGACCTTGCAACGCTATTTTCAACGCAGCCCGGTTCCGGCGGAGCGGCTCGCAGCGAATCCATCGCCCGACACCCTCGCCAGCGAATTGTCCCGGCCCGAACACGGGCGGCTTTCGCGCAATCCGCTGCAGATTCCGTGGACCGGCTGGAAGGACATCCTGTGGCGCACCTATGAGCGGACCGGCGAAGATCGTCTGCTCGCCATTGCCGCCGGCGTGGTGTTTTTCGGGCTACTCGCGGTATTTCCGGCGATCACCGCACTGGTCTCCTGCTACGGCCTGTTCGCCAATCCGGCGACGATCGGCGCCAACCTGCAAACGCTGGCGCTGATGTTGCCGGAGGGGTCGTTCCAGATCGTGCAGGACCAGATCGCGCGCGTGCTGATGAAGGGCAACACCGCGCTCGGCGCCACCTTCCTGTTCGGCCTCGCGCTCGCGGTCTGGAGCGCCAATGCCGGCGTCAAGGCGGTGATCGACGCCCTCAATGTCGTCTATGAGGAACGGGAAAAGCGCAGCTTCATCCGGTTGAACCTGCTGTCGCTGACCTTCACCACCGGCGGCATCGCAGCCTTGTTGCTGATGGTCAGCGCCGTGGTCGCGCTGCCGCTGGCGCTCGATCATCTCGGCCTCGCCCCGGAAAGCCAGGTCATCGTCAGCCTGGCGAGGTGGCCGCTGCTGCTGGTCATTTTGGTGACCGCGCTCGGCCTGCTCTACCGGTTCGGACCAAGCCGGCGGCCGGCCCGCTGGGAATGGCTGAGCGTTGGGACGCTGGCGGCGGCGTTGCTGTGGATCGCGGGGTCGTCCTTGCTTTCCTGGTATCTGTCGAACTTCGCCAATTACAACGCGACCTACGGCTCGCTCGGCGCCGCGATCGGCCTGATGATGTGGATGTGGATGTCGGCCATTATCGTGCTGTGCGGCGCCGAACTGAATTCGGAAATCGAGCATCAGACCGCGTTGGACACCACCACCGGCCGCGCCAAACCGCTGGGCCGCCGCGCCGCCATGATGGCCGATACGCTCGGGGCCGCGGTTCCGCCCGTGTTGAAAGAACACTAGTCGTTCGAATCAACATTGATGCTAAGCTCGCCGCGCCTGGGGGAGGCGAAACTGAGGTGAGCGAAGCTTTTTTCGCATTTCCCCTTGAGCCAGTGACCATGGACTTGAGGGCCCTCGCACAACATGATCCGCATTTCGACGATTTTCATCGCCATCTGCATGGTGCTGGTCGCAGCCTCGCTTGGCCTCGTTCTGTATTCGGTGGCGGGCATCAGCGGCATGGAATCCGCGATTGTGGCGCTCACCGCGCTGACCTTCCTGATCCTCTACAACGCGGTATCGATGCGGCTGCGCGACCGGACCGATGTCGGCGGCCAGATCGCGGACCTGTCACGGGGCACCGCCGACCTCGCCCGCCAGGTCGCCGAATTCGGCCGCCGCCTCGCCGCGGTCGAAGGCCGCATCACCTCGTCGAATTCGATCGGGGCCGACCGCATTCAGGCGGTTGTCGGCGAGATCAATGAACTGGGCGGACTGGTCAAGCAGCTCGCCGCGTCGGTCGCCAGCCATGACGAGCTGTTGTCATCGGGCGCGCTGACCGCGGCACCCGCCCCTGCGCGGGCCGATACCGCCCAGCAGGCAGGACAACAGGAGCTGCCGTTGTCGGGCGAGCAAAGCAACGCGGCGCCGACCGCCGCGGCCGCCCCCGTCACCCCGCCTGCTGCGGCCGTTGTCACGCAGGCGCTGCCTTCGCTGAGCCAGACGCAGGTCCTCATTGCGGTGAAAAACGCCGTCGAGGAAAACCGGCTCGATCTCTATCTGCAGCCGATGGTCACCTTGCCGCAGCGCAAGGTGCGCTTCTACGAAGCGGTCACGCGGTTGCGCGACGACAAGGATCAGATCATCACCGCCGACGATTTCGTCGGTATCGCCGAAGCCGCCGGACTGATCGGGCGGATCGATCACATGGTGATGCTGCGATGCGTGCAGGTGCTGCGCCGGCTGATGGTGCGCAACAAGGAAGTCGGCGTGTTCTGCAATGTCGCTGCGGCGACGCTCGGCAATCCCGCCACCTTCGCACAATGCCTGGATTTCCTTGAAGCCAATCGCGCGCTGGCGACGTCGTTCGTGCTCGAATTCAAGCAATCGACGTTTCGCAATCTGGGCCCGACCGAGACCGAGCATCTGGCGGCGCTGGCGCAGCGTGGCTTCCGTTTCTCGATCGACCATGTCACCGATTTGCGCATCGAGCCGCGTGAACTCGCCGACCGCGGCGTCCGCTTCATCAAGGTGCCGGCCGCTTTGCTGCTCGATCAGCGCCAGAGCTCGACATCGGACATTCATCCCTCGGATCTTTCCGATCTGCTCGGCCGCTTCGGTATCGACCTGATCGCGGAGCGAATCGAGGGTGAGCGCGCCGTGGTCGATTTGCTCGATTACGACGTACGGTTTGGTCAGGGGTTCCTGTTTGCCCCGCCGCGGCCGTTGCGGCCGGAAGGAGCATCTGCTAACGGCGGGACGCCTGCCGGCAAGGGGCAGGACACGAAAGTCCAGGATTCTACCAAGGTTCCCGATACCAATGGCTCCGGCAAAACAGCTTCCGTCGATGCGTCCGCCATCGATTCTCCGCGCATCTCCGGGGTCGCTGCACTGGCGCGACGCATCGCCGGACCGGCCTGAGCGGTCGCGCCTGCTATGACGACCCTTCGGTTTGCCGAGAAATTGCGCGACCTCGTCGGCGGCGTGGATGTGCTGCTCAGCGACATCTGGGGCGTGGTCCATAACGGCCTTGTCGCGTTTCCGGAAGCCTGCGAGGCGCTGCATACTTTTCGCAGCCGCAGCGGCACCGTCATTCTCATTACCAACGCGCCGCGGCCCGCGGATTCGGTGCAGCGGCAATTGCGCAAGCTCGGCGTTGCCGACGACACCTACGACGCCATCGTCAGTTCAGGCGATCTGACCCGGCACTACGTTGCCGGCCATCCGGGGCGAAAAGTATTCTGGCTCGGCCCGGAACGCGACAATTCTATCTATCGCGGACTTGATCCGGTGCTGTCGCCGCTGGAACAGGCCGACTACATCGTCTGCACCGGCCTGCTCGACGACGAGACCGAGACCCCCGAAGACTATCGCGGCATGATGCTCAAGGCGCGCGAGCGCAAGCTGCCGCTGATCTGCGCCAATCCCGACATCGTCGTCGAACGCGGCGATCGCCTGATCTATTGCGCCGGCGCGATCGCCGAACTCTATCGCGAACTCGGCGGCGAGGTGATCTTTTACGGCAAGCCGCATCGACCGATTTATGAACGCGCGATGGCGCTGGTCGCCGAGCGCCGCGGCCATGCGACCGAGCTCCGCCGTGTGCTGGCGATCGGCGATTCCGTGCGGACCGATCTGACCGGCGCCCGTGGCTTCGGGATCGATTGCCTGTTCGTGACCCGCGGCATCCACGCCGAGGATTTCGAGGGCGTCGATCAGCTCGACCCCGCCTCGGTGAAGGAATTGTTCGGCCACCCGCCGCGCGCACTGACGCGGGAGTTGAAGTGGTAGGCGGGCGTATTAAATCGATTTGAGCGGCAGGTAATCTGGCGCGTCACCTGCAGGGTAGGCAAAGCGAAGCGTGCCCACCATTACATTGGCAGACCAAGTCGGTAGGCACGGCGCAAGCGCGCCTTTGCCCACCCTACAACGCAGTACTTACTGCAAAGTTGGCACCGTCATCCTGAGGTGCGCGGCGTCTTCGGCGCGCCTCGAAGGAAGGTGTTCAGCGCGGTGTTTGCGGCCATCCTTCGAGGCGCGCAAGAGCGCGCACCTCAGGATGACGGCGGAGTTGAAGGATGAACGCGCCTTACGCGCTTGCCATATCCGGGAACACCGCTTCGATCTTGGTCTTGAGCGTCGCGGCATTGAACGGCTTGACGATGTAATTGTTCACGCCGGCCTTCTTGGCCGCGATCACGTTCTCGGTTTTCGATTCCGCCGTGATCATGATGAACGGCGTGGTGGCCAGATTGGGGTCGGCGCGCACTTCGCGCAGCAGGTCGTAGCCGGTCATCGGCTCCATGTTCCAGTCCGAGATCACCAGCCCGTATTTCTTGCCCCGCATCTTGTTCAGCGCCGCCGAACCATCGCTGGCATCGTCGATATTCTCAAAACCGAGCTGCTTGAGGAGATTCCGGATGATGCGGATCATGGTGTTGTAGTCATCCACCACCAGAACCGACATCGACAAATCAACCGCCATAGGATCCCCCACACGACACTAACGCCGAAAAAATCAATACGCCCACAGGACCGCAAGCCCCGCAGTTCATCGCCAGCACTAGCATCCAGCCATTAAACAGCGCGTTAACCCGCCACCGGCCGGACGTCATCCCGGCCGCCCGGCCGAGGCAGCCTCGGGGGCTGGCTTGACTTCGCAGGGGGCCCCACGTCACGGTCGTGCTCCTCATCGAGGCGAACTGAAGAAATCCCGAAAAATGACGTCCGACTTCATGGTTATCCGCGATTCGACCCCCGCAACCGCAATTCCGGCGGGCACCGTGGTCGCGATGGGCAATTTCGATGGCGTCCACCTCGGCCACCGGGCCGTGATAGCGGCCGCCATGGCGATGGGGCGTGCCCACGGCAAACCCGCGCTGGCGGTGACGTTCGAGCCGCATCCGCGCAGCTTTTTCAGCCCGAATTCTCCCCAGTTCCGGCTCACCGACGAGGCCGGCAAATTGCGGCTGCTGGCCGGGACGGGTCTCGCCGGCGCCGTGGTCATGACGTTCGACAAGCAGCGGGCCGGCACCACGGCGCAGGATTTTATTCACCATGATCTGATCGAGCGGCTCGGAATTAGCGGCATCGCGGTCGGCTATGACTTCCACTTCGGCAAGGGCCGGGTCGGCTCGCCGAGCCTGTTGGTCAGCGAAGCCCCCCGGCTCGGCATCGAGGTCGATGTGCAGCCGCATGTCGATATCGAGGAGCGCCCGGTTTCGTCCAGCGCGATCCGGATGGCGCTGGCCGAGGGGCAGATTGCCGACGCCATCGCGATGCTGGGCGGCCCCTGGTTCATCGCCGGCGAGGTCATCCACGGCGAGAAACGCGGCCGCGATCTCGGCTATCCCACCGCCAATATCCGTCTCGACAAGACGTGCGGCCTCAAACACGGCATCTACGCGGTGCGGGTCGGCCGCGGTGCCCAACGGATCGACGGCGTTGCCAGCTTCGGCCGCCGCCCGACCTTCGACAACGGCGCTCCGCTGCTGGAAGTGTTCCTGTTCGATTTCAAGGGCGACCTCTATGGCACCACGCTCGACGTCGCCTTCATCGCCTTCATCCGCGAGGAACTGAAATTCGATAGCATCGACGCGCTGATCCGCCAGATGGACGACGATAGCGCCAAAGCCCGTGCGGCCCTCGCTGCGGCGCCGGATGCGTTCCCGAAGCTTGGAGCGATCGGTTGAGCAAAACCGAAAAGCAGAAGATGCTGGCAGGTGAGTTATACCGGCCGGATGACGAGCTGGGCGCCGATCAGGCAGCGACCAAGCAATGGCTGGTGCGCTATAACGCGGCGTTGGCGCTATCGGTATCGGAACGGCACAAATTATTATCCGAGCGCTTCGCCCATGTCGGCAGCGGCGCCGTGATTCGGCCGCCGTTTTTCTGCGACTACGGCTACAACATCAGTCTCGGCGACGGCGTGTTCCTGAATTTCAACTGCGTCATCCTCGATGTCGTCGAGATTGTGATCGGCGACCGCACCCAGGTCGGCCCCGCGGTGCAGATTTATGCCGCGGACCATCCGCGCGATGCCACGACGCGACGCAGCGGCGTCGAATTCGGACGTCCGGTACGGATCGGCGCTGACGTCTGGATCGGCGGCGGCGCCATTATCCTGCCCGGCGTGACCATCGGTGACGGGGCCGTGATCGGCGCCGGCAGCGTCGTGACCCGGGATGTCGCAAGCGGGCAGACGGTCACGGGAAATCCGGCCCGGCCGCATCGCCCAACGTAAGTTTTGGGGTCGGGCCGCTGGTCCTCGGGATTGACGAAGATGGTACCGCAGGGCTTTGCGATCCGGCGGCTGGCTGCTATGGAAAGCCCATGTTTGCGCGGCGCACCATAAGCATTAGCGGCCCGGCTTCTGCCTGAGCTTCGGCTCGGCGGAAAACCGGGACTTGCTTCCTTCATCCGCGATCAATCGCGTATCTCGCGCCCCTTCGAGCCAAACCAGAGCATTCATGTCCGAAAAGCCGCAAAAATCCGAAGTCCAAAAATCTGAAGCCCGCGACTATTCCAAAACCCTGTTCCTGCCGCAGACCGAGTTCCCGATGCGCGCCGGCCTGCCGCAGCGCGAGCCGGAAATCCTCAAGCGCTGGAACGAGATCGGCCTCTACGACCGGCTGCGCAAGGCCGCCGCCGGCCGCGCCAAGTTCGTGCTGCATGACGGCCCGCCCTACGCCAATGGCAACATCCATATCGGGCACGCGCTGAACAAGATCCTGAAGGACGTCGTCACCAAGAGCCAGCAGATGCTCGGCTTCGATTCCAATTACGTGCCGGGCTGGGACTGCCACGGCCTGCCGATCGAATGGAAGATCGAGGAAGAGAACTATCGCTCCAAGGGCAAGCAGAAGCCGGATTTTCGGGATTCGGCTGCGATGGTGGCGTTCCGCAAGGAGTGCCGCGCCTACGCCAACCATTGGCTCGACGTGCAGCGCGAGGAATTCAAGCGGCTCGGCATCATCGGTGACTGGGATCACCGCTACGCCACCATGGATTATTTCGCCGAAGCCCAGATCGCGCGCGAACTGATGAAATTCGCCGCCAACGGAACGCTTTATCGCGGCTCCAAACCGGTGATGTGGAGCGTGGTGGAAAAAACCGCGCTGGCCGAAGCCGAGGTCGAGTACGAGGACTACACCTCGGATACGGTGTGGGTGAAGTTTCCGATTTCGTCCCCGGCGCATGGCGCGCTGGCCGCGGCATCGATCGTGATCTGGACCACGACGCCGTGGACCTTGCCCGGCAACCGCGCCATCAGCTTCTCGCCGAAAATTGCCTATGGCCTCTACAAGGTCACGGACGCCGCCGCCGATAACTGGGCCAAGCCGGGCGATCTTCTGGTCCTCGCGGATGCGCTGGCGGAGAGCGTGTTCAAGCAGGCGCGCGTCACCGCCTATGAGAAGGTCCGCGATATCCCGGCCGACACGCTCGACGTGGTGGAATGCGCGCATCCGTTGAAAGGTCTCGACGGCGGCTACACCTTCACGGTGCCGCTACTGCCGGGCGATCACGTCACCGACGATACCGGTACCGGCTTCGTGCACACCGCGCCGGGTCACGGCCGCGAGGACTTCGACATCTGGATGTCGAATGCGCGCGAGCTGGAAGCGCGCGGCATCAACACCACGATCCCCTACACCGTCGACGAGAACGGCGCCTTCACCGATCACGCCCCGGGCTTTACCGGCAAGCGCGTCATCAACGACAAGGGCGAGAAGGGCGACGCCAACGAGGCCGTGATCAAGGCACTGATCGAGCGCGGCGTGTTGCTGGCGCGCGGACGGCTCAAGCATCAGTACCCGCATTCCTGGCGTTCGAAAAAGCCGGTGATCTTCCGCAACACGCCGCAATGGTTCATCGCGATGGATAGAGACATCGCGGATGGGGGAATCGCGACACCCGGGGACACCTTGCGCGCCCGTGCGCTGCAGGCGATCTCGGTGACGCAATGGGTGCCGCAGTCGGGTCAGAACCGCATCAATGGCATGATCAACAGCAAGCCCGATTGGGTAATCTCGCGCCAGCGCGCCTGGGGCGTGCCGATCGCGGTGTTCGTGCGCGAGAAAAGCGATGGCTCCGCCGAGATCCTGCAGGATGAAGCGGTCAACGCGCGTATCGCCGACGCTTTTGAGAAGGAGGGCGCCGACGCCTGGTACATGGATGGCGCGCGCGAACGCTTTCTCGGCTCGTTGGCCAATGAAGCGTGGAAGAAGATCGACGATATCTGCGACGTCTGGTTCGATTCCGGTTCGACGCATGCTTTCGTGCTGGAAGACCCCGTGCACTTTCCGGGCCTCGCCGGCATCAAGCGCAAGGTCGATGGCGGCCGCGACACCGTGATGTATCTCGAAGGCTCGGACCAGCATCGCGGCTGGTTCCAGTCGTCGCTGCTGGAGAGCTGTGGCACCCGCGGCCGCGCGCCGTTCGACGTCGTGCTCACCCACGGCTTCACGCTCGACGAGAACGGCCGCAAGATGTCCAAGTCAGTGGGCAACACCGTGGAGCCGCAAAAGGTGATGAAGGATTCCGGCGCCGACATTCTGCGGCTCTGGGTCTGCGCCACCGACTATGCCGACGACCAGCGCATCGGCCCGGAAATCCTCAAGAACACCATCGAAACTTATCGCAAGCTGCGCAACTCGATCCGCTGGATGCTCGGCACGCTGCACCATTTCAAACCGGAAGATGCTGTTCCCGTCGCCAACATGCCCGAACTCGAACGGCTGATGCTGCATCAGTTGGCCGAGCAGGCCGCGATCGTGCGCACGGCCTATGCCGAGTTCGACTACAAGACCGTGGTCGCGAGCCTGGCGGCATTCATGAACACCGAACTGTCGGCATTCTATTTCGATATCCGCAAGGACACGCTGTATTGCGATCCGCCGTCGTCGACAGCCCGCAAGGCCGCGCTGACCACCATCAACATGCTCTGCGATGCGATCCTGAAATGGCTGGCGCCGGTGCTGTCGTTCACGACAGAAGAAGCGTGGCGGATGTACCGGCCGGACGCCGAACCGTCGGTGCATTTGACGCTGTTCCCTGAAGGCCTGGAGAAATTCCAGGACGAGGCGTTGGCCGCCAGGTGGGAAACCATCCGCAATGTCCGCCGCGTCGTCACCGGCGCGCTGGAAGTCGAACGGGCCGCCAAGCGGATCGGCTCGTCGCTGGAGGCCTCGCCGCTGATTTACGTTTCAGACAAGGCGATTTTCAACACGCTCTTCGATATCGATCTGGCGGAAGTCTGCATCACCTCGAATTACGAAGTGCGAGAGGGCGAGGCGCCGGCCGACGCGTTTCGTCTGGAGGGGATTTCCGGCGTCGCCGTGGTGGTCGAAAAAGCCGTCGGCACCAAATGCGCGCGGTCGTGGAAGATCCTGCCGACCGTTGGCGAAGACGCCGAATATCCCCATGTCTCGCCGCGCGACGCCAAGGCCCTGCGCGAATGGAAGGCGCTGGGAGTGACGGTTTGATATCCGAATAAACCCATGCACATCGTCGTCCCTGCGAACGCAGGGACCCATAACCCCTGCCGCCGATGACGAACAAAGAAAAATGACTACGAGTCTTTTCCAACCGAGGCGACACGGCGATGCGATGAGCGCTATCGCGCTCACGCGCGGGGTCCCTGCGTGCGCAGCGACGACGACCTTTACGGTCACGCCATGACCCGCCACCTCCGTCCCGGCATCATCGCCGCCATCGCGGTGCTGGTGCTCGACCAGGCTTCGAAATTCTGGCTGCTCTATGGGTTCGACATCGCGCATCGGGGCGCGGTGCGTGTGACGTCGTTCTTCGATCTGGTGCTGGCCTGGAATGTCGGGATCAGCTTCGGCTGGTTCCAGAACGACAGCCCCACCGCCCAAATCATCCTGATGCTGATCAAGGCCGTGGCGGTGATCGTGCTGGCGATCTGGATGGCACGGTCGCGGACGCTGCTGGCCACCCTGGCACTGGGCCTGATCATCGGCGGGGCCGTCGGCAATGCCATCGACCGCTTCGCCTATGGCGCGGTGGTCGATTTCGCCCTGTTCCACGTCCAGATCGCCGGAAATACCTACAATTGGTACGTGTTTAACCTTGCTGACGTAGCGATTGTTGCCGGTGTGGCGGCCCTATTGTATGATTCGTTCCTCGGGGTACCCGCCGCAAAAGCGCCCTGATCCCGGCTGATAGGGGCTGGCTGAGCTTGCAGGAGCGGAATTGCGCCCGGTTGGCGTATCCTGCGGAAATTGTGAACAGGAACAGCGCGATGCGCGACACCAAAGCCAACGAAGTGCGTCATTCATCTCATCTATCGGTGCGCGCGCTCCGGATCGGCGCCGTCGCGCTGGCTGTTGGTTTCGTGATGATGACAGGCGCGGCGCGCGCCCAGGAAGATGAGGACGACGACAAGACCTTCGAGGAGAAGGTCATCGACGGCATCATGGCCGGCATCGGCGGCACCAACATGGACAACCGGGGCATCGATTATCGCGAGCGGTCCCCGCTGGTGGTGCCTCCCAAGCTCGACCTGCCGCCGCCGCAAACCGCCTCCACCGAGGTGAAGGCGCCGAATTGGCCAAAGGACCCCGACGAGGCCCGCCGCAAGGCCGCGATTGCCAAGCGCAACAAGGACAAGAAGGATACGCGCGACGCCACCACGGTCAGCAATGAAGCGGCCCGTCCGCTGACGCCGAGCGAACTCAATGTCGGCAAGACGGCAGCTCCGGCCGTCGCGCCCGGCCAGGTCCTCCAGCCAGGCGAGGGCGATCCCGGCAGAAACGCAATTCTCAGTCCGTCGCAGCTTGGTTACAACGGCGGCTTCTCCGGCCTGTTTGGCGGCAACAAAGCCGAGGTCGCCCCGTTCAAGGGCGAGCCGACGCGGGATTCCCTGACCCAGCCGCCGGTCGGCTACCAGACGCCGTCGCCGAATTTTGCGTATGGCACCGGGCCGAAGGAATCGCTCAACAAGGAATATAATCCGGCTGCCGGTAAATATGGCGAATAGTTAAGCCAGTCTCTCGGCTTCGTGACGCTTAACGGCAGACGCGCGGTGTAGGTTAGCCGCGATTTCATTCCGAACGATTTTGTTCGGGCCTCCAGACAGGTCATGATGCCCTCACACCGTCTTGCCGTTTCCGTTTTCGCCGCGCTGGTTTCAGCCTTCGCTCTTTCGACATCGGGCGCCATCGCCCAGACCACCGTCACGTCTGACCCACCCGCGACCTTTACCCTGGGCAATGGCCTCAAGGTGGTGGTGATTCCGGATCACCGCACGCCGGTGGTGACCCAGATGATCTGGTACAAGGTCGGCTCAGCGGACGAAACGCCGGGCAAATCGGGGCTGGCACATTTCCTCGAACATCTGATGTTCAAGGGCACCAGCAAGCATCCGGCCGGCGAATTCTCCCAGACGGTGCTGCGGATCGGCGGCAACGAGAACGCCTTCACCTCGACCGATTACACCGGCTATTTCCAGCGCGTGCCGCGCGAGCAGCTCGGCAAGATGATGGAGTTCGAGGCCGATCGCATGACCGGCCTCATTCTGAAAGACGAGAACGTGTTGCCGGAGCGCGACGTCGTGCTCGAGGAATACAACATGCGGGTCGCCAACAATCCGGAAGCCCGGCTCACCGAGCAGATCATGGCGGCGCTGTATCTCAATCATCCCTACGGCCGCCCGGTGATCGGCTGGCATCAGGAAATCGAGAAGCTCGACCGCGAAGACGCGTTGGCGTTCTACCGGCGCTTTTATGCGCCGAACAACGCGACGCTGGTGATCGCCGGTGACGTCGACGTCGGGGATGTCCGCCCGATGGCGGAAAAGACCTTCGGCGCCGTCGCCCCCCAGCCCGCGATCGCGGCGCAGCGCATCCGGCCGCAGGAGCCGACGCCGATCGCGGCGCGCACCGTGACGTTCGCCGATCCGCGCGTCGAGCAGCCCAAGGTGATGCGCTATTATTTGGTGCCGTCAGCCACCACGGCCGCCGCCGGTGAAAGCCCTGCGCTCGACGTGCTGGCGCAATTGATGGGCGGCGGCAGCAATTCCTATCTCTATCGCGCGCTGGTGGTCGACCAGCCGCTCGCGGTCAACGCGGGCGCCGGCTATCAGGGCACCGCGCTCGATCCCAGCCAGTTCACGATCTCGGTGTCGCCAAAGCCCGGCGTCAGCTTCGCGCAGGTCGAACAGGTGGTCGACCGGGTGATTTCCGACGTCGCGCAAAACACGGTGCGCGCCGAGGACCTCGAACGCGTCAAGACGCAACTGATTGCCGAGGCGATCTACGCCCAGGACAACCAGGCAACGCTGGCGCGTTGGTATGGCGGCGCACTCACCACCGGCCTCAGCATCGTGGACATCCGAAGCTGGCCCGACCGCATTCGCGCCGTCACCGCCGAACAGGTGCGCGATGCCGCGCAGAAATGGCTCGACAAGAAGCGATCGGTGACCGGCTATCTGATCAAGGATAACGGGCCGAAACGCGAGGAGAAGCGCTCGTGATTAGTCCCCTGGTTTGCACACGACGCATCGCGCTCATGCTGGCCGTCGGCTTCGCCGTCACGCCGCTGGTATCGACCCCCTCGCAGGCTGCAGCCAAGATCCAGCATCTGGTTTCGCCCGGCGGGATCGAGGCCTGGTTCGTGCAGGACGCCACCGTGCCGCTGATCGCGATGGAATATGCCTTCGGTGGTGGCGCCTCGCAGGACCCGCCCGGCAAGCCCGGCGTCGCCAATCTGGTCGCCGATCTGCTCGATGAGGGGTCTGGCGATCTCGATTCCAAGACCTTCCACGAACGGCTCGACCGCCGCGCCATCGAATTGAGTTTCTCGGCGACGCGGGACTATTTCCGCGGCTCGTTGCGCATGCTCAAGGACACCCGCGACGAGGCGTTCGATCTGCTGCGGATGTCGCTGACGTCAGCCCATTTCGACAACGCCGATGTCGAGCGCATCCGCTCGCAAGTGATTTCCAACCTGCAAAGCGACAGCGCCAATCCGAGCGCCTTGGCCGGCCGCAAATTCCTGCAGATGGCCTTTGGCGACCATCCCTATGGCCGGCCCGCGGATGGCACGCTGGAAAGCGTACCGACGATCCAGATCGCCGACCTGAAGGATTACGTCGGCCATGTGCTGGCCAAGGATACGCTGAAAGTGGCCGTGGTCGGTGATATCGATCCCGACACGCTCGGCAAGCTCCTGGACAAGACGTTCGGCAGCCTGCCCGCCAAGGCCAGCCTGACGCCGATTCCGGACGTCGAGGCCGCCAAGCCGCCGCAGCGCGCGTTCATTCCGCTCGACGTGCCGCAGACCGTGGTGACGTTCGGCGGACCCGGCATCCGGCGCCACGATCCGAATTTCATGGCCGCCTATGTCGTCAATCACATCCTCGGCGGCGGCACCCTGTCGTCGCGGCTCTATCACGAAGTCCGCGAGAAGCGCGGCCTGGCCTATTCGGTCTATCAATCGCTGTTGTGGATGGAGCACTCCGCGCTGTTCATCGGCAATACCGGCACCCGCGCCGACCGCGCCGGCGACACCGTCGAGGCCATCGATAAGGAAGTGCGCCGCATCGCCGAGGACGGCCCGACCCAGCAGGAACTGGATGAGGCCAAGTCCTATTTGAAGGGCTCGCAGATGCTGGCGCTGGATACCTCCTCCAAGCTGGCGCAGGCGATGCTGCAATACCAGCTCGACAAGCTGCCGATCGACTATATCGAGAAGCGCAACGCCATCGTCGATGCTGTCACGCTCGAGGACGCCAAGGCCGCCGCCAAGCGGCTGTGGGGCCAGGGCCTGCTCACCGTGATCGTCGGCCGCGCCCCGCAAGCCGCCGCCCAGCCCGCCGCCGCAACACCCCCGCCGACGGCGAACTAAGCGTTAGCCTTCTTCGGGATTTCTCCGCAAGCACTGCCGTCATCCTGAGGGCGCGCTCTTGGCGCGCGTCTCGAAGGATGTGCTACACACCCATCCTTCGAGGCTCGCTAAACTGACGGCGCTATGCGCCGTCAGGCTCGCACCTCGAACGATAACGGCAAGGCCGTTACGTAGGGATGACGCTTTGCTATGTCTCGAGAAACTGTCTTCCGGTGACGCCATGCTGCGGATTGCCCGCGATCTCTCCATTGACGAAAACGACATCGAGATCGGCTTCGTACGCGCCTCCGGCCCGGGCGGGCAGAACGTCAACAAGCTCTCGACCGCCGCGCAATTGCGGTTCGATACAAGCCGGATCACGCTGCCGGAGGATGCCGCCATGCGGCTGGCGCGGCTGGCCGGCCAGCGCATGACCAAGGACGGCGTGATCGTGATCCATGGCCAGCGTTTCCGCACCCAGGAACGCAACCGCGCCGACGTGATCGACCGGCTGCTCGAGTTGTTGCGCGAAGCCATGGTGCGGCCAACGCCGCGCCGCGCCACCAAGCCGACCTTCGGCTCGAAGCAGCGCCGGCTGGAAGGCAAAAAGCGCCGCGGCGATATCAAGGCGCGGCGCGGTTCGGGCGGCTACGACGACTAGTTGAAGCCTGCGCGCAACGTTCCATCATAAAACAGCCGGCTACTACCACGGCCTGTTCGCACCGACCTAAGCTCGGCGGCATGAGAACAAAGCGTCCGGTACTTGCGATAGGGCTGGGATTTTGCGGCGCGATATCGGCGTTCGGCGCCGCGTCGGCGCAAATGCCGTTGCCGGCGGCAAAGCCACCCGATGGGGCCGCGCTGTTCAAGCAGCAATGCGGCACCTGCCACACCACCAACCCTTCCGAGTCGTTACGCCAGGGTCCGCCGCTCGACAAGATCGTCGGCAGGCAAGCCGGCAAGGCGAATGGCTTTCACTATTCGCCGGCGTTCGCAAAAGCGGATTTCGTCTGGGACGAAGCCAGGCTCGATGCGTGGATCAGCAATCCGCAGCAACTCATTCCCGGTGCCATGATGGCGTACCGGCAGGCCAGGCCCGAGACCCGCGCCGCCATCATTGCCTATCTGAAGGAGCTGAACTGATGGCCAAGCCGGTTCACTCGATGATCCGCGTTCTCGACGAGAAAAAATCGCTCGACTTCTACGCGCGCGCGTTCGGGCTCGAAGTCGCCGACCACCTGAAATTTCCGGATTTCGCGCTTGTTTATTTGCGGCACCCGTCCTCGCCGTTCGAGGTCGAACTCACCGTCAACTTCGATCGCAAGGAACCCTATTCGCTGGGCGATGGATACGGCCATCTCGCCGTCATCGTCGATGATGTCGATGCCGAACACGCCCGCTTCGAGCGCGAAAAATTGTCACCCGGCCCGTTGCGGGATTTCAAGCACGACGGCGCCACGCTGGCGCGCTTTTTCTTCGTCTCCGATCCCGACGGCTACAAGATCGAAGTGATCCAGAAAGGTGGCCGCTTCGGTTAACGCACTCGGAAAAAATATCCACTGGAGGAGGACGCCCATGAGAGAAGTTGATCGTCGCGGCAAATACAGCCGGCGCATTTTCCTGAAAGGTGCGGCGACTGCGGTTCCGGTCGCAGCGGTCGCGGCCAGCACCGGGCTCAGCATCGAGGATGCGTGGGCCGCCGATGCCACCACCCTGACACCTCCTACCTTGAAGACGCTGGTGAAGGTCGCGCGCGATATCTATCCGCACGATTTTTTGGTCGACAGCTATTACATCACCGCAATCAAGCCGTGGGACGGCAAGGCCGCAAAAGATCCCGCGACCAAGGCGATGCTCGAAGAGGGCGTTCGGCGCCTCGATCAGGATGCGAAAGACCGGCACAAGGTGGCTTACGCCGAAGTGCCCTGGGAAGCCGATCGCGTGGTGTTGCTGCAGGGAATCGAGCAGACCGACTTCTTCAAGAAGGTCCGATCCGATCTGGTTGTCTCGCTCTACAACCAGGAAGAGCTGTGGCCGAAATTTGGCTACGAGGGCTCGTCCGCCGAGCATGGCGGCTACATCACACGCGGCTTCAACGACATCGATTGGCTGCCGAAAGTCTGAACGCTTCGCGCAAATCCGGTTCGAAAAAGATCTGGTTGGGAGGACTTCTACCATGGCGAAATTCGATCTGAACGACGACAGCCTGGTCGTCATCATCGGTTCCGGCGCCGGCGGCGGCACGTTGGGCAACGAACTCGCCCAGAAGGGCGTCAAGGTCGTGATCCTTGAAGCCGGACCGCGCACCGAATTGCAGGACTTCATCAACAACGAATGGGAAAGCTTCACGCAGCTGGCATGGACCGACATGCGAACCACCTCCGGCAGCTGGCGGGTGGCCAAGGACTTCGCCAATTTGCCGGCCTGGATCGTCAAGTCGGTCGGCGGATCGACGGTGCATTGGGCCGGCGCGTCGCTGCGCTTCGACGAGCACGAATTCAGAATCAAAAGCGCCTACGGCAATGTGCCCGGCGCCAATCTGCAGGACTGGCCGATCACGCTGGCTGAAATGGAGCCGTGGTACGCCAAGGCCGAAAACAAGATGGGCGTCACCCGCACCAACAACATTCCGGGATTGCCGGGCAACAATAATTTCAAGGTGCTGGAAGCCGGCGCCAAAAAGCTCGGCTACAAGGACGTCCATACCGGGCGGATGGCGATCAACAGCGAGCCGCGTGACGGCCGCGGATCCTGCCAGCAAATCGGCTTCTGCTTCCAGGGCTGCAAGTCCGGCGCGAAATGGTCGACGCTCTACACCGAGATCCCCAAGGGCGAAGCGACCGGAAATCTTGAAGTACGCCCCGGCAGCATGGCGCTCAAGATCGAGCACGATGCCTCGGGCAAGGTCACCGGCGTCGTCTATGCCGACGAGGCCGGCAAGACCCAGCGGCAGAAGGCGCGCATCGTCGCGGTCGCCGGCAATTCAATCGAAAGCCCGCGGCTGCTGCTCAACAGCGCTTCCAGCATGTTCCCCGATGGCCTCGCCAACTCATCCGGCCAGGTCGGCCGCAATTACATGCGTCACATGACCGGCAGCGTCTATGCGGTGTTCGACAAGTCGGTTCACATGTATCGCGGCACCACCATGGCCGGCATCATCCGCGACGAGGCGAGGCACGATCCATCGCGCGGCTTCATGGGCGGCTATGAGATGGAAACGCTGTCGCTCGGCCTGCCCTTCATGGCGGCGTTCCTTAACCCAGGCGCATGGGGACGCCCGTTCACCGCGGCGATGGAAGGCTATCCGCGCATGGCCGGGATGTGGCTGGTCGGCGAGGATATGCCGCAGGAAACCAACCGCGTCACGCTGGACCCTGTCGCCAAGGACAAGTTCGGCCTGCCGGTCGCCAGCGTGCATTACGACGACCATCCCAATGATCTAGCGATGCGCGAGCACGCCTACAAACAGGGCTCCGCGGTATACGAAGCGGTCGGCGCCACCGTGGCCTATCCGACCACGCCCTATCCCAGCACCCATAACATGGGCACCAACCGGATGAGCGCGAAGGCAAAAGACGGCGTCGTCAACAAATTCGGCCAGACCCACGACATCAAGAATTTGTTCGTCTCCGACGGAAGCCAATTCACCAGCGGCGCGGCCTGCAATCCGACGCTCACGATCGTATCGCTGGCGATCCGCCAGGCCGATCACATCGCCGGCGCGATGCAGCGGAAGGAGATTTAGCGGCGGGACGGCGTTGAGTTGAATGCACCGGCGGAGAGCATGGCCGCCTCGGCGGCAGCTGTCGAGGAATGCCGAGATGAGCCATTGAGTGCACTGGCACCCGTAATTCCTGCTGGCGCGACCGCGGGGGCGTTTCAGGCTTCACACGACGGCGACCTT
>Ga0210406_10002762_pt1 | contig 19736 bp, 20 predicted proteins | sample IncBWC30MmetaG_FD_155454 | JGI IMG/M metagenome (GOLD analysis project Ga0210406, IMG submission 155454) | Forest soil microbial communities from Barre Woods Harvard Forest LTER site, Petersham, Massachusetts, United States - Inc-BW-C-30-M | ecosystem: Environmental > Terrestrial > Soil >... | reverse complement strand
GGCTGATAGCAGGATTTCGTTACGCCGCTCAGGCATCGGCGATGCGTGAGGGCCACTTGTGGGACATCACACCGCGAGTCGCGTCAGGTGAGCACGGGCATTTTACACAAGTCCACGTTCCGCCAACGACACGCAACATGTGTCGCCGACGATGATGTGATCCAGCAAACGGATGTCCACCAGCGCCAGCGCCTCCTTGACCCGTTGGGTAATGAACTCGTCGGCCTGCGATGGCTCAGCCACGCCGCTCGGATGGTTATGCGCGATGATCACCGCCGCCGAATTGCGCTGCAGTGCCAGCTTGACGATCTCCCGCGGATGCACGCTGGCGCCGTCGATGGTGCCGCGAAACAATTCCTCGAACTGAATCAACCGGTGGCGCTTGTCCAGATACAGACAGCAGAACACCTCGTGTTCCAGATCGCGCAGCCGCGCAGTGAGAAAATCTCGGGTGGCCCGCGGACTCGACAGGGAAGGGCCGGCGCGCAATGTCTCCGACAGTTGCCGCCGCGCGATCTCGACCGACGCCTGCAATTCCGCGTAGCGAGCGGGCCCCAACCCGGGCTCGGCGCAAAATCGCTGCCGGTCGGAGGCGATCAGCTTGCGCAGAGAGTGAAAGCTCTTGAGCACATTTCGCGCCAGATCGAGCGCGGAATGGCCGGGCGTGCCCGTGCGCAGCAGTATCGCCAACAGCTCGGCATCGGACAAAGCAGCGGCACCCTTCTCGAGCAGCTTCTCGCGCGGTCGTTCATCCTCAGGCCAATCTCGAATTGCCATTGGCGCAGCATGAGCAACGTCGGCGCGACTCACTAGCGCCATTTCCAGGGCAAGCACCGAGATTGGCGCCAATCAGCTGTGTCCCGAACTCCCGAACCCGCCCGTGCCCCGCTCAGTGGCCGAGAAGTCCTCGACCACTTCGAAGGCCACTTGCACGACGGGCACTATGACCATCTGCGCGATGCGATCGCCGGGATTGATGGTGAAGGGCTGTGCGCCGCGATTCCACACCGACACCATCAAGGGCCCCTGGTAATCGGAGTCGATCAGGCCGACGAGGTTGCCCAGCACGATTCCATTCTTATGGCCGAGGCCGGAACGCGGCAGCAGCATGGCGGCAAGAGCAGGGTCCGCGATGTAAATCGAGACGCCTGTGGGTATCAGTTCCGCGCCGCCCGGCGCCAACAGCAGCGGTGCATCGATGCAGGCGCGCAAATCCATGCCCGCCGAGCCGGCGGTGGCGTGCTGCGGCAGCGGAAATTCGCGCCCGATGCGCGGATCCAGAATCCGCAGCTTGACGGTGCGTTGCATGTACTAGACTCGACGCGGTCGGCGGCCGCGCACACGATCGCGGGGCAGCGCCGCTGCCGTCCTGCGCTTGCGTGAGCCGCGTCGCGGGCTGCCGTCGGGAGGGGGCAGGCGTTTGGCGATGAGCGCCATGAGCGCGCGCGCGACCTCGATTTTCGGTCCTCGCGGCACCTCCATTTTGCCGCCGGGCCAAATTACGGTGAGCGCATTGTCCTCGCAGTCGAATGCGATGCCGTCGCCGACTTCATTTGCGGCAATCATGTCGAGCTTCTTGCGCTTGAGTTTGATGCGCGCATTGTCCTCGACGTCATTGGTTTCGGCCGCGAAACCGACCACGAAGGGACGCTTCGCCATGTCGGCCACCGATTTGATGATATCGGGCGCCGGCTCGAGTTCCAGCTGTACCGAGCCGCCTTGCTTCTTGATCTTTTGTTTGGCCACGTTCACAGGCTGAAAGTCAGCGACGGCCGCGGCCGCGATGAATATGTCGGCATCGCCCACCTGCCGGTGAACCGCGGCGTACATGTCGCGCGCACTTTCCACGTTGATGCGCGTGACTCCGGTCGGCGTCTGCAGTTGCACCGGACCGGTTACCACCGTGACATGAGCGCCCGCCTCGCGGGCGGCCTCCGCCACTGCGAATCCCATCTTCCCCGAGCTGCGGTTGGTGAGATAACGCACCGGATCCAGGCGCTCGCGTGTGGGTCCCGCCGTGATCAGCACGTTGAGACCGGCCAGCAGACCCGCGTTGACCGGAGGGGCGAGCAAGCTCTCTGCGAGCTGAATCGGTTCCCACATGCGTCCGGCGCCGACCTCTCCGCAGGCCTGGTTGCCTGACGCGGGCCCCAAGATGCGAATTCCGCGTCCAATCAGCGTGTGAACGTTTGCTTGCGTCGCCTTGTTCGCCCACATGACGCGGTTCATCGCCGGCGCCAACAGGATGGGTGCTTCGGTCGCCACGCACAAAGTACACAAAAGATCGTCGGCGCGGCCGCCCGCCAGTCGCGCCAGGAAGTCGGCGCTGGCCGGCGCAATCAACACGACCTGCGCCCAGCGCGCCAGCTCGATATGGCCCATGGCCGCTTCAGCCGCGTCATCCCACAAATCGCTGCGGGTCGGACGGCCCGATACCGCTTGAAAAGTCATGGGCGAAACGAAGCGCTGCGCGGCGGCGGTCATCACCACTTGAACATCGGCGCCGCGTTCGATCAGGCGCCTCACCAGGTCCGGGCTTTTGTAAGCGGCGATGCCGCCGGTCACTCCGAGAAGAACGCGCGTCTTGGGGGTCATTGAATGTGCTTCAGCTCTTTGAACCGATCGATGTCGCTCTCGAATTGAATGCTCATCGACGATTCCTCGGCGCGCTTCTGCTGCAGATTCTGCTGCTGCGTGCGCATGTCCGTGGTGAGCCGCACCAGATCCTCGGCCATTTGATCCGGCATGGGCGGGGCCTTCGGATCGCTGCTATAGGGCCTGTAGCGCAGCGTATCGGCGCGCATTTTCTTCATGCGGCCATTGAGGGTCTCGAGAAATGAATTGGTCACCTTGATCTGGTCCGCCACCAGCTGCACGCGCTGGTCGCGCAGGCGTTCGATTTCCTGCACCGACGCGAAGGTGCTCAATAGATTGTGGTCGCGCGTCTGGTTCTGTTGCGCATCGAGCTTCCTGCGCTCCTCGGCCGCCACTTGTTCCGGGGTCTTCTGCGCCTCGCGGTGGTCGATCTCATAACCCCGCGAGTTCAGGACATGCTGCTCCTGGGACGCGTACTCGGGCGGGACGTGATCGCCGTAGTGCGTCACCCCATTGGCATCCACCCATTTGTATAGCACCCGACCGTTGTTGACAGGTTCCGCACCCTCCGCGGCCCCGAAGGCCAGCAGCGCGCAACCGCAGAGCATCCAAGCGACATTCTTCAAGAATCTATCCTCAAGATGAAGCGGCCGCCATTGTGAGCGGAGCCGGCGGGGTTTTCTAGGGGCAATTCCTCAGTCTGCGAGGCCATACCGCTCGCGATACAGGCGCATGCGCGACAGCTCCCCGGCCTGTCCCGAACGGGAGACATGCTGCATGAGGTCGGCCAGATTAACCACGGAAATCACCGGGATCTTGTACTGACTGCGCACTTCCTGCACTGCCGAAAGATCGCTGTCCGACGCCCGTTCCTGGCGATCCAGCGCGAGCAACACCCCGGCAGGCACGGCTCCTGCCCCCTGAATGATGTCGATGGACTCGCGAATCGCCGTTCCTGCCGTGATCACATCATCGACGATCAAGACGCGGCCCTTTAACGGGCCCCCCACGATTTTGCCGCCCTCGCCGTGGTCCTTGACTTCCTTGCGATTGAAGGCGAAGGACACGTCGCGCGCATGCCGTTCCGCCAGGGCCGCGGCGGTGATGGTCACGAGCGGGATCCCCTTGTAGGCGGGCCCGAACAGCATGTCGAACTCCAAGTCGGAGGCGGCGAGCGTGGCGGCGTAGGCACGTCCCACCGCTGCGATGGCCGCGCCGGTGTTGAGCAATCCCGCATTGAAGAAGTAAGGACTCTCGCGGCCGGATTTGAGCGTAAAGCTGCCGAATCGCAGAACGCCCAGCTGCACGCACAGGTCGATGAATTCACTTTGATACGCCAGGGTCATGGGGCTGATATTATCGTGCGCGATGCGCATCGTCACGAATCCCGCTTGCCCTTGACGGAACAACCCAAGCCCACGCTCCGGCAAGCGCTGGGCGATAAACGCATCATGGCCGTGTTGCTGATGAGCTTCGCCTCGGGGCTGCCCTTCAATTTAATCGGATCCGGATTTGCCTTTCAGGCCTGGCTGGCGTCGGCAGGCGTCGACTTGAAGTCCATCGGCTTCTACTCGCTCGTGGGCCTGCCCTATATCTTCAAATTTTTGTGGGCACCCTTGCTCGACCGCTACCTGCCGCCCCTTCTCGGCCGGCGTCGCGGTTGGATCGTGGTGTTCCAGGCCTGCCTGGCTGTGGCCATCGGCGTGATGGGCTTCAGTTCGCCGACCCAGGCCCCGTATTACTTGGCCGCCATTGCGCTGCTCGTGGTGTTCCTCTCCGCCTCGCAGGACATCGTCATCGATGCCTATCGCGTCGACACCATTCCCCCGAGCGAACGCGGTATGGTCGCTGCCCTTACCACGTTCGGCTACCGCACGGCATCGGTCCTGGCGAGCACGGTGCTCGTGCTCATTGCCGCACACACCAGCTGGCACGCGGCTTTTCTGTTCATCGCCGTGATCATGGCGGCGACCATGCTGTCCACATTCTGGGCGCCGGAGCCCCTGAGGCCGGGCCAACCCCCGAAAACCTTGGCCGATGCGGTATGGCATCCGCTGAGCAACTTGATCAGTCAGAAGGGCGCATGGGGATTTCTCTTGCTGGTGCTGCTCTATAAAGCGGGCGATGCCTTTGCCTTGAGCCTGTACAGCGCCTTCATGATCAAAGGCGTCGGATTCTCGCTCGACGAACTGAGCATCGCCGGCAAGGCCAACATGACGATCTCCACCATCACCGGCGTGACTTTGGGCGGCTGGATCTACATGCGCTGGGGCATGTTCCGCTCGCTGCTGGTCTTCGGCATCGGCCAATCGCTCACGAATTTGCTCTACACGGTGCTGGCGTTGTCCGGCAAGAAGCTTTGGCTGATGGCGCTTGCCACCACACTGGACACCGGCGTCGGCGGTATGGGACAGGCCGCCTTCATCGGATTTCTCATGTCCCTGTGCAACTCGAACTTCAGCGCCACGCAGTACGCGTTGCTCTCAGCCATGGCATCCCTTCCACGGGTCACCACCGGCGCTATTGCCGGCACGCTGGTCTCAGTGATCGGGTGGCCGAAATTTTTTGTCGTGACCTGCCTCACAGCGGTGCCGGGGCTCATCCTGCTGGTGATTTTGCGCCGTCCTTTGCAAGAGCTCGCGGCACGCGACGTCACCGACGCGCAGCGCTGATCAGCGGCGCAGTGAGCGCTCGTGCGGATTGGACCAGGCTGTCCTTGCGTTGTCCTCGAACTCGCGGCCCAGGTCTTCGGCCTCGACGTCAATCGCGCCCGACCAATCTTCAGGTGCATCGGCAACCTCGATGAGATCGTCGAGCAGGTGCTCGTTCCAGGAATCGAAATCCAGTTCCGCAACGGTGCCGTCAAAATATTGAATTTCGATGGTTTCGTCTTGATGATCGATGGCAACCACCTCAAAGAGCTCGTTGGTACCGCCCCTATACCACTCGCCTACGATCGGCCTGATTACGTTCATCGCCGTCTCCGTCTGCTATGCTCACCGCAATTCAACTCCCAATGCGCCCTTCGCGCAATATGTAATTTTTGCGCGCAGCAGCAACATTCCATGGTCGAGCAGCTCATCAAGTTTTTCGTGGTCTTTTTCGTCGTGGTGGAGCCCATTTCATTGATTCCTCTGTTCGCCGGGCTGACCTCGGGCGCAAGCGCTCGCTACAAGAAAAAAATGGCCGGCAAAGCGGCGGCGATCGCATTGATCATCTGCGTCCTGTTCGCGTTGGTGGGTGCGAAGTTTCTGGACATCATGGGGATTTCACTGAGCTCGTTCCGCATTGCCGGCGGAACGCTGCTGTTCTTGATAGCGCTGGAGATGGTGTTCGCCCGCACGTCGGGCACCAAGTCCACCACCCCCGAAAAGGAAGAGGCCAAGACACGCGACGACATCTCAGTGTTTCCCCTGGCGTTTCCCTTCATCGCAGGTCCGGGGGCGCTCGCCACCATCTTGCTGACTTCAGGCGAACTGTGGGGGAAACCCCTGCAATTCATCGCCTTCTTGGGGGTTGTCTTCTTCGTGATGCTGGTCTGCTGGGTGTTGATGCTGGCGACGCCGCGGCTGATGAAGGTGTTCGGCGTCACCGGCGCCAATGTGATGAGCCGCTTATCCGGCGTCATTCTTGCCGCGCTGGCCGTGCAGTTCATCATCGACGGCATTCGCGGCAGTTTTCTCTCCTCTTGAATAGGCCAGATCCCATACGCCGTGACCCAAGCGCTCGCCGCGCCGCTCGAAACGGGTGGCGGGTCTGAACTCGGGGCGCGCCACGTAGGTCAGGTCCGTGCTCAAGGAGCGCAGCGAAGGATCCGCGTTGCACACCGCCAGCATTTGTTCGGCGTAGTCCTGCCAATCGGTTGCAAGCCTGAGAATCCCCCCGATGCGCAGCTTGTCCGCGACGAGGGCCACGAACCCAGGCTCGATCAAGCGCCGCTTGTGATGGCGTTTCTTGTGCCATGGGTCCGGAAAGAATACCAGCACCTCATCAAAGACCTGCTGCGCCATCCGATCGCGCAAAACCTCCACCGCGTCGTCGCAGATGATGCGCAAATTATTCAAGCGGCCTTGATGAGCGCGAAGCAGAAGCCGGCCGACGCCGGCACGGTGCACCTCTATTCCGAGGTAGTCGATATGGGGATTGTTCTCCGCCAAGCTCCCGATCACTTCCCCGGCGCCGAAGCCTATCTCCAGGCAACGCGGCGCCGCGCGGCCAAAAACACCCGCAAGGTCCAGCGTCGCCGCGCTCGAGTCGATGCCGTAGGTCGGCCATAGCTCGCCGAGCGCGCGTTCCTGCGCGGGTGTCGTGCGGCCGGCTCTCAAGACAAAACTGCGAATGCGGCGTTGTGTCTGCATTGGCACAAAGTGTGCCTGATATCATGTGCAGATGCGCAATACCTGGCTGTTGGCCGCCGCGATTCTGGTGATTTCCGGCTGCGCCGGCCTGCCGCGGCATGTCCAGAAAACCCCGTCCGTGGCCTTTCAGAAGCCCGAAACCACCGCGCTCGGCCGCATCGTCGCCGGCGATGAAGTCGGCAAAAATCTTTCCGGCATCAGGCTGCTGTCCTCGGGCGATGAGGCGTTGGCCAGCCTGATCGCGCTCGCCGATCACGCCGAACGAACGCTGGACATTCAGTACTACATCATCCATGAGGATGAATCCACGCGCACGCTGCTGCATCACGTACGCCTGGCGGCGGACCGCGGCGTGCGGGTGCGGTTGCTGGTCGATGATCTGAATACGGCGGGTGAGGATCGGCGCTTCCTGCACTTGAGCTCGCATGCCAACGTCGAGGTGCGCGTCTTCAATCCCTTTACGGCGGCGAGATTCGCGACGTGGACCCGGTTCATCCTCTCGGCCACCGACATCCACCGCATCAATCATCGGATGCACAACAAATTGTTCGTCGCGGACAATGCACTCGCCATTACCGGCGGCCGCAATATCGGCGATGCCTACTTCACGCTCGATCCGCACAGCAATTTCGTCGATCTGGACGTGGTCGCGGCCGGACCCATCGTACCGGAGCTATCGGCGTCCTTCGACGCGTTTTGGAACAGCAAGTACGCCTTCCCGATCGGCTCGGTGGCCTCGGCGGTGGATATCGAAGGCACGTCGGCGCCGGTCGTGGAGCCGGATTTTTCCATCAACGCCAATTGGCTGGAGCATGAACTGGATGTGCACGACGTGCAGCTCATCTGGGTGCCGGCGACCGTGTTGGCGGATCAACCGGCCAAGATCACCGACGAGAGCTCCCCCGAAGAGGAGATGACGATCGCCAATGACATTGCGGCGCTGATGCAGGCGGCGAAACAAGAACTCATCATCATCTCGCCCTACTTTGTCCCGGGAAAGCAGGGCATGGCCTTGATCCGCGAGCTGGTCGCAAGCGGCGTGCGCGTGCGGATCCTGACCAATTCCCTGGCATCGACCGATTCGCCGCTGGTGGATATCGGCTACGGGCGCTACCGGGTTGCGCTGCTCAAGTTGGGTGTCGATCTTCACGAGATGCGTCCGAAGCTGGGGCAAAGACACGCTCGCTTTCATCCCTTCCGCAGCTCCAATGCCAGCCTGCATGCCAAGGCGCTGGTGATCGATCAAAAAATCGTGTTCATCGGCTCGCTGAACATGGACGAGCGCTCGGCCAGAATCAACAGCGAGTTGGGCCTCGTGATCAGCAGCACTGAAATCGCCCGGCAGGTCACCAGCCTGCTCGACGATCTGAGCACGGACGGCAGCTACAAACTGCAATTGGATGCCGCCGGTCGCGTCGAATGGGTGAGCGGCGATGCCGGGGCGCAAAAGATCTGGCACGTCGATCCGGAAACCAGCCGCACGGAACGACTGTGGTTGAAGCTCCTCTCGCCGCTGGCGCCCGACGAACTTCTCTAGGACAGCTTCAGGGTGCTCAAATATTCCTTCACCCTGCTGCGGAAGCCTTCGCTGCTGGTGATGGTCGCGCCCCCGGCCAGTATCAAAATGAAATCGCCCCTCAAGGTGCGGTTCACTTCCCTGACAAAGTTTAGATTGACCAGGCAGGAGCGGCTGATGCGCAGCATGGGCTGCGAGCGCAGCGCCAGCTCCGCCTGTTGCAGTGTGCTGCGTGCGTGGAAGCTGTCCTTGCCGATCCGGATGGTCACGTAATTGCGGTCTGCTTCGATCATCTCCACCTGGGTCACGTCCAGCACGTGCAAACGCCCGCCGAACTCGGCGAGCAGGCGCGGCTTTTCCTCACCCTGCGTGCGTGCGCCGCGCTCCAGCTGCGCGAGCAATCCGGCCAACAAGCTTTGACGTTCGCCGTCGGGGTGTAAATGCCGCGGCCGCACACGCGCCAGGGTCTTGCGAAAGCGTTCCTGGTCGAAGGGTTTGAGCAGGTAGTCCACGGCGCACACCTCGAAGGCCTCGAGCGCGTAAGTATCGTAGGCGGTGACGAACACCAGCGAAGGCAACTTCAACGGGTCCAGGGCGCGCGCCAGGTCAATGCCGTTCAACGGGTCCATATGGATGTCCAAGAACAAAAGCTGCGGCTGCGCCTCGCGAATCGCGGCCAGCGCCGCTGCGCCATCGGCGAATTCACCGACCACGTTCAAATCCTTCTCTGCGTTGCAATACTCGTGCAGCGTGCGGCGGCTGGCGGCCTCGTCGTCGACGATGATGACGTCCATCATGTGCCGAGCAGCGTCGTGGTGGTGGTGGGTAGTTTGTCGGCGGCCGGTGCCTCCCGCAGGATGGGGGGCGACTCGCGTATGGCCGGCATGCTGATTTCGCTGATCCATTCGCTGCCATGAGCACCGGCAATCAGGCCGGCGCGCCCTTCGAACTGGACGGCCATGCGCTCGCGCACATTCTTCAGGCCGATGCCGTGCGCACCCGCGGTCCTGTCCGCGGACATCGTGTTGGTGACGCGCAGCAAAAGTGTTTCATTGGCCATGCTCACGGTGACGCTCACGGTCACGATGCCTTGATGACCGGCCATACCATGCACCACCGCATTCTCGATCAGCGGCTGCAGGATCAAGCTCGGTACCCATACGCCGGGGATTTCAGCGGGGTTCGGCAATTCGACGATGAGCCGGTCCGTGAAGCGCCGCTGCTGTAGCTCCAAGTAGAGCTTTGCAAATTGCAGCTCATCGGCCAGCCGTGAAAAATCGCGTTCGCCCGCGTTGAGCAATCGGCGCAACAGATCGGCAAGCTGTACCACCATCGACTGGGCGGCCTTTGGATCCCATTCGATGTGTCCGCGAATGGTGTGCAGGAGGTTGAACAAAGTGTGCGGCGATAATTGCATGCGCAGCGCCGCGAGGCGTGCGGCGCTCCACTCGCGTTCCAGTGCGCCGAGCCGCACTTCGGAATCACGAAATCGGGTGTACAGCGCCAGTCCCGTCACCAGGGCCAGCCCAAACCCATACGATGGCAGGAAACTCACAAAGCTGGCGAGCCACAGTGTGACCGACAGGTGATCACCCCCTGAGTGAGCCATGGGCTCGGTCACGCGCGACGGCTCCGCATCCATGATGAGATGGGAAAGAATCATCACCGGATATGCCATGGCGGAGAACACCGCGCCGAGTATCAACTGCAACGGCAATGCGACCAGGATTGGGCGCCATTGCACCTTGAGCGAAGCCCAAAACGACACCAACAGCATGGGCAGCAACAGTACGTGCTGCAACAGCCGCGTATCCCAGGTGGCGAACACCATCACGCTGGTCATGCGAGCGAGCTCGGCGCCCATGCTGTAGCTGTACAAGAGATTCGAGATGGTGACGTACACCCAGAACAGGCACACGATGCCCAGAAACTGCGTCTGGGTCAGTCCTCCCGCGAAGCGCTGCGACGATTGAGCCGAACCGATTCCGATCATGATCACAAGCCTACCGCAACTCGTCCCAATATGCGGTGCCCGCGTACGCCTACGGGACGAAACCGTTGCAATTCGGGACGAACTCGACATCCGGCCGGATACCAAATGGCCCCTCGAGGCGTCTTATGGGGGCGTCGTATTTATTCACCCGTAGGAGAGATGTCATGACCCGATTAGCTACCAAGATTCTGCTGCTGGGCAGTATCGCCGGCCTGTCGGCCGCCGGAGTTGCCGCAGCATCTCCGGCCAATAGCGAAGCCCCTGCGCTCGTGGTGCAGTACAACGCCGGCCTGCTGGAGACCGACAGTGGCGCACGCGCGTTGTACCACCGAATCGCCAAGGCGGCCGAACAGGTCTGCCCGAACACATCCTATTCGCTGTTGGTGAGCCGGACGATCGTGGAGTGCCGTCGGCAGGCGATTGCCGCTGCTGTCGAGAAAATCCACAATCAGCGGCTGGCTGCCGTCTACGCTGCCGCCACCTCGAAATCCGGTTAAGGCGGCGCCATGAGGCTTTAGCGGCCAGCCGCAGGATCGAGCCGGACGGTGCGCTGCACCACCGTCACATCGCCATCCTGCGAGCTGGTCGCATTCTGCGGTCGGGCCTGCTGCAACGCTTTTCCTTGCGGCAGCGCGCCTGGCAGCCCATAGCTCTCATCGAAGACCGTTGCCAGGATCGGAGCCGCGGCCGCATCAATTCCAAAACGTATCCCCGTGCCCGCAAGGCCGGCAATCAGCAAGACGGTGTCACCGTTGAGAAATCTGTGCAGCTTGGGGCGCAGCGGACCTGAGGGCGTGGCGACCAGGACATCCTGAACGTTTGCGCTTGCCGGAAAGACCACGAAGGCGGTAGGCGCGTCGCGGGCCGATTTCAGCAGCAATTCGAAATGCACAGCGGCGGGCGAGGTACCCGGTGTTGCCGAAATCTGCGTGAGTTCCGGCGCCGCCAATTTCAAAGCGTGCGCGTCGGCAAAGAATCCTCTCGCAGGATATCCGGCGAAGCGTGCGCGGAGAAACGGTTCGAAGGGCACGGCGTCGGCCATCGCCTCAGGTACGCGCTGTGAGGCGGCCTGCATCCACCAATGCGCAGCGCCGCGATCGGCATCGACCCAATATTCGACGTTCACGCGCTGCGGCCAGGCCGCGGAGTAGGTCGGCAGCAGCAATGTGACGCAAATGCCGGCAAAGGTCACTGCGCCGCCCAACAGCATGATGAACTGCCTTGCTTCCTGTGTCGCGTTGGCCAACAGCGGCAGCAGGAAGCAACCCGTGAGACACAGCACCATGGTGGATATGGGCCACGCCAGAGCACCGAGCGCGGAGTACATCAGCAGCAGCAGAGGCAGCAGGACCGCGAGCATGATGAGGCCCGGAGCCAGGGCGATGAATTCGAGTGCTCCTGGAGAAGGTGTGCGGCCTTCCGCCAAGCGCCGCATCCAGGGCAGAGGCGCCAGTGCCGCCGCGAACACCGCTATAAGCAATACGTAACTCGCTCCCGGGATGGCTATCGCGCTGGCGATCGACAGCAGCGCCAGGCCTAAGCTGCCGCCGAACCAAAACCCCCAGAAGCCCGCGCGGTCCGTGAACCACACGGCGACGGCGCCCATACTCACGAGGGCGAGCGCGGCGAAACCGATGTGCATCGCCTGCGGGTGGGCTATCCAGGAAGGCGCATCCATCGGCGGCAATCTGCCCAAAACCCGCAGCAGCGCCAGGACTGCGAAGCTGAGCAGGCCCCCCACCAGCAAATTGACCAGCAGGCCGGCGACACCGTACGCTGCCTGGCGCGCCTGCAGCTGACCGCGTCGACACAGAATGAGTGCCTCGGCCATCAAAAGCATCCAGGCCGCCAGTGAGGCAGGCAAAATCAACGCGGTCGGCCAGACAATGACGCCGCGTGCGAGCACATCGAAGAAAACTGAATCTTGCGCGGGCGGGCGCACCTCCTCCGAGTCGGCCAGCGCCAGCACCGCACTCAAGGCATTGTCGCCCTGGTGCTGAATGGTGCCGGCCGATGTTTGCTCGAAGCTATCGCGAGGCGTGTGGTAGTGGCCGACGTCGCCGATGAATGCGAAATTAAAACCTTGATACGAGGCTTGTTTGAAGATCGTGAAATCCGTGTTGTTCGGCAGCGTTTTGTAGACGACGTAGAAAAGTGAGTTGGTGATGGGTGTAAGGACGGCCGCCGCGTAGCGCTTCATGAGCCACGCGTTGGCCGTCCCGGTCTCAAACATCAGGCTGGGGCCGGACACGCCGCGTGCTTCCATATTGACCGCGGCCCACACCCGGCCCGCCAGCCGATGTTCGCGGGTGAAGAGCTGCGCGCCCAGTAATCCGGCCTCCTCGCCGTCGGTCACCAGAAGTACGATCGGATGGCGGCGTGCGGGCATCACCCTCAGAATGCGTGCGATCTCGAGCAGGTTGGCAACGCCGGCGCCATCATCGGAGGCTCCGGGACCGGCGGCCACCGAGTCATAATGCGCGGCGAGCAGTACTGCGTGCTCGATCGCATCCGCGCCGTAAGTCGCGACGATGTTCGTGGGAGTGCCGCATACGCCGAAGTCGTTGCACACCAGTCCGGTCTGCAGCTCGGTGGTGTATCCCAGCGCGGTGAGCCGCGCCACGATGCGTTCGCGCACTTTCGCATTCCCGGCACTGCCGATCGGATGCGGCAGATCATCGCCCACCAGATCCTTCAGAATGGCTCGTGCTCTAAAGGCGGAAAAAACCGCCGGTGAAGCCGCAGGTCCGAGCGCCGCCGGCGTGCGGTATGCCGGCAGCATGACCGCGAACAGCACCGCGATGCCTGCGCCGGCCATCAACAGTCCACGATTCTTATCGATTCCCACGGCTAGGCCCGCGGCTGTCGTTCAGCCTCATGACGCTGGATGCCCTCGAGAATTTCCGCGTGGGCGCGGTCGACGCCGGACCAACCCAGAACCTTTACCCACTTGCCGGCTTCGAGGTCCTTGTAGTGCTCGAAGAAATGCTGGATCTGCTTGAGGCGTATTTCCGGCACATCGTCGATGGATTTCCAATGCGTGAACAGGGGACAGATATCATCGGTGGGTACGGCCAGCAGCTTGGCATCGCCGCCGGCCTCATCGTCCATGCGCAGCACACCCAACGCCCGGCAGCGCACGACCACGCCCGGCAGCAGCGGATACGGCGTATGCACCAGCACGTCCACCGGGTCGTCATCGGCGGCCAGCGTGTGGGGCACGTAGCCATAGTTGGCCGGGTAGTGCATGGCGGTCATCATGAAGCGATCGACGAACAGGGCGCCGGTCTGCTTGTCGACTTCGTACTTCACGGGATCCGCATTCATCGGGATTTCAATGATGACATTGAATTCCTGCGGAACATGCTTGCCTGCCGTTACTTCGTGAATGCTCATCTCTTCGATCCTTGCGCTGCGGCGTCGGCGCAACATTACGCGTAACGCCGCGTCCGCACTAGTCGATGACGATGGCGTGCGGCTGACCGCCCGCGGCGAACGGTGAGCCCGGGACCGCGGCGAGCGCGCCGGAAGGCGCGACGGTGTACGCGGAGACGTCGTTGGAGTTGAAATTCACGGCGTACAGAAATTGGCCGGTAGCGTCGATCGCGATGCCGACGGGCAGAGAGCCGGCCGGCGCGGTGGAAAGCAAGGTCAGCACACCGCTGCTCGGCGTGATGGAATAAGTGGCAATTTGGTCCGTGGCCTCGGCGTTGGCGGCGAACACGTAGCGTCCCGCCGGATCGACAACCAGCGACTCCGGATTGGTGACGGCCGGGAAGGGCGAGCCTGCGACAGCCGTCAACGCACCGTTCGTGGCGTTCAGGGAATACGCGGATAAGCTGTTGGCTGCCTCATTGGCGACGAAGGCGAATGCGTCCGTCGGATCGATGGCAATCGACAACGGGCCTGCGCCGGCGCCGAACGGGGATCCGGATACGTTGCTCAACATGCCGTTGGCCAGATCGATGAGAAACACCGTGACATTGTCGCCGGTGAAATTGGCGGCGTAGAGAAAATTGCCGTTCGGATCGATGGCCAAGGACACGGGCTCGTCGCCGACGGTGACGGGAAACCCCGCGATCTGCGTCAATACGCCGTTAGCCAGGGTGTAGGCCGACAACGTGTTGTCGGTCAGATTGGCCACATAAAGATAATGATTGGTCGGGTCCACGATCAGGGCGCCGGGACCGTTTCCGGTCGCGACGGGAAGGCCGGCCGCCGTCAGAACACCGGTGCTCACGTCGATGGAAAATATCGAGACCGTATTCGATCCATTGTTCGCGACGAACAGGAATTGGCCGTTGCGATCGATGGCGAGCGCGGTCGGCGCCGTGCCGTTGACCGCGAACGGTGAACCGCCGATGGGCACCAGCGCGCCGCTGCCGGCGATTGCATAGGCGGACACCGTGTTCGACTGCCGGTCGGCAACATAGGCGAAGCGTCCGGTTTGGGTGCAGGAGACGATGACATTGGTGATGTCCGACTTGTTGATGCTTCCGGAAGCATTGCGGGCGGTGCAGGTTTGCGCCGGATTGGAGGGCTGAGTCGCGACGGTCACCGAAAAGGCGGCGCCATTACCGAGCCGGGTGCCGAAGACAAAACCGCCGTTGGCGCTGAAGGGCAGGTTGTCGCCGCCGTTGATCTGCAACACCAGGCCGCTTCCAAGGAGCCCCGTCAGGGTGCCGCCGACCGTATACGTGGTGCCACCCGCAATGGGACATCCGCACAGCGCGCATCCCAGCGCAACCAACATCACGACCCGTGTCTTCATCATTACTCTCCGGAAAATTTTACAACTCCTTTAGGACAGCCACGCAGCGAACTCATGCCATGCTCCAGCGCAATTTCGCGTCAAGAATTGTGTAGTTGCTGAATCGGCCTTGCCGCTCCGCCAGTCAATGGATTCATTGTAAGCTTCGCGGCTCGATTTTCTTATCTGCATTTGACCGGAGGACTGGACATGCGCTATCGACTGCTGGGGCAGACCGGACTGTATGTTTCTGAATTGTGCCTGGGCACCATGACCTTTGGCGGCGGCCAGGGGATTTGGGAATCCATCGGGAATTTGCAGCAGGATGCTGTCAACGAACAGGTGAAGTTCGCCGTTGATGCGGGTATCAATTTCATCGATACGGCCAATGTGTATTCCATGGGTAACTCGGAAGTCATGCTCGGGCAGTCGCTGAAGTCGCTGGGGCTTGCGCGTGATCAACTCATCGTGGCCACGAAAGCCACCGGCACGATGGATGACTCGCCCAATGGCCGCGGCCAATCGCGTCACCACTTGTTCAACCAAGTCGACGCGAGCCTCAAACGCCTGCAGCTCGACTATATTGACCTGTATCAGTTGCACGGGTTCGATCCGCTGACACCGTTCGAGGAATCTTTGAGTGCGTTGAACGACCTGGTTCGCTCAGGGAGGGTGCGCTACATCGGCCTTTGCAACATGGCGGCATGGCAGATCATGAAGTCCTTAGGGCTGTCGGACCGCCTGAACCTGGCCAAATTCGTCAGCGTGCAGGCCTACTACACCATCGCTGGACGGGATCTGGAACGCGAATTGGTGCCCCTGATCCAGGACCAAAAGCTCGGTTTGATGGTCTGGAGTCCCTTGGCGGGCGGGCTGCTGAGCGGAAAGTTCGGCAGCGCCGAGGACAAGGGCCCGGCCGGCTCGCGGCGCAGTACCTTCGATTTTCCAGTGGTGGACAAGGTGCGGGCATTCAAGTGCGTCGATGCCATGCGCCCGATGGCCGCTGCGCGAAACGTATCGGTGGCGCAGATCGCGCTGGCGTGGCTTCTGGCCAAGCCATTCGTCACAACTGTGATCATCGGCGCAAAATCGATGGACCAATTGCGGGACAATATCGGCTCGACGCGTGTGCAACTTGACGATGCGGAGCGGAAGCAGCTCGATGAAATCAGCGCATTGCCGGCGGAGTACCCCGCTTGGATGCTGTCATTCCAAGGCCAGGCCCGCGCCAAGGTGCCCGTCAAGGAGTGATGTCGCTGATGTCCGACAACCGGAGCAATGAACCAAATGGCGCCGCGCCACTCAAATACCTGCGAAGGATAACCATGCCGCTAATTCGATCGGGTGAAATCAGAATTGCCGCGCTGTCGGGCGCGCTGCTCATTGCCTCGCTCGGCCCGCGCATCGCCTTCGCCACCTTGGGTGAAGCGGAGATGAGCGTGCACAGCGATGTCGCGCAGCTGAACGCATCGATCAAATCCTCGCAAGATCGTGCGGGCTATCGCGTGCACGAAATCCAATTGCCCGGCGGCACCATGCTGCGCGAGTTTGTCGCCCCGGACGGCAATGTGTTTGCGGTGGCATGGAACGGCCCCACCAAGCCGAATTTGCGGCAGGTCCTGGGCAAGCATTTCGATACCTACGTCTCCGCGCCCAAGCCGAAGTTCGCGGACCGCCGCCACGTGAATTTTCAACAAGGCGACCTCGTCGTGCAGGCCGGCGGTCATATGCGCGCCCTTTCCGGCCGAGCGTACTTGGCCGGCGCAATTCCCGCCGGCGTCAATCTCGGAGACTTGCACTGATGGCGCTGCTGGGCGCTTTGCGGGTGTGCCTTGGCGCCGCCCTGTGCGTGTCCGTCATCTCCTGTGGTGGTGGTGGTGGCGGCGGCGGTGGCGGCACAACGACACCACCTCCACCTCCGCCCACAGTCAACACCACCAGCGTGATCGTCGATCAGGGGCCCGCGACCGGGAGCGGCAGCGTCAATACTTTATTCACCTCGGTCACGGTGTGCGTGCCCGGCAGTACGACGAGCTGTCAGACCATCGATCACATTCAGGTGGACACGGGATCCTATGGACTGCGCCTTCTGGCCCCGGTGCTGACGCTCACGCTGCCGGTGGAAAAACTGTCGAACGGCAATTCTCTGGCCGAGTGCACGCAATTCGTCGACGGCTACAGCTGGGGGCCCGTCGCCTCGGCTGACCTGACCATTGCCGGCGAGACCGCAAAATCGCTGCCGGTGCAGGTGATCGGGGATTCCCGATTCACGACCGTTCCGTCCACCTGTTCAAGCACCGGCACCCAAGAAGATACGGTCGCGAAGTTCGGCGCCAACGGCATTCTGGGAATAGGTCCTTTCCAATTGGATTGCGGCGACTGCGATACCGTCGTTCACCCCCAGTACTACGCGTGTGCCACCGCCGCCAACTGCGTGGAGACCTTGGTACCGACCGCCATGCAAGTACCGAACCCCGTGACGCTCTTCGCCGCGGATAACAATGGCATCATCATCGATTTGCCCACCGTCGCACCTGCAGGTGCGGTCACGGTCAGCGGCCAGCTCATCTTCGGCATCGATACCCAATCGAACAATCAATCCGGAACCCAGACCGTGTTGACCGTCGATGGCAATGCGGAATTGCTGATGACATTCAACGGCCAGACGTTGGCCATGAGCTTCATCGACAGCGGTTCGAACGGAATCTATTTCGCCGACAGCAGTATCTCAACCTGCACCACGACGGGGCTGACGACTTTCTATTGTCCCGCGAATACCCTTAGTTTGGGGCTCAGTATCCAGGGCGCCAACGGGGTCATGGTGAACAATCTGGTCTTCACCGTGGGCAATCTGGAGACGATGTTGAATGCCGATCCCACCTTTAACGTCTTCCCGGAGCTGGCCGGTACGCTGCCGGCCGGGAACGCGGGCAGCTTTGACTATGGCCTGGCATTTTTCTACGGCAAGCGCGTCGCGGTCGCTGTGGAAGGCAACAAGACATCGGTCGGAACGGGCCCTTACATCGCCTTCTAGGCCAAGGGCGGGCAGCTACCTCTCAACTTGCGAGGCAGGATAGACTGCCTCCATGAACACCACGGCATCTTCCGCGGCGTCTTCCAGGGCGGCGGGCACGGGAACACTCCAGCTCGAGGTTATCCCTTACCAAAGCCTTGCTTTACAGTCATCATCATGGTGGCAGAGTGTGCTGGGTGTGGTGGGATTCGAGAATATGCCCACCCTCAATCGCACCCGCATCCCGGTGACCGCGAGCATGACCCCTTCATTGAGCGCGCGCGACCTTTGCGAAGTGTGGCGGGTCACAGGACCCCAAATTCACTTGTCCAGCGGCGAATCTGCGCGCACCCACGTGCGCTACCGCTGTTCAGAGGACCTGTTATTCGGTTCTCTGACCATCACGGAGCAGGCCATCGAGGCAGGCGGCGAAGCGCAAGCGCTGATACGCGCCACCGAACTCGCCTATCAAGAGATTTTCGACGTTCTCAACAAAACCGACCATCGGCACTTGATTCGCATTTGGAATTATTTGCCGCAAATCAACGCGAAAGCCGGCGGCGATGAGCGCTATCGGCATTTCAACGCGGCGCGCCAGATGGCGTTTCGCAATTCGGGGCGGGCGACCATGGGGGCTGTGCCCGCCGCCAGCGCGTTGGGTTCGCCCGCCGGCAGCGCGATATCCATTTATTTTCTCGCGGCCCGCGCGGCTCCCAGAATGATCGAAAATCCGCGCCAAACCAGCGCCTATCATTACCCTCCGAAATTCGGCAGACACAGTCCGATCTTTTCCCGGGCCTGCGTGTGGGGCGAGCCCGGAGGCGGCACATTATTCGTCTCCGGTACCGCCAGTATCGTCGGCCACGACACCATTCATCCGGGCGATGTCGTGGCGCAGACGCGCGAAACCATGGTCAACATCAGTGCCCTCCTGGCGGAGGCAAATCGCACCGTCGGTGCGGCCCGCTATTCTCTCGAGGCGCTGAAGCTCAAGGTGTACGTGCGGAAACCGTCGGATCTGGCGGCCATCCAGGCCACGCTATCTGAACTGCTGCGCCCCGCGGCGGCCATCGTTTATCTGCAAGCCGACGTCTGCCGCGAGGATTTGCTCGTGGAAATCGAAGCGGTCGGCTAGGTGCCTGTCTGAGTATTCCGCGTGGCCGCGAGCGCCCCTCAAGGCGTGTACGGAAACGCCTTGTTCGGGTACGGAGGCGGCGCGGGAATTGGGCGCGGATCGCTGCGGATCTGTTCTTTCAGCAAGTCGAGTGCGGCTTTGAGCTGGGCATCGGACCCTGCGAAAGTGGCATGGGGAAGATTGTCGATGACGATGTCCGGGTCGACACCATGGCCCTCGATCAGCCACTTGCCTTCAGGCCCGTAAACCCCGATCTCCGCAGCCGTGGCGATTCCGCCGTCGGCTTCGAAATTGCTGCCGCTCAGCCAGATCTCGCCACCCCAGGTGCGCACGCCGATGGTCTTGCCCAAGTGGAAGCGGTGAAAACCTTCGGTGA
>Ga0210406_10002761_pt1 | contig 19740 bp, 16 predicted proteins | sample IncBWC30MmetaG_FD_155454 | JGI IMG/M metagenome (GOLD analysis project Ga0210406, IMG submission 155454) | Forest soil microbial communities from Barre Woods Harvard Forest LTER site, Petersham, Massachusetts, United States - Inc-BW-C-30-M | ecosystem: Environmental > Terrestrial > Soil >... | reverse complement strand
CGAATCCGGAGCAACGCAGTTTCCGGGAGGGATTGCTGCACGTTGCGGATGTGAATTATTTCTTCACCAACCCGGTGAAGGGAGAGAAGCCGCCCGCGCAAGAAGATTTCTCGAAAGACAAACTCAAGACCAAGGCGGAAGTGGCCGCTTACGTGAAGAAATCCTTCGCCGACGGCGCGGCAGCGATCAAAGCGAAGGGCGATGCGGGGCTGAATTCCCTGGTCGTCGATCCATACGCGAATCAGCAGGTGCGGGTGATTGATTTCGCGTACGGCTTCATGGAGCACTCGGGAGAACACTACGGACAGTTGGTGGTGTACTACCGCGTGTCGGGATTGGTGCCGCCGGAGTCGCGGCCGAAGAAATAAGGGTGACTCGTGACTGGTGACTTGTGAAAACCCGCCAGTTCGCGAATGGTCTGATTGAAATTCGAGGGTGTTTTTCGGGGCGCGGTACGCGAGCATCGCGCCCGTTTTTCATTTGGGGCGGGATTCAAGTCGTGGTCTTTGCGGAACGCACGGTCCTGGAGTGCATCGGGCCGCCTCGGAAGGCGGGCCCCTATAGACACGACGTTCGAATCGCTAGGAGGTGGCTGCACCGGCGACGCCATTTTCGAGGAGGGCGATCAGCTGCGCGGGGTCGCTGGTTGGCGGGAGGCAGGTCTGGCTGGAGCAGACAACGGCGAGGGGTTTGCCGGCGGGGAGATGTGGGAGAGTTTCTTTCAGGGCGCCGGCGAGATGGAGTTGCGGAGTTTCGGGACTGACGCGGAGGACGGATTTGCCGAAGCGGAAGACGCGGTGGGCGGCGGCTTCTAGAGCTTGGGTAGTGGGATCGTTGGCGGGGCCGGTGATTACGACTTGGATTGGGTGATGGGCGAAGAGTGTGGCAGCCAGGCCGTAGGTGGCGGCGAAGAGACCGTACTGCGGGGCGATACCGGCGAAGGCTTCGAGGGTTTTTTGGGAGAACACGTGGTAGCGGTCGTCGCCGGTGAAGGCGTGCATTCGAATGAGGGCGATGGCGGCGACGGAATTGGCGCTGGGCGTGGGGGAATCCTGAAAAGGCTTGCGGCGGACGTCGAGGCCGCCCATGGGCGCGGCGTCGGAAGGGCGATCGAAGAACCCGCCGCCTTCGGCGTCGCCGTAGCGGGCGATGGCGAGGTCCATGGTTTTTTGCGCGGCGGTGAAATAGCGGGGATTGAGCGTGGTTTCGTAGGCGCCGAGCAGCGCGAGAACGCCGAAGACTTGATCGTCGAGCGAGCCTTCCAGTGCGGGACCGCCGATGCGATGGCCGAAGCCGCCGGATTCGCTCCAGACTTCTTTCAACATGCGGTCGAGGGTTTTCAGGGCGAAGCTGCGGCAGTTTGCGCTGAGTGATCCGCCGAGAACTCGCGCGGCGTCGAGGTAAGCAGAGACGAACATCGCATTCCAGGAGACGTACATCGTTTTGTCGATGAACGGCGTAGGACGCGGGAGACGCGCGGCGAGCATCTTCCCTTTTGCCCTTGCGATGGTCAGGCGGACAACGGTTTCGTCGAGGCCGAACTGTTTTGCAATATCCGCGGCGTCGTGCGCGATCCACAACACATTTTTCGCGGGATTGTGGTGCATTTCGCCGTGAACCTCGACGTCGTAGTACAGCTCCATGATGCGGGCTTCATCGGGGAGGAGCGCTGCGCGGAGTTCGTCCAGGCTCCAGGTGAAATAGTCGCCGTCATCATCGAGCGAATAGTCGGCATCCTGACTCGCGTAGAAGCCACCATTTTCCTGATCCGATAAAACTTTGTTCACCCAGCCGATGATGCCTTCGGCAGTCTCGCGCAGAAATGGGTTCTGCGTGACTTGCCAGCCGTGGAGATAGCTTTTCAAGAGCTCGGAATTGTCGTAGGACATTTTTTCGAAGTGGGGAACGAGCCAGCGCTCATCTACGGAGTAGCGATGGAAGCCGCCTGCAAGCTGGTCATAAACACCGCCGCGGGCCATCTTTTCGAGGGTAGTTTCGGCCATGGGGAGCAAATGCTTTTCTTTGGTTTGCTGGTAGCGCTCGAGGATGAGGTCGATGGCCGAGGAATGCGGGAACTTCGGGGCGCGGCCGAAGCCGCCGTTCTTGATGTCGAAAAGCTGGGTGATGGATTTGATCTGGGCGTCGACGACGCCGAGATCGAAATCAGCGCGGGCGCCGGTGAAGACTTCGGCTTGCGAGACAGCGTCGGCGAGAGAGTTGGCGGCGCGTTCGAGCTCGGCGCGTTTGTTATGGTAGGAATCGGCGACGGCGAGGAGAACGCGGCGGAATCCGGGGCGGCCCATCTGGTCCTCGGGCGGGAAATAGGTGCCGCCGAAAAAGGGTTTGCCGTTTGAAAGCAGAAAGCCGGTGAGCGGCCAGCCGCCCTGGCCGGAAATGGCGCTGACGGCGGATTGATAGCGGGAGTCGACGTCGGGGCGCTCGTCGCGATCAACTTTCACGGCGACGAAGTGTTCGTTGATGATCTTAGCGATTTCGGCGTTCTCATAGCTTTCGCGGTCGATGACGTGGCACCAGTGACACCAGACGGCGCCGATGTCGAGGAGGATGGGCTTGTCCTCGGATTTGGCGCGGGCGAAGGCGGCGGCGCCCCATTCGTGCCAGTCGATGGGTTGGTGTGCGGCGGAACGCAGGTAGGGGCTGGCGGAGTCTTTCAGGCGGTTTTCAGGATGGTCGGTCAAAGTCGCTCACAGTTTGAGGCAGCGAAGAATGAGCGGTTGAGATCCTTCGCTGCGCTCAGGATGACACGAAGAGAAAAGCGCCGGTCTAAAGACCGGCCACTACAAAAACGATCATCGTATTGAAATAACACAATTATTGGATGGTGTCGCCGGGGCCGAGGTCGCGCGGGTCGAGCGGCTTGCGGCTCGAGAATCCTTCGTCCTGGCGATGGTAAAAGCGGATGCGGTCCTCGCCGAGCTTCCAGCAGAGATAAACATCCTGTTTATTGATGACGGCGGGAAAATCGAGCAGGCCGACGTCGAGGTCCTTGATGAGGCAGCCAGTTTCGAGAATGCGGTTGAGCGCGGACTTGAGCGCTTCGGCAAGCTGCTCGTGCTGCATGCGCACGACGGCCAGTTTTTCGTAAGGGACGATCACGCCGCCCATCATCATGATGCGCGCAGAAACCGCGGAGAGTTCGTTTTCCAGACCGGAGAGTTTCTTGCGAGAATCCATGGCCTCGACGAGAAAGGGTTCGAGTTCCCGGCGCGTACGCTCCGCTTCGGTCAGCGTAAAGAGGCGCTGCGGTGGTTCCGAAGTTTCGTCTTGCTCCTGATCGTCGTCTTCTTCGTCTGCCATTCTGTTTCCGTTCGGGGGACTAAGGAGCGATAAGAGGACAGACGGAAGTCTGTCCTACCGATGCTATCGCAAACTCAGCATGCGGTCGAGAGCAACCCGCGCGTGGTGGCGGGTGCGCTCATCGACGGAGATGCGGTTCACAACGTTGCCCTCGCCCAGATTTTCGAGCACCCAGAGGAGATGTTGAGGAGTGATACGGAACATCGTCGTGCACACGCAAACGCTGGGATCGAGCGAGATGACTTTGTGGTCCTGCAATTCCTTGCTGAGGCGGTTGACGAGGTGGATTTCCGTGCCGACGGCCCATGCGGTGCCGGCGGGAGAAGCCTGGATGGCTTTGATGATGCCCTCGGTCGAGCCGATTTGATCGGCGGCCTGGGCAACTTCGAAGCGGCATTCGGGATGCGCGATGACGCGAATGCCGGGATGCTCGCGGCGGACGCGCTCGACTTGCTGCGGAGTGAAGCGCTGGTGCACCGAGCAATAACCCTTCCACAGGATGACGCGCGCGCTGCGAATCGTTTCCTGCGTGTTTCCGCCAAATTCCTGGTAGGGGTCCCAAACGATCATCTGTTCGAGCGGGATGCCCATTCGATAGCCGGTGTTGCGTCCGAGGTGCTCATCGGGAAGGAAGAGAACTTTTTCGCCCTTCTCGAAAGCCCACTTCATGACCCCGGCGGCGTTGGAGCTAGTGCACACCGAGCCGCCATGCTCACCGGTAAAGGCTTTGATGGCCGCGGTCGAGTTCATGTAAGTGACGGGGATGACCTTGCGCGAATCGAGGAGAGAAGAGAGTTCGCTCCAGCAGGCTTCCACTTGCCCGATGTCGGCCATATCGGCCATGGAGCAACCGGCATTCAGGTCGGGAAGAATAACCGCCTGGTGCTCGCGGCGAAGAATGTCGGCGCTCTCGGCCATAAAGTGCACGCCGCAGAAGACGATGTAGCGACCCTCGGCCTGCGAAGCCTGGAAGGAGAGCTTGAGGGAGTCACCGCGGAAATCGGCGAACTTGACGACTTCATCGCGCTGGTAGTGATGGCCCAAAATCACGACATCCCGGCCCAGGCGGGCTTTGGCGGCAGCGATGCGGTCGTCGAGCGCGTTGTCCGGCACAAGAAGGTACGAATCGAAGTCGCACCCGACGCCGGCTTCGATTTCCGGCGCGCGGATGGTGGCCGGTTGGTGCGCGCCGATGAGGGTGCTGCTATCCGAAATGGATACTAGGTTGCCCATGGATTGTGTCTTGTCTGCTTAGAGGCTATTGCTAAGCGGTCGCTGATCCCTGCCTGGAAGCTTTATTTTCTCATATTTCAGCTAGTTTTCCACTATCCGCCGATAAATACCATGGTGCGAGAGGGTTGTACGAAGCCGGGCTCATTGATGCGATGGCCCTCTTCTTTTTCCATGACAATCGAACTGATATAGGTGACCAAATCCTCGTCGGACGCTCCTTCGCGCAGCAGCGCACGCAGGTCATGATCGTCCTTGCTGAACAGACAGGTGCGGAGCTTACCATCGGCAGTGAGCCGGATGCGGGAGCAGTGGCCACAGAAGGGCTGCGTCACCGGGGCGATGAAGCCGATTTCACCGGGCGCGCCGTCGGCAAAGCGGTATTTGCGAGCGGTCTCGCTGCGCTCGTGCGGAATCTGCAAGAGCGGCCAGCGGGAGTGGATGCGCTGGTGGACTTCCGCGGCCGGGACAACGAGATCGCGTGTCCAGAGGCGGTCGGCATCCAGCGGCATGAATTCGATAAAACGCATGATCACGCCGGTTTCGCGGGCGAACGAGGCGAAGGCTTCGACTTCATCGTCGTTGAGGCCGCGGACTAGGACGGCGTTCACTTTGGCGGGGGCCAGGCGTGATTTCTGTGCGACATCGATGCTGTGCATCACGGTTGAAAAAGACTTGGTTCTAGTGATGCGTTCGAATCGCTCGGGATCGAGCGAATCGAGGCTGATGTTGATGCGGCGGAGGCCGGCAGCCAGGAGCCGGTCGCACCGTTCGGCCAGCAGGTGGCCGTTGGTGGTCATGGAGAGGTCTTCGACGCCGAGGGCGTGGAGACGCGCGATATAGTCCTCGACGCCTTCGCGGACGAGCGGCTCGCCGCCGGTGATGCGGATTTTGCGGATGCCAAGGCTCAGGAAAATCCTGGCGAGCCGGTCGAGCTCGGGCCAGGAGAGAATTTCGTCGTGATCGCGGTAGTTTTCCGGGTCAGCCGAGCGGCAGTAGACGCAGCGAAAATTGCAGCGGTCCGTGACGGAGATGCGCAGGTCGGTGATCTGGCGGCCGAATTTGTCGTGAAGGGTCATGGTCCGTGCTGCTTGTTGGATGCTGCTCCCAGCTTCCTTGGCTCAATGAAGCTCTAAAACAAAACCGCCCGATCCAGTGCTGGGAATCGGGCGCTCGCCGAAAAAATACGCATTTTCGGTGTCATCGCTCCTTTCCAAGCACGGGAGGCCCGGGTGTTTCCGCCCAAACCCTCAGCCCCGATGATTTCTCGGGGCATCGCCCCAGCAGCCATGGGTTATCTCTCCCGTAGGCTTCAGGGGTCGGAGTTGCAACCATAGTCTACGCCGCCCGTCTGAAGTATGCAATTGGGGCACCGGTAAACCACTGCTAAGGACGGCCCTTCGTATTGTGATAGAGTTTTGCCCACGCCATGCGGATCTTCGTTTTAGGGGCCGGAGCGACCGGCTCTCTTCTCGCACAATTGCTGGAGCGGCAAGGACATACGGTTTGGTGCGGAGACCGCGACCCGGAGCGCGCGCGGCGCTTCCTGGGCAAGAAAAGCTCCATCCCTGTAACCAACGTGAACGCGCGAAACCTGCGTGGAATCGTGAAGGCCGCGAAGGGCTGCCAGCTCATCGTCAACGCTACGGCGTCCGTGTTCAATGAGATTGTTCTGCGCGCGGCGCTGCGGTTGCGCGCGCACTACGTCGATCTCAGCTCGCACCTGATGCGGCATCCTTTCAGAGCCGAGCAATTCCGCTACACAAAGAAATTCGAAGAAAAAAACCGCGTGGCGCTGATCAATGCGGGAGCAGCGCCCGGTCTGACCAACTTGCTTGTGAAGCGCGCAGCGGAGCTGCTCGACGAGGTTGAAGCCGTGCACGTCCGGCTGTATGAAAGCAGCGAGAGCGACGATCCCATCTCCCAATGGTCGCCGGAGGTTTCGTTCGATGAGGCCATCTCACACCCGCAGATCTATCGAAATGGAAAGTTTCAACTGGCAAAGCGCTTTTCGGAGATTGAGAAGTTTCGATTTGCCGGTCCCATCGGTAACGCGCGCGTGGTGCTTGCGGCGCAAGATGAAGTCGCCACTCTGCCTCACTTCATTCGCATGCGGGAGCTCGATGTAAAAATCGGCGGGAACGAGATCGACCGGCTGCGGCGCTGGCACAAACAGGGAAAACTGTCGAAGTCCCGCGGAATGACGCGGCAACGATTCCCGCAGACGTCTTCTCCTCGCATGATTGCCAAGCTGATTCGCCAAGGAGTCTTACAGAATGCTCGATTCGCTGCGGCCGTGCTGGTGAAGGGAGTGAAACGCGGCAAAAAGGAAGATCAGCAGCTGCTGATCCGCAGCGACTGCATGTTTCCCACGCTCTATCAGATTCGCCAGCAAGGACGATTTACGACGCCGGTAGCCTACGCGACGGCGCATGTTGCGGCACTTTTTATAAAATACCTTCCGCGTGACCTTGTGGGAGTCTTTGCGCCGGAAATGCTGCCCGCCGAAACCCGCCGGGCCATCCTCGCCGGACTCCGCAACCACAACATCCGGATCACGCACAAAACGACGGTATTAAAACACAACAGTGAAGACGAGGAGGAAATCTAGCCAGGCAGCAACGCTTGGCCGGAAAGCACAGCGCGGCTGCCTGAGCCGATTCGAGCCGACGATCAATCCGCGGAGGCGGGTTTTACATTTCCGGAAAAGTGGATGGTGATCAGGAACCCATTCGTCCCGTCGTAGGAAAACTTGTGACCGTCCCCTTCGAAGGCTTCGTGCTTGCTCTTCCACATGCGGAAGCCGTCGTTGGACTGCGCCCCCCAGTATTTCAAGTTGTGCACGACGACTTCGTGGTGGGGATCATTGCCGCTGACGCGCTCGAGCGTGACCTCGCCTTTGCCGTTAGCCATCTTGGCGTGGGCCACACCGGTTTTTGTGTCCACGTTCCATGAAAACGCAGCGGTATCCACGGCCTTTTTCTGCCACGGAATCGGATAGAGCTGGCCGAGGATGTCGCCAAGTGCGGCCTGCTGCTCCTTGCCGACGCTGGGATCGAAATTCACCACCAACCAGGAGTCCTTGCCGGTGCTCCAGTCACTGCCCAGGTCAGTAGCGATCCAGACCTTGGCGCCATCCAGCTTGGTGTCTTTGTAAAAGCCCTTGTCTACTTTTAGGACAAGGTTGGCGCGGCAGAAATGTTCGTCCATTTGATGCTCACCCATACCCATGTGGTTCGTGGAATGGGTGTTGAAGTAGCAGGGACAGAACATGTCGCAGCTGCAAGCTTCGATGTAGCTGGCGGTCATGTCAAAATCGGGTTTGGAAGTTTTCTCCTGCGCGGGAGAAGTGAAGTAGATAAAGCTAGCGGCAAGCGCAAAGAGAGGAAGCGAAAGCAGACGAGGCATACGTCGCATTTAACCCTCCTGAGGAATTGTGATCCGAACGGCCCAGCCGGGAATAAGGGGAGTCTACTCTCGCGCCGTTGTCAATTCAAGAAGTCCAATTCGAAACTTGGCGTTAAGGATGGGGACGCATCGGCAAGAAAAGAATTTCAGCAGCAGCGGTTGGGGCGAGAATAGCGGCGGTTGAGCTGCTCGACGTAGAACTCGGCCGGCGTGAGTGTGCGGCCCGAGCCGGATTGCGTATCTTTCGAACGAAGATAGCTTTCGTAGGCGGCATCTCCGCACCATTCGCGAAGGCCGTGCCAGAAGCGGCGCAGAAAACGCGACGTAGTCTTTGCAGTCTTTCTCATCAGTCATCTCCGTGGGCGGCGCCAGAGAAGTCCGCGGCCCACCGCGTGACGACGTAGGGCGATTCATGAAGCACAGGTTCTTTGCGGCGGCTGAGAATCGAGTACCACTGCGCGAGCGCTTCGACAATCAGAACGAGGATCATGGCGGCGAGAACGCCGGTTACCGCGGCGTCGAGGCGCTGGTTGAAGATGAGGCGGTGTGTTTCGGCAATTTTTTCGGCGGGGATTCTCCCGGCTGCTATTTGCGCAGCCAGGGCATTGGCGTAAGCAAGAAAACCGATGCGCGGATTCGCATCAAAGATTTTCTGGTAGCTCGCGGTCATGGTGATGACGACGAGCCAAGCCATCGGCAGCAGCGTCACCCAGATCCAGCGGAGCCGGCCCATTTTCATCAGGATGGTGGTGGCCACGACGAGCGCGACCGCAGCCAGCAATTGATTCGAGATGCCGAAGAGCGGCCACAGCGAATTGATTCCGCCCAGCGGATCGACAACGCCTTGATAAAGAAAATAGCCCCAGAGAGCGACGATGATGGCGCTGGACAGCAGAATCCCGGGCATCCAGCCGGTCCGGCCAAAGGGCTTCCAAAAGCGGCCGCCGAGGTCTTGCACCATAAACCGTCCCACACGCGTACCCGCGTCGAGCACCGTAAGAATAAAAAGCGCTTCGAACATGATGGCAAAGTGGTACCAGATGCTGAGGAGGCGCTCGCCTCCGATGGTGCTCGAGAAAATTTGCGCCATACCCACGGCCAGCGAAGGCGCGCCGCCGGCGCGATTCCAAAGCGTCAGCTCGCCGACCTTGTGGGCGAGCTCGGTCATGGTTTGCGCTTGCAGCGGATAGCCCCAGCCGCTGATCGTTGCGGCAGCAGTATCCCCGGCGCTTCCGACGATGCTAGGCGGGCTGTTGATCGCGAAATAGATCCCCGGCGGCATCGCACACGCAGCGACCATGGCCATGACACCTACAAACGACTCCAGCAGCATCGCGCCATAGCCGATGAAACGAGCGTGGCTTTCGCGAAGGATCATTTTCGGCGTGGTGCCGGAAGAGATCAGCGAATGGAATCCGCTGATCGCGCCGCACGCAATGGTAATGAAGCAGAAGGGGAAAATCTTTCCGGCGAAGACCGGGCCTGTGCCGTCGATGAAGCGTGTGAGCGGCGGCATCAAGACCTGCGGCCGGACAAACAGGATCCCCGCAGCAAGAGTAAAAATGGCGCCGGCTTTGATGAACGCGCTGAGATAATCGCGCGGCGCGAGAAGCAGCCAGACTGGTAACGCCGAAGCCGCGAAGCCATACCCCATGATAGCGAAAGCGAGCGCGACACCGCTCAGAGTAAATATGCGAGACCACGATGGAGAATCGGCCACCCACTGCCCGGCAACAACCACAAATAGAACGAGCGCCACACCCATGACCGAAGCTTCCAGGACGCGGCCGGGCCGGACAAAGCGAAGGTAAAGACCTAGAAGCAGAGCGATGGGAATGGTCATCGCCAGCGTGAAGGTGGCCCAGGGTGAGGACTTGAGGGCGTTCACCACGACGAGGCCAATCACAGCAAGAAGAATCGTCATGATCGCCAGCACGGCGAGTTGCGCGATGAAGCCGCCGCGTTCGCTGACCTCCTCTCGCGCCATCTGGCCGAGCGATTTTCCGTCACGCCGAATCGAGCAAAAGAGAATGACAAAATCCTGGACGCAGCCAGCAAATGCCGCTCCGGCAATCAGCCAAAGCGTGCCCGGCAAATAGCCGAACTGCGCGGCGAGTGTTGGGCCGACAAGGGGGCCGGGTCCCGCGATGGCGGCAAAATGGTGCCCGAAGAGAACCCATTTGTTGGTGGGCACAAAGTCGCGGCCGTCGTCGTGGCGTTCGCTGGGAGTGGCGCGGGTGTCATCGAGCGCAAGTACTTTGGCGGCGACAAAGGCGGAATAAAGCCGGTAAGCCACCAGATAACAGCAGACAGCAGCCACGACGAACCAAGTCGCATTGAGCGGCTCGCCGCGATCGAAAGCGATCTTGCCGAACGCTCCCGCCCCAAGCAGCGCGACCCCGAGCCAAACGACGATGACGAAAACGTGCTTCATTTTGCCGGATTCGCCGCGCTGGATTTGATGAACTGCGCGATGTCTGCCTTGAGCTTGGCCAGCGAAGGCGGGTGGACGTACATCATATGGCCGGCTTCGTAATAGGCGCCGCTGAGGTGGCCGCGCAGCGTTGGGTCGAGTCCGAGATGATCGAAGGTATAGTCCGCGGCAAAAAATGGCGTAGCCAGGTCGTAGTAACCCTTGGCGACAAAAACATGCAGAAACGGATTTTGGGTCATGGCCTCGCGCAGCGTCTCCGCAACATTTACGTATTGATTTTCATATGGCGCGTAGTTCCACGGCCGCACGCGGCTGGTGAGCACTTCATAGGGCAAGTCGCTGTCGAATTTGAGGTCGTTGCGTACATAGTCATTCAACATGCCCGAATACGGGCCGATAATTGCCGCGATGCTGGGATCGAACTCCGGCCGTTCGCCGGCAGCATCGCGATCGATGCCCGTGAAGCGCGCATCGATGCGGCCGATGGTGCGGCGCTCGCTGCGCAACAGTTCTTTCGTGAAGCGCTGGATTTCGATGCGCAGGTTGGTGCGGTCGATGTAATCCGGCGGAAGGCCGGTGAGCCGCGCGAGCTTCTGTGTGATCTCGCTGCGCCTCGGTGCGGGGAGCGCGTCGCCCGCCATCAGCGCATCCGCGTATTCGCCGACGGCCAACTTGCGCGATTCCTCGATCGCTTTTTGCAAGTCGCCTTGCAAATCCGCGGGAAGTTTCTTGTGATACCAAGCGATAGCGGTGTAAGTTGGTAGATAGAGGATATAAGGCAAATCGTTGCCCGTGTCGAATTTCGCCGTCTCGAAATTCAGTATCGAGGAAATCAGGACGATGCCGTTGAGATACATCCCATAGCGCTGCTGGAGATAGCCGGAAAGGCCCGCGGCGCGGGTCGTACCGTAGCTTTCGCCAGCGAGGAATTTCGGCGAGGACCAGCGCTTGTTGCGAGTTGTGTAGAGCCGGATGAAATCCGCAACGGACTCGACATCTTCTTCAATACCGTGGAATTGCTTAGGCGCCTCGCCGGGAACGGCACGGCTGTAGCCCGTCGAAACAGGATCGATGAAAACGAGATCGCTGATGTCGAGGAGCGACACATCGTTGTCCACCAGCTTGTAAGGCGGCGGCAGGAGCGTGCCCGCGTCGCCCATCTGCACGCGCCGCGGACCCAATAAACCGAGATGCAGCCACACGGAAGCGGAACCCGGGCCGCCGTTGAAGCTGAAGGTGAGGGGGCGCTGGCTCGCGTCGCCGACGTCATCTTTGGCATAGGCGACGTAGAAAATGCTGGCTTTGGGCGTGCCGTCTTCGAGCTTCAAGAGGATGGTACCGGCCGTCGCGGTGTATTTGATCTCCTGCCCGCCAATTTTCAACGAATGCTTCGTCTGAACAACTTTTTCTTCGGGAACGGGCGGTTTCTTTTCTTCTTTCGGCTTTTCCGCAGCTTTATCCTGTGGTGGCACTGGCTGCTGTTGCGCGAAACACAGATTTACGCCCAGAAGAAACAACGCGGCGGAACATAGAAAGCGAAGGCAACACTTCATGGGCAGCGGAGCTCCTTCTCATGCATCCAAAAAACACAAACTTACGACCTGCGGCATCGTATGCGAGAGTGCGAGCAGCGTCAATCGCATCAGAATGCCCGCAGCCGCCCGCCTCCCCGGCGATTCCTTTTGCGTCGCTTGAAATCGCGGTTAGAATGCGGCCCACGAATATAACACTTGTCTTAAGGAGCAGCTGCATGCGCCGTGCTGGCAGGTCCGCCGCCATTTTACTTCTCCTTTCTACAGCCTTGGCGTGCGTCCCTCCCGGGAGTACCGCACAGCAGAAAGAGGATCTGCCACACCCGAAATCAGTCGAGGAACTAAAGAAAGCGATGAAGGATGTTCTCGAGAAAGAGCACGTTCCGGGAGCGGGCGTGGCGCTCGTGGTGAATGGCGAGGTTCTCTGGTGCGGCGGAATCGGCCAGGCCGACATTGCCGCAAATCGTGCCGTCGGTTGCGATACGGAATTTCGCGTGGGCTCGATCAGCAAGACCTTTGTCGCACTGGCGCTGTTGAAATTGCAAGAAGAAGGAAAGATCAATCTTTACGCCCGGTTGCAGGATGTCGCTCCGGAAATCCCGTTCACAAATCGCTGGGAGGCAACTCATCCCGTCCGCATCGTGAACGTGCTCGAACACACGGCGGGCTTCGACGACGTGGAGTTCAGCGAAGTCTACAACCTGCGCGATCGATATGAGTTTCCTCTTCTGGATACTTTCAAGCGATTCAGGAAGCCACAGATCGCGCGCTGGCCGCCCGGAACGCGCATGTCTTATTCGAATCCCGGAAATGCGATTGCCGGCTACCTGATCGAAAAAGTCACGGGCGAGCCGTTCGACCAATACATACGCGACACTTTCCTGCGGCCGTTGGGCATGGAAAGAGCGGATTATCCTTTCACCGATGCGAACAAGCCGCTGCTGGCGGCTGCTTACAATGGCAACCCGCCAAAGGCGGTGGGATATCCGTTCATCTACCTGCGGCCTGCACTGGATTTAAAAGCATCGCCGGGCGAGCTAGCAAAGCTAGTGCAATTTCTCCTGCGGCGAGGAAAAACAAACGAAGGGCAACTGGTGAAACCCGAGTCCATCCTCAGAATGGAAGCGCCGGAAACCACGCTGGCCGCGAAAAACGGGCTGCGGCTTGGATACGGCCTCTGCAACTATTCGAGCGTGGAAGGCGGCGTGGTAACGCACGGCCACGACGGCGGCATCGATGGTTTTGTCTCCTCCTATCGTTACATGCCGGAGCAAAACTGGGGATACGTCGTCCTTCTCAACAGCACCAATTCGGGACGGGCGCTGCATGACTTGAATCTCCTGGCAATCGATTTTCTTTCGAGAGGTTTTCCGAAGCCGCAACAGTCCGTGATCAGCCCGCCGGCGGGTGGTCTGGAAAAATTCGCCGGCTTTTATGCGCCGCACGCCCCCCGAACCCAGATGTTTGCGTTTCTGGATGATCTCACCGGAGGCACGCGCATCCGCGTCGTCAAGGGCAAGATGACGCGCTCCGGGTTATTCGGCCAGCCCGAGCCGCTGCTCTGCGTGGGCAAGAATGCATTCCGCGGCGATAAAGAGCCCGAAGGTACGATGATCTTTTTTACGAGCGAATCCGGTGACATGGCAATCGCCGGCAGCGGACTCGAGGGAATTCCTTACAGCGAACGCGGCAGCCTCATCATGCCCTTTATTCGAATTGCTTTGCTCTCTCTTTGCCTGTTTTTTATGCTGACTTCTCTGCCATTTGCGCTCGTTTGGCTATTCCTGAAGCTCGTCGGCGCCATGAAGGATGTGCGCCACCTCGCCGTCCGCGTGGCGCCGCTGCTTGCAGCGCTGGCGTTCTTGATCGTGCCCGTGTGCTTCCTGAAACTCAACGGCTCACAAATCGGCTCACTCAACCTCTGGACTGCGGGCATCTTTCTCGGCACATTTTTCTTCCCGCTCCTGTCGATCATCGGCCTGGTCCTAGTGCTTCGCGTGCCGAAGGACGAAATCCACCGCGGTGTAAGGATTCACTCGCTCCTGGTCTCCTCCGCCTGCTGCGTCGTCACCGGCTTTCTCTTGTCGTGGCATCTGCTTGCACTGCGCCTGTGGGCTCCGTGAGGTAAATCACCGGCGGTTAGAGTGCGCGAGTGACCACGTAATTTCGGGAGATCTTGTCAACAGAGATCGTTCCCGCCTGGCGCATGATGGTTTTCAATTCGCGGCGCAGGATTTCGAGCACGGCCTCGACGCCCGGCTGACCGAATGCAGCTAGCCCCCAGGCGTACGGCCGGCCTATGCCGACCGCTGACGCGCCAAGAGCGAGGGCTTTGAAGATGTCCGTGCCGCGCCGGACGCCGCCGTCGACGATGACGGGAATCCTGCCGGCGGCGGCTTCGATCACCTCTGGCAGACTATCGATCGTGGGGCGAAGAGTTTCTTCGGAGCGCCCGCCGTGATTCGAGACAATTAGGCCGTCCACGCCGTGCTCGACCGCGAGCTGCGCGTCTTCGCGCGTGACGATGCCTTTGAGGAGCAGCTTGACGGTCACAGTGTCGCGCAACCGCTTCACGAAATCCCAACTGAGATTCGCGGGCTGCGCAGCAGTGACCTTGGACAGATCGAGGCCGTCGAACATCGGCTTCCGGGCTGCGTATTGGGCGAAGCCTCCCGAGCCTCCTCTGGCCCTTCCCCGAGCGTCGCCCGTGTAGGCGCTTTGATGGCAGGCGGAACACTCTCTTTTATCCACACGCTCAGCGCGGAATAGAGTTTCGCGGTTGCTGCCTTCCTGCAGGTCCACGGTGAGTACGATCGCGGGGGCACCTGCAGCTTCGGCGCGCTTGACGATCGCTCGGCCAACCTCCCACACGTTTGTGGGATAGAGCTGCTGCCAGACGGGGCCGCCCCGCGCGGCAATGGCGTCTTCAATCGACGAAGTGGCGACAGTGGACAACATCATGAGGTGGCCCTTGGCACGTGCCGCCCGCGCCACGGCGATTTCGCCTTCAGGATGGAAAGCCTTCTGACCGCTTACGGGGGAAAGCACAATGGGGGTGTTCCACTTCGTGCCGAAGAGATTCACCGACATGTCAATGTCTTCGACGTTGATGAGCCTGCGCGCGCGAATCTGAATCCGCGAATAGCCTTCGCGATTCGCCCGCACCGTTCCGTCGTCGTCCACGCCGGTGGCGAGATAGCCGAAATGCGCGGGTGGCAGAGCTTTGCGCGCGGCAGGCTCAAAGTCCATCACGTCGATAGCCTGTTCAGGTGAGGAAATCACTTCGTCGCTTTGCTGTAGAGAATCGAGCCAGCCAAGAAACGTCCTCTCGGTAACTTCGCCAGTCGCCAGTAAATTGGCAAAAGACCCGCCTAACAAGCCATGGCTTGCAAATAAAGGGCTTGCCGACAGCATCTGCAGGAATCTTCGCCGCGACTTGATCAGTTCGGTGTCGCGATTCATCGGTTCTCTCCCCTTCCTACTCCGGCAATGAAGTGAAGCGCAGCAGCGGAAATAGATCGCGAAAGATCTTGGCGGCTTCGCGCGGAAAAGAAGCGCTCGTGGCCGCAGAGGGCGCGAATTTGCGGCGGACGATCCACGCCAATATCTTTTTCCAATCCTCCGGCGCGGTGGGCCAGCCGGAGTGCTTCGTCCATTCCCCTTTCACCATCTTGTACCAGTAGCTTTCGTAGCGCCGGCCGAGGCGCTTCTTATGTTTCGCGACCCAGCCGGAATCCGCGTTTACCCGTGGCTCGGCAATCAGCGCAATGGTGGACTCTTTGCGTTTCCCGCCCGAATAGATGCGGAAACCCGCCGTGACCGTGTCCACTGATAGGCCAACGTAGAGCTGGCCGGTTTCCCGCTTGCCCGGCGCGGGAACGGAAAACTTCAGGTACATGTGCGTTTTGTAAAGCGTCTTGTCCTTCGCGAAACGAATATCCCGGTTGATGCGCGAAAAATTCGCGCCCGTGCGTCCGGAGGTGTCAAATCGTGAATCGAGTTCCAGCGCCGCGGGCGCGAGTTCCTCCAGCAAGCGCCGGAAGGGCTGAACGAGAGCGGCCTGATAGCGGCCACGGTTCGCTTCCATCCACTCCTTGCGATTGTGGCGGCCAAGATCTTTGAAAAACTGAAATGTTTCGCGGGTGAAGACAGCCTTTGCGGGAGCCATGGAACGCCTCGGTCTTTTCGCTTGATCCCTTGCGCAGCGCCCCTCAGAGTACACGATTCCAAGGCGGGGTCAATTCACTCGGCCAATCCAGATTGGCTCTTGCCGCAAGGGTTCGCGGGGATTAGCCTGCCGTAATGAGCCAATTCACACCCACGGAAAGAACCAAAATACGCCGCAAGCCCGACCGCGGCAGTTACGACCGCGAACTGATCTACCGCATTCTCGATGAAGCGTTCGTCTGCCACTTGGGCTTCGTCGTGGATGGCCAGCCCTACGTTGTGCCCACAAACTACGTCCGGGTCGGCGACAAATTGTTTCTGCACGGCTCGATCGCCAGCCGCTTGATGAAAACGCTCGCGAGCGGCGCGCCCTTCTGCCTTAGCGTCACGCTGCTCGACGCCATCGTCTTTGCTCCCACGGCCGTCGGGCACTCCGTCAACTACCGCTCCGTCGTCGTCATGGGCAAGGCCGTTCCTATCGAGGGCGAAGCGGCAAAACTTGCGGCAATGCGCGACTTCGTCGAATACGTCAGCCGTGGCCGCTGGGCCACCGTGCGTCCGCCGAGCGAGCAAGAGTTGAAGGGCACCATGGTCCTCGCCGTGCCCCTCGTTGAAGCTTCTGCCAAAGTGCGCACCGGCTTCGCCGTCGACAACACCGATGACTACGCTTCACCAGCATGGACCGGCGTGCTCCCCATGAAGTGGACCGCCCAGGCGCCAGTTCGGGATCCACGCGGAAATCCCGAAATTACCGTGCCGGCCAACATCCTGCATTATTCGCGGCCACAGTAGCAGACGGCCTTATACTTTCCTTGCGGCATCGTCACAGAACGAAGACTTGTCGCTCCCAAGAGGTGAACTGTGATGCCCGTTCTTCGCGCCTCCATCCACTTTTCGATGTTGCTCGCGATCTGCGCGTGCGCCGGCGGCTTGGGACAAACTTCCGCGCAAATTCTAAAGAAGGACGATCTCATCTTCCGCAAGAAGACGTATGCGGACAAGCAGGGCAACAAGATGCCGTACCGCCTCTTCGTGCCTGCGAACTACGACGCCAGTCAGAAATACCCGCTGATTTTCTGGCTCCACGGTGCGGCGGGCCGCGGCTCGGATAACCTCAAGCAAATCTCAGGCGGAAATGAGAACGGCACGCACATTTGGACGACGCCAGCGAATCAGGCGCAACTTCCCGCTCTTGTTCTCGCGCCGCAAGGCCCTGAAGATCGTTATTGGTCGGAGCCGGAAACGAACGAGATTTCGCCACAGCTCCAGATGGCGCTGGATATTCTCGCTTCCGTGCAAAACGAATTTTCCATCGATCCGGATCGAATTTATCTTGCGGGACAGTCTATGGGTGGCCTGGGCGTTTGGGCGCTGCTGCAAGCGCAGCCCGATCGGTGGGCCGCGGCGCTGGTGCTCTGCGCCTTCGACAATTTCACGAATGTAAAGGGAATCGCGCGCGTCCCAGTTTGGGTGTTCCAGGGCGATGCGGACATGGTTGTGCCGGTGGATCTCGTGCGCCAAATGGTGAAGGATTTGAAGAAATCAGGCGCTCAGCCGCGTTATTCCGAGTATCACAACACCGGCCACGACGTTTGGCTGAAGGCTTTCGCTGAGCCGGATCTCGTCTCCTGGCTCGCCGCGCAGAAACGCGGCGCCTCTATCCCAGCAGCAAAATAATTGCCGAACTCCTGGAGGTGGCGAAATTCCTCGCAGGATAGATTTGCCGCGCTATTTCTTGGCGCCGGAACCCGCGAATGCCGTGGCCACGCCCAGCGAAATCAGCATTCCGCCGGATACGTACCGCTGCGTGCGCAACCAGCGAGTATTCCGGTTCAGGCGGGGCGCGACGGTTCCGGCGAAAATCGCCCAAAGACTGTCGCCCGCGACGCCCATTCCCGCGAAGAGCGTCCCTAGAAAAGGAATTTGCAGCGCGACATTCTTGTTAAGACGCGCCGTTCAGGCCGCCGTGAGCAGGACCGGTTCCCCGCGCGTGATCACAATCGTGTGCTCGTAGTGCGCGGAGAGGCTGCCGTCCGTGGCGCATCGACATGGAGCCTCAGTTGCAGCCGCAACCGCCGCCGCAGCAACTACCCCCACCGCCCGAGAACCCGCCAGACGATTTGGCCGAAGCGCCGTTCGCCGAACCATTCGCCGCGCTGAAAACCGAAAGCTGAATCGCGTTCTTCTTCCCTGCGCACTTCGGACAGGCAATCTCCTGCGCCTTATTCAGCACAATCTTTTCAAAGTGCGTCTGGCAATCTTCGCAAATGTATTCGTATATCGGCATCTTCAGACCTCGATCGATTTACCTAAATGATTATAACAGCCCCTCCCAACCATTCCTCATCCGAAAAAACAATGGCTCCATGGAAAGCATGGAGCCATTGGAATCTGCGGATTTGGACAGGATGCTTAGTCGCCGGCGACAGCTTCGGCGGTCTTTTCGGCGGATTGCGTGATGGCAGGAGCACCATTGCCGTTCGAATGGCCGTTGCCATTGCCATTACCAATCGCCGGGGCAATGGATACCGGCTTGCCCGCGTTCGCGAAATTAGCAGGCACCGCCTTAGCGATGTCGCTGACCGTGCCGATTTGCACGACCGTCGGCTGAGGCTTCTTTAGCACCAGCTCTTCGTAAATTGCGCGAACCTTGGCCTGTTCCTCATAAGCCTTCTTGCGGCGAGCGCGGTCTTCTTCCGCCGCGGTCACCGGAACATCGTGCTCGAGGTGGCGCACGCGAGCGGCGTCTTCGGAGTCAATCTTCAGGGAATGCTCGAAGCTCTGCAGGTTGACGGTCTTGCCCTTGGCATAAATCTCGTGCTTCCCGTGGTTCTTATACCACTCGGCCACGGTGGCGTTCTTGTGCATGTTCTCGATGATCTGCCGCCAGCCCACACCGGTGTTGTACGCGCAGAAGCTGATCTCACCCTGCTGCGTCGCGTAGGGAATGATGCACATTTCCGTGCGGCGGAAATCGTAGTTGAACAAATCCTGGAACCACATCCCCGCGATGAACAGGAAGTTCCAGGGATCGGTCTGCCGGCGCTTCATGGCGTCTTCGTACGTGCGGTCCGGAGACGTCTTGCCGTATTTCTTTTCCGAGCCCTTGGTCAGCGCCCACGTCTTGTCAAATTTCTTGAAGAGGTCATACAGCTTCAGCCCCTTGGGGCCTTGGAACGGCTTGTAGTTCTTCAAGAGGGCTATGGCCATCATGAAGTTCGAGAAATTCTTGCCGCGCGCAGCGTCGGTAATGTCGGTGACGTCTTTCGTAAGCTGTACGGCATCGAGGAAGCGCGGAACGGGAGCCCATTCCTTCGTTTCCTTGTTGATCATCAGCGCCGTGCCCACGCCGCAGTTCGGGTGGCAGCCGCAGGAGAGCGAACCCCATTGCGACTCCTGCCCCTTCACCATGTCCGAGAATCCCGCAAACGTGCTGACGAACGAAATCGGGAACCAGTCGCGCGTCGGCTCGACTTTGCCCACCTGCGCGCTGACGTCCTGCGCCAAGTGCGAAAGCGTGTAGCGTTGCCGCAAGCGGCGTTCCGGAGTAATGTCTTCGTCGCGCCCGGTAAAGGAAACCGGCTGGAAACTGACAAACGCGATTTTCTTGGGGTTCTCCATCGCAAACTTCACGACGGTGCCGACCTGATC
>Ga0210406_10002760_pt1 | contig 19752 bp, 15 predicted proteins | sample IncBWC30MmetaG_FD_155454 | JGI IMG/M metagenome (GOLD analysis project Ga0210406, IMG submission 155454) | Forest soil microbial communities from Barre Woods Harvard Forest LTER site, Petersham, Massachusetts, United States - Inc-BW-C-30-M | ecosystem: Environmental > Terrestrial > Soil >... | reverse complement strand
CGGCACGCAGGTGTCGCACGGCATGCTGGCGAATCCGGCCCTTTACGACGACCGGACGCCTTTGCTGTCGCGCCGCATTCTCGACTCGAAAATCGAAAACCTTCTTCGCGAAAAAATGTGGCTGACGGCATTGCGGTCGGCCGATGAACAGACGCATTAACCACCACGGAATCGCGCCGCCCCGCAACAGCTTTAACCAAACCGCATGAGGGACGAGAGCTGTGCCACAGAGCGACTTTCGTAAGGAATACTTCCGGCGGAAGACCGGGCAGATCGTTTCGTCCATTGTTGCCGAGGCCAAGGGCTTGCACGCCGAGTTCGGACGCCAATACTCCGCTCGCTCGCGTTGGCACCTTCGGCAGCCCAGCTTGGTGCTGTTGTGTTGCCGAGTGAAAGTTAAAAGAGTTCACCTGGATATCGACGGTCGTTCGATGGACGCAAACCTAGTGAACAGATCCGATCTACTTTTGATTCCTCCCGACACGGAGGTGAGCGGTGAGTTCAATATCGAAGGTGTAAGTGATTACTCAGTTACATTCTTGGATCGCTCGCTGTTCGGGCGACTCAATCCGGAGCTTAGGCGGCCCCTCGTCGTCTCCAGCAATGACGCGCTGCGGCGCGGCCTTGTGGAGTTGAGCCGCGAGGCAGCGGCTCCGGATAACGTTTTCGATCTGTTCGCCGAAGGTTGGGCCATGCAGGCTATGGCCCATCTGTCTCGCCTCGCGGGCAGGCACCATTCGAATCGTGAGATATCGCGTGGCGGCCTATCCGGCGAGAGTCTGCGCAGGGTTCAGGACTACATCCACTCGAATCTTCCAGCGACGCTCACGCTGGTCGAATTGTCGAGGGTCGCTGGCTTGAGCCGCCGGCACTTCCTGCGGGCATTTCGCGAGAGCGTCGGGGATACCCCGCTTGGATACGTCCGCACTTTGCGGATTGAGGAGGCAAAGCGACGCTTGTCGCAAGGAAGCCAAAGCATCACTGAAGTGGCGCTCGACTGCGGTTTCAGCCACGCCCAACATTTTGCAACAACTTTCAGGAGGGTGACTGGCCTTACGCCTTCGGCGTTCCGCCGACTTTGTCTCTCCTGACGCGTTTGCGACCAGCACCTAACGGGTTCGCAAACCAGGCGGCCCATCCGTCTTGCCGCCGCCAACGCCATATCTTCCGTCGCCCTGACGTTCGCCTGCTGGCTTCCAAAGCATACTTGGCGCGCTTACCCGCCACGCGAGTAGACGGCAAGGCTATAACGCTCGGAAACAGAGCGAGGGGCGGCGAGTCCTGTCTGCACCGATGGACATGAGCTGGCGATCGAGGTCCAACTTGCGTCCGTTTCACGTCATGAGGAACGGATCTCCCGCGTCTCTTATCCGGAGCGCCTTGTCCTCCTCTGTGCGAGAGGCCGACGCGAGAGTAGCACATTGTGGCCCTCTAGCGCATGTTCTGTCGCTCCCGCGGAAGTCCGCGCTCGTACGCCGCAGTACGTAAAGGATCTGCAAGAGACGGCTAATTCCTTCCGCACAGGCATGACCCACGCATGCCACGCCGCGTCCGGACGAACCCGGATCCCGGCGCGATCCGATCTCTAACCGAGGAGTCCGTGATGCTCTACCAGACCGTAAATCCCGCGACCGGAGCGTTGGTTGAGACCTTCGCGCCGATTGGCGACTACGAGTTAGAAAAGGTGTTGGCCACCGCGCACAACACCTTCGAGATTGACTGGCGCAAGCGTACGGTGGCTCACCGCGCGCGCATAATCTCCAAGGCGGCGTCGATTCTGCGCGAAAAAGCTGATGAATATGCGCAAATCATCACGCTGGAGATGGGCAAGCGCATCATGGAAGCGCAGGTAGAGGTCATGCTTTCCGCAAGCATCCTCGATTACTACGCGAGCCGCGCCGAGGGGTATCTGAGGCCGAAGCCTGTCCCGGACGTGCCGAGCGCAGAGATTCGCATCGATCCCATCGGCGTGTTGCTCGGAATTGAGCCTTGGAACTTCCCGTATTATCAAATCGCGCGCGTTGCGGGCCCCCAGTTGATGGCGGGCAACGTCCTGCTGTTGAAGCACGCTGAAAGTGTGCCGCAATCGGCTCTTGCGTTCGCCCGGTTGTTTGAAGAGGCTGGCGCACCGAGAGGCGTCTACACGAACATCTTCGCGACAATCGACCAGGTAGGGCGGATCATCGACGATCCTCGTGTGCGCGGCGTCACCTTGACGGGCAGCGAACGTACCGGCGCGTCGGTTGCGCAACGTGCCGGCCGCAATCTAAAGAAGGCGGTGCTTGAACTCGGCGGTAGCGACCCCATGATCGTCCTCGAAGATGCGCCGCTCGATTGGGCGGTCAGCAGCGCAACAGTTGGACGCATGTTCAACTGCGGCCAGTGCTGTGTCGGCTCCAAGCGCATCATCGTTGTCGGCCAGGAGCGTAGCGCGGCCTTTCTGGAGGGTTTCACGAAGCAGATGGCATCGTTGCGGCCGGGGGATCCTGCCGACGCCGACACGACCCTCGGTCCGCTTTCGTCCGGGCGAGCCCTCAATCTTCTGCTAGATCAGATCGAACGCGCCAAGGCAGGCGGCGCCACCGTCGTCGTCGGCGGACGGCGCATCGATCGTCCGGGTTTTTACCTGGAGCCGACCATTCTGACAGGCATCACCGAAGACAACCCGATCTATAGGGAAGAGCTATTCGGTCCCGTTGCGGCCTTCTATTCCGTCAAGGACGAGGCGGAAGCGGTGCGCGTGGCCAACGGCACGCCTTATGGCCTCGGCGCTTCCGTTTTTACCGCGGATACCGAGCGTGGGCGCGAGGTCGCCGGTCAAATCGACAGCGGCATGGTGTTCGTCAACCGGCCGTTTGGCACGGCGCCCGAATTGCCGTTCGGCGGCGTGAAGAACTCCGGCTTCGGGCGCGAATTGTCGGAGGCCGGCTTCGAAGAGTTCGTCAACAAAAAGCTCGTCAACACGCATCCCGTGGGCACGCATCCGTTCGGTGCAGCCGCGGCGGCGTAGAAGAATCCAACACCAAACAATCTCTCTCAAAAGGAGCGATACATGCCTCTCTGGAATATTTATCACACAGACGACGCCTTCAACGGCGAGGAAAAGGCCGAACTGGCGGATCGGATAACGAACATCGTCTATCCGCATCTGCCGGCGTTCTACGTCGGCGTCGTGTTTCAGGAAGTGACGGCAGAAAATTTCTATATCGCCGGCAAGCCGGCGAAGAACTTTGTGCGGATCTGGATCGACCACATCGCGCGCACCTTGCCGCTTCCCGAACAAAAGGCGGACTGGATGCGGCGGGCGCACAAAGCGGTCCTCCCAATATTCACGGCACGAGGGGTCAACTGGGAACTTCATGTCGACGAGACGCCCCGGGACCTCTGGTTGATCCAGGGGCTAATACCGCCGATGCCGAACACCGAGCAGGAGAAGAAATGGCACGCGGACAACAAGCCGACGCCGTATGCAATCGAAGCGGCGGTGACCGCCTAGCAAACCCGGCCGAGGAAGCTCGCTGCGGGACGAGGGCGAGACTTGCAAGCGGAAAAGCTTGCGATAATTGATGTATATGCATCGATCTGCTCACCGCCTTGGTGCCGGAGAGATGAAATGCACCAGGACAGGAAGGCGAAGATACGATCATGAGGTTTCCTACATTCCAGAAACTGGCCGTTGCACTCTCTATCGCGACCTTCGGTGTAGTTGCACCCTTCACGCACACCATGGCGCAGACGAATGCTCAGCCACAGAAGCTGACGGGGAGCGCGGCGTTGTTCGCTGAGGGGCAGAGTACCGAAGCCAAACAGGCCGATGCGTATTTCGACAATTATCCCTTCCGCAGCGGTGAGGTTATCGAGAAGCTGCGCTTGCACTTTGCCACCCTTGGCGTGCCCCATCGCAACGCCCAAGGGGAGATAGACAATGCCGTACTTGTCCTCCATTGGACCGATGCGAGCGGCGGAGCGCTCCTCACGCCCAACTACATAAAAGCGCTCTTCGCTCCCGGCCGGCCGCTCGATGCGAGCCGCTACTACCTGATTTTCCCCGACAATGTCGGCCACGGACTGTCCAGCAAGCCAAGTGACGGCCTGAAGGCCAAGTTCCCAAACTACGGCTATAACGACATGGTGGATCTACAGCACAAGCTCGTCACCGAGACGCTGGGCATCAAACGCCTTCACGCCATTCTTGGCATGTCCATGGGCGGGATGAATGCGTGGCAATGGGCTGAAGCCTATCCGGATGCGATGGACGGCATCATGCCCGTCGTCGCCCTCCCCACAAAGATATCAGGCCGCAACCTATTATGGCGGCGAATCGTGATCGAGGGGATTCGTACCGATCCCGACTGGAAGAATGGCAATTACGATCTACCGCCAGCTGGCTGGCTGATGGGTTATGCGGTCTTGCGCATGATGATCGACGGCGTCCAGCACCTCCAGGCGGAAATCCCGAACGGCGCTGCCGCCGATAGGATCATGGCTGAACTGCACGAGCAGGCGAGCAGCATCGACGCCAACGATACACTCTACGCGCTTAAATCGTTCGGGGACTACGACCCCGAGCCAAACCTTACCGCGATCAAAACGAAGGTGCTTGCTCTCAATTTCGGGGACGACGAGTTCAATCCGGAGCGAGTTCACTTGCTGGGTCGGCTGATAAGCAAGGTTCACGATGGTCACGCTGTGGTGCAGCCGGGCTCAGATAGATCGTTCGGTCATCTGACCATGGCCCATCCCGAACTCTGGGCCCACCACGTGGCAGATTTCATGAGGGAGCTTGGCGACAACCCCAAAAAGGAACGGCAGTCAGAATAGCTTCGCCGCAGCTTCAGACGGGCAGAGAGTGAACCAGTCTGTGAATCAGTATCAACATGCGGATCCGGCTCAGAACTCGCCCGGCAGACGGAAGATATCAAACTTTAGACTTTGGTGGATTGCTATTCACGCTGAAAGGATGCTCCCATGGCTGAGTTGACCAAACAAACAATCACGGTCGAACACGTCACGCTCGTTCGAAGGATACTCGCCAGGTCATCGTAGACGCGCAGCACCAATTCTTGCGCAAAGAGGGATTTCACAATGCACCCGCTGCGCAAGCTTCGAGAGCGCGGACCGATGGCGCCTGCAGAGGCGGCGGCGAAGGAAAGCCGCTGGTTGTTGGGTCGGCTGCAGCCACTGCTGAAGATCTCGGAAGAGATCGACACGGCAGGAGTCGTCCGCGCACTGTTGGCGGCCTCAATAGAACTGGCGGGAGCCGAATACGCAGCCCTCCTGCGTTTTCAAGGAAGCAAGCCTACGATTGCTATCGAGGCAAGGTGGAATGAAAGCGCTTTGTTATGGGGCGAAATAACGAAACCCCTCTGCGCGTCTTTGGCATTCGTTGATCAAGCGATCAGATCTGCTCGCCCTAAAATTGTCGAAGACCCGGCGGAAATCGCTTCTTTGCTCAAGGGGCGTCCTGAACGACGGTTGCCGATTCAAGTGCTGGGCATTCCGTCGCGCGTGGACGACAATCTAACTTTGGTTCTATATCTGGAAGTCTGCGCAAGGGAGCACACGGCAGATGCCACCTCAATTGAGGTGTTAAACCTCTTCTTGAATCAAGGAGCAATCTCCTTTCGCCATGCACTTCAACTCGAGAAGATTACGATTGAAAACCGTAAGCGCATTGAGACGGAGGAGAAGTTGCTCGCGGCGCAGACCTCACTTTTGAAGGCCCAGCGTATCGGACAGATGGGTCACTTCCGTTGGAATGTCCGAACAGGCGTATCCCGCGCGTCAGACGAATGCTATCGATTGTTCGGGATTGAGCCTGCTGCTTCTGTGCCCTATAGCACATGGGCCGACAGAGTGCACCCTGAGGACTTTCCCGCCGTCGAACTTGAGTTATTTCGGGCCGCGAACGCGCACGCCAACTTTCAAGCTGAGTATCGCGCGATCCGTCCTGACGGCGAGATCAGGTATCTTAGGGCTGAGGGGCACCCGGAGGTTCTCCCGGACGGGGACGTTGAATACGACGGCATAATTTTGGACGTCACGGACCGTCGCTTAGTGGAGCAGCGCTTCCTGCAGCTCCAGAAAGAGCTTGCTGCAGGAATGCGGCTGTCCGCCCTCGGAGAGCTTGCCGGTTCAATTGCCCATGAGATCAAGCAGCCCTTGGCGGCGGTGGTTACCGCAGCTGAAGCCAGCCTTCACTGGCTCTCGAGAGATCCACCAAATCTAACAGAAGCACGCACCGCACTATCCCGACTCACAAGCGATGGTCGCCGAGCGACGGCCGTTGTCGCTAGTATCCAATCATTGGCGCGCGAGCATCAGAAGGCCTTCCATCCGTTCGACATTAATGACGCGATACGAGAAGTCATAAGTATTGAAAGGACTGAGATCGAACAAGCTGGCACAAATATTGTTTTAGAACTCGTCGAGAGACCTTTGTACTTAGATGGTGACCGCCTCCAGCTTCAGCTCGTTGTCATAAACCTGGTACGCAATGCGTTAGAGGCAATGTCCGAGTTGGACCGCGGAACAAAAGTGATTACGATCACAACGACCCAAGTGGCGACCGGCGATGTTCATGTCAGTGTCGCGGATCGCGGTGGAGGCTTTGATGAGGCCGATATCGAACGAATGTTCGATCCGCTATTCACAACGAAACCTTATGGAATGGGGATGGGACTCTCGATTTGCCGAACAATCATGGAAGCTCACGACGGTAGGATGTGGGTAACAAAAAATCTGCCCAGAGGCTCCGTATTCCATCTTCAGTTAGCAATATCGTCGACTCGGAAGGCCGGCAGCACGGCTGAGGCGGTGGGCTCCGAGAGGCGCTGACTAAGCCAAGACTACTAACGAGTTGGCCAGTAGCAACCGCAGTAAGGATGACGCTTGTCAATCAGCTCGGGAAGAAATCGATTTTTAGATCGATAATCGTTAGCGTTGTTTGGGTACAGGCGAACGGTGTTCGCTAGGATCCAGAGGCGCTCGCGCGGTCGATCTGATGTCCGCAAAGATGTCGGACGTTGGCATATGCTGCAATTGGCAACTATAGAATTGAGGGCGGTACTGGAGTTCATCTCATCTTCGGATTTCGTGTCTTTATTTAAAGGGAGTGGACGGCTCTCTTGACGCGGTACGTAAGCCATTGGAGCGCGGCACCGAGCCGCCACCTACTTGGAAGGTCGAATCGAGTGGAAAGCTGATGTCTCAGGCGCCGCTAGTTCAAATCATAGACGACGACGAATCACTACGGTTCTCCCTGAACAGCCTTTTTCGGGCGAACGGTCTCAGGGTGCGTGACTATGGATCGGTAACGGATTTCCTGAATGCTCCCCGACCTAACGCGCCTGGATGTCTCGTTCTCGACATACGATTGCCGGGCGTGAATGGGCTGGATTTCCAAGCCAGGCTTGCTGACCACGGAATCCATCTGCCGGTGGTGCTGATGACTGGCCATGGTGATGTACCCATGTCGGTTCGTGGAATGAAAGCCGGTGCCGTCGATTTTCTTACAAAGCCGTTTCGCGAGCAAGATATGCTCGATGCGGTTGCGGCTGCCATCGAACGAGATCGGGTTCGTCTCTCGGCCGAAGCGAAAGACGCGAGTCTTCGGGAGCGTTTCGAATCGCTCTCCATTCGAGAGCAAGAAGTCATGAAGCTTGTAACCGCGGGAAAGATGAACAAGCAGGTTGCCGGCCAACTTAAACTTAGCGAAATCACCGTTAAGGTCCACCGAGGCGCTGTTATGCGAAAAATGGGCGCGCGATCTCTCGCCGATCTTATTCGGATGGCTGTCGCGCTGAACATGCGTTAGAGCAACCCGAGCCGGTGCAGTTGCTCGTCGATAAGAGAAGAGGGGTCGGGTGCGACCTGAACGCCGTGATCGACGTCGATGCCATTGGCATCGACCGGAATGGGCGTGAACGTCAGCTTGGCGATCTCGAGCCCGCGTCGGGTGAGTGGAAACCCCGGATCCTCCATCCATGCCCGGCGCCCTTCTAGGCCAAGCACCCGAAGCGTCAGGCCCAACCCGCCGGTGAAGCCCGACGTGACGATAATCTGTGAAGGCGAACACACCACGCCGCGCGCAATTGCAAGGTGAGCGGCGATCTCGCGCCGCAGCTCCGGCTCGCCGCACGGATCGGAGTGGTTGGCCGCTGCGCCGGCTTCTGCGCGAACGGCACGCGCCCATCGCCTTTCGCGCCATAGAGCCGACGAGTGTTATCTCATTTGAACCGCTCGGCCACCCGCTGGCCTTGCGCCAAACATAGCAGTAGCAGCTCATCGCGTAAGCTGCGCTAAAATTAGGATCGATGGTCGTCGCTTTCGCGAAGTGATCGAGCGCACGTGCATTAGACGCTCTCGTGCCCTCGTAAATAGCAGCCATACCTACTAGGAAGTGATCATACGCGGCATAGGCAGCAGTAGGCCTCTTCTTTGCGCGTTCGGTCTCGGCTCGCTCAAGGGAGGTCGCCAGTGCGCCGATGACGCTCCGAGTGATGTCATCCTGTCGATCAAATGTCGCATCGGCGTCGCCGTCAAAATGTTCCGCCCAGATATGCGCGCCCGTCATCGTATCGATTAGTTGGCTCGTCACCCGGATACGCTTTCCAGCCTTACGAACGCTCCCTTCCAAGATGTATCGAGCCCCGAGTTCTCTTCCGACTCGCTTGATATCGACCGCCTGGCCTTTGTAAACAAAGCTGGAGTTCCGAGCGACAACATTCAACGATCGAAACCGCGCCAGTTCGGTGAGAACGTCTTCCACTATTCCGTCGGCGAGATACTCCTGCTCCGCATCACCGCTCATATTCTGGAATGGTAACACCGCGATCGACGGTGTATCGAAATGCGCTATCGGTTCATGCCGGCCGATTGACGACTCAGTGTTTTCGGGCCGTGCACGCCACGCCCGAACGGGCTCGGCGATATTTTTCAACTCCTGCGGACCCATATCGTCGTATGCAATTTCAACTTTGCCACGAATTTGGCGATAAGCATCATCGGAAATGCAGACACCACCGGGCTCCGCAATGCCCTCAAGCCGGGCCGCTATATTGACTCCATCTCCAAACATATCCTGCTCGTCGATAATGATATCGCCAACATGGATCCCGATGCGAAATTGGAAGCGCAGCTCGTTTGGAACTCCTGCGTTACTCTTGGCCACAAGCCCTTGTATTTCGACCGCGCAACGTACTGCGTCGACCGCGCTCCCGAAGTCAACTAGGAGGCCGTCGCCCGTCGTTTTAACGATCCTTCCGTGATGCTCCGCAATTTTGGGATCGAAGCAAGCCTGGCGGCACGCCATCAGCCGCGCAAGCGTCCCTTCCTCGTCCCGACCCATCAGACGACTATAGCCAGCGAGATCCGCGGCCAATACGGCCGAGAGGCGCCTGCCAATTCGTCCCGAGGTAATCTGGCCGTCACCCTGTAGAGCGCGCTGTGTTTCGACTGACACGACGATTTCCTCGTGGCTGCCTACAGAGCCGCTTTCGATTTTTCGGAAAATTCATCGTCGCCCGAAAACCAAGTACCGGAAGCAACGGATACAGCAATGATGATTCCGTAGAGAAACATCCCCGCTGCATAGACGGCGAGCAGAAGTGAGGTCGATCCGGTAACGCGCAGCACGATCCAGCCGCCGCCTATCGCTACCAACACACGCACCAGACCGCCCACGAGCGACCAGCCTAGTTTTCCCGCACCTTGAGATGCAAAATACATCGAAATTCCGAGGCCGAAGAAGCCGTAGAATGGCCCGACCGTCCGCAAATACTGCGTGCCTATCGCAACGATATGCAGATCCTGGGTAAACAATGTAAGCCAAGCACGTGGCCATATGGCCGCGGTCGCGCCGATCGCTTCCGTCACGAAAAACCCGACCAGACCACCGACCAGCGCTATATTCAGCGCTCGTTTCTTTTGTTGCGCGCCGACGTTTGTGCCGACCAGCGCCACCAGCGGCGCACCGAGTCCAAACGAAATCGGCGGCATCAGATATTCAAGTCGGGTCCCGGTACCGAATCCTGCAACCGCATCCGGCCCAGCGTAGGCGGCCATAAATCCCATCGTGACTGCGATCGTAACGTTGATCTGTATCGTGTTAACAGCAGCTACGGCTCCAACTGAAAGTATCTCTCGTACCAATTCCCAGCGAATGCGCGTAATCTTAAACGCCGCCAGATTTCGACCACTGGCGATATACCAACCAAGAATAAGGGTCCCGATCGCATAGTAGATAAACAAGGCGACTCCACCGCCCGCGATTCCCAGACGCGGAAAAGGGCCCCAGCCGAAAATCAAGGCCGGTGAGAGCGGTATTAGCAGCAATGCGCCTCCACAAAAAACGACACCAGGCACGAACATGTTTCCGGTTCCCCGGATGATACTGCCAAGCGCGTTGAACAGCCAAAGCAGAACGACCACCGCACCAAAGATAATATTCGAATATGTGACCGCGGCCGTCAGAGCGGCACCGGTTCCTCCGAGCGCTCGGTACAGCCACGGACCGCCGATTAACATTGCGATGGAGAATAGGACACCAATCCCGACATTGACCACGAGTGCGTGGATCACGAAGTCATCAGCCTTATCGCGCCGACCGGAGCCAAGAGCACGCGCGATGGCTGATGAAATACCGCCACCAACCGATCCTTGAGACATGCTCTGCATCAGGACCAGCATCGGGAGCACCAAAGCCATGCCCGCAAGAGAATCGGACCCAAGCTTGGCTACAAACCACATCTCGATCAGGCCAGTGCTTGACTGGGCTGCCATAACGAGAACGTTCGGCCAAGCCAATCGGAGTAGCGAAGGCAAGACTGGACCACGAAGAAGAGCTTCTGTTCGTAAGTCCAGAACCTTCGTGGATGGCCCGGCGCCCAATGTCGTTGTTGTAGTCAAAGGCCGAGCTTCGCAACCCAATGACATTTGGTTGTCTCCGTCTCACGAGTTGGGTACCCGCGACACCTATAGAGCCGTCAATTACTTATCGTCGTCGTTCTTTCGTTCGATCGTTCATACCTAGGTATAGTTCGGCCGTCGGCTCGTAGAGCGCGCCTTTCCTTCCCCTGAATGTGCCAAAGCCGCTGAGACGGCGAGCGCCGCTCGACAGTGGCGCTCGCTCGTCTCCGATCAGCCGACTGCCTAGTTTCTATCGGGAGCCGGGATACCCATGTCGAAGCCGTTCAGCACCATCGAGACGTTGCTGTACATGCCTACAAGAAAGATCAATTCAGCAACGCCATCGGCACCGAAGGCTTCCCTCGCAAGCCGAAACGGAAGCTCCGGCATTGTTCCGCCGCTCACAAGCGCCGCAGCAGCATCGTAGGCCAGAGCCTGCTTGCGCGGTAATCCACTCGGACGCTGGCCCGCGATAATCGCCGAGATGACATCGTCGTCGAGATGCGCCGCTTTCTGGGCCAGTGCGACATGCGCATAAACTTCGTATCCCGCCTTGAAGCGTGCACCCGTCACCAGAATAGCGATCTGCCGACACTCTTCCGGGAGCGTGGATGTCGCAGTGAGCTGTTTAGAAAGTTCCCACGCAGCCTTGCCGACCTTCGGCCAATGAAGCCACGGATTCCAGGGCCCGGTTAGTGATCCATCGGAACACATGGAAATAAAGCCCTGATAGTCAGCCGAGATGCTCGCTTTCATGTCGTCATACAACGCGGCCTGCTCAGGCGTCAGCTTGCTCGGCGGGATCAATGGGAGGCGCATGATGGTCGATCCTTCAATAGATGAATGTGAATCGACCGTACCGACCGAGCGACGTTCGCGCAGCTATACAGATGAACCGATGCTTTCTACGAAGGTATACTTCGCTGTACCCCATGCATGATATTCGAAGGGGCTCTCGTGCGTTTCTTTGAACACCGAGCGGGACGCGCAACGCCCGCAGTGTCGGCAATTCGCGCCGGCCGAATCTTGGAGAGAGCAAATGAGTCTTGAAGATCACGTGATCGAAGTAGCACACGACGGAGCAGTCGCAACTGTCTCCATGTGCTTTGCGCCCCACAATCTAATGAGTAAAGCGCTGATGGATGGACTAATTGGCGCACTGAAGCGGGCGGAAGAGGATGGTGCGCGCGCGATTGTTTTACGAAGCAAACTGCGCAATTTCTGCGCCGGCGCCGACCTTACGCTCTTCGAGAACAAGGGCGCTGCCCTATACAATCGCCAATTCGAGATCCTGCCCTATCTTGAGGCGATCGAAGCAATCAATGTTCCATTGATCGCCAGCGTCCACGGCTTGGCCGTGGGGGGTGGGCTAGAGCTCGCACTCGCTTGCGACATCATCATCGCGGCCGATACGGCACGACTCGGCAGCGTTGAGGTCACACTTGGCGTTCATCCGCTGATGGGCGGTATCCAACGTGTGGCCGCACGCGCCGGCGTCGCGAGAGCCAAGGAAATGGCGTTGCTCGGCCGGCGTTACGATGCCGCAACGTTGGAGTCGTGGGGCATCATCAACACCGTCGTACCCGAAGCACGTCTGGACGAGGTAACGCGCACGATTGCACACGAATTGGCACACGGCCCAACCAAAGCGAACTCCGCGACGAAAGCCCTCATTACTAAATTTGTAAACGAGGGAATGGCCATCGCCGATCAGGCGATGTTCGATCTTCAGCGGCCTATTTTTGAAAGCGACGATCTCGCGGCGGGCTTAAAAGCCTTCCATGAGTTCAACTCGCCGGGTCACGCTTTGTTTACTGGGCACTAAGGAAGGAGCTTCATCATGTCACGTACTGGACCTTTGAGCGGCCTCCGGGTCGTCGATTTCACCCGTGTGCTTGCCGGCCCGCATTGCACGAAATTGCTCCACGACCTTGGTGCGGAGGTCATTAAAATCGAACCACCGGCAGGCGACATTACGCGCACCGCCTTTCCGCGGGATAAGACGGGCGCACTTTCTGGCTACTACGTTCAGCAGAATGCCGGAAAGCGAAACATTAGCGTTGACTTAAACTACCCCGAGGGCCGCGAGATCGTATGGAAAATGTGCGATTCGGCCGACATTATCGTCGAAAACTTTCGTGCGGGAACGCTCGAGTACTTTCAAATGGATTATGAAACGATATCGAAGCGAAATCCTCGTGTCATCTACGCTTCGATCAGCGGCTACGGGCAGAAGGGCCCTCTCTCGGGGCGCAGTGCATACGCGGTAACCGTGCATGCCGAAACTGGCTTTCTTGATGGCTTTGTGGACCATCTAAAGCCCGATCTGAAGCAAGCCAGGCATGATATTTACTCACATGCAGACATCTACACGGGTCTTGAGGCAACGATCGCGATTCTGGCCGCAGTTCACGGCCGGGAGAAAACGGGCGAAGGTCAATATATCGACGTCTCCATGGCAGCAACCATGCTTTCCGTAAATGAGCTGGTTCACGCCTTACTCTCGGACGTTGACATGGGCGCAGAGCCGCTAGCCCTAGGTCCAGGCGATTCACCGTTTTTCACCAGCGCCTACGGAGACAAAGTTACAATCGCAACGAGCCTATACAGCGAGCTGACATTCCCCAATTTTCTCGCGGCAATGCGGCGACCTGACCTCGCCAGCGATCCACGCTTTATGACGACCGAGCTGCGTAAGCAAAATATTGATGCGCTGCACGACATTGTTCAGGAGTGGATCAATACGTTCCCGACGCCCGGACTGCTCGACGCTCAGCTTGACGAGGTCAAGCTTGCCTTTGGCGACATCCACACGACGAAGAACTTCGCTAATTCTGAATGGGCGAAGTGGTGGGGCGCGATCGAGGAGGTTAGCGACCGCCAGGGTCGGTCTCTTAAGATTCCTGGGAAGCCTTGGCGCTTCTCGAAGGACCGACTCATGCCAGCAGAAGCCCCTTCCTATCGCGGCGAAGACAATGCTGAGGTCCTTCGAGACTTGGGCTACAGCGACTCACAGATTCACGGTTTCGCTGAGGCTGGCGTACTTTTGTCCAACGTCCCGCCGCATGTTGAACAACACGACTAGCTTGAACTAGCACGACAGGTAATGAAGCCGGAGAGACTACTTGATCTCTCCGGCTTCGGCCCGTAACTAATCTAAAGACGATGCGTCGCTAGCAGCGCGAAAGCACTATCGCCTTAAGCCTGATTGCAGTAAAAACATTGATTTCAGATTCGGCGGGCCGTCACGAATCCGCCGCGAAATGTGTAAGCCGCAAAAGAGCAGGGTTTACTGCGTGAATTTCCCATGGCGTAATCTTATAGTGTGCAATCGCACCCCCGAGAACATAGGGATCGCCTGCCATCAACTGTTCTGCAGACTCGAGCGTGTCAGTTTCATATAGGAATAATCCCCCGACATCCTCGGGAAACGATCCGGCCGCGACTACTAATCCCCGATCCCGTAATCCGAATAGATATTTCTGATGGGTTGGACGAAGCTTCAAAATCTTGGCTCTGTCCCCATACGTCACATAGTTCGCGAAGATCATCGAATTTTCCTCAACTACAAGCTCATTGCTACCCACAGATCTTCGTGAGTGTACCCTTGAGAGCATATCCGCGGCCGACCTACCGCGGGAAGAAGACAGCATCACTCGGCGATTGCCGATGCCTGCCTGACCGGCGGGACGCCGCTCGTCGGTTCGGATTTCGAGACGAATCCTTGGATCGGTGGGCACGTCGCAATAACTCCGTCCGACGTTTTCACCGCGAAGTTACGCTAGCTGTATGCCGATCCAATTATGCAGGTGTATCAGTGCTAATACATCGGTATAGCGAATCGGCCTGATGGCTCTGAGCTCGTAAGACCCGCCTAGGGCGACGTTGCGGCAAGACCAAGTAGTTGACAATTGGCGCGATAAAAAAATACGCGGCACGTCTTATTCAGACGTCCCAAGCTCCAGCGTTTCAGCCAACTTGACAAGGTCAGCTAGCGTGCGCGCGCCCATCTTGCGCATCGCTGAGGCCCGATGGATCTTAACCGTGATCTCCGCAAGATGAAGCGCTCCCGCGACCTCTTTATTCATCTTTCCGGAGGTGACAAGACGCATCACCTCCTGTTCGCGCGGAGAAAGCTGATGAAACCTGTCTAGGAGGTCCCTATTTGCCGCCGCAGCTTCACGCCTCACGCCATCGCGTTCGAGCGCGATAGAAATTGAATCCAATAGATCCTGGTCCCGGAATGGCTTCGTTAAGAAGTCTACGGCACCTGCTTTCATACCACGTACTGACATCGGAATATCGGCATGGGCGGTCATAAGGACGACCGGCATTTTGATCCCCAATCCAGCAAGCTCGCCCTGAAAATCCAGACCACTGGTGCCTGGCAATCGAACGTCGAGGAGAAGGCAGCTTCGCACGTCGGGGCGCTTCGTAGCTAAAAAGGCTGCCACGGAGGGGTATGTCGCGGCATGATAGCCGACCGATCGAATGAGACTAGCCAGCCCATCACGCATCGATGCGTCATCGTCAATTATATCTACCGTTGCGACCTCGGCCACCTCCGAGACTATGTGTCTAGTACCCGCTTTTGCAAGCGAGAGATCTATTGGCATTGAACACGGGCCCCGTATCTTAAGTCGGGTTTGCAACCCTACCGATCGCCGGCTCCGATAAATTTCAACCATCCTGATGTACGGGCTTTGACTCGTCGGCCTCGTCCAGAGCCCTGTATGAAGACAGACTGAGCAGTCTGCCTTTCAGCGGGCTCCATCGACTGAATGCCGGGCGACGCTCAAACAACTTCGGTATCACCCTTATTCAGGTGTAGGCGCAGAAGCAATCATTCCGCCAGCACTAAATACTATATCTGGGTATAGGCGCGCTCCAGTTCGCGCTGCTTCCTAAGGTCAAATAGACCTAGGTATGAGACACCCACCTCTATGTCTAAGCGCAATGTCGGAGCCGCGCGCGCTAAATGTGCAGCCAATCGCGGTCAGGCCGGTCTCAGCCTGCACAGTCGGCGCAAACGCGGGACGATTCCTCCAAGAAGTGGCTTGGCCATAGCCGCTTAAGGAAACATAGATAAACTAGCGAAGCTCGACAATATAAAATCCGGGTCGCGGCCCGGCCCAGTCATGAGCCCCATTCGCTCAAGCGGCGTCATATCATATGACAGGTCGAGCATCCTGAAATGCAGCCTGACGGCGTATTCGTCCGTTCTATCGAGGTCCGGCAGCTTGACCTTGGCAGCCATTGCTTCGGTCTGGGCGTTATATTGTGCGAGTGGTTTTCGGAGGTCCTGTCGGGTGCGTAACGCCTTGCGCACAAGGTCTCGCGCTTCATCCCGTTTTCCTTCGGCGGAAAGGCCCCGCTTGGCCCTGACGGCTTCCATGCCCTTTGCGAAGCCGCTCGAGACATCGAGCAAGTCGATGGCCAACTTCTTGAACGGATTCTTCGCGCCGACTTGCGAGAGCAATTGGTGGTTTCGAGAACTGCGGTTGACTGCCATTTGTCATTCTCCTTATGCTGGCCGTGCTGTGGCTCTCATTTTTCTGAAATAGCAGCGATCATTGATCGGAAGCCCTCCGCCGTCGCCGGATACACGGTGCTGTCGGGCTGCCCGGGGACACCGGGGGTTAACCAGTGGCCATTAAAATTGCCGCCGGTTGTGGTTGTTATTCCGAAACGCGGTGCCATCCACTCGACCGCCGGCGCCGCGGCCAACACCAGCGCGCCAGCCGCAGCATTGCACAGATCATCTTTGCCGCCCGGTCCGTGGTCGACGCGATCCTTTCCGACCGATGATGTGCGGCGTTCCAGCGACGAGAATTGAGAAACGAGGCGCTTGTGGTCGACAAGCCGCACCTTTCCGCTCGTAAACAACGGCAAGCAATCCAAATAAATCGACGACCGATCGCGCTCGCTGTGCTTGTACCGAATGCCGCATTTCGCGAAAGCATCGACAACCCATTGCGCCGCATAGCGGTCGCCCACCGTCTCGTGCAGGCCATAGCTTTTCAGCACCGCCGCGATCTGGGCGACCGCGCTGGTCGGATTGAAAGGCGCCTTGATCTCGACGACGCAATCAAGCACCGCGACGCCATTTTCATCATGTGCAATCGCCGCGGTGAAACTGTCCCGCGCACCGCCGCTTGGATCGCAAAAACTCCAATATTTAAATTTCCGATCCGCCAACGGTGGCCTCACGGTGCAACCGAAATCAACCGCCTGCTCAATCAGCGCAAAATCAGCCCATCCGCCGATGTCATCGCGAAATTCCGCCAACCACTCGGCTTTCGCCCTTGTAGCATCTTCCTCGAGCGCTTCGTCGACGAAGCTTTGATCAATGGTCGGATTCATCTGTCTGGTGGCGGCCCGAATAACGAGGACGTCGCCATCGGCTCGGCCGAAATGCTGCTTGAACTTCTTCCAAAGCAAACCCTTCTTTCGATATGGCGTTGAGATGCCGATGACAATCGACCCGGGAAGCCTCGCCAGCGCAGGCTTGATCGCGGTTAGCACTTCCTCATCCGGATTTGCGGAGTCTTCGTTCAACCAAAAACTCGTTTCGTCGAGGATGGCGCACAGTACCGAACGACCGCGGACGGCGCGGAAAGAGTTGGTCGTGATCGCGACGTCGATGCCGTTATTCAACTCAAAACCCAACGCAGTTTCCCGCGTCACCATGGAAGCCAGCATCGGAATATCGGTGAAAAAACTGCGCGTGTAGTTCAACACGATTTTGCTCTGATCGCGATCGGTCGCCAAACACATCACAAGCCCGCGCTCGCCCGGTCTCAACCTGTCGCCCTCGCTGAAAAGCGCCGCACTGTGCGCCGCGATGACGGATGCGATCGAATCCTTTCCCGCGCCGCGACCGCAGATGCACCAAAGTTCGCGAACCGGACGTTCCGGCGGCTCCCGATCGGCAACACTGTGAAAGAAATCGACCTCGTCGCCGGTCATCGGCAACGCGTAGGCCGCTTTCAGGATGGTCCGCCAGCCGTCCCAGCTCTCGCCACGAAACCACGGCTTGAAAAGCCGTTCGTCCTCGAGAGCCGAAATAATGTTGACCATCACGGCTTATCCCTCCGGCTCTTCGGCCGCGGCTTTGCTGGCGAGATAGGCCTGCAACGCCGGCACGGTCGGCTTCCGCTTGCTGGCCTTCCCGGCGATCTCGGCGAGAATTCGCCGCGCCTCACTGCTAAGCCGGATCAAGTCGCCCGAATCCACCATCTTGCCGTTCACAATATCGGCCTGCATCAGTTCGGCCGTCAGCGTGAGGCTCGCCGCCGTCTTAATCATCGCCATTTCGGTCTGGCTCAGATCGCCGCCGATCTCTGCCTTGAACGCCTGCACGAGGTCACGAAAGCGCCGCGCCGTTGGGCTGCGGCCATCAATGCCGACGAGCAACTTCGTGCCATTCGTCACGGCGGAACGATTGGTCGTCGAACTACGCGCGATTGGCTTGTGAACGGTTTGCATCCCTCGAAGATTGGGTGAGTCGCGCAATCGCGCAAGTCCCCGCCGTAAAGCGTTACACGCGAGCAACAGCCGCGCCGTCGCGTTGGCATTTTCGGAAATCAATTTCGGAAATTAAAATCGTGATCGACACCCGCCGGCAGCGGACAAGCGCTCGCCGAGCCATGCTTCGCGGCGGAAGCACGCGCGCCGCCTCGCGGGCCGGGCCAGCATGCGTTGGTTTGTGCTGGAGGCTGTGAGATACCCGCCAAGGCCCGAAACGCACCAGCGACCGTTTGCGGGGCGCCCAGTGGCATTTCTCTAGGAAACACGTTTAAGCTGTTTGGCGCTTTGCAGCCGCAGACTGTCAAACCGGCGGACCTCTCAGCGGTGCGGCAGCTTTGCAGCCGCAGACTGTCAAACCGGCGGACCTCTCAGCGGTGCGGCGGGAGTGCCTAAAACTGTCGGCATAATAGGAGCCTTGGTGATGCGTTGCCTCTCGCCGTTTTCGTCACTGTCGTTCGCGGCTATTATGGTGGGCAGCAGCGTTAGAATGAGGGACCTTAGGACCGACTTAAGTGCCCATGTCCGCTTAAGCCCGTCACCAACCCGTGATCGAGGAGGCTAACCATGAAGCATATTCTTCACCTCGTTTGTATCGCTCTGCCGCTTGTGTGCGGCGCAGATATCGCGACGGCGTTTGCCCAGGTGGGGCTGCCGCCCGCCCATGGCCCCGGTAGCCTCTTTTATGGTCAGCCAGAAAAGGGCGGCGACCCTGTGGTACCGACTCAGAAATCCCAACGAAGGCAGAAGAATTCGCAACAAGAGTCGGGTTCCCGCTCGCGCCAAGTACTCCCGAAACAATCCCAATAGACGGCATCTAGCCGCCCATTCGCGCACGCGCCTCTCACTTAAAAAACTTCGACACCCGTGCCGGTGCGGGAGATGCGGTCGGAGGGGGCCCGGTCTTGCTCTTCAATCCGCTACACCTAACCCGCGGTCTACCGACCACCGCTGGCTCTTGTCGGCTGGCCTGTTCGGTTCTGAGAAACAGGAGACACCTCGTCATCATTTGCTCTGAGAAGTTCGAGCAGCTGAAGACAGCTGTGTAGTGTCACTGGGCGTTTCATGTGATCTCCATTTCACCTGATGAGAGCAGAAGGCCCGCCGGAATCGATCCCATGTAAGCTATCATTGTTTCTATCGAACGTTGCTAGCGTCCGATGGACAAACATCATCGCGTAGTCCAGTTAAACGGGACATGAATGCTCGATTAAAGTCCTGTAAGGAAGCTTGACAAGTTCGTGACGCTGCAACCGCACTAGGAGGAGTCATTCCTGTGGGATATGCGGGAGACTAGTCCGCAGTGGATACCTAAGC
>Ga0210406_10002759_pt1 | contig 19755 bp, 13 predicted proteins | sample IncBWC30MmetaG_FD_155454 | JGI IMG/M metagenome (GOLD analysis project Ga0210406, IMG submission 155454) | Forest soil microbial communities from Barre Woods Harvard Forest LTER site, Petersham, Massachusetts, United States - Inc-BW-C-30-M | ecosystem: Environmental > Terrestrial > Soil >... | reverse complement strand
CGCCACGGGCGCCTATGTATGGGAACGACTTCAACGAGGTTTGCAGATCGACGCCATCATCTCTGAACTGGCGCGTGACACTGGGGCTGACGAAGTCATGATCGCGAAGGACGTGGACGCATTTATGGATCAGCTCAAGTCCAGGCATCTCGTGACGACAATTGATGTCGGCCACTCCGAAAGAAGGCTCCAACGTGACTGATTCCATGGGCTACCGTCTAGCATTCGTGCTTCCGGAATTACGGCGCCTTCTCGCCATCCAGGCAGATGCGGCCTGTGAGCTTCCGACAATTGATATTCCGCTTTGGCGGCGGCCGGCGGAACAATTAACGCAACTGATTGAGGAGCGATGGCAAATCAGGACGGTCGTACTCGATGTGGTCGCCGACGAGTCTTTGCCGACCCCTTGCGCGATAGTTGAAGTGAGGAGCCCCTCGTGGGAATTCACGAAGGAGTGTTTTCGCTTGGTTGGTGTTGATGACCTCCCAGATTCTTCGTTAGCTGAGAGTGAAAGAGCCACTCTGCAGTCCATTCTGGCCGGAGAAGATGCAGGCAGGGGACCATTTTCACGAATCGGATGGGTCGAGGAGGCGCAGACCTGGATTCAACAATCGATCTCGGGACGTGAGGTTACGTTTACCGGGGCACTGCGTCAGCTTAACGCTGGTGGAGAGTTCTGTCTTGTCCGATTCTCGACGGTTTGCGGTCCCGCAGTCTGGCTAAAGGCAGTCGGAGCTCCAAACACACGCGAATTCGGGATTACCGGTTTCCTAGCAAATACCTGTCCGCAATATCTGCCTTCCATCGCCGCTATGCGCGAGGATTGGCACGCGTGGGTCATGGATGAGTGTGGATCTCCTCTCCACAATTCGAGCCCCCTGAGAGATTTTGAACAGGCAGCCCATAAACTCGCTCACCTGCAGATAGAGCTTTCCGACAAGCCTGCGGAACTCCTCGGCGTCCATTGTAGTGACCACCGTATCCAAACCCTTGATTGCCGCGTCGATACTCTCATCGCCTACCTCGACGAAGCAATGCATCTGCAAACCAGCACGAAAGTTGCAACGCTGAGTTCGGCTCGATTGGAAACCATTCGAGCTCTACTCCACCATACATGCGCTACTTTGGAGGACCTGGGAATACCCGATTCGCTCATGCACAGCGACATTAGTCCAGGAAGCATTCTCAACGATGGAAAAGACTGTGTCTTCACAGACTGGTGCGAAGCATCCGTCGGGAATCCATTTATCACCCTTGAGCAACTCTGCGCGCATATGGCACGTAATAGCGAACACTCTAAATCGCAGATTGGAGCATTGCGGAACACTTACAAGTCTTGCTGGATGGAATTACTCCCCGAACACAAGATCGATAAGGCGCTTCGCCTCACTCCATTGATCTCTATACTGGCGTACTTCTATGGTCGCGGCGATTGGTTGTCCTCCCCGCGGCGTCACGACCCTTCCTTCGAGGGCTACGCACGCAGTCTTGCGCGTCACATGGACAGAATCGCAGAAAGCACGACCTGATGGAGACGATATGCTAACGGAACTAGACCAGCTATCAAGTGTTGTGGAGACGTTACATGGTGTCCCTGTCGCTGATCCCTATCGCTGGCTCGAGGATCGCAGCCTACCCGAAACTGAGCAGTGGATTGCGAAACAACGTGATCGCTTCGACATCTATGTCCAACAACTCGGACCTCTAGAGCAACTCAAACAACGTGTTCTCGCCTACGTCGACGTCGAGACAGTCGACGGAATTGGGAAGGTCCGCGAGCGCTACTTCTATCGCAGACGTCGGGTTCGGGACCAGCAGTCATCCATCTTCGTCATGGACTCCTCTACCCAAACAGAAAGGCTTCTTGTCGATCCCTCGAGCCAAGGTCCGTATACATCGGTCAATATCCATCGTGTGTCTGCGGATAGCACCCTCCTCGCATATGAGGTCAAACAGGGCGGCGAACACAGCAAAGCAATCCATGTGGTCGCTGCAGACACTGGAGTGCTGCTCCCAGATCATTTAGAGCGCGGGCTCGCTTGCGGCTTCGCTTTTAGCAGTGGGAATGATGGGTTCTACTATTGCCACGATGTCCTTGGCGCGTCTTCCACACCAGAGCAAGATCATATGGTGCGTTTTCATCGCTTCGGTACAACAGCCGATGACGATTTGATCTTATTGACGCTGCCTCGTTCACGATCCAGCAAATTGGTATTCAGCTCTGCTGGAGAGATCCTCAGCGCCGCATTATGCCATCAGCACAATGGATTCCCGAGCGTGGACTACTACGTGTCCCGGCAGGACAAGGATCGTACGTGGCACCGCATCTGCCAGAACGTCCGTATGCCCTTCATTCCTTTCTTCTATAACGGGAGGCTCTTTGCGCATCGCTTTCAGGAGACACCAAACGGCGAGATCGTGGAGTTGGATGCCACAAGCGGTGTTCCTGTCCGCGTTATCGTCCCGGAATGGGAGGTGGCGATCAACCGTTGCGTAATTGTCCAGGATCGCCTTTACATCAGCTATCTGGTTGGCGTTGAGGCGGTCGTCCGGATCTGGTCGTTTGATGGGGATTATCTCGGTACACTTCCACTCGAGACTGGCTGCACTTGGCGCCTTCTGCCGACCTACACGGACGACGCGAACGAACTATTCTTACACTGCGAATCATTCGCCAAGCCGCCAATACTATTTCGCTGTGACCCACACACCAATCAGATTGTGGCCTGCTACCAGCGGTCCTCTCCTCCATCGACCGTCGCCGTCACACAGCGCCGGCTGACCTATTTGTCGAAGGACGGAACGGAAATCAAGATCTCCCTCGTAGGCGTACACGACTCGATAACTATTCCCACGGATCGTCCAGTCATCATGACAGCCTATGGAGGGTTTGGCTTAACGCTGACACCTCAGTTCTCCGTGTTTGTATCGATAATGCTCGAGCTTGGATTTGTGTTCGCCTTACCCGAGATACGAGGAGGCGGAGAACGCGGAAAGCCCTGGCATGAAGCGGCGCGGGGCCGTAATCGTCAAGTGGCGTTCGACGATTTCATCATAGGAGCGGAGTGGCTCTGCGACAACGGTTTCACCCAACCCGGCAAGCTCGCTGTCTTCGGCGGGTCAAACTCAGGCATCCTTGTTGGCGCAGCCATCACGCAGCGACCGCACCTTTTTCGCGCGGCGCTCTGCATATCGCCCCTCCTCGACATGCTTCGCTATCACCTTTTTGATCGTGCGGACGGCTGGGCTGGAGAGTACGGAACGGCGGATGATCCGTTGGATTTCCAAGCTTTGCTAGCATACTCGCCCTATCACCACGTCAATGAGCATACCGACTACCCTGCGGTACTCTTTGTAACCGGCGATCAAGACACCCGTTGCAATCCTGCACATGCGCGGAAGATGGCAGCGCGTCTTGCCGACAGGCCTGCGCAGAGTCGCACCATCCTCCTTGATCACAGTTTTGAACGTGGGCATGCACCCACGATGCCACTCGCAGTCCGCGTTGACGCTTTAACCCATAGAATTGCGTTTCTCTGTCGTGAACTAGGCATACCTATCCCCAAGGAGATCCACAATGACGTGGCTAGTTGTTGAAGCGCTCCTCTACCTTATCCGGACTGACGTCCTGACGTACCGTCGCGGTGTTTTGGCACTGCATGCGGTCCTGACTGCGTCATCGTCGTCTGGCAGCGCCGCTCCAGGTTACCGCTTAGAGCAGATCTGCCGTGCGGCCGACATCGCTTCTATTCTCTATTGCAAAAGAGTTTTATGCCTGCAGAGATCAGCAGCCACTACGATGCTTCTCCGTAGATATGGCTTTGCCGCTGAACTTGTCATCGGCGCCCGCATTGTCCCATTCAAATCACATGCCTGGGTGGAGCTAGATGGTGTGGTCCTTAACGATAAGCCATACACCCCTCAGCTATACCGCGAGTTGGAGCGCTGCTAGTTCCGATCTCGAGCTTCGAGAAAATATTATGAGCGTTATCTTTGGTACCTGTCTTGCGGACAATGCGTTTGCCGATGAACAAACCCTTTCGCGACTGGCCGAAGCTACCACGCGTTACGGCTGTGATGGGACCTATATTGCTTGCGACAAACAGATCGGGATGGGATTTCAGGCATTTCATACCCATGCACGCTCGCAGCTGGAACGCCAACCAGCAACCGATCCACTCGGCAACATGATCGTTCTCGATGGAAGGCTGGACAACCACGAGGATCTCGCGGAGAGAGGAGGATTCAAGAAAGGAAGCCTCTCTGACTCAGATCTCGTCCTCAACACGTTCGCACGGTATGGAGAGGACTGCTTCTCGCGCTTAGTGGGAGACTGGGCTTTGGCACTATGGTCGGCCAAGGATTGCACTTTGTACTTAGCACGTGATCATGCTGGATCTCGAACACTCTTTTACCAAAATCGTCTCGAGAAAATCACATGGTCGACATATCTCGAGACGTTAGTTTTCGGAGATAACGATTTAGAACTTGACCGGGAGTATTTGGGCCGACATCTCGCTTTGCAACAACTCAGGGAGCTAACTCCATACAAAGGGATTCGTGCTGTGCCTCCCGCACATTACGTTGTTGTGCGAAGTGGACGCGTCACTATCCGCCGACACTGGCGGTGGATCGCGACCACGACCATTCGATACAAGTCCGATACGGAGTACGATGAGCACTTTTTGCAACTCTTTGGCCAGGCCGTGGCGCGCCGCACCGGGCCGGGAGCGCCAATCCTAGCAGAACTCAGCGGCGGTATGGACTCCTCATCGATCGTGTGCATGGCCGATACAGTCTCCGCCAACCGCACGAGCCCCAAAAACCAACTCGAAACCATTTCCTACTTCGACGATACTGAACCGGACTGGGACGAACGCCCTTATTTCACTGCCGTGGAAGATCATCGCAAGAAGGAAGGAATTCACTTTGATTGTTCTACGCAGCATCCAAGCTACAAACCCCTGTTACTACCTGATCGCGTCTACCCATATCTTGGTGGGGATTCTGCTTCTTTCCATCGTGCCGAGCAGTTCGAGCGTAGCGTGGGAGAGGGGCGATTCAGAGTCATTCTTTCTGGAATCGGCGGAGACGAGCTGCTCGGCGGAGTACCGACGCCACTTCCTGAATTGTCGAACCACCTGAGGGCTGGCAGGCTCGTTACTCTTGTTGGTCGATCCGTGGAATGGTGTCTGCTTACCCGCGAGCCACTCCTGCATATGCTCTACGGAGTGATGGCCTTCACGGGAAGTCTCTATCGCAGTCCGAAATTCGACCAGGCGTTACTTCCAGCGTGGCTGAGTCCAGAGCTTCGTGGCATTTGCGTCAAATCCAACGTTCGAACAGAGAGCCTCCGCGACCTTTTGCCGGCCCTCCCAAGTTCCATCGTCAATGGTCAGACCTGGTGGGCGATACTTGAGACTCTTCCCCATCTCTCGCCTAATCTTCTTGGCTGCTATGAATATCGTTACCCATACTTGGATCGAGACCTTGTTGAATTTTTGCATTGCGTTCCTCGAGAGCAACTAATTCAACCTGGCCGACGGCGGCAACTCATGCGTCGTGCGTTGCGCACCGTTGTGCCGACCACGATTCTGGAGCGAAAACGCAAAGCCTACATCTCGCGGGGTCCAATAGCAAATCTTCGGATCGCCCGGCAAGACATCGAAGGCTTGTTCTCTGACTCGCTGGCCGCCGGTTATGGCCTCCTTGATCGCGATCAATTTGTGGAAGCTCTTCAAGCTGAACTGACCGGCGGGCCGAAATGGATTGCTCATTTGACATGCGCAATCAAAGTGGAACTGTGGCTCAGGAGCTTGGCTGCTCAGCCTGTTTGTCTCACCCTCGGAAGGCGGGACAACCACACTCGCCGAGCGTTTCCGCCCGCGTCCAGCGGGCGATCAGAATCCGTATAAGCAATACACGACATCGTATTGCCTGTATGGAAATTTGCATTAAATGAAAGGAACACACCATGAAATATACGGCTCCAACTATCCTAACCGCGAAGACTGCAGGCGTTGCCATTCAAAGCGGCACCGATGTCAACGCAAAAATGCAACAAATCCAATTGGATAGCGCCTTCCCGCAACCGCGCCTGTCCACCACTGCAGCATATGAGGCGGACGAGTAAATCCGCCTCTCTTCAGGATGCGTTAGCCGGGAACCCTACCCGGCTAACGCGCGCTGCTGCTGTCTTCGGACGACAGCGAGACATCCTTACTGTGGCAACGGTTCCGTAGTACCCACCCTGGATGCGAAGTCTTGCTCCTGTAATTCCTTCAGAGCATGCCAGCGCTCGTATTGCTCTTTCTTTGACGCATCCCCGTCTTCATATCCCTGTAGCCAGAAACGATACCAATCCAGGTTTCTCTGCATGGTCGCTACACGAGCTCGGGGGTGATCCAACTGGTGGCCTTCATCGGGGTAATAGTACAGTTCTACCGGCCTGCCGAGCGATTCCAAACCCCTCCTAATCTCATAGCGCCCGGCCAAACCGATAGGTATCGAATAGGGCACATCGTCATGAACGGTATAGCCCATCACCTCCATGAGCAGAGGCGTATGAATTTTATCCAGATTGAATGAGATAGAGTACTTCTGCCAATTCTCAAGAGTCTTCCCGTAAGGTGGTCCGCCATACATCTCGTCACCCACGTGTGCAAAGCCCGGAATCAGCCAGTACTCGCTCAGACTGTATTGCACACTATCTGAAAGGGTCGCTGCTGCGTAATGAATATGAGAATGGAACAAGGCAAGCTCAACATACCATCCTGTCCGGCTGAAGCCGATAATACCCACCTTGGATGGATCGATTAGCCCGCGTTTATCCAATGCATCGACGGCGCTATCCCAGATGTCGACCTGCTGGACAGCCTCGGAGATGCCTCCTGGATATCCCGCCGGACGCTTGTCCATTTCCTGCTGCATGTTCCAGTTCTCATCGAAGGAGCGGGCTAGATACATCATGCCTGAACTGGCAATAGGTTGGGGAGCAAACGAAGGATCATGTTGCGGACCGGAGTCACATGTGAACCAACCCGAGTCGGCCTTCGTCTGGATCACGAGCGGATAACGTCTCCCTGGAACATAGTCAGGGGGCATAAAAAGCAACCCGCTGATTTTGAGACCTTCGGTGGTCGTCCATTGGGCCGTTGACACAGACGCAGCCCGGAGAGTGCTAAAGTGTGTGTTCACATTGGTCAGGAGGCTAATCTCGCCTTCACCTGACTTGTATCGGAATAAATTTTCGGGAGACGTCACAGTTTCATGTACTCCCACGATTTCGTGGCCGTTGGAGGTCAAAATCTCGAACCGGTCTTCCGCTTGTGCCGGTAGAGATATGTGGTCTCTTTCACTCCATTCACCCTTGATATCCTGGAGACGCATGATGGTATTTCCGCCAGCCCTGACCACGGCATCTCCATTTGGAAGCAAGAACAGTGGCCCGTTGTGGTATGCAATCCGAGGGACTTGCCTATACACTTCTTCAACCGCACCCGACCCAACGTCTACTTTAAACATGTTCACGTCGGCGGGTGATATCAGGCCATCCCGAATATCGTCCGTCTCCCAATGGCTTCCAATTGGCGAATGGGAATTGATGAAGAAGGACCGGCTATCAAGCGACCACACAGCCTTGCTGTAGGCTTCGATCATCTTGAAAGCCAGGTCGGTCTTGCCGCTGTCCACATCAAAGAGAACAGGTAATCCATTTAGGGCAAAGGTCTTTCTCACCAGTTGGACGAACGGATTCTTGCTCCACTCCTTCGGAGCCTCCGTGACATAGGCTAAAAAGACTTTCTTTCCGTTTGGCGACAGGCTTAGCATCCGCGCATACTCGAGATGGCTTGTCTTTAGGTGAGTGAAAGGATTCTCGATAGCAATCACTTGCGGCGACGACCATTTCCCGCCTGCGTCACGGTGTCTTAGATAGACGGATTTGGTCGCGGAGTGGAGGCCATCCTGTTTCTCAAAGATCCGATAGCCCTCGGCTGTCTGATCCTTGGCTGATCCAGGTACTCCCTGACTCGGAACGGCCGGATCGGAAATGCTGTATACGACGGTCTCTCCTCGAGCGTCCATGCTGAAGGAGTCGATGTTCGTCTCCGTGGGAAACACCAATTCATCCGACCCGGTCTTCAGATCGACCGAAACCAGCTTCTTTACCCCCCCGATTGAAATGAGCAGGGCAATACGGCGATCGTTGTCGAGCCACTGTATATCAGAGATCTCAATGCCCGTCATCAACAGCTTTCCGTTCGACGTCGTCGCGTCTGAGACCTCTTTGACATACAGCTGATAGTCATTCACATTCTTGTCGACATTCGGACTCTTCACGGTATAGGCCACTTCAGTGCCTCCCGTATTCATCCATAGCCCGGTAATATACTTTACTTCGGCGCAATCGCGAGGGGTGACGCCCGGTGCCTGGCCCATTGCAGAAGCGCTGCTCATCACATTGAGCAGAAGTCCGATGCAGAAGATACAGTTCGAAGCACTACGCATCCTGGTTTCTCCGTCTGGTCGAATCAGGGTCTAGAAGGTCAGTTTGAGGGTCAGTTGAAGGGACCTCGGCCCACCCATTTGATAGAGCGGGCTTAAGGTGCCAAGGCTTTGTGCCAGAATGGCCGTCGCGAGGCCAAATTGGGAATTGCCATAGAGGTTATTGATTGCGCCAAAGTTGGGGTGGTTCGAAACGTTGAAGGACTCCGCCCTGAATTGCATCTGGAGGCGATCATGAATGGGAAACGATCGTCTGATAGCTAGATCGGCTTGAGCTTCACCGAAGCCTCTAGCAAAGTTTCGAGGCGCGTCGCCAACCTTTCCTGAGGCGGGCAGATTAAAGGCAGCCGGATTGATGCGTCTTCCGCCTGGATAGGTTGAACGTGAGCCATACAAGTAGAGAGCAACAGTGGGAATCAGGTTGAGCCCGCCATAATACGTCTGATTTGTGGCCGGATCCACGTAGCTGCTTCCGTTGAACGTTATTGGAAAACCCGACCTCGCAGTGATCCGGCCATCTATACCCCAGTTGGCGGTCAACCATTCGAGGTGCGAACTCGATGGAAGGTCATAGGAAAGCGCACCGGTTGCATTGTTTCGCACGTCAAAATCAGAGTTGCCGCGCTGGTAAGGATAGATCGCATTGTAAGATCCGTAGTCGAGAGAATGCGACCACGTATACGAAGCGAGGGCCTGCAGACCCGGAGCAACCTGCCGCTGGTACTTGACCTGCAATGCGTTGTAGCTGGAGCTCAATCCGTTGTTGAAGATCAATAGGGTCGTGAACCGTGGATTGTATACAGCAGCATTTACCTGGTCTTCTTCGAGGAGCTTCCTGCCATTCGCTCCGACATAGGAGATGGTGACCGACTGTGATCTTCCCAGAGCCTGTTCCAGGCTGGCATTCCATTGAAAGGTATACGGTGGCTGCAGATGCTGAGGATTGGCATAGACGGTCCCGTAGGGAGTAGTGGGAGGCTGTGGGATTGCTGGATTGACCATTGCAACAGGAGCGGGAAAGCTCGCGGGCTTGCCGTAAAGGCTTCCAAAGTAATTCGATGTTGAGAAGCCTGGTCCCGCAAATGCGTATGAGCCAGTCTGCTGACCTGTATCGAAGAAGAGGCCGCCGCCGGCGCGAACAACCGTCTGCCGGTCAGGGTCGGGGTGAACAATATAGGCAACACCGAGCCGAGGCGCGAAGTTGAACCAGCTCGTTTTCCATAAGGGTGTGCCCTGTGGTGCGAGCGTCATTGTTCTATAGTCATTCAAACCGGAGATGGCGTAGGACAGTGAACCTTGCGAAACACCCGGGGGAGGATTGACATCCCATCGTATTCCTGGCGACACAGTAAGACGAGAACCAGCTCTCCAGGTGTCCTGTGCGAAGACAGATACATTGGTATAGAGAGGGTAGTCCTGCAGAGAGGATATACCGTAGCCGAGTCCGACCGCATCGGCTGTTACAGAAGCGGCGTTGAGGAAATAATAACCCGCGGTGGGCGCTGATGGTTGGATCGTAGGTGTCAACCTTCGCCAATCGACACCCACCTTGAACGTGTGATGGCCATGTTCTACATTTAGAGAATCGATAAGATTCCACTGCCGCTGTTTTCCGCTGGACGTAGCCATGCCGATAGCTGTGTTATAGCCGGGAAAGTCTAGAACCAGAGACGTGGATGCTGCATTCGTAAGACCCTGCAGACTGATTAGGTTTACGGGAACAGCGCCTCCTATCCCATCTAGAGAAATATGGATTCTGAAGTCGTTCGAACCAAAGTTCAACCTGAAATCGTTAGCAATGTTACGAGTCACCTGGACGGTTGCACCGAAGGTATAGGAGCGTGATAGGTACGCGGTCGAGGCGATTTCAGAAGGGCTGGTATAGCTCGCGCCGTTTCCACGGGTAGCCGCATCAGACGGAGTGTTACTGAACCGAAAGAAAACATGTGTCCGCTGACCGATACTATGATCGAAACGTATGCTGGTGCTGTCTGCCTGACTGGGGTTGGACCAGCTGCCAATGAATTCTCCCAGTCCATTGCCCAGGTCAGGAGCATTGGGCGTGGGCAACGGGAAGGCATTGAGTGCCTGCTGCAAAGCACCCGTGGCGGACTGGCGTAGGGCGAGGTTTGGAACTAGGTTGATGCCGGCTGCTGTCGGCTGCGCGAGGCGCAGTCCTTCATAAGAGAAGAAGAAAAAGGTCCGATTCTGGCCGTTATAGAGATAAGGGATCCGCAGAGGACCACCGAAGACGCCGCCGAAATCGTTTTGACGTTCACTCGGCTTCCTCGTAACCGGGACGGTATTGTCGTTGAACCAGCTGTTGGCATCGAGCGCTTCGTTGCGGAAATAGTCAAAGGCCGTGCCGTGCCAATCGTTGGTTCCAGATCGCGTCACCATCGAGAACTGACCGCCTGGAGTACGTCCATACTCGGCCGAATAGGAGGAGCTCTCAACCCGGAACTCCTGCAGGGCATCGACCGAAACGAGGGCCTGCGTGGTTCCCGACGCGGTTGAGGCAGGGAGGGAGCCACTTGTTCCTGCGCCAGTAGAGGCGGATGATATGGAACTAATCGCACTCACTCCATCGACGGTGTAGTAGTTCGATTCCGTTCTCTGTCCGTTAACACTGAATTCGCCAGTCGTAGCGCTAGAGGTTCGCTGCGGTGAGGTGGTGACGGTTCCGGGAGTCAGGAGGATGAGACTTTGGAAGCTGCGCCCGTTGAGCGGTATATTTTCTACAAACTTTCTGTCAATTACCGTGCTTACGGAGCCGTCTGTTGTATTGATCGTCAACCCACTTCCATCGACAGTGACGGCCTGCGCCGTGGAACCAACCTTCAAAACAAGTTGCAACACCTTCTCGTCACCGACGTTGAGAAGAATGTTATCAACCGAAATGGCCGAGAAGTTGTCCTTCGAGACGGTGAGGGCATAGTGACCGGGTTTCAGAAAAGAGAAGGTCGCATTTCCTGATTTCCCGCTGGTCGCGCGTTGTTGCTGGTTCGTCGCCATATTGTGAATGACGACATTGGCGTCGGGGATCACGGCTCCTGTCGTGTCTGAAATGTTGACGGCCACACTTGCCGAGTTAGCATCTGCAAGAACGCAGGGCTGCAGGCAGAGAGAAAGAAGCGCTACCAGCATCCAAGGACCATACTTACGGGCGTGTACTGCAAATTTGGGCATACGTCTCCTCAGGCTTATGAAAAGCCAGGGCATCTGAATTTTGGGGTTGAACTACTCGGTACGCGCAGGTATTCGAAGGGTTTGGAGGCGCCCCACGGTGACGTGGAGCATGCTCTCCTGTATTCGCAAATCAGCAAGTAACTCTGCAATCTCTGCTACGTTGTGGTTGGCGGGGAGACTAGAGGAAGATAGCGTGAGGCCTGCCGTCAACAGACGATCGAGACGTTCGCTGTCCTGGCTCATGAGGTTGGCGACCGAGCCTAGTTCGTTCGTATTGCGCAGGGAAGAGGGAAGGGGTGAATTTGTCGGCAGCCGTGTCTGCTCATTGGGATGCAAAAAGGCAAGATCCCTGTCAATCGCCGATAGGTCTTGATCAAACGCTCTGATGTGTTTGTCGAGGAGAGTGAGCCAGAGCATCTTGTCTTGTGGCTGCATCAATCCAAGTTCAGTGCTGGTGAAGTCGTTCGCGGAAATCTGTCGTATGCTCCAGGCTTCCCGATGCAATTGGGCACTATGGCCTACAGTATCGCGGGCGACTTGATGAATCTGTTCCTCCAAGAGCTGATCGGATAGACCTTGCGAGGAAAGGAAAGACCGGAGCTCGGAATCGAAGGGAATGCGTTGATTTTCCACTTCGATCGGGGCGACCGATTCGACCTGAATGAGACGACTCTTCGGTTGGATTGATCCGGAACCTTCATCGTTCGAATGGAGGGCCAGCTTCAAATGACCTCCGCTTGGCATAGTCTGGAAGACTCGCAGGACCGCCGCTTTTTGCTCTGACGTTGAAAAGACTCCGCTCAGCCGAACGCTGCCGTCCGGGAGGCGTTCCATATCGACGATTCGCTCGACCTCCGGGCCAAGATTGCTGAGGAGTTGGAGGGCCTCGAGCGCCAGATGCGCGTCGTTAGCGCCGGGACGGATGTTGGGCAGACCCGAGCGTAGGCTGGACAGCTCAGGGTCGGGATCGAAGTCACTGTTCTGCACTTGATTGGCAGGTACTACTTCGTACTTGAGTTCCCTGAACCGATACTCGCGAGTTTCCCGCCCATCCCAGAGTCGTAACGTCTCTCGAACCGGGCGCATCGTCGTCGCGGCCAAGACTAGATTGGCCGAGATGACTGCGGAGGCGTGGGGTGCGCCGGCGTCTGCATAATCGAGTTCATAGTTCTCGCCGTTGCGTTGGACGCTCAGCTTCTGCGGGTCACCGATGATCTTTTCAAAGCTAGCCGCGTCCGGAATATGGGACCACGCTTCGTCGAATTGCGATCGTGGTTGCTGATCGCTCGGTGGATGCTGAAGGCCTTGTCCTCTGGAGTATCTAGTGACCTTTCCGGCCCTATCGGACCACCGTCCAGCGAGAAGTTTGCCGCTCGGACTGAGAAGTCGAGAAGCACTTCTTTCCGGCGTCCTGCTACTGAGGGTTTCAACCTTACCGGAATCAAGCAGGCTGCCGTTGCCGGACCTCACTTCCAATGCGAACGTATGGCGCACGGCCCCCTGTGGGGGTATGGCGCTTTGGTCGGCGCGCTTTGACTCGGTCAGGAGGGCCGATGCGGTTGGGAAAGTAGGCGCCTTTCGGGAATCGTTGAATAAACTTAGTCCGATGAGAACCGCGATCAAAGCGGTTGCCAATCCGAGACTTAGCGGCCATCTCCAATTGAAGTTAGAAAGCCATCCGGACAGTCTTTCTCTAATCCGGGCAGGGAAGCGCTTTGTGGGAGATGCGGATTGCGAAGGATCCGCGTGGAGCGGGTACGGTGACAACTCCGGATCAAGAGATCGCGTCTCCGATGCATCTTCCAACAGAGGGTCATAGTAAGAGACATTCACTACCTGGGATGCACCACCTGGTGTGATCTCAACTATGAGTGACCGATCATTGCTCAGTTCGACTTCAGCACGTTGCGATGAGGGATCCGTGATGTCAGTGGCGTCGAGATCGAGGTAAAGGAGACAAAGTCCCTGTTCGCTCAATATCTCGATAAACTCGGGGCGAGAGAACGGCTTCAGCTTGATTTGAAAGTTACTGAGAGACGAGGTGACTTGCTGGGCGCCGCGAATCTCGCCATTGACGGCGACTTGCAGTTTGATGGGCCTGTGTTCGAAGGTCTCACGCAGTTTTTTTCGCAGTTTCGGCAGTGTGTGGCGACCGCTGCCTGGTGAAGGTGGAGAGCTGTCATCGGTGTGATCGGAGAAATCGGAAGAGAAGCGTTCGGACAAACTCGGAAGATGGAGCAGGGAATTGGCCCTTTCAAGACAACTCCTGCAACTCACCAGATGGGCCAGACCGGGCGTCGTCACTTGTGGCCCAGGTGGAGTGCCGTACCGGGATTCCATTTCACCTACCGGAGCACAGCCTCCCTCGACCTCCGAAAAGATACGTCTACGCAAGTCGGCAAAGAGCGCTCCGGGTTCGTCTGGGAGATATTGAGAGTAGGAAGAGGTCCGAGTGACGTCCTGTCCCATAAAGTGAAGCGTGCCGGGTCGCGTCAGAAACGCCCTTGCTTCCTGTCGGGCGATTTGTATGAGCCTGTCAACAGCCACCGGGGTACTTTGAAGGATCTCAACGATTTCGCTCGAGTGGTAGCCAAAGAAGAAGCGAAGGATCAGGACGCTTGCGGCTCGTGCGGTTCGACGGCGAATGCATGCGTACTCACAAATGCCCGCCAGGTCACTGCGCACATATAAGAGCTGACTGCGGTCTACAGCTGCAACCGCGATCTCGCCTGAATCATAATCAACGAGCTTCAGATTCGATAGCGCGTTCCGGCCATTGCGGAGGCCCTGTGAAATCGATAGGTTCTTCAGAGTTTTATAGAGATATCCCCGAAGACGATTCTCGTCGCTTATATCCGGTCCCGACTTCGCTTGCACGAAACGCACATATAGATCCTGGAGGAGCTCTTTGGCTTCACTTTTGGAGCCGCGGGTCAATGTTCGAGCCCGGGCGAGCAGCCAATCATAGTTATCGAGGAAGATCTTCTCGTTATCGGGAGACTTTGCGACTTTCTGGATTTGACGCAACACGAGAGATCCTCCTCTGCATATCTCTACCGTTGAAAAAAGGGATTCCGACACGCAAAGATATGGGCGTTTCTGTAATGCTTGTGACAGAAATGCAACGCTCGGATCTCGACACCCGCCGAAATGCAGTCGATTCGTCTGGAACGGAAAAACCGAAAAAGCGAGAGCTTTGTTGCTCTGCAGTAACCAAGCTTTGGCGGTGCTTCTGGGACCACTGATCCCGCGGTGAACCCTTGGAAGGCTAGAAACAGATATCTATATATAGATAGGGCTGCGGTCCAGCGCGCCGAGTGGCACCGCCGAAACGGGCTAGGCAGCTAACCTGATGCAAATGACAGAGATACGATGGGTAGGAACTGGCATTCCCGCCTCTCATAGCGCTACCGTTCCCAAGGCGCGCCTTCAATGAGCGGCCTCGGGAACGGAATCGATAGCAGATTCGGATAGTTGCGGGGGCCAACGTTCTCGTAAGTGTGACCTCTGCCGTGACAGGATGCAATGTGATTGGAAACAAAATACTTAAGGGGCATCCCTCGTTTGTGTACTGGGGCCTAACGGCATCCTGAAATCACGATGACCCAAACGAACAGGCGATGCCAAGCCGATTAGGTCGAATACGTTACTGTCTTTGCCGGGTAGAAGCCCTTGCCAATTGACAAGTTATATGTAGTCAAATACGCTTATTATGACAATAAATAACTTGTCGTATTAGCGCTTCTTGAGTATATTTATATTGTCATGCGCAGCGAGTTCAGAAATCTCCGCCTGAAGCAACTGGATCGCGCCCTCGAGCCGTACCGTGCGGCGCGGGAGGTTCCGCGTCCGTCGAAGGGGTGGATACGCTCCATCCGGCAGGCACTTGGAATCTCCTCGGGGGAACTTGCACGCAGGCTGGGGACGAGTCGCCAACTTCCCCTGCAACTGGAGAAGGGGGAGGCGGAAGATCGGATCACCTTGAAGAGCTTGCGCGCCGCAGCTAATGCGCTCGATTGCGATTTGGTCTATGCCCTCGTACCGCGCGCTGGCAGTATGCAGGAGTTAATCGAAAGCCGTGCGCGCACCGAGGCCAAGAATCGCGTCGTCGGTGTCGAGCATTCGATGGCGCTTGAGAACCAGGCAGTCGGCAGGATCGATGAGGCGGTCGAAGCGGAGACGCGCCGCATCGTCAGAAAGCGCACGTCCCGATGACTCTATTCACCACGGGAGACGGCAATACACCGCTGTCTCCAGAAGAGCAGGACGACCTCATCCCTGATCTCACCACGAAGGAAGAACTAAATGAGTGGGAGCGCCAGAACATCCTCGAAGCCTCCGCGTGGGCCCTAAATCCGCGCAAATTGAATCGGCAGAACCCATTCTCAGAAGCCTATGTCCGAGAACTGCACCTGCGTATGTTCGACCAGACCTGGAAGTGGGCAGGGGCCTACCGAACCACGGAAAAGAACATCGGGATTCCTCACTACCAGATCCGTGAGGCGTTGCCGGCCCTGTTGGGTGATGCGCGCTATTGGGTAGAGCATCAGACCTTCGAGCCGGATGAACTCGCTGTACGGTTCCACCATAAGCTCGTTTGGATTCATCCGTTCGCTAATGGCAACGGTCGCCATGCTCGGCTCATAGCGGATGTCGTTGTGCGGAGACTTGACAGGCCGGTGTTCACATGGGGTAGCGCGGACATTGTGCGAGCCGGTGATTTTCGGCGCAGCTACATCGACGCGCTTCGGGCAGCGGACAGGAACGATATTCAGCCCCTCTTGGCGTTTGCTCGCTCGTGATGCCTTCCTTACAGCTCCCGCGAAAGAGCAAAATAGTTTCTCAGAGCTATTTACGCAATTTACGTAAAAGCCCTTAACCTGCCGGTACCGATGTTGAAGAGCCCGGCTGTGATTCTTTCAATATTAGCGACAATTTTCGCTGCGGGTACACTTTGCTTGTAGTGAGCGGGAAAAGTGATACCGGCAACATGCAAAAACAAAGAGCCAGCGCGTTTCCTTCGATCTGGCTTTCCTCGGAACACAAGCTCACTCGCCAATGGATATTACCGCCTCGAGCGAGTCGCTGAGTCGAATGTGATCAAGCCAGGCCCGACGAGGTCAGCTTATAGCCTCGTCCCTTCACATTCTCGATGATGTCCTGGATCTGCCGATCCTGGAGCTTCTGACGGAAGCGTTTTAAGACACCGTCAAGAGCAGACTGCGATTTCTGCAAGTCTCGTCCCCAGACCTGGTCCAGTATTTCCTGACATGCAACGATTCTGTCTGGATTCGCCGCCAATACTTCCAGGATTTTTGTCTCTCTGACTGTCAGTTCAATGGCCTGGTCGTCCACTGCAAAGATTCGAGACTCCCGATCCAACGCATGTCTGCCAATCCCGAGCCGTCGTCCCGTGGCGGGCTTCCTGCCCATAACCCGCTCATGTCGGCGAATGTGAGCATGGAGGCGCGCAAGCAGGCGAGGGATCGACGTCGTCTTCAGGATGTAGTCGTCCGCGCCGGCGTTGAGCGATGCTGTCTCGTAGAACTCGCCCTCGAGAACCGTGAACATCAAGATCGGCACGGTCACACCTGAACCGCGGAGCTGGAGGACGAGGCCCGTGCCATTTCCGCTGTCGGGATGGGCGTTCTTCTCGGATCTCAGGTTGAAATCGACGAGGATTAAATCAAACGGTTCCTTGTTCGCCAGGTATTGGGCTGTCTCGATGGTGAGGGCGACCTCCACATGAAAGCCAAAGTGCTGGAGAGTTTCTTGCAGTTTCGCACTGACAATTGCCTCATCGTCGACGAGAAGTATGGATTTCATAGGGCACCAGACCTGGAGATACAACAGATGGGTTTACGACAGAGTTCAGGATTATTTTGGCTGTTATGAGCGACATTATAATCAGATAAATCAGCCATCTGACGTTGATTGTCTGCTGCATTGACCAAAATATTGTGTGTTCGCGGGCGTGGATTTACACACAATTCAATAAAGAAACGTTGAGGATCTCGCAGAACCTCTGTATGCGATCGAATATGGCGAGTTTTGAGATGATGGACGCGAGCGCCTTGGGCAGACCAACGCCCTTCCGATGAACTCGTTAGAGCTTCTGTGAAAAAAGAGGCGGCTTCGGAACTCATATCGCCCTCTACGTGGTCAGTGCGTTGAGTTAATGGGATTCCCGTCAATAAACAATCGCAGCTGGGGCCACCCCTTGTTCGATTGCCGACCTGACATTGGACCATGAGCAACTATAGTTGTCATATATGACTATACGCAACTATAGTTGCTGTTTCAACGCGAAAGTGACAGCCACGATGACTATGTGGCCAAATCCATCGGTGCGGACAACACAAGAAAATCCGACACGCCAAGGGAAGTCTTTGGATTGGCGATTACGGAGCTGCGAGTCAGACGGGGTGAATCTCAGGCCACTGTCGCTCCGCGAGTCGGTTGTGAGGAATATCATCTCCGGAACGTCGAACAGGGGAAGGAAAATCTCACCTTCGATCTCATGTATGCCATCGTGGACTATTTCGAAATGCTACCGTTGAGCAGATTTTGGACCTTCGCAGAAGGCTTGGCTGAAGCTTCCCGGTAGTATTTCCCCCTCGCTGACTGATTGGGCGAGACTCCAGTACTTGGCGCACTCTTTTGTTTACGAAACTATAGTTGCTGTTTCATTTCGATCTGGTCTTCGACGATGGCTTAGTGACCAAGCCCATCGGAGCAGATGTCAAACGAAAGTCGAAAACTCCGAACGAGGTCTTTGGCCGTGCGGTCACAGAGATGCGGACGGCGAGAAAGCTCTCCCAGTCAGCTCTAGCGGCATCTCTTGGCTATAGTACCTATTATTTGGGAAGAATAGAGCGCGGTCTCGCGAACACCTCTTGTGATGTAATGGCTGCGGTTAGCAATTATTTTGATATGTCCATCGGCCAGTTCTGGACATACGCCGAGAAGCTCTCGAAGATTCAAAACCAGAAAAAGTGACGTTTCACCCGACGCGGGCCGGCCCGACGAATGACACGGAATTTGTAGGACCGGCGCATGGATGGAGCCAGCAACGTGCCTGGAATGAGTTACCAGATCGTCATTCCTCAAGTCGAGCGTCGCCTTTCCTAAGCTTGCTGAGTTCAAGATCTGGTCGATCCCTTGTCCCCGTTGCACCACCAGTGCACCGCCTGAATGTTGTTGGGATGGTCGTCTCGCCAGGATCCACCCATGCCTCGTGGGTTGATGTGGTCAGGCACGATATCGTTGTAGTTGGTGAACGTCACATGGCAGAGTGCGCACTCCGTGTCCTGTTCGACGACCTTGCGGTTGAGCAACCTCCGCATCTCTGCGTTGGAGCGGAGTTCCCGGTATCCCCGAGGATGATTGGGGTCTTCAATCCGTTGCAAGCCTAATTGATTCACTCTTCGGATTCGCGGGATCGTCTCTCTGCCACAGCAGCAGAGAGAGCGATGGATGGGACAATATTGATTGCGGCGTAGCTTCATGGGATTTCCTCCAGATGGCTCTAAGGTGATGATCGGGGAATACTGTTCTGTGTGGGCGGCCGGGCCGACCACGTCGCGAGGCGCTAGCGCTCCGAAATGAGCACGGAGTCGTCGACTAGGCGCTGTGCATGGCCGCCAGGCATCCGTGATGGCTGCCCAGACTCGGATAAGGTCTGGCCACTTTGCCGAAACGATCATTTATTCGACAAGGGCACTGGTGGCCTGAAGATCTGGAAGATACTCAAGGGGCGTCCAAAATGTTCGAGGGGTTTTCGATTACCTCTGCCCCGACACAGCAGAGGGTCACGCGCAACAATATTCCTCGATCGTTTGGAAGCCCTCTCCAATCGTACTTTTGCGCGATCAGAGAATTCTTGATCTGCGCCGTGAGGGTGCTGACGAGGGTGCGGAATGGCTAGAGGATTGTGGAGCAGACGCGCGCGCATCACTTCCGACAAGCCGACTTGAACGAAGCCGCTGTGAGAGCGGCGGACGCATTCGCGTGCGGCTGAACGAGCTATTGTGGCGTTGCGTTAGGTTGTGTCGCAGAGGA
>Ga0210406_10002758_pt1 | contig 19760 bp, 19 predicted proteins | sample IncBWC30MmetaG_FD_155454 | JGI IMG/M metagenome (GOLD analysis project Ga0210406, IMG submission 155454) | Forest soil microbial communities from Barre Woods Harvard Forest LTER site, Petersham, Massachusetts, United States - Inc-BW-C-30-M | ecosystem: Environmental > Terrestrial > Soil >... | reverse complement strand
CGGTTCTAAACTTCTCATAGTGAGAACCCAGGCCCATTTTCGGTCACCGGTCGGACATTTACTAGCACATCAAAAACAGCCGGCAAGGAAATAGTTTCGTCCCGCAGTGGGACAAAACTAGTTTCAGCCAATGTTTATCATGGTTGCAGTGGGGATACCCAAACCCTATCCGCTGACACTAGATCAACATTTGACACTTCAGTTCTCAGTTTTACTGACTGCAGACCCGCTTGTTTCGGCGGCTTGGCAAGAAATGTCAGGAAATACTGATGTTCCAGCCGGTGCGTCAAATCCTCCACATACGGTGCGAAGGAAACCGGCGGCCCATTGAATCCGATGGAATACGACTCGCCTCCAGTTTTTTCCGCCAGTTTGGCCAGATAAAGTTGGCCCCAATACGTCTGCCAGTAGCTATGACCAAAATGGCCAACGCCCGGGCTATAAATCGCAGATACAAGGATGCCGGCGCGTTGAGCATCGTCAATGGCGGCGTCCAGATACGGATCGGACGGATCCCCGGTACCGTAATATGGGTCGATCCCATCGGAGACCATCAGCACCTCTCGCCGGCCCGTACTCTCCGGCCAGCGTTTGATTAAATCGGTTAGAGAAAAATACGGACTGCCATTGGCGCCGCGCACCCCCATGGGAAGGCGCAACGACTTTGCTGCCTGGGCATGGTCCGTGGTCAGATTCTGTACCACGCTGGCCGTACCATTCTGCATGTACGCAATACCAACTTTGGCGGAGGCCGGCTGCCCGTTGATGAACTGCCGAATGTCCTGCAGTTGCGAACCCAGACTGCTGCTGGATCCATCGTCCAGCAAGACGAAGAGTTCGAGAGCTGCGTGCTCCCCCTGGGCAGGAATCCATTCCGTCACCGGGTCGCGATCCTTGCCCTCATGCACCATGACATCCTCGCGGTTCACGTTTGGGACGTCAGAACCGTGATGAGGTTCGACGGTTACCACTAGGTGTGCCGGAACTCTGCCTGCCGGAGCTCCGTGGGCTGCAGCCTGCTGAGCCGAGAGCCTCCGAACTCCCGACATCGAGATCGCCACACCCAATAGCACGTGAACCGTAAAACTGTATTTGTTCATAACCGCTCCTTCCAAAAGAAAATGCCGCGAGACCTAACGGACATGCTTCTGACTTCTGATACCCAGTGAACGGTCAATCCCTCGTATATTTATCCTTGGGTTGGTGTTGTTGCGTTTCATGAGTTTCGCCTTTGGGTAGAGCGGGTAGCGATCGAGGTGCTTTTTCGACAGTTGATCAGTCTGATATTCGCGAGTCAAAGTCGCAGAATCGTGAACCGTCGAGAGCTGCCTCAGACTGAGGACGCGGGTCCGGCCATAAGGCCTGTCGCATAGAAGTGAACGAGGACCCTCCTTGCCCTGTGTTGCTCGACCGCTACCCGCCCTACCTTCCATGGTTTTGCTCTTCCGTTTTTCTCTTCCAGTTGGAGTCCCCGCTATCGTCGGAAGGCATCCTGAACGGAGCCGTTCTTCAGGCGAAGGGCAGGATCTCGCGAACAGATTCGACATCCAAGCCGCGCATACCCTTTTGAGTCGTTAGATGTTCGAACCAAGGAAAAGGTGGAACATTGCGGTTCGGTCAGCCGCGAAGCCTCAAGCCTCTCCTAAATGGCGAGTGGTGTATCGAGCTTTGGACTGACAGCCCGCAACTGAAACGTGGATGTTCGAACCAGCCTGCTCCTCCGAGTCTCCCGCGACAAAGTCCGAGCTTCGCCGGGATTCACGAAAACCGATTCATCGTTAAGGTTGCGCTCGACTGCCGGGTGCATTAATGTCTCCCACCAATGCCCCCGGGACGGACTTAATCTGATCGGGCACTCGGGTGCATTTGGGAGGCACGGTGAGAGAGGTACATGCGGGTGCCAGCGTGTTCATTCCTGCCGGTACGTGGATCTCTGCCGACAACCTTGGAAGCGACGCCATCAACCTGGTCGCAATTTTTCCCGCGCCCGGCTCGAGGACTTCATGCGCGAGACATCGGCTCGCGACGGAGAAAAAAGGGACAAAGAGCAACGGCAAAGGCGGCGGACCGGTGCTATTGAATGTTCAGCACCACCTTCCCATAATTCCTGCCATCTTGGAGGAACTTGTAGGCTTCGATGGCGCGGTCCAGCGGAAAAACTTGGCCAACTTGCGGAGTCAGTTTGCCTTGGGCGATCCAGGCAGATAGTTGCTGCCAGGCGGGTTCCATGATCTCCGCCTTCTGTGATAAATACGTCAGCCAAAGCCCTTGCACACTGGCCGACTTGGCGTACATTGCGCGCAAATCGATTTGCGGAGCCTTTCCCGTCGCGGTGCCGTACTGGATCACGCGTCCGAAGTCGCGCAGGCAGCGCAGGCTCTTGGCGGTGTGCTCTCCTCCGAGCATTTCGAAGACCGCGTCGACGCCTTCTCCGTGGGTCAGGTTCTTTACGATCTCCTCATAATCGTGCTGCTTGTAGTTGACGCCGTGCTGCAATCCAAGTTCTTTTACGTGTGCGAGTTTTTCGTTCGAAGACGATGTGCCGTACATGTCGATGCCGAGCAGGTGACCAATTTGTACGGCTGCGGTGCCGACGCCTCCGGCAACAGCGTGGATCAGTACGCGAGGCGAAGCCGCGCTTCGCCGAACAGCCGAAGGTGGCTGTCCCCAGGCGGACCCCGGAGTGAGACCCGCCTGCCAGTATGCAAGGTATGCGGTGAAGTAATTCACCGGGAAGGCGGCGGCCTGTTCGTCGGTCCAGCGGTCGGGAATCGGCCATATCGTGTTGGCGAATGCGGATGTCTTCTCCGCGAAGGCGGCCCACTGTGCATATCCCATCACGCGCCGTCTGCTGCCTTCTTCAATCCCGGCGAACTCGCGTCCCACCACAAGCGGCGGCGGCGGCGTTCCTGGATATCCTCCTTTGGTGGTCATCACATCGGCAAAGTTCAACCCTGCGGAGCCGACGCGCACCAGGGTTTGTCCGCCCTTCGGCATAGGTTCGGGAACCTCTTGCAGGGAGAGCGCGTCCGGTCCAGACAAGCTGTTGAGGACTAAAGCCTTCATGCGGAAAGTCTAGCAGGGAGGAGCCAAGTCGGAGGCTTGAGTGTAACGTCTTGGGTCTCGGGCTTGCCGAGGGCTTGTTCGGTTTGGGTCTCAGGGGTTGATCATTCCGGCCGTTTGCCGGAGACCTAACACCTAAGACCCAAGACACGGTGGAGCGGGGGCTTACATCACAACCGTTAGCGCGAGTCGCATCTCAGGATGACGCAAATTAAAAAGGAAATATTCCCCATCGACGTAGTCAATGTAGCAGTCGTCGGTGTAATCCCAGTCGGGCGGCCAGGCATCGATGAGCACAAAGTAGTAGCCGCCATATTGGAATTGCGCCCGGCCACTCACCACCACCGGACGCTGCATCGCGAAGTGATGTTCTCGGCCGAATTGAGCGCGGAATCGATCGTCCGGAATGCGGCCGCCATTGCCGCCAGGGCGGGCATTTTCCTGCCGGGGAGCAGCTTCTTGCCGGTTTGGTTCGGGCCGACCCGCTTCTTGCCGCGCCGGTTCTTGCTGGGCCGGCTTCATTTCTTCGCGCGGTTGCCTCTCGTCCTGCTTTCGTTCCGCTTGGTCCGGTCTCGCAGGTTTGGCTTCATCTTGCTTGGGAGGCTTCATCTCATCCTGTTTGGATGCGGGTCTGGCTTCATACTGTGGCTTCGGTTCTGCCTGTTTCGGTTCCGCGTGTTTTGGTTTGTCTTCCTGTGGTTTTTCGTCTTGCGCGTAGAGAACCGCCGAACTCGCGATCATGGCCGCGAGAATTCCCAAATTCAGAAATCTGAAAGCTCGCATAACTTCCTCCAAGAAGTTCCTGAATGGCCCGTGGGCCTGGCGAGCTGCCAACACCGGCAGTTCGCGAATGCTACTTTCAGATGCCTGGAGCAGCGAAACCGCGCCCCGGTTCTTTCTGTACGCACAAGCGGGGCGACACTGTAGGGGCTGTTACGAAAGCCCGCGGACGCAGGACCTCGGACTCAGACTCCAGACCTCGGACAACAGACCGGAGTAAGCCTGTAGTTCGATTTTCGTCCGAGGTCTCCGAGGTCTCGGGTACGAGGTCTCGGGTCCGATGTCGTTTTCCTGCGGCAGGTATATACTCTTGGCTTACTTGATTGCCCGGTCGAGCCCCAGCGGCCGGGACGGGGCGTACATTCATCCCCTAATTCATGCGCCCCGCATGCGCAAGCGAAAGGCTGGCTCCCGCTCGGGGCGGCGAGGAACTGGCACGGGTGCGTCGCCTAATCGTATGGGCATATGGGCAAGCTGCATCCGCGGAGGTTTACCGTGGATATCATTTTTGTACGTCTTCTTTTTGTCATCGTTGTAGCGGTTACCTGCTTCGTCATTGAGCCCTTCGGATTGACCCGCAATGCAGACGCGGGTGTGGGCGCATTGCTCGGGGCAGCGATCGTCGTCTTTGAATGGAAGCTGCGCACCGTCAGCCTGAAGCGGCTGATTGGCGCCGCCATCGGAAGTCTCCTCGGCATCTGCGGCGCCTACCTCTTCGCTCTGGTGATCCGCAACAGCATTCCCCAGGGACATACGCAGAGCTTCCTGCAGCTCCTGGTCATGCTGCTGATGGCTTACGTCGGCCTGATCGTCGGCGCCAGCAAAGGCGATCTGCTGAACCTGGCGGCGCTGGGCGGTATTTTCGGCGGCGAAAAGCAAGGCAAGAAAAGCTACAAGATTCTCGACACCAGCGTCATCATCGACGGCCGCATCGCCGATATTGCCGAGACCGGCTTCCTCGACGGGATTATCGTGACGCCGCAATTCGTGCTGCGCGAGCTGCAACTGGTGGCCGATTCCGCTGATTCGCTCAAGCGCAACCGCGGCCGCCGCGGCCTCGACATCCTGCAGCGGCTGCAAAAAGTCGCCACTCTCACCATTCAAATCGTGGAAGACGATTTCCCGGCGGTCCGCGAAGTCGACCTGAAGCTGATCGAACTGGCCAAAGTCTACGAAGGCAAAATTATCACCAACGACTTCAACCTGAATAAAGTCGCGCAACTCCAGGGAGTCGAGGTGCTGAACATCAACGAACTGGCCAACTCGCTCAAACCGATTGTGCTTCCCGGCGAGACCATGCGCGTCTTTATCCTTAAGGAGGGCAAGGAATACAACCAGGGCGTGGCGTACTTGGACGATGGAACCATGGTCGTCGTCGACAATGCCCGCAAAATGATCGGGAAGACCATCGACGTTTCCGTGACGTCGGTGCTGCAGACCACGGCCGGGAAAATGATTTTCGGCCGGTGGGACGAGCGGGCTGCGTATTCGCGCCAGTCAGCGCCGGTGCCGGTGTCGCCTCCGACGATGCCGGTAGCTGCATCCAGCCCCACTCCAGTTCCCCTACCCAACACATTGGAAACCAAACAAGGAACCCCGTAGCCCGTCGGAATCCGGGGCTGCGTAGCGCCGGCATCCTGCCGCCTGTCCCCACGGGGTCCCCCGCTCTGCGCCTCCCCCCGCCAAGCGGACCAAACAAATCGAGATCGCAACGAAATTCTCATCATTCTGGGATATTGCTTCCCCATAGCGCCAACCGATTTGAACTCCCGCCTCTGCCCTCGTATACTTGCACCCCGCCATGAAGGTGATTGTGATTATTCCCGCCGCCGGCCTCGGGACCCGCATGGCTCCCATGCCCAGTGCCTTGGACGCAAGGGCAAAGACCAAGCCGCATCCTTCCAAACAGTTCACCGAACTAGCCGGCACGCCCATCCTCATTCACACGATCCGCAGGTTCGCAGCCGTCGATGCCGTCAGCGAAATCTGGATTGCCCTGCGGGAAAATGAAATCGAAGGCTTCCGCGAACGCCTACGCAAAGAAGCCAAAGACTTGCTCAAGAAAAAAATTGAACTGGTCGCCGGCGGGGAGCACCGCCAGCAGTCGGTCGAGCAGGCGCTCAACGCGATCTCCGCCGCTGCCGATGACGTCGTTCTAGTGCACGACGCTGTGCGTCCTCTGGTTACGCGCGAAGTCATACACGAGGTGATCGAAGCCGCCAAGAAATATGGCGCCGCCATCGCCGCCCTTCCCGCCGTCGATACCGTAAAGCAAGTGGAACGTACGGCAGAAGGCGCGATCGTCAAGGCCACCATTCCTCGCGCCGGCGTCGTCCTGGCCCAGACCCCGCAGGGATTTCACTACAGCGTGATCAAGAAAGCCTTCGACGAGGCCGCCGCCGACGGATTCATGGGCACCGACGAGGCCTCTTTGGCGGAACGCTCGGGACACCAGGTCGCGGTCGTCATGGGCTCGCCGAGAAACATCAAGATCACGACTCCCGCCGACATGGAACTGGCGGAGTTTTATCTGCAAACCTCCCCGGGGCCCTCGAATTAGCGCTAGCCACCCCATGCCAAGAAGCCACGATCAACGGCCCACGACCCGCATCGGCTACGGTTTTGATTCGCACGAATTTCGTCCGGCGATTCCGTTGAAGATTGGCGGCATCATCCTGCCGCATGATCGAGGTTTAGGCGGGCACTCTGATGGCGATGTCCTGCTGCACGCCATTACTGACGCGCTGCTCGGGGCGATCGCCGCGCCCGATATCGGTGCGCTGTTTCCTCCATCCGATGCAAAATGGAAAGGCGCGGATTCCGCCGTCTTCCTGCGCGAAGCGCTCAAGCGGGTGCAGGGCGCGGGTTACCGAGTGTCTAACCTTGATGCCAGCTTGATTTTGGCCGCGCCCAAGATCGGCCCCCACGCCGCCATCATCCGAAGCCGCGTGGCGGAGTTGCTCCACCTGCCCAACAATTGCGTAGGCCTGAAAGCAAAAACGCCCGAAGGACTCAAACTGGAAAATACCGCCATCGCCCACGCAGTCGTGCTGCTGGAGAAAAAGGCTCCCCACCGAGGGGAACTCCGATCTAAGTCGGGGCAGGGAAAGCGATGAGCGCGTCTCCTATACTTTTGCGCTCTCGCCTCCATCTCGCTTGCCGTAGGCGGCGTATCGGCGCGGCCGGATGAAAGTTGCATGGATTCAAATGTGGAGTACAAAACAGGAAGGAACTGGCCTGGAGCGGAGTTGTTAGGGGCCTCAATGGCAGGCACATCAAAGCGCAACTCAAGATTCGTCAGGGTGGTTGTACCGCTCCAATGGAGTTGTTTGGTTCGTTGACAAGGGGACAAAAACGGATCTCTTCGGCAAAAGCCGATAGGTGGGGCAAGATCGAACTCGCGGGCGACTTTCGGGACGATACGGTCGCGGGAGTGTTGCCATTGGAAAAGGCGGAAAAGTCGAGAAAGTGCGGCTGAAAAAGACAGCAAAACCGGATTGCTCCGAGAAGCCTCAAATTCAACGGCTGCAACTTGTTCAACGGACTGGTGTCATCTGCAAGCCGCATCCACGAACGCGCGAAAAATCGCGCGCGAAGACGCGTCTCCGTCCACCGACCTCTCCGGATGCCACTGCACTGCGAGCACGAAGTGGCCCGGCGCGGTTCCTTCTAGTGCTTCGATGATCTCGTCGTCCGGGCAGCGCGCCACAATTCGCAGCCCGTCACCGATCACGTGGGCGGATTGATGATGAGAAGAGTTGACGGGCACGACCAGGTGACGCCGACCACCGGAGTCAGCATCTACAATCTTTGCCAGCCCTGACCCTGCTTTAATCTCCACTGCATGCGCGACCGCGACCTTCCCCCCCGCTTCATGATTGACCCTTCCCCGCGTTTCTTCCGGCAGAAAATCCGGAATGTGTTGGATCAGCGATCCCGCACGATAGACGTTCAAGGTCTGCAAGCCGTAGCAAATGCCCAGCACCGGCTTGCGCAACCGGTATGCGTCCTCCAGCAAAAGGTCGTCCACCGCATCGCGCCGCGGATCGGCGGCTGCCGTGTGCTCCGACCGCGCGGCATTGAACTTTGCCGGATCGACGTCAGCCTTGCTGCCCGGCAGCAGCACGCCATCGCAGCGTTCTATCACTTTCCTGAGTTCGCCCGTAGCCTGATCGAGGCGGACGCGCACCGCTTGCCCTCCCCCCAGCGTGACTGCACGTTCATACTGAGATATCGCCCGCTCCGCATAGTCGGAGTCAGAAGAATGCGGCAGGGGGATGGCAATGCGGGGTGGCATGATTTCGCATTGTAGCGCCGCGGGAAACCAAATTTCCGTAGAGGGAGCAAAGACTCGCCAGGCTTTGCCCGGCGCGCAGCCGGGAGCGGCTGTCCCCACCTGATCTTCCTAGAGACTCATCCGGAAAGGCCCCCACGGGAAGGGGACCGGCGACGTGGCGGGTGCTTCGAGCGTGGGAACGAATGGCGGTGGGCAAGCGAATCGACCTCGCGAACCACCAATGGAATCGCACAGATGGGCACGGTTTGCTTTTCCTTTAACTCCCCCTCCCTAACCCAGCCGCTCAATCGCCGAAAGAGTTTTTGTCTGACGGTAATGCCGGATTTCCATCACCAGCGCGAGCACAAAGATAATTCCGCCCGCCACGAGCGCCAGTGGCAGCGCAATCGCCCGGTAAGCAATCCGCATGTCCGGATGCACCCCGCGCAACGCGGAAATAATCACCATCCCCAAAATTGCGAGTAGCAGGCTGACCGCGAAGCAGAGCAGTGTCCCAATAAACGTCACCACAGCGACGCGCAGCACGATGCCAAACCAGCGTGGTGACCAGGGTGAACGGGCCGCTGCCATAAGCTCCAATGTCCATTCTACTGGGTCGAAATTCATGCCGTCGAGCGCTATCGATTTGAGCATTATTGGTTCGAACCTGCCCGTTCGAACCTACCGGTCGAACCGTATCCGTTCGAACTCTGCTTGACCCGGTTCGCGCGATGCCCGCCAAAGGGTTTAATGGCACAGGTTCCAGCCCCAACTTCCCCGCCATGAAGGGTGCCCCGCGGAACAAAACATTCCGATCCAGCCTGGATAGGAATTCTCTTCTCGTCCTCGTTCGGCGTATAAAGGATCAACCTAATAGCAGCCCTGCTATAGCAGCCCTGCACTACCATCATATTTTCGGAAGTCGTGGATAGGAGCCGCCGAAGGCGTCGTCTCGGAGCAAGTCCAGAATGTCATCTGGCGCCCGTCCGCCCCGTCAAACACGTACCCTTCGACGCCGGGAGTCGCATGTCGCTGCCAGGCGATCGGATTCGCCTCCCGTTTCATGAATTCCGGAAATTCATTCTTCGTGCTCTGATGGCTACTAGAGCCAAGTCCGGTCAGGGCGGCCGCGGTATGGATTCACCAGACTCCAGCCGTAAGGCGGCCAGTGTGTAGAATAGGGCTGCATGTCGCAGGCCGCCTCAGCCATCACCCGTAGCCCCGCCGAAGTCGTCCGGCTCACGCCCGTTTCCCAGGCGCAGAACGGCATCTGCTATGCCGTCGCCGGCGAGGTCGCGCTCAACTCGTTTGACCTGGAGCGCATGGTCGCGGCTGTTCCTACGAAAGTCGCCGCCGCGCTCGAGCGCAAGGCGTACTACTTTGTTCCGTTGACCGTGAGTCAGGGCGAGGAGACCGTGATCGCCGACCGTTACGACGTCACACTCAGCGACAGTGCGGTATGCCATCGCAACCTGAACTTGGGCGACTCGCAATGCGTCTTCATCTCGACCCGATTGATGGACGACAAGTTTTCCGTCGCGTTTGAGTTTTATATCAACGTTGGCCACGCCGTGGTCGAGCGCGCCGGAGTTTCGCGCGAGTTCACCGAATTGGCATGGAGTCAGGTGGAAGCGGGGATTCGCGGCGAAACGTCTCTCGACGCTTGGGAAGCGCGCAAGCTAGCCATTGCGGACGGTCCGGACCGCGAGCGTTTTAAGAACGAATATCTCGAGGCAACCTTCTCCGACACGATTTCGATCTACATGCTGTCGCTGTATCTCGATGTCGACTACTACGATCTGCGGGAGCGGGATTATCCGCTGCTGGCGCCCTCCGCTCTGGCCGATCGCCTGCGAAAAGTGGCGGAGTTGTTCCCACCCAACAACGGATTCGAATTCGCGGTTCTCTACAAACGCCGCGGGTAAGGTTAAATTCTTTTGCCGCGGATTCGCAGGGATCAACCCGGCACAAAGTCTCCAACCACAGCTCTCTTGGAATCAGTCGCCTACCGCCGGGGCGCCCACGCGCTCAGATCGCTTAACTTAACCGTGAGTTCACTGCCGGGTTCTGGCGTTCACCAGATTGAAGGATTGACCTTCTGGTTATCCGCTCGAGATCTTTGCCGGTCCTAGTTGTTTCTCGTCCCGCAATTCATCCCGCCAATGCTGCCAGACCATCGCAAAAAGACCCGGGCCCCTTTTCCATCCCTCCAGTAAGGTTGTTGATCCGCGTCTCGCAGGGCGGACGCCTGAGGGTTATACCTCGCCACGACGGCTTTGCCGCGACGAGCGTCGACGAAGTCCCAGGCGGTCTGCTGGTCGGGGTATTGCCGGATGCGACCAGCATGATCATGATAATGATTACGCACCGACCACTCTGTGTAGCCATCGTCCAACTGGCCGAGGGCGTAGTCAACGCCCCATCCGCGGGACGAGACTTGACACCGCCAGCGGTAATTGGCTGGTCGCTCTTGAGCGGGGCGGATCGGTCAGGTTTGTCGGGCGAATACCGCGCAACCACCATTCTGCCCTTCCATCCCTCAATCTTTTCCCGGGCGCGATGCTTGCTGCGGGCTCGGATCCGGTAGAAACCAGCGTGGTACTTACCATTTACCCCATAGGTGTAGCTCAGATCTCCGACCCAAGAGTAGTTGAATATAGGAATCGGAGCGAGATAGCACTCGAGTGCTCCTTATCGTTCCCTGTCCGGAAGGCCACGAATGGGCGTGACGGGTTTGAAGCAAGCCCACGCTCCCGCTGCCGCGGGGACCAGCCCACAGACCACATCCTTCAACGGCAGCACTCCCCATGGATCAAAATGTCGCATGATTTGCCCGGCCGATCGCGACGGCACTCGACGGCATGTCGGCATCGTAAATTTGCCATCGAGAATTTACAATCATCCTTCCATGTCTGTCAGCGTGCGATCATTCGCGAAGATCAATCTTGGGCTGCGCATTGGGGCGGCGCGGGACGGATTCCATGAATTGCTGACGGTGTATCAGACGATTGAGCTGCACGATGTGCTCCGCGTCGGCGTCAGGCGCGGCACTGGGATTGAGATTCGATGTGCTGACCCACGCGTACCGAAGGATGAGTCGAATACTTGTTTTCGCATTGTTGACAAGGCGATGCGCGCGCTGCGGGTGAAGGGACGCGTGGTTATCGAGATCGAAAAGCGCTTGCCGGTTCAGGGCGGGCTGGGGGGAGCCTCGGCCAATGCCGTGGCCGCTTTGCTGGGGCTGGAGGGGACGCTGAACAGAGTTTTGCCGGCTGCGGAAAAGCTGCGCATAGCTGCTGAGGTAGGATCGGATCTGCCGCTGTTTTTGGTGGGCGGGACTGTGCTGGGTGTGGGACGAGGGGAACAGGTGTATCCCTTGCCGGATTTTCCGGCGGCGGCGTGTGTGGTGGTGACTCCGGAGGTTGGCGTGTCGACTCCGCAGGCGTTTGCCGAGTGGGACCGGATGGGTGCAGGGAGCAGGCAACTGTCAGCCGAGTCGCGTTCGACCCGGCCGGGTCAGAGACCCGTCGCCACACCAGCCGAGCCAAACCCTGCCGAGGGGCGGTCGGCTGGACAGCCGGGCGCGGCTGTCCCTCCACGAGCAAAACCAGCGGCTCCCACACAAGGGCGCGGCCGTGAAGCTGCGAAATTGACGGCTTCGGATGGCTCCGATAGAATGAATGAGCTTAGCTACGGCTTGTCGGCGTGGCTGAGTGAACCTTACTCCGGTGCTCCTTTTAGAAGGGGCCGGGCCGAGAATCCGCTTCTCGAGCTTGTCCGGGCCGGGATTGAAAACGACTTCGAACGAGTCGTCTTTCCTGAATATCCCGAGCTGAGTGATGGGAAGCGTGCGCTTTTGCGCGCGGGCGCTGGATATGCGTCGTTATCGGGCTCCGGGTCGGCGCTGTATGGGCTGTTTGCCTCGCGAGAAGCTGCCGTGCTGGCGACCGCTCGGCTGCGAAAACAAGGGTGGACCGCGCTGGCGACGGCGACGTTGCCGCGGCGGGCTTACTGGAAGCGGATGGTTGCGGGCTGAGCCTTGAACTTCGTTGGATTGTGCTGTCGCGCGCCGGGCTCGCTCCAGCCGAGGCGGCTCTCGCTAGGTGACTGGTGGTCGACGAAAATTTTTGATTGTTGATTTTTGATTGTTGATTGAGAATCTAGGCGAGCCCGCTTTTGGGCTCAATCAACAATCCGCAATTGGACAATCAGCAACAGGTTCACTGGGCCGTCGACTAATGGTAGGTCAAGTGCCTTTGGAGCACTTTGTCTAGGTTCGAATCCTAGCGGCCCAGCCAGACAATCGCTTTTGGCGGTTAGCTTTTGGCTCCGAGCTCAAACGAGCAGGCAGCGAAGGCTTAGCCAAGAGCCAAAGGCGAAAGCGAAGAGCTAACAACCATGGCCACTTTGGTGACGCCCGCCGACAAGACGGTTGAAAAGAAGAGTCCGCCCGTGACTGACGAAAAGCTGGAGCGGAAGCCGCGTCCGCGAGGGGACGAAAAGTTCAAGATTTTCAGCGGCACGGCCAACGAGCCCTTGGCCGATGAAGTCTGCAACTTTCTGGGCATGCAGCGCGGGCAGGCTCAGGTGATTCGTTTCCGGGATGGCGAGTGCTACGTTCAGATTCAGGAAAACGTGCGTGGCGCCGATGTGTTCGTGCTGCAGCCGACCTGCCGTCCGGTGGACGAGCATCTGATGGAGTTGCTGTTGATGATCGATGCGCTCAAGCGCGCTTCGGCGCGGCGCATCACGGCGGTGATTCCGTATTTCGGGTATGCGCGGCAGGACCGCAAGGACAAGCCGCGCAGTCCGATATCGTCGAAACTGGTGGCCGATCTGTTGACCACGGCGGGCGCACACCGGGCGTTGATTGTGGATTTGCATACCCCACAATTGCAGGGTTTTTTTAATATTCCGGTGGATCACCTGTTCGCCTCGCCGGTGCTGGTGGATCACTTCCGCAAGCTGGCATTGCCGACTCTGACCGTGGTTTCGCCGGATGCGGGCGGCGTGGAGCGGGCGCGGTTTTTCGCAAAGAAAGTCGATGCGGCGCTGGCCATCGTTGACAAACGCCGGGTCGAGGTAAACGTGGCCGAAGTGATGCACGTGATCGGCGACGTCGACGGCCGAACCTGTTTGATCATCGACGATCTGATCGATACGGCGGGAACGCTGGTGAAGACCGCGGAGGCTTTGCTGGAGAATGGGGCCACTTCGGTTTACGCTTGCGCGTCGCATGCGGTGCTTTCGGGTCCGGCGGTGGAGAACATCAAGAAATCGGTTATCAAGGAAGTCGTGGTGACCAACACGATCCCACTGACTGCCGAGGCGGATGCAGCCCGAAGCGAAAAGGGAGGAAAAATTACGGTCCTCTCGATTGCGGGATTGATTGGCCGGGCGATTCAGGCTAATCACGAAGAGACTTCGGTGAGCAAGCTGTTCACCTAGGAAATGGAATTTAGCTAAGGAAGCGAGCCCAACCGGCGATTATTGCATCGCAAAGTACGCGACGCCTCGCTAGGCTCGCCCGGATCCTTCGGCGACGAAAAGATGCCGCCCGGGGATGACAATCCAATCGAGGAATTGAAATTTATGGCGACTGCATTGGAAGCAAACACACTGGAAGCGCAACCGCGGGAAGCCGGCACCAAGAACCATGCCCGCCGTGTGCGCCGTGAAGGAAAGATTCCGGCCGTAATCTATGGAGCGGGCAAGGATTCGCTCTCGATCAGCGTGGATCCGCGGCACGTGCAGCGGATTCTGAATTCGGAGACCGGACACAATACGATTTTCGACCTGGCCTTGAGCGGCGGCGAGCGCAGCAAAGCGATGATCGTCGACTGGCAGTACGAGCCCATCAAGGGCAAGCTGCTGCACATTGATCTGAAGCGCATTGCGCTCGACAAAGTGCTTAAGGTCAACGTGCCCATCTTCCTGGTCGGCGAGTCGGCGGGCGTCAAGCAGGAGGGCGGCATCATGGAACAAATGCTGCGCGAAGTCGAGGTCGAGTGCCTGCCGGGTGACATTCCCAGCCACATCGATGCCGATGTCAGCCAGCTCACGTTTGGCAAGGTTTTGCGCGTTTCGGAGTTGCCGCACTCGGACAAGATTAAATTTATTACCGACGCGAATCAGCCCGTGGCGCACGTTACCGCGGTGAAGGAAGAAGTTGTGGCCACTCCGGATGCGGTAGCGGCAGAAGCGGCAGCTCCGGCGGAGCCCGAAGTGATCAAGAAGGGCAAGCAGGAGACCGAGGAAGAGGCTGGGGAAGCTCCCGCGGCCAAGCCTGACAAGGCCGAGAAGGCTGAGAAGAAGGAGAAGAAGTAGACTCGTGGCGAGAGCCGCCGGGTTTCGCTCGGCGGCTGCTCCCCCATTGGATGATGGCGTGAAACTGATCGTCGGGCTTGGCAATCCTGGTATCGAATATCAGTTCACGCCGCATAATCTGGGTTTTCTGGCGATTGATCGAATCGCGACGAGCCTGGGAGTGGACGTTAGAAACCGGCTGTGCCGGGCGCTGACGGCGCGAGCGGTGATTGCCGATCAAGCGGTGTTGCTGGCCAAACCGGAGACGTTCATGAACTTGAGTGGGTTCTCGGTACGGGAACTGGTCGAGGAGTACGAGGCGAAGCCGGAGTCGGACCTGATTGTGATGCAGGACGAACTGGATTTTCCGCTGGGTACGCTGCGCATTCATACCCGGCGTAGTTCGGCGGGGCATAACGGGATCGAGTCCATCATCGGGGCGCTGGGCACGCAGGATTTTCTGCGGATTCGGATGGGAGTGGCGCCGGAACGTAAGGTGAGCGACGGCCAGAGCTATCTGCTGGCGCCGCTCCGCAAGGCGGAGTTGCAAGTGGTGGAGGGAGTTCTCGACACCGCCGAAGAGGCAGTCAAGGTGATTTTGAAAGAAGGTCCGGCCGCGGCGATGAATCGCTTTAACCGGAAAGAGCCGGACAAAGAAGATTAGCCACGGATTCTCAGGGATGAGAATTTGAGAATTTTTTATCCCTGGAAGTCCGTAAGATCTGTGGCCAAAGATTTGGAGAAGAGAATGAATCGTACTTATGAGCTGATGTTCATTGTTCGTCCGGATATGACGGACGAGGATCTGGACAAACTGATTTCCACGCTGCAGTCGGTGGTGCCGGCCTCGGGCGGCAACGTGCAGCGCGTCGACAAGATGGGCAAACGCCGGCTGGCCTATGCCGTCCGCCGGTTCCACGAAGGCATCTACGTGCTGATGGTGGTGGAAGGCGGAGGCGCGGTCATTCACGAACTGGAGCGCCGCCTGCGCGTGACCGAGCCAGTCATCAAGTTCCTCACCGTGCGGGTGGACGAGGAGCAGAAGCGGCTGGACAAAATCAAGCAGCTGCGCGATTCGAAAAAGAAAATCAGCGCGCAGCCGGCAGCGCCGCCAGCTTCAGCGGCGGCGGCGGAACCGGCTGTTCCGGCAGCGGAAAGTCCGGCGACGGTTTAGCCGGCGGCATCCAAAGCGATTCGTCCCAAGCGATTACGACACGAGTCCTGGAACTCGCGCCAGCCGGTGAAGCATCCGGCAGAGAGATGAAGGAGAACTATGGCTGAAGAAACGAAAGCACCAGAACAATCGGCACCGAGTGAAAGGCCGCGTTCGAGCGGAGACCGGCCCAGTGGAGATCGTCCGCGGTTCGGCGGCGGTGGCGGCGGACGCGGGCCCGGTGGGCCTCCGCGGGAGGGCGGCGGCGGACGCAAGTTTTTCCGGCGCAAGAAAGTTTGCAAGTTCTGCGTCGAGAAAATTGAAGACATCAATTACAAGGATTACCGCATGCTCGGGCAGTTCGTCGCCGAGAGCGGCAAGATCGTGCCGCGGCGTCTGACCGGCGTATGCGCGCCGCACCAGCACCGGCTGTCGGCCGCCATCAAGAAGGCGCGCAACATTGCGCTGCTGCCGTTTGCCGGAAGAGCATCGTAGAAAAGCTTTTGAGATCGGAGTTACTTATGGAAGTTATTCTGAAAGAAGATGTCGCGAAGCTGGGGTCCCGCGGCGACGTAGTGAAGGTCGCGGAAGGATATGGACGGAATTATCTGTTGCCGCAAAAGCTGGCGATTCAGGCCAATGAGGGCAACAAGGCCGTCATCGTGCAGATGAAGGCCGCTTCGGTGCGGCGCTCCGCCAAGGAGAAAACCCAGGCCGAGGAACTGGCCAAGCAGGTTGAGGGCGTCTCGGTGTCGTTCCAGCGGCGCTCGGGCGAGAACGATCAGCTGTTTGGCTCGGTCACGTCGAGCGACATCGGCGACGCGCTGACCAAAAAGGGTTTCAACGTGGATCGCCGCATGATCCAGGTGCACGAGCCGCTGAAGACCGTGGGCGAGTTCAGCGTCCCGGTAAAGCTGCATAAGGACGTGACCGCGCACTTGAAAGTGGTGATTGAGAAGGAAGCGACCGCGCAGTAAAGAATCCAAAACGTAGGTCCCTTCCATGGCGGCGTTGGCGAATCATCAACAACTTTCGGTTGTTGGTTTTTTGCTTGCGGTCATTCTTCTTGTTCGAATCTGGGATGTTCCTTTCTGGGATGCTGCTGGTTTTCGCACTCGAGCACGCCGCCGGCGTCTTCGCCCGTCTGACGCCCCTGCTGCGGGCGATCGTATCGAATTGCCATCCGCTCTGTTCGCCAACGATATCGCCAAAATCCCGCCTGCTGCGCATTTCCGCCGGGTTCGAGGGACCGCCACGGTGGGTCTAGTACTTGGAACGGCCGGTCGCGTCCCCGAGGCCAGGTCCTTGGGCGCGCGGTGTTGAGCAGGGCGGCTGTCGCGGCTGTCGGTACTTCGTACGATGGAGTTTCGCCCCTTCTTGATTCTGGGCAAGCCGGTGGAAGTCGACACGGCTTGGGAATTCGATGTCCCCTAATCCGTTCCAAGCGTCTGGAGTGCACAGCTGCTGGGGCACTTTCCGTGCCAAACTTCCAGCCGGTATTGTGCACGAGTGTTCTGTTCCCCCCTAAATCTTTGTCCCTGAACCACCTAGACCCCCAAAAAATCCTCTTCCAGCCTATAATTTCTGCTCACGGTTCTGCTGACGACTCGTCTATTCCTGTGCAAGCCCGGATATGGCATAAATACCGGGCCGGTAGAGGACACAATAGAAATGCCGGCTGGTGCATGGGCGATACCAATTGCGGTTGGCGGACGGGCCCACTCGAAGGAAAAGAGTGAGCGAGTAGACAGAGTCGACAGGGACCAGGACCCCGCGCGGGGCCGCATGGCTGGGCAAGAACGCCGCATAGATGACACGATGTTGATCCGGGAGGCCCAGCGCGGAAGCCGCGCCGCCTTCGAGGAACTGGTTCGTCACTACGATCAGTCGGTGTTGCGGCTAGCTCTGCATCTCACCGGAACCGAGCAGGATGCCCAGGACGTCTACCAGGACGCCTTCCTTAAGGCCTACAAGAACATCGGGAGTTTCCGGTTCGAGTGTTCCTTCTACACCTGGATTTACCGCATCGTGACCAATCTGTGCCTCGATCACCTGCGCAAGCGGAACGTGCGCAAGGAAGATGCGCCGGTGGCGCAAGACGGCTCCGGTGGCGAGTACAACTTACTCGAGCAGGTGCCTGACGTGCGGGCGGGAGCGAATCCGGAGCGCGACTTGTTGCGCCGGCAATTGGGCGCGCGCATTGCTGGAGCGCTGGAGAAGCTGACGCCGCGCGAGCGCATGGTGTTTGAGTTGAAGCATTACCACGGATTGAAGCTGAGAACCGTGGGTGAGATTTTGCAGACTACGGAAGAGACTGCCAAGAATACTCTGTTTCGCGCTACGCAGAAGTTGCGCGGGGCCTTGGCGGATATGAGATGAAGGCAAGTTCGGGAACGGGCGGCTGGGCTTCGCCCATGCCGGGACAGCCCAGTCGGCTATCCCACATGGTTCGTGGATGATGAAGGTGCAACGATGAAATGTGAATGGGTAAGAGAAAATATCGTGCTTCAGGTTTATGGCGAGTTGGCGGATGACGCCCGTCATGAACTGGAGCAGCACGTGGTCCGCTGCACGGATTGCGCGGCCGAACTGAAGGTGGAGCAGGAGTTTCATGCGCTGCTGGCGCAGGACCGTGCGGCGGACCCTACGCCGAATCTAGTTGCGGCGTCGCGCATGAGGCTGCAGGAAGGGCTGGAGACGGCCAAGCAGGGCAGCGCCTGGAGTCGGTTGGCGTTTGATCCGGGGAACTGGCTGCGGCAAGCGCGATTCTCGCCGGCGCTGGCGTCGGCTATTTTGATTCTCGGCTTTGCCGGCGGAGTTACGGCCACGTACAAGCTTTACGGGCCGCCACCCATCCCTACCGCCGGCGTTACCAACAGCGCGAATCCAACCGCAGTTCCTGCCGAAGCTTCCATCACGGGAATCAGTTCTGTGGTCCAGGAGCCTGGGACCAATCAGATCAGCATCAAGTACAACACCGTGTCCACTCAGGAGGCGCATGGTTCGCTGAACGAGGATAAGATCCAGCAATTACTGCTCTACGCGGCCCGCAACAACTACAACACCGGCGTGCGCGTGGATTCGGTCGACTTGCTGGCGCAGAGAACCGGCGACATGCAAGTGCGCGAAGCGCTGATGTATGCCCTGCAGAACGATACGAATCCGGGAGTGCGATTGAAGTCGTTGAGCGCGCTGGGCAATTACGTCAAGAACGATACCAATGTGCGCGACGCCGTGTTGCGCGCTCTCGTAAATGACGGGAATTCCGGAGTGCGCATTGAAGCGCTGCGCTTGATCGAGCCGGTGAAGGCCGACGGCAGCGTGCGCGGGGTGCTGATGGCGCTGGCCGCGAAAGATCAGAGCACGTACATCAAGTCGCAGGCGCGGACCATGCTGGCGCAGTTACCGGAGATTGATTAGGGAAGCCGCGCCGTCCCGGGCGGCGGCGCTACTCGAAGAAACGAGGAAACTAATTTGAAACGCGCGCTACAAATCGTTGGGCTGGCAGGTGTGCTGGCTCTGCTTGTGCCCTTGGCCTTGGTTTCAGCGGGTCAGGCGCAGGAAACCCATGTATCCCGTGAAGGCGGAGCCTGGGCTCAGGAGATCACCGGTTCGCTGGCAGCGGTTAAGAACTTGAGAGTCAAAGTTGACATGGGTTCCGTGGTGGTACGCGGCGGGCAGCAGCCGGGCATCAATTACGTGGTTCATACTCATTTCGGCGATTCTTCCGAGCAGGATGCACGCCGCCAGTTCGAGCAGTATAAGGTTACCGCATATGTGAAGGGCGACACCGCCTGGATCGTTGGCGACTGGCAGGGGGGAAGGCGGCCGCGCCGATTCTCCGGAGAATTTTCGGTGGTGGTTCCGCGCGACATGGCGCTGCTCAAGCTCGAAACCGAGGGCGGCAATGTGGACGCTTCTGGAGTCGCTGGCCGGGTGGAAGCGGAGAGTGGCGGCGGCAGCATGAAGCTCGATGACATTGGCGGAGGAGCGAACGCCGAAACCGGGGGCGGATCGATCGATGTAGGCACCGTGGGTGGCGAGCTTAACTTGCACACTGGCGGAGGTTCCATCGAGGTGCGGCACGCCAACGGCAAGGTCGTGGCAGAAACCGGCGGCGGCAGCGTAGAGATCCGCTCCGGAGCCCAGGACGCGACCATCGCGACCGGCGGGGGGGGGGTG
>Ga0210406_10002757_pt1 | contig 19765 bp, 13 predicted proteins | sample IncBWC30MmetaG_FD_155454 | JGI IMG/M metagenome (GOLD analysis project Ga0210406, IMG submission 155454) | Forest soil microbial communities from Barre Woods Harvard Forest LTER site, Petersham, Massachusetts, United States - Inc-BW-C-30-M | ecosystem: Environmental > Terrestrial > Soil >... | reverse complement strand
CCGGGCTCGAATGCTGTGGAGACTGCAAAGAATGTACGTGCCCGCATGGCGCAGCTTGCCTTGCGCTTCCCGCAGGATATGACATACGCAGTGGCCCTCGATACGACCCAGGCGGTCACGGTCGGCATCCACGAGATCATTTTAACGTTGTTCGAAGCGCTCGCTCTCGTTGTGCTGGTCGTCTACATCTTCCTCCAGGGTTGGCGCGCGACTCTGATTCCTCTGCTGGCTGTTCCGGTTTCGCTCATTGGAACCTTTGCCGTCTTTCCCTTGCTCGGCTTTTCCATCAACACGCTTTCCCTCTTTGGCCTTGTACTTGCGATCGGCCTGGTCGTCGATGACGCCATCGTGGTTGTTGAAGCGGTCGAGCATCATATGGAGCATGGCCTGAGTCCGCGCGACGCCTCCTTTAAGGCGATGGAACAGGTTTCAAGCCCAGTGATCGCGATCGCGCTCATCTTGGCGGCTGTGTTTATCCCCACCGCATTCATTCCTGGAATTACAGGGCGTCTCTATCAACAGTTCGCGGTCACGATTGCAATTTCGGTCATCTTCTCGGCCTTCAACGCACTCACCCTGAGTCCCGCGCTCTGCGCTCTGCTCCTTAAGCCCAAGAAGGAGAGCAGGGGGCCGTTGGGGCGGTTTTTCGCGTGGTTCAACCGGGTCTTTGGCCGTACTACTAACGGCTATGTGCGCGGATCTGGTCTATTGATTCGCAAGTCCGGGTTCGCGCTGGTCTTCCTTCTTCTTGTCGCAGTAGGTGCTGTTCTTCTCGGTAAGCGGATCCCGACCTCATTCTTACCAAATGAGGACCAGGGCTATGCCTTTGCCGCCTTGCAGCTACCGGACGCCGCCTCTCTGGAGCGATCAGGCGACGCCGCTGCGAAGGTTGAAAAAGCTTTGATGGATGTTCCCGGAGTGGGAGGCGTCACCTCGGTCGTTGGAGTGAACATTCTCAACACCACACAGAATACCTACAGCACCGTCTTCTTCATCACCCTCAAGGATTGGGCGGAGAGGACGAAGCCCGACGAACAATACACGGCTATTCTTGCCAATCTGAATCGCACGATGCGCGGCGTTCAGGAAGGTACCGGATTCGCCTTTCCGCCACCGTCGATTCCGGGCGTTGGTACTTCAGGTGGAGTCACGATGATTCTTGAAGACCGTTCCGGCAGCAAAGATCTCTCGTTTCTGACGGAGAATCTCAACAAGTACATGGCTGCCTGCAGGAAGCGTCCTGAGATAGCGGCGGTCGCTCCCACGTATTTGCCCAATGTTCCGCAATTGTATGTGGACGTCGACAGGGCGAAAGTGCAACAACAACAGGTCAGCCTGTCGGATGTGTATACAACCATGCAGACGTTCATGGGCGGCTTTCTTGTCAACTACTTCAATCGGTTCGGCCGCCAGTGGCAAACCTATGTTGAGGCAGAGGGCGACTATCGCACCAACATCGACAATATCGGGCAGTTTTATGTAAGGAGCGCCAATGGCGGTCAGGTACCGCTCAGCGCTGTCACCACGGTGCGGCGAACGACCGGCCCTGAATTCACTATGCGCTTCAATGAATATGAGGCCGCGCAATTGAACATTTCAGGAGCGCCAGGCTACAGCTCAGGACAAGTCATGGCTGCCTTGGAACAGGTCTTCAAAGAGACCATGCCTCCCGGGATGGGTTACGACTATTCGGGCATGTCCTTCCAGGAGCAAAAAGCTGCTCAAGGAGTCTCCCCTGTAGTAATCTTCGGACTCTCGCTACTCTTCGTCTTCCTGATTCTTGCTGCGCAATATGAGAGCTGGAGCTTGCCGTTCAGTGTTTTGCTAAGCACACCAGTTGCTGTTATGGGAGCTTACCTGGCTCTCAACCTTCGCAGCCTGGAGAACGATGTCTTCGCGCAGATCGGGCTGGTGATGCTCATCGGCCTTTCGGCCAAGAACGCCATTCTGATCGTCGAGTTCGCCCGAGCGGAATACGCGAGCGGGCAGAGCATCTACGATGCCGCACTGGGCGCGGCCCGAGTACGCTTCCGTCCCATCATCATGACCGCATTCGCATTCATCCTGGGTTGTGTACCGCTGTGGGTAGCCACAGGAGCAGGTGGAGTCTCGCGTCAGGTCCTGGGAACAGTCGTAATCGGCGGTATGTTGGCGGCGACCGTCGTTGCCGTCTTCCTCATCCCCGTGACCTTCTCGGTGGTGGAACGTGTCAACCACCTTTTCAGCAAGGACGGCGGGGCAACGCTGGACTCACAGCACGCGCCTGAGCACGCGGTTGAAGAGGAGCAGGTATGAAGCAGGCACTTTTCATCCTCTGCACGCTGGCCTCGACACTCTGTGTCGCTGGCTGCATGGTCGGACCTCGCTATCAGCGGCCTGTCACCAATGCTCCGCAGGTCTTTCGCGAAGCAACCCCTCCAGATATCAACTCACAGGAACGTCCCCAGGTGGTTTCCGTTCAGGGACTGATGGCTGAGCAAGCCGGCGTCACTTCACTTGGAGATGAGAAGTGGGCCGCGGTCTTCAAGGATCCAACCCTACAGCAATTGATCCGCGAGGCTCTGGCGAACAACTATGACGCAAAGATTGCGGCACAACGTGTCCTCGAGCAACAGGATCAAGTCGGTATAACCCGCGCCCAGCAGTTTCCCACCCTGAATGGCAGTGGTTCCTATACCGCGCTCGGGCTTCCGAGCGGCCTGGTGAAGAGGCTTAACTCCGGTAGTAATGGAAACGGTTACACTGCTTCGAACTTTTTCGCGGGCGGGGTTTCTCTTTCTGCGGCGTGGAACCTCGACTTTTGGGGACTCTACCGGCGCCAGACCGAGGCGGCGCGCGCGCAGTTGTTAGCCACGGAGTGGGGGCGCCGGATGACCATTAGCACTGTGGTCGAGAACGTAGCCACAGCCTATCTTCAGTTGCGGACCCTGGACTCCGAGCTCGAAATTACCAAACGCACTCTCGAGGCGCGCAAGCAATCGCTGCAGTTGACCGAGACATTGGAGCAGGGCGGATCGGGCACGCTTGCCGACGTCCGCCAGGCGGAGCAACTGCTGTACACGGCAGCTGCGGCGATACCCGACCTCGAAAGACAGATCGAGCAGGAGGAGAACAGCATTAGTATCCTGCTTGGGCGAAATCCCGGCCCGATCGTCCGTGAAGCTTCAGAACTGAATTGGCCGCAGCCGGAGCAGATCCCTACAGGCATTCCCTCCCAGCTGTTGGAACGCCGTCCGGACATCCAACAGGCCGAAGCAGAGCTGGTTGCGGCGAACGCCAATGTAGGAGTGGCCAAGGCCCAGTTGTTCCCCCAGGTTTCTCTTTCGGCGATGAGTGGGGTCGCCAGCAGCCAGCTCAAGGGATTAGTCGATGGTAAGAATGCATACTGGCTCGCCAGCGGAAACCTTACGCAGCCGATCTTCGACGCGGGCAAGCTTCGCAACAATTTGCGGCTCTCCGAGGCACAGAAGCAGGAGCAGGTATTCACCTATCAGCGGACTATCAAACAGGCTTTTCAGAGCGTGTCGGATGCCCTGATTGGGCTCCAGAAGTTCCGGGAATTCCGTGAACAGGAGGCAAATTTAACCACATCTGCTGAGGACGCGACGAGACTGGCAAGACTCCGCTACAACGGCGGCTCGACCAGTTACCTTGAAGTGCTTACCAACGACACTAACTACTACACGGCGCAACTCAATTTGGCTGTCGCCCAGGAAAACGAAGCACTCTCGATCGTGCAACTGTACAGCGCACTTGGAGGCGGCTGGCAGTAGTACCGAATTCGTCAATCGGAGTGGAGCCAGTATGCGTCTGGAGCGCAGTAATGGATGAAAGAGGGAACGCAACCCTGGACAGCGCCAGGCCATCGGTCTCCTTGAATCAACCGCCGTGGCTTTAAGATTGCTTCTGCCTTCATTGCTTGGGAAGAAAGGGAAGTGGATAGCTTCAATTTCGGGAGTCCGACGATTTGATATAGGAGGATCGCTATGTCTCACCAGATCATCCGTCGGAATTCGTTCTTTTAGAAAGCCGAGGTATACATGCCACAGACTATCGTTCTCGCTGTTGGCACGGATCCATCGTTATGGAAGACTCGAAGTCTGGTCCTGCAATCCGCGGGATACATGGTCGAGTCAGCATCATCAGTAAAAGAGGCGTTCGATCGCTTTCAGTCCGGTGATTACGATCTTGTCCTGCTGTGCCACTCCGTTCCCAGAAAGGACAAGGATCGCCTGACCAGCCTGATCCGAGCATCTGGATCGCGTACTCCCATAGTCTCCATTGCGGGAAATCCCGGTGAATGCGATGCTTTCGCGACTGCAACGCTGGAGGACGGCCCAAGCAATTTCCTCGCTCGCATTAAAGACGTACTAGTCAAGGCAGAGAAAACCATCCCATCGCAATATGTCCGCGGGAGGAACAGCTAGATACAGACGATACAACGTGCCTGCGGTCTACGACTACGAGGCCATGAATAAGGGTGTTCGTACTTGCCTGACCTGCGGAGTTGCCGACGTCGACACGGAGCGCGTAGGCTTCGCTGGGCGCGTCTGGAAATGTCTGCCAGAGCGGAAGCGCAGCGTGGAGCGGCCGGGCTGGAACTCATAACGAAGAAAAGGAGCAACGGAGAGAGCATGATGATTACGACAGACCTGTTGAGTATTGACGGTCTGGCAACCTGCAAGAACTGCAATACGGCATGGAAAGATCACGCCGACGTCCCCTGCAAAAAGTTTGAGGCAGCAGATGAGTCACGAGTGAGTTGGCGCTTGGCTGTTGGACTTCTGGCCGCTGCGATTATTGGCATAGTGCTTATGCTGATTGCAGATGGCGCACTATAACGCTGATAGCATCACACGGCCGTTCTCGTCGAAAGGAATGGCTAAGGTAGCAGAGAAGAGCATGAGCGACGATATTGAACGCAAATTACAGTCAGCTCATTCGCAGATCGAGACGTTCAAGCAGCCAGGCATTACCCTGTCGAAAGAGAACGGCGACGCGCTGGGGGTGATCAAAGCATCGCTCCCTGAGAAGGACTGGAGCCACCTGCACACCGATGGCGCGCCGAAGCCCTACACCTTCGAGCAGATGCCGAGGACATGACTACGCGAGCTCAGATTTTCGAAGGTCTTCGAAACAAATGAATACCTATAACCTACTTGTGGTAGGCGCTGGCCCTGCTCGACAACGAGCCGCAATCTCCGCAGTCAAAACGGAAAGCGGGTGGTGCTTGCGGAAGCGCGGAGTGTGGCAGATGGTGTCTGCACGAACAATGGCGCTATTCCAGGTAAAACGCTCCGCGAAGCAGTCCTCCATTTCTCCGGATACAAGTTCCGCTCGATTTATGGGCTGAACAATCACGTGAAGGAAAAAGTCACCATGTAAGACTTGACTCGCCTGGTACAACTAGCCAGGGACGTCCTCGATAGATTGGAGCTCTGCGAGGCTGGTAAGCCCAGGTTACCTTCGATGCCAACAGGGTGGCATTTGGCCAATTAGTTGGCACTCCATGTTGAGTCGTGGCGTTTCGATGACGAAGACAATTGTCGCTGGCCGGCAGAACACCGAGCGCTACTTGATATAGGAGAGGTTGGAAGGTGTGATGGACCTCCGTTAGTAGGCACTAGACCTGCACAAATCGACAGAAAGAGCAAAATCTCGATGTTGGCATACAGCACAGGCGAGCCCGATCATATTGACTCGCCACAAGCGGTAAGAGCCGGATCGAAAAGAATGCCGAGAAAGAATGTTCTGGAGAACAGATTGAGGAAACAGGCCGTTATTCATCTTGAATATCGGATTCGAATAGCAGTTCCGAAAGTTCCCGATATCGGAAGAATTACCATTGGTAGTGGCTCCTTCGTCCAATATGACTACCTAATCGTCGCTTCAGGGGCAACTCACTCCTACTTCGGAAATGAGACCTGGGAGAGCGATGCCCCTGGTCTAAAGAGCATCGAAAACGCCATAGAGATACGGCGGCGCATCATGCTCGCTTTTGAAGATGCGGAACGAAATGCATGGGACACTTGCATAACTGAAACGGTCAACTTCACCATCATTGGCGGTGGACCGACTGGCGTCGAACTTGCCGGGGCGATTCGAGACATCTCTACGTTTATTTTGAAACACGAGTACCGATTCATCGATCCTGCGGCGTGCAAAGTCCTGTTGCTGGAAGGTTCGCCCCGGATTCTTGCCCACTATCCCGACGAGCTTTCGAGAAAAACTGACGGCCAGTTACGGAAGTTAGGGGTAGAGGTTCACACGAATACGAGGGTGACACAAGTAGAAAGGGATTCTGTCTGGATCGGCGCCGTCAGGCTTCCGTCGACAGTGACACTATGGGCAGCCGGGGTAGGAGCGTCCCCGCTGGGAAAGTGCTTTCGAGACACTCATCGAAGCGGGGCTGTAGTGGTCAACGAATTTCTGAATCCAAAGGGATATTCAGACATCTTCGTTTGTGGTGATCTCGCACATTTCGACCAGGACGGGAAGAGGGTTGCAGGCGTCGCGCAACTCGCAATGCAGATGGGAAAGCACGCTGCGAAAGTGATCGCGGAAGACGCTTTGGGGAGACCCCGCACAGCCTTCCGCTATTTCGACAAAGGCGATATGGCAACGATTGGTCGTCACCGGGCAGGCGCCGATGTCAGGTGGCCGTTCACGACACGGCTGAGCGGTTACCCGGCATGGCTTGCGTGGCTTCTGATCCATTTATTCCTCCTGGCCGGCTTTAGAAATAGAGCATCAGTGTTCCTATCCTGGAGATTGACATACCTGTCGCGGTCGCAGGCTGCCGGTCTCATCATGGAGGAGCCAAAAGGGTCAAATGTCGATCGACGCTAAAGAAAGCGATCCGTATAAGGAGTTAGCAAAGAGGATACGGCACGCGCGTTTGGAACTTGGGCTCAATCAGAGGCAGTTTGCTGCGGCAGTCGGCGTCTCTGAGAGTATCCCTAGTCAGTGGGAAAGTGGGGCTTTCGTCCCCCGAAAGGCAATACTCGAACGTATCGCGCGGGTAATTCCGGAAAAGCACAAAGCTTATTTTCTTGAATTTGAGCGGACCCGGCGTCGAATGCCACTGGTGAAGAGCGCCCCTTACATGAGCAGCGTTGACCTGGATCTCCTGGAAAAAGAGAAGGTCGTCTTCCTACGAAAGTTGAGGAGTCAGATCGGTCCATGGCTGGAGAAATACAATTCAGTCCACGTCGGGGTGAACATTGTCGCTGGTCAACGGTTCGTAAGTTTCTCCGTCAATAGTCCGTCCAATAAAGGTGTGGTCGTCTTTCTCGATCAAGACCTAGCTCGAGCTAGGCGCACCGACGTCCATACCAGTCAGCTTCGTAGTCTGGATGTCGATTGGGAATCTCTCCTCCTCCCTTTTGGCCGGCGCTGGTCCCGCCTGGAGCTGCTATTCACGCGAACTATTTCTCCCTGAAGACTATCGACCGGCTCGTCGAGCTGTTCGGGCATTATGGGCGGAACAGAGAGACGTTCTGGTCTCGTTGCGCTCGAAAACCTCGCAGGTTTCACTGCGCGGCTTGAAGGAATGTGGCATCTCTGCCGGCAACCATGCCCCACTCTGCATGGCGCAAACCGCGATAGACCGTTGCACGTGTTTAGCAGCGACTTCCGCCCAGATCACATCAGAGCGTGGTGCGGCGATGATTTTTGCTTCGCGCGGTAGACAGGCCTTTTTATCGGTGTATTACAGCGCTGCGTGGCCATCTTCCAGTACGTAATTTGTAAGAACACCGCCCATAGGTAAAGCGTAGTATGCGAAATCCATTCGCTTGCCAATGGCGACCAGAGCCTTTGCTTTCTCAGTCATCTGATTTGCCGGTGAAGTGAGATCCACACTGAGAATTGGCCTCAGCGCGTTTGGCGCGCTCTCCCACTTCATCGCATGGCAAAGCAGCAACTCCACGTTCGTCTCGCCACGAACCAGTGCCCGCAGTTCTACATACCTACCCATCGAACAAGTCGATGTTGTGTCTTCCTGCACGATAATCCGAGTGCGAAAGCCCTGCTCTTCTGCGGCCTGCATGATGAAGGACGACATTCCCGAGAAATAGACTGTCACCAGGCCGTCCGGGGACGGCCGATAGTGTACGGATCTGGCGGCCAGGAGCGACTGTTGGTTATGGTCCACAACACCATGACGCGCAATGAGGCTCCCCTGAAAGACTGCCAAGCCGTCCATCGGGATTACACCATCGGAGGTTGGAATCAACGCGGGATTCAGCAGGGTGGGTCTTCCGTAATGTAGGGAGAAGATGTGAACGCCGACGGGCCACGGAGCAAAACTCAATGCGGTTAGCCCCGTCACCACCGCTCGCTGTATGACGTGGTCCCTCTGTGTCCTCCAGCGGAACCAGCAGCGCCCACGCTTCGAACTGAGCACAACAAACGATGAGAAGAACGCCGGGAAAAATATCGAGCGGAGTACATCTGAACCGAGTAGTAGATGAGGCTACACCACACGGAAGCTGCCATTACCGTATAGAAGGCGGACCATCTCCGCCGGTGTAGCGCCGCCCGCAGTCCGAAGCCGGAGAATGCAGCCGCACTTACCAGCCACGGCACACCCACGGCAAGGACCAAAAGGACAGCATAGTAGGGAAAGATAAAAAAGTGACTAGCAGGAAGATAGATTGATTTCGCCGCGATCAAAGGGCCAATCACTAAGGGGATCGCGACTGCAGCGACTTGTGAGGCTAACCGCCATCCTTGTGAACTTGTGCGTCTTCATCTCGTCAACCGAATCTTTATCGGGGTGACAATGCAGACTTCACCGGCTGCGTTCGCGAAGGGCTCTTTACGAACAATCTCGATAGCAAGACTCGGAAGGCTGGGCCAAGTAATCGGCCCGAGGCAACCAAGCAAATTATTTCGGCAGTAATCCATTCGGGGTATTTTTGGCCAACTGGCGAAAATCGTGATGCGACGTAATCGCATGCAACAAGGAGGCCAAGCAGGTCACAGACCGCCGACAGCGCGGTAAGACGCTTTTTCGAGATGAGATCACACTTGAGACTGTTCAGCGGGGAAGGGAAACGGCAGAGGAATACGATGGAAACAAGCCCTATAAAGCAAATGTCAAGTAGTTTCATTGCTCCCCTAAAGGTCAGGCCGTCTAGAACCCGAACCAGAACAAATAGCCGAATCCAAGAAGGATGCGGCCATATTTGTAGACAGGGGCAATATGTAGAAAGTTGCATAGTTTCGTGTGGAGGTAACGTGACCATCAGACGCAGCTGATCATCGTCTATCTCTCTTCGAGGTGACTCTTCGCCTTATTCTCGGCAGCAAGCTCCTTCAGCTGTTGACGAATACCGCGACCATGCAGACGTCGTTGATCGGCTTGGAAGCTCGTTCGGGGGCTCGCCTCTTGGGCCGTGCCTTACGCAAGCAGGGCCATGCGGTTGATCGCAGCTCAGTTTGTGAAGCACTTTGGGATCGCAATTGGCCTCTGGGCCCGACCGGTTGGTTCTAGGCCGCGCAGAAACAAGCTCTGCAAAATAGTTTCTGCGCGGACTAGTGGCTCATCAGAGTGACTTTCCAAGCGTCAGCTCTGCCGCCACCGCATGTCGTAAATTTCACGGTTTGTCTTCCTAGAAAGATTCGACCGCTCTGCAAGTATCGCCAAACCATTCGATTCGATTCAACGAATTCTTTTTTGAACGTTAGGTCGCTGGTCATCGAGCTTCGTTTTAGAGTTGTATGTAACTGAAAATGCAGGGGGCGAGCTGCGATAGTGTTGGGCTTTAGTTTCGTATTGGCAACGACTTGACTTGGTCGTGTGGCGTAAAAGCAACAGCAACACATTGAAACTGCTAGTTGCGGCCACAGAAACACACCAGCCTAATAAAAATCGATGGAGTCACGCCTTAGGGAGGGCTTGATGCAGGGCATAGGGATTAAGCTTCGGACTGTCCGCCGACAATGGGGGCTTTCGTTGCGCGAGGTCGAAGAGCGTAGCGTGCGTCTGGCCCAGGAGTGGGGAGACCAGTCGTGTCAGATATCTGCTATGAGCGCCGGAGTAAAAATAGGCCACAGAACGCCGCGGGAGCGGCGCTTTGCGGCGGAGTAAAAGTAGTCCGCCGCGGGATCGTGGTTTCGTGAGCGGTGTTGCCTTGGCAACGTGGTTCATGGAACACCGAAGGGATGTTCCGAGTGGAGATTTACGGGCGTGTACGTCGAGCGGTTCGTGTTGAGGGTCGGAGTCAGCGTGCGGGCATTCCGGGTCTCGTGCTTGCCTTTGACGACTATGGGAATCCCGCGAACAGTTCCATTGGCTGGCCTCAGGATCCTCAAGTGCCGTACTTAGGAGTGGTGAGAACAATCTTTGGGAAAATCCTTACTTCAATGTAAATACGACCATCCCAGCTCTGGCGGACCCGAGCGGGCAGACGATATCGCACGATTTACGTCGTACTCATCGTCCAAGGGCACATGACTGTAACCATGGACGGCATTCAAGTTTTTTCTGGAAATGTCGACGTTCCGCCCGTCGCGTATTTATTCGCGACATCTTCAACGGGGATGTTTTGGGAAAGGACCGTCATTAGCAATATCTCCGCTGTTGCATCGCCACCATCTCCATGACATTTGAACTATCTCGTCCTTCGGTACATTCGCGGTCATCCTTCTATTACTCGAAATATGGGTGTCGGCTGCAGATCTAGCATTTTAGGATTGGCCCGCTCATCGCGTGCAGACGACTATTATCAGCCCCGTGGGCCATTCAACGTCCGAGTTGTCTTCTATCGGAAAAATAATAATCCGATCACACAGGCCTGAGGGTGAGCACCTTGCGGAACTCGGCGATGGCAGCGTCTTAATCGCCCTTTCTTGACAGAGCGTTGCCTAGGTTGAAGTGGGTATCGGGCTGATCTGGCTTACTGGCGACCGCCTTGCCCAACTCGACAATAGCGGCATCGTAGTCACCCGCGTCAAACAGGGTACTACCGAGGCCGTTAGGTTCGTGGACAAGATGAACACTGACTTACGACCTATAATCACGCGCAAATAACGTTAGACGGCGTGCCAGAAACATTGGGACTAGAAGCCGAATCTGGAGGAGAGGTAGAGAGAGACACACTTGATTCCGGTTTGACATGGACACTGTACTCCTTCAACTTTCTGTAGAGTGTGGTCTTTCCTATGCCAAGCAATTTTGCAGCCATTATCCTGTCGCCGTTTGTCTGTTGCAGGGCCTTTAGGATTGCTCGCTGCTCCATGGTTGCAATGGGGACGACGTCCTCTTCTATCGGCTGTTTTTCTGGCTTTCCAATAGAGGAGAAATCGCGCTCTCGTGCTCCGTCTTTCGTTCGGCAAAAGGTTAGAATTTTTTGCGGCAAATGATCGACTTCGACCTCCGTCCCAGAGGATAAGATGGATGCCTGACCGATTGCCCTCTCTAGCTCCTGTGTGTTTTCAGGCCAATCATAGGTCTCAAGCACACGAAGAGTTTCCTGCGGTATGGTTCGAAAAATTCTGGTACTGCGCCCAATCTTTTCGAGAAACCGCTCTGCAAGAAAGGCGATATCGCCTCGACGATTTCGAAGCGGTGGGATCTTCAAATTCACGAGAGATAGGAGTCTGTAAAGATCTATGCGGAAGCGCCCATCCCTTATCATCTGCGTTAAGTCGCGACTGGTAGCAGCCAGGACCCGGACGGAGAGATCGTGCGCTCGAGTTCCGCCCACAGGACAAATTTTCTTTTCTTTGAGAGCTCCTGCCAACCGTTCTTGGAGATCGAGAGTGAGGCTTGCGATTTCATCGAGAAAGACAGTTCCACCCTCGAGAGCAGCCAGCAGCCCAAGTTTTTGTCTGCCAGCACTGACTGAAGCGTCTTTTGACCCGCCAAAAAGCGTACTTTCGAGCAAGTTTGAACTCATTAAATTACAATCGACAGAAACGAACGGCTTAGAACCGTCCGGACCGTTCGAGTGAATGGATCTCGCCACGAGATCTTTGCCTGTCCCATTCTCGCCGACAATCATTACGGGGTGTCTTGATCCGGCCACCTTGAACAAGATCCGATAGAGATTTTCCATCTCCACAGATTGGCCAAGTGCATCGCCGATTCCTGACTTGCAATTAGCGGCCTCGTGTAGTTTTCGAAGTTCCCCATCGAGACACAACCGCTTGGCTGCTCGCTCAAAAGCTTTCGCCAGGACATGTAAGGGAAATGGCTTTGAGAGATAATCGCAGGCTCCGGTCCGCATCGTCTCTACAGCGGAGGCTATCGTGGCTGAGGCGCTCATCCCAATCAAGAGAATGTTTGGACAAAGCGACTTCATCTCAGCGACGAGCGATTGACCTTCGCCTTCCGACCGCGTCAAATCCAACATCAGAATGGCGGTATCTTTCCGCTCAAGGATTGTCCGGGCAGCTGGGATCGTTTCTGCCTCCACCCCTACAAATCCGAAGTTTTCCGCGGCTTCACAGCACATCCGCCGCACTTGATCGCTCTCGTCTACTACAAGCAGACGTATTGGCTGAAGAAATGCAATAGGATTTGCTGCTAGGGCCTTCGAACAATCTCCAACCGACATAACCTCTGCCCAGCTGCTGCTCTGGCTCGCGAAGGAATCATGATTAACTAAATCAAAAATGGGATCTGAGGACCGCGATGAAAATTTTGTAGTTCGTTCGTCGGGTTCTACGTTTATAGAGGCGGTACTGCTCAACGGTGCGCTCATTATGTCCGAATTGTTCCGTTTAGAGATTTTGTTGCTGAAAACGCAATGCGTTGGAGAGAGAGATCGATTCGAACTCGTTATTGCAGGCAACACTATCGATAATGTGTTGTTGATCCCATACCCAACATCCCACGAACGGGTGATTTACACGTCCTCCACCGACTTCAGGACTTCACAACGATGTTCAAACTATATTGCTTCTTTGCGGCGACCCCCATAGCATTTAGCAACACTCTGATCGACCCAGCGATCCGACCATTCTTGCCTATGATCTTGCCTACATCAGACGGCGCGACGGTCACATGAAAGACCGTACCTGCTTTCGTAGTTCCGGATGTGACGTGTACCTCATTTGGGTCATCCACCACCGCGACTACTATCCGATGTACGAGTCCTTCAATGTTTAGATCGCTACCCATCCTGAATTTTTAGCAGTGAGCGGGCTCTTCTTTTTGGGCCTTCCACAGAGTTCCCTCAGTCTCTTGTTGTTTGGTCCTCGGCTACGCTAACCGTTGACCGCCAGATGGTGAGCGAAGTGACTCGCGAATTCACGAAGAGACACCGGGCCTTTCAGGAAACTGGTATCTGTTGAGATCTTCGGACCACACCATTTAAGACACATCCATTCCCCGACTCTAATCATGACGGTGGTGGGCCGCCGCTCTCTTCCAGAAAGCGCCCGTAGGATCTTAGCGGCTGCGGAAAATCGCTCGCTGCGGGAGTCCTGCGATGTGGTCAGGGATTTCCTTGGCGTCAAATTAAATCTTTGAAACCTTAGGGCCCAACTTCACTATTTCTTCCTCAACATTGGGGGGCTGAGAAGCTTGCACGATATGCGCGGCTTGATCCGAAGATCCTGCGTCCCATCGCGCATCGAACTGTGGAACAGCAGAGGCACTCACGCTGATCTGTGCACGCGATCTTTTGGTCAGACTACGTACAGCCGCGGTGAACGCCGTGCGCGGGTTGATGAAGCCATGCGGATATCGCCTGCCTGCCTCTTCAACACAGATGGACTCTTGCATACTGCAGCTTCGCTGGCGCGGTCGTCAGAAGGCATCGTGGCAGCTTTTGGATTGTCACTTATCCCCAAGGCCGCCAGGTCCCTACTTAGGACATCAGCCATACTCTCGACGGTGGACGGCTACTATGCGAGCAACTTAGCCTGCTGTCCCTGCTTTGCGATCAATGAAACGGCCTTTTTGTCGAAGGAAACGAAGGTTTCAGCGCCCAGCCAGCTGCCCTCGTAGGCGATGAGACCGTCCGCAAAGTCTCCGCCAGCATTGAGGATCGCTAATCCGGCATCCACAGCCGGACGATTGACGGCGACATTGCTGGCATCGAGCAACGCATCGAGGGCGGCGGAAATATCCCCCAGGCCGAAGTTGTAAAACCCGCCGCAGCACCCAGACGAACTCGCAGAGGCATGGCAGGGAAACGGCAATCAACTCGGCTTCCTTGAGGAGCTTGGTTGCAACCCGGGCCTGTTTCACATCGTCACGCACCACGGCGCGAACAAGAATATTCGTGTCCGGGGTGATCTTCATTTCCGCCCGGCTCAGAGAATGAAAACCCCATAGCCAACATCCTTCCCCGATCGCACCAACGCCTTCCTTCAAACCGCTCTATCCGACCTACTCCGCTTTATCTCCATCCACCGCGCACACATGATCCCGCGGAGCAGCTCCGATAGAGTCCTGACGTTATTCATCCACGCGAAATAGAGCGGATCGGTAAACGCAGGCCGGTCGGATCGAGGGCTGGCGCGGTACTTCCCGCACTGGGCGCGCTTGTTTGCATTACTCCGCTTCATCGCTACTACAGACCCGGCCGAATACCGGGACACTTCCATTGCCTGGCACCGTCGCTGTCCAGCGAGCAGTTGATGTGGGATTTCGGGATTTTTGGGTTTTCGGTTTGGGAAGGCGGGACAAAGAGCAAACCGGCCCCTTCGGGGCCGGCTCTTTTGCTTTGTCTGATGCAAGGTTGTCAGTAGACGATGTGAAGCGACATCTGGATGTTGCGTGGGCCACCGATGGTATTGGTAACCTGACCGAGCCCCTGATTGTTGCTCTGGGTAAGAGGCTGGTATTGATTGGAGAGATTGGCCGCGTTGGTTTGGGTTGAATCGTAGGGTACCTGAAAGTTGCCGAAGCCCAGACCGATCGAGTTGCCAGGAATATCGAAGCTCGACGTATTGGTGAGGTTGTAGACATCAAAGGTGTAGCGAGCTGATATGCGCTCTGTAATCTTGGTGATCTTGATGAGGGAGATGTCAGCTCGCTTCTGGAAGGCCTGACGGAAGATGTTGCGTTGACCTGTGGTGAAGCCAGTCTCGTAGATATCGCAGACGGGAGTTCCTGCGGTGGAGACGCCGCAGGTGGGGACGCCCTGTTGGCCTGGCTGGATGCTAGGGATGCCGAAGGCTGCGGGGTTAAGGGCGAGCCCGTTGCCGTTGGAGTCGATGAAAGCTCCAGAGTGACCGGTCTTGGCGGTTTTGGCCGTGAAGCCGGCGGCCAGTGGAATGATGGGATTGGTGATGCCGTCGTTGCCGGGACCGTAGAAGATGCTGCCGACAGTTCCGGAGAAGTCTTCGACGGAGTAGGGCTGACCGGATTGGAGAACAGTGATACCGCTGAGCCTCCAGCCGTTGGTGAAGCGTCCGAGAAGAGTAGAGTCACCTGCGAATTTGGGGAAGTCGTAGGTATAGATGAAGTTGGTGATGTGGGTGCGATCGAAGTCCGAGGAGGCATAGCCGTCGCGGAGATTGAGTGCGTTATTACCGTTATAGAAGAGGCCAAGGCCGCTCTGCTCGTCGAGCGAGTGGGAGTAGGTGTAGGAGAAGCCTAATTGCAGACCATGGGTCAGGCGCTGTTCGACGTGTAGTTGGAGGGCGTCGTAGGCGCTGACTCCGGCGGCCTTATAGGTGACAGAGTTGATGGAGTAGCCGAGATAGGGAGTGCGGAGATCGGTGTTGCCGCCGTCGAAGGTGCTGTACGGCTCCGTGGTGAGGGGATTGCCGTTAGTGTCGGTGGCCTGCTGACCGTAGCTGACGGTCTGGCCATGGATAGGATTCGAGGCGGTTGCAATACTTGGCTGATTGAATGGGACCGGGATGACGCCGTGGCGGCCGCGGTTGCCGACGTAGCCAAGGTCGATGGCGAGATTGTTGCGGGGCTGCCATTGAATGTCGAAGGCGAAGTTTTCCGTGTAGGGCAGCTTGTTGTTGATGTCGTAGGAGCCGAAGGGGAAGGTCTGGGCGCCATCAATGATTTGGGCGGCGTTGGGCAGGTACTTGCTGAAGTCAGCCGGGTTGCCGGTGGGAGGAGTGGGAGCGGTGGTGCCGAAGGGCTGAGAGAGGGTTGCGCCCTTGGGCGGCGCGACGGGAATGACGAAGGGAGGCTCCTGGGTAACGCCGAAGGGACCGCTGATGCCGGAGCCTGCGCCGGGGGAGAGGTAGGTGAAGAGCTCGCCGCGGTCATAGTAAAGACCGACGCCTCCGCGGATGATGACCTTGTCGTGGAACATGGCCGGGGAGTAGGCGGCGCCGAGGCGCGGTGCGAAACCCCATTGCCGGCCCTTCAACGTGGAGTTACTGACCCCGGGCGTGGGGAAGAGCTTGTTGTTGCCGGCGATGATGAAGCCGTTGTTGGTGATGGTGTCGGAGCTGGCGTTATAGGAGTAGAGGGTGGGGTCGAAGTTGAAGAGGTTGCCGTATTTCTCGGTGAGGGGGCCGTCCCAGTCGTAGCGTAGGCCCGCGGTGAGGGAGAGGGTCGGGGTGATGCGGAACTTGTCCTGCACGTAGGAGCCGACCTGGTTCGCACGGTAGTAGCGGCTGCTGGCTCCTAACAAGAGCGAACTGTTATTGCGGACGTTCCCTTCAAGGAAGTTGGGGAGGCTGGTGAAGTTGAGTTGAGCCGACTCGGTGCGGCGATTGCGAATGTCGAGCTGGGTGTAGCTGTAGTTCGCACCGGCAGTGAGGGTGTGCCTGCCGAGGGTAAAGATGATGTCAGTGGCTGGCGCAAATCGGTTCTGGAAGACGCCGGTACGGTTGAAGCTGCTGGTATTGCCGATGTTGATGGACTTGTTGGGCAGACCGTTCTGGGTGCCGACGAAGTTGCTGATGCTGAGGCCAGGAAAGAAAGAAGAGCCGAAGAGATTGATACCGGCCTGCTGTGGAGTCAGAGCCTGATCGTCAGCGGAGTAGGCCTTCTCGCGGACGAAGCCGAAAGTCTGGGTCCAGTTGATGTTTGGCCTGAGATTGAGAGCGTTATTGAGAGAGGCGACATGAGCTCCGGAGTCCAGGTGCTGGTTGAAGCCGTCGGTTTTGGAGTTTGTGTAAGGAGCCGTGGTTGGGTCGTGTTGATAGAAATATTTGGCTGATATCACGTCGTGTTTGGCGGCGTTCCAATCGAGATTGGCGTCGGCCTGATCACCGTTGAACGAGGGCCTGCCCAAGAGGGTGACATTGGACTGATTGACTAGTTGAGCGCTTTGAGCGGACGGGATGAGATAGGCGCCGTTCGGCAGCTTGAAGTTGAAGAGTGCAAGTGCAGCCGGATCGATCTGCGAGGTGGTGATGGTCTGGCCGAAGTTGGTCTTGATGAGACTGACCAGCGCCTGGGCACTACGGTCCGAACCGAGCCCAGGAGTGACGGCTAACGTCGAGATTCCGGAGGACTGGTCGGTGACGCGGATGGCGTTGTAGGCGACGAAACCGAAGAGCTTGTTCTTGATGATTGGAGCGCCAAGGGTTGCACCGGCGGTGAAGCGGTGAAGTTGCGGGACCTTTTCATTTTGCGGGATCGTGGGGTCGTTCTTATAGAAGAAGGGTGCTGCGTTGAGCCAGTCGGTGGCGCGGTAGAGGTAGGCCTGTCCGTGAATTTCGTTGGTTCCGGCCTTGGTGCTCATGTCGATGTGGGCGCCGGAGGTGGAGCCTTGCTGGGCGTCGTACATCGAGGTGTTGACGCGAATTTCTTGAATAGCCTCGGGTGCGGGAGTGGGGATGGCCTGGCCGATGGCGTCATAGACAGAGGTGCCGGTGAGGATGGAGCCTCCGGGGCCGAAGCCTTCGCCGGTGTTGGGAACGACACGCCCACTGGAGACCTGGGAGGTGGACTTGCCGTTGAAGAGGTTGGACGTGTCGACGCCGTTGAAGAGGAAAGTGTTGGACGTGTCGCGCTGGCCGTTGGCCCAGATAGGCTGATTGCCAAGACCGGTCTGGGTTCCAGTCCCGCTGAGCAGTTCGGCGCTGACGCCGGGGGCGAGGACAGCGAGCTGAGTGAAGCTCCCGGTGGCCAGGGGGACGTTCTCGATCTGCGCGCTGTCGAGGACGTAGCCGTTAGTTGTGTCAACGGCGTTGAGTAGAGGGGTGGCGTCGACGGTGACGGTAGTGGTGACGGCGCCTACGGTAAGGCGCGCATTGAGAGTGACGGTGCGGTCAGCCTGGATGAGGATGTTCGGGAACTTTGCTTCGGAGAAACTGGTGTTGGTGAAACGCACGGTGTAGGTGCCGATGGCGAGGTTATAAAAGGCGTAGGAGCCAGTCGAACTCGAGGTTGTGGTGCGCTCGAGGTTCGTATCCTGATTTAGGAGGATGACCTGAGCGCCGCGGAGGGAGCTGCCGGAGGCATCAGTGACGGTTCCGAGAAGACTACCGAGGGTTTGCTGCGCGGAGAGGGGTAGAGTGCCAAGGCTTAGAAGAGCTGAGATGATGCTGAATATGCGACGAAGAGAGCGTGAGCTGACGGACATGCGAAAGGGCCTCGAAGGTTGTTTTGACCGCAACTCAGGGCGAATCGCTTTAGTTTTAGCGAGCTTTGCTTGTGAGTATTGCCGATCTGACACCTGAAGCTACGGGTTCTTCGTGTACTCCGGGTCAACCGCATGTGAAAGAAGTAATCCTTTTGTAAAAAAATGGCTGAGGCCTCAATGCGTCCTGTCAAACGGAACGGAGAGACGGTGCCAAACTGCGAAACTCTCTTCAAAGTGGATCCTCGACTGGAGGAAGGTTCTCCTCTGTCCTCGTCTTTTCGCGGCATTGCCTTGAGCCTGACGACGAAGAGCGGTCTTCGTTTGGTCGTCAACTCACATGCGAAAGCAGATCATCAGGTTTTCCCGTGAGCAAACATCGCTGAAATTTACCCCCGAAGACGCATAGCGGGCCTCAGGCCTTCCCCGCATAAGGGAATGTCTCCAATGCGAGCCAGGGGTTACGCATGAAAAATGCCTGTGAGGATCTGGCGCATGTACTGGTTGTTCCATGCGGCTATTTTTCGTCGTGCGCGCAAGCTGTTCCTTGAGCCGTTATGTCGTCGGACGAGGTTGATGGCAATCTTTCGCAGCAAGGCAAATTTCGGCCTCTACCTTGCCCGACCGTTGATGCTGCGGATGCTTTCCTCTGCGATGGCGGTCCGCAATCCGGGCCAGTCGCGCAACGGCTCGAGCCGAGCGGCCTGCGGACAGGCGAAGACTCTGCGGCGGACCAGGCGTCCATGTTTGTCATCGAACTGGTCCGAGGCCGGCCGGTTGGATGCGCCAAGTGCAAAACAGGTTTCCAGACAATGATCTCGCACCGCGGCAAAGATCTTGCCCCGATTGGCCTTGAGCGTGACCAGATAATCGGCGCCCCGTTTTCGAGAATCTTGCTGACGATCGCCTTTTGGCAGCCCATCGCGTCCAGGGTCACGATGCTGCCCTTGAGATCCAGGGTGTCGAGCAGTTCCGGGACTGCAGTAATCTCGTTAGACTCGTCGCCGACCTGACGCTGGCCGAGCACCAGCCCCCGTTCGCTGGCCCAGGCACTGACGATATGCAGCGGGCCTTGATCGCGGCTACGGTCGAAGGAACCGCGCACCATCTTGCCATCAATGGCGACGACCTCCCGATTCCCGCTAACGGGAAAGGCCTGAGTCCAGGCTGTGAAACGACTCTCAAAATCCTCTGGATCGATCAGCATGAAGACACGCCGAAAGGTGTCATGGGCCGGAATGCCGTTCGGTAGCCTCAGGAAAGTCGACAGCCAGTCCGCCTTGTTCTGACCATAGAGCGCC
>Ga0210406_10002756_pt1 | contig 19766 bp, 15 predicted proteins | sample IncBWC30MmetaG_FD_155454 | JGI IMG/M metagenome (GOLD analysis project Ga0210406, IMG submission 155454) | Forest soil microbial communities from Barre Woods Harvard Forest LTER site, Petersham, Massachusetts, United States - Inc-BW-C-30-M | ecosystem: Environmental > Terrestrial > Soil >... | reverse complement strand
GGATCTCGGTGATGTTGGAGATCCACTCGTAGCCTACGGCCCATACATCGGTTGCCGAGATTGCGGCGATGCCAGTCAAGTAGTCCGCCACTCCAGGGTTTGGAGTGGCCAGCTTTCTCCACGAGCTGCCGTTCCACTGTTCGACGACGGTTTTTCCACACAGGCAGTTCGGGTTGTCGGAGAATCCAGCAGCCCAGATATCAGTGCTGCTTAAAGCGGCGATTGAATTCAGCTGGGCGGTGGGCTCGGAGATCAGCGGAGTGGGAATGATCGACCATTGGGTGCCGTCCCAGTGTTCGGCCAGAGGGGCAGTGAGGTATTGACTTGGATTTGGCTCGGCGCCGACTGCCCAGGCATCGCTGGACGATAGAGCGGCCGTGGCTAGTAGAACATTTCCAGAGGATTGGGTGCCGCCGTTGGGGCTGGAGACGAGCTTCCAGGTGCCGGCTACTGGCGCGTCCTGCGCCGCGAGTGTGGCGGCGCATGCTAGCAGCAACGGGAACGCCAGGCGAATGGCTCGCGTGGGAGAAAAAGTTTTTATCTTCGTGTCGATCAGGGCCAGGTTGCTGAGCTTTATCCACTTCCATACTTCAAGACGCATACTTGTCTCCTGTGAGCAGTTCGCGTTGATGCTCGTTGTCGATTAGAGTTCGCGGAGACTTGGAAGTTACAGGTTGAGACCTGCGCCCTCACGAAATCGCAAGTAAAGCGATTGCGCCTTCTAGCTAGGGACTTTACTGGATACCTCGCGCCGAATCCCCTGCGTACACTCTGCCAAGGTGCTGGCTGAGAAGATACTCAGACTCTACGAAAGGAGTGCCGATGCTTTGGACGATAGCCATTTTGCTTTTGATTCTCTGGTTCTTGGGCATGATCAGCTCCTACACATTAGGTGGATTCATTCATATTCTGCTCCTCTTGGCGGTGGTTGCGGTGTTGATCCGCGTGATCCAGGGCCGAAATCCAATAACCTGAGTTGACGGTTTGGCAGGACGCGGTGGGAGAAGTGCTGAGGACAGAGTTGCTCTCGAAAGTCCCACAAGACGATCCAGGAAGGATTTAGTCATGAACAAAGATCAAGTGCAGGGTAAGGGCAAGGATATTGCAGGTCGCATCGAGCGCCAGGCGGGTGAATGGACCGGAGACAAAGAGAAACAGGTCCATGGAGCCTTAAAGCAAGTTGAGGGAAAGCTCCAGAACGCCTGGGGTAACGCAAAAGCTGCTAACGCCAAAGATGCCGAAGAGAAAGCAGTCGACCAGCAGACGGACACGAAAAAGGAGCCGGTCGACGACTCGGCTGAAACCGCAGAAATAGAAACTCGCTCCAGCCGCAAAGCGAGCTAGTTGGCGGACGGCCCAGGCTTTTCAAATGCGGGGACAGACGGGACTGACCCCATTGTTTTCTCCCGATGTGGGAAGGCGACGACGTTCCACCCGAAATTTCGCCCCTGCTCCGCCGCCAATTCAAGTGCTTTCTGATACTTTCTTCCCATGGCGCGCTTCGCTCGCGTTGTCGTGGTTGATGTTGCCCATCATGTTACTCAGCGTGGGAACGCCCGGCGAGTAATCCTGGCCAGCGACGGTGATCGCATAACTTATCTGGATTTACTGCGCCACTGCTGCGACCTGCACGAACTGTCGGTGCTGGGCTACTGCCTGATGTCGAATCACGTGCATTTGATTGTGGTGCCGCGCGCCACGGAATCGCTGGCCCTCGCGCTAAAGCAGACTCATGGGCGCTACGCATCGTATTGGAATGCCAGGAATTCTTCGAGCGGACACGTGTGGCAAGGCCGCTTCTATTCTTGTCCGTTGGACGAAGCCCATTTATGGAGAGCGCTTCGCTATGTGGAGTTGAATCCGGTGCGCGCGGGCATGGTACCGGCGGCGGCCCAGTGGCCGTGGTCGAGCGCGGCTCCGCACTGCGGCAGCGCTCCAGAGGCTGTGCTGCAAATGGAACGTTGGCGCAAGCGCTGGACTGCGGCAGAATGGAGACAGCATCTTGCCGCCGGAGAATCGGCCAGCGATGTAGCTACGCTGCGGCAATACACGCATACGGGCAGGCCGCTGGGCTCGGAGGAATTTGTGGCCGCCTTGGAACATTCAACTCTACGGGCGCTCGTTCCGCGGCATGCTGGCAGGCCCAACAAACGCCTGCGCGATGCCAAGCAAGAGGGCGCTATCTTCGCAGCGTAGACAGTAAGGAATGGGGCCACTCCCGTCTGTCCCCAGATTACCCCTTAGATTACCCCTTAGATTACCCCTTGATTACCCCTTAATCAGACCAGTCTACGTCCACCAGCCCGAGGTGGACCGCTTTCATTTCACCATAGATCGCTTGCAGTCTTTCTCTTACTTCGCTGCGCCGACCTGGGACTACGTGCCTGAACGACCCGAAGATCGCGGATGGCTCGCCCACGTAAGCACCGTTCATCCAGAGATCTTTCAGATCCGATACTACGGCCACGAGATCATCTGGCCACGCGGCCAGCAGAGGCATCATCTTCTCAGTACCGGACAACCACACAGGGCTGCCCGGATTCCCGTTGACATAATCCAAACTCTTCCGCACCATCCGTCTGAAAAGTGCGACCGCATCTTCGGTGGCGATTGTCGATAACTCTTCGACTGCCATGGCGCACATTGACGCAAGATGGAAATCGTATGCTCCATCCCAAAAGAGCGGAAAATAGTCTTTTAGCTCGGCATAGGGCAGCTGCTTTTCTTGAACGATTTTCCAAAGGTGCCAGGCAATCGAAGCTCTAATCGAGCTCTCTCCGCGGACGATCTGATCCTTGAGGATTTCAACAAATTTCCGCCTATCGAACGGCAGATCGTTCGGCCAGTGGGCATCCCTGAAAAGGGCAAAGAAGACGACAAGGGCGGCGAGGTCGTGGAGAATGTATTCCTGCTCTGTATCAAGAAACCTCGTCAGGATCTCCTCTGCTTCTGCCTCATTGACATCACGAAGCGAGTTGAACATATGTAACAGACTCTCCATAACGCGGGGGTATTCACTATTCTCGCGCAGCATGCGAAATGCGAGCCCACGCACACGCAACCTTTCGTCCTGATTCCAGTTGAAAGGTGAACCGTCCTGCTTCTTCGTGGCTCTTCGCCGGGAGACGAGCTCGGCTAGCGGGAAGGTGACTTGCACACGGATGTAGAGATTCCCTTCCGTCGCGTACCGATCAAGAATCTGGAGAATACGCGTATAGTGTTCCGGAGCATTCTGGGCGATGAGGTGCGACATGAGCCAACATAGATGGCCTCGGACTGTCGTGATGAAACGCACATCCTCTCCACGCAGCACTCTTGCGTGAAGGTTCCCGCTTCCATCTGGGTCTTCGGGTTCGTTTGCTCCGCACGCATCCGGATTGGGATCGTCATGAAGCATTTCCAAGAGCCAGAGAGCCTCGTCAAGGAGGCCGCGCTCCTTCAGGCGCGCTTCTGAGTGCGTGACGAAATTCTGGCGTGCTTCCACGTCATCCAACCATTGCATATTCCCTGCATCGGCCCAAATGCTTCGCACGTATTCGAACGCTTTGTCCTTCTTGTCTGCCAGCATGAAGCGCAAGGATTGGTTCCGGAGCGGGATCAATCCCGCGTCGGCGATTGCGGTTCGTCCACTTATCGCCTCGTACACAGAACCGCTGAAGACGAGCGAAAATTCACCAGGTCTCGTCTCGTAGAAGATCACATCGATGTTAGGAAACTGGCTGAAGTCAATGTTTGTCAACGCTTGGATGGTGTCGCTGGGATCCACGAACATCGCCCAATTCGCTACCAGAAGACACCGCTTATGCCCCGTCGCCGCAAGCTGACCATTTTTCACCGGCAGTAAGCGGGCGAAATGCTCGAGGGCGGTTCCGCTTGGATTGATAGCGCGTGCACCGGGGCTGTTCGAAAATACGATGGTCTCGAGATTGGCTATCTTGTTGAACTCATATCCGCCAGTCGAGAACTGCTTCTTCCCACCATCGCCCTTTATGGCTTGTTCGATCGTATCCGCCTGCTGCGATACATATGCATCAAGCTCTTTCTTCTTGTACATGAATACCGGGGTCGACACCATGTAGCCCTTCAACTTCCGACGCGCAATTTCCTCTTTCAACTTCTCGACTACTCGGCCCCAAGCTCTCTGCCGCTTCAGATCCTCCTCACTCTCGACCAAGCGAAAAAGTTCAACAGCAAGCCTATCGCCATTAGTGCCTGTCAATTCATAGTCGTAATTTCGACCCGACGCTACTGGAACGTCGCGTCCCGTAACACCGTAGGCAACTCCGGTCGTCGCTTCCAGGTACGAAGCGAGTCTCAGGATCGCTTCCTCCTCATGCTGTTCTTTGGGCATAAACTCTAGGCGTATTTCACCATTATGCTACTCACGGGTTTTCTCACGCGAGGTCCTCAAACCCGAGTTCGCGACGAGACTTGTGTGGGGCTGACCCGGCCTAAAACTAACGTTGGCGTGCCCTACCCAAGCTCCGCTTGGGTTGGGCTCTTGACTCTCACGCGGTCGCCGCGCCCACTTAAGAACGTCACCGCCCCAGGATAATTTTTCCACAGCCGAACCGTGTGACATCTAACCTTGCGCACAGCCCCCACTTCGTTGCAAAATTGCCCCAGCAAAGGCAGTAACAAACAGTTCCTTGAAAACTGAATATTATTTGGCTAAGCCCTTCCCCCACAATATTTTGCGGCCAACTCCGGCAGCTTTCAGTCCCGACAGAAATCACCTCACTGATTCCAAAGAGCTTACGGGATATCGGTGCACCTAAGTCCCGTGTCCGCAATATTTTACGGGCAAGTTCCCTGGAATCAATATTTTAGCTGGACTTACCCCAGATAGGATCCTCGCAAGTTATTGATTCTAAGGAATTAAGTGGATTCGATCCGCATTTTTTTCTGACCCGGATTAACCCACCAACGCAAGCAGTCGCAGGCACCTGCCGTTGTGGGGATCCCTCGATCTCCACGGCTTTTCGCTTGTGGCCCAGCCTCTTTTTGGTATAGTCCCCACTGCCATGCCGGCTACCACCGCGCACGAACTGACTCCTCCCGCTTCTGTCCCACCTTCTGCTCTCACCCCTAACCAGATTCGCGGCTTCTGGGCGTCGTGGGGCGGATGGACTCTCGACGGCATGGACTCCTTTGTTTATGCGCTCGTGCTCGTGCCCTCGCTGCGCGAACTGCTCCCGAAGTCCGGTATCGCGGCCACCAAAGCCAACATCGCGCAGTACGGCGGTTTGTTGTTCGCTCTGTTTCTCATCGGCTGGGGGCTGGCATTCTTGTGGGGGCCGATTGGCGACAAGTTCGGTCGCGTGCGCACCTTGATGCTGACCATCGTGTGGTATTCGGCATTCACGTTTCTGAGCGCCTTCGTCACCAGCGTTTGGCAACTCGCGATCCTGCGGCTGCTCGCCGGAATTGGCATTGGCGGAGAATGGGCCATGGGCGGGACGTTCGTTGCCGAGGAGTGGCCGGAACATCGCCGCCGCATGGGCGCCGGCTATATGCACACGGGGTATTACGTCGGCATATTTCTCGCCGCCCTGGCGAACTACGGCATCGGCAGCCACTACGGCTGGCGCTCCATGTTCATCGTGGGAGGCGCGCCAGCTCTGTTACTGGCTTGGATTCGCCATGGCGTCGTAGAGCCCGCAGCCTGGAAAAAGAAAGAAAGCGTGATCCGGTCGTGGGCGGTTTGGCGTCCTTTCGCGACACTGTTTTCGTCCGCTTGGCGCCGCCGCACCATTCTGAATGCCCTATTGATGCTGGCTTCGATTTGTGGTTTATGGGCCGGAACGGTCTACGTGCCCGCAGCCATTACTTCGCTCGCCGAAGCGGGCGGTCGCGTTGGCCCGCAAGCCGCGCAACTGGCCTCCTGGGGAATCATGCTGGTTTCGTTGGCTACGATTCTCGGCTGCCTGGCGATGCCGTGGCTGGCCGAACGGCTGGGCCGCCGTGGGGCGCTTGCCCTTTATTTCTCGCTGATGATGGCGTTCATTGCGCTGACCTTCGGCAAAGTCTTCTACTTTGGACCGGGCGCGCTGCCATGGTTTTTCGTCTGTTTGTTTTTCCTCGGTTTGGGAGGCGCGAACTTCGCGGTCTACACTCTCTGGCTGCCGGAGCAATATCCCACAGAGTGCCGCGCCAGCGCTTTCGCATTTTCCACTTCGTTTGCCCGATTCGGCGGCGCCGGCATTACGTTTCTGGTGGGAAGCGGCGTGCGTCATTACGGATCGCTCGGAACTCCGGTCGCGCTGACCTCAATCGCCTTCGCTCTTGGATTGCTGCTGATTCCATTCGCCGTGGAAACACGCGGCCAGCGTTTGCCCAGCTAGCCTTGGGCGCTTTCCATCTCGAGCGAAGCGAGCGGATTCAGGTTCTTGGCAAGCCGAGGGATCGCCGCGTGCTCTCACTTTGCCGGCCGAGCTGCGCTTTGGGCCAGCAGCTTGGTGCAGTTGTAAACGGTGCGAGTGCAACTCATGGGAAGCCCAACCCGCTCTCCCAACTCGACGACCGCACCAACCAGCGCTTCCAGTTCCATTGGCCGGCCCGCTTCAAGGTCTTGCAGCATTGAGGTCTTGTGCTCACCAACTTTTTCCGCGCCAGCCATTCGCTGCTCGATGGAAACCGGCAACTCCATCCCGAGTTTCCGGGAAACCGCCTCCACTTCCTGCATGATGTTTCGGATCACCGAAGAGACTCCCGGATCTCGCACCATCTGTGCCAGCGTAGCGCGAGTCAATGCGCTGACCGGGTTCAAGGACGCGTTGCCCAGAACCTTCACCCAAATCTCATGGCGAATGCGAGTCGTGATGGGGCAGCGCAAACCCGAGGCGGTGAGTGCCTCCGCAATTCGGCGGACGCGATCGGAGCGCGAGCCGTCCGGCTCGCCGAGAGAAATGCGGTTGCCCTCGATATGCTGAATCACTCCCGGTGAAGGAATCTCAGTCGCGAAGTAAACGATGGAACCGACCACACTTCGCGCGCCCATTGCTGCCGAAATCACGCCGCCGGGATCGACCCGCTCAAGGCGTAACCCTTCCCACTCCCCGCCGAAACCCTGGAAGTACCACCACGGAATTCCATTCTGGGTGCTGACGACTGTGGTCTCCGGCCCCAGCACCGGCTTTAGTTGGGGCGCAAGTTGCGGCAATGCGTGCGCCTTTACTCCAAGAAAGACGACGTCTACCGGTCCCACTTCTTCGAGTGAGGCAACAACCAGAGGCCGCGCGATGAAATCTCCGTCGGCGCTTCTCACCTGCACGCCGTATTCCTGCATGGCGCGCAGATGCGGCCCGCGCGCGAACAAAGTCACATCGAAGCCGGCCTGCGCCATGCGCGCACCGATGTATGCTCCGATTGCGCCCGCCCCCGCGACCAGGAATCTCATCGTGGCTCGCTCATCTGCTTATCCACGTTGGTCATCCACGAGCGCGGCGGCGACTGCGCGGCGGCGAATCTTTCCGGTCGCAGTAGTTGGAATACTCTTCACCAGATAAATCTTCTTTGGACATTTGTATTCTGCCAGCGACTCACGGCAGTGCTTAATCAGCGCCGATTCGGTGGCGCCGTGGGGCTCATGCAGGACCACAGCCGCAGCCACTTCCTCACCCAGCGTGGGATGCGCGCAGCCAAACGTGACTGCCGCGGCGACTGCGGGATGCCGTAACAAAACCTCGTCGACTTCGTGGGGCGCAATATTTTCGCCCGCGCGGATAATGATGTCTTTAATACGTCCCGTCAGGTGCAGGTAACAGTCTTCGTCCAGATAGCCCTGGTCTCCGGTGCGAAACCATCCGTTAACGAAGGCGCGGGTGTTGGCTTCCGGATTATTTTCGTATCCGCGAAACACATTGGCGCCCTGGATGGCGATTTCGCCGCATTGGTTGTTCTCGAGTGAATTGCCCTGCTTGTCCATGATCCGGACGCGAAGGCCGGCGCCCACTCCCACCGATCCGGCCTTGCGATGCCGCGGCGGCAGCGGATTCGAAGTCATCTGATGAGACGCTTCGGTCATGCCATAGGCTTCCACAAAGGGGACGCCAAATTCGTTCTCGATTTTATGGATCAGTTCCGGCGACAGAGGCGCGCTGCAGGAACGGATGAAGCGCAGCGAGCTGGCCTCCACGGGCTTGTGATGGGTTCGGGCCATCAGAAGCTGGTGCATCGTGGGTACTCCCGAATACCAGGTCACGCGATGTTCCCGCACCGTCCGCCAGAAAGAAAGCGCGTTGAATTTGCTGGGAACAACCACGGCGCCACCGGAAAGCAGAGTGGCCATGGTTGAGCCAATCAAGCCGTGAATGTGGAACAGCGGCATGATGCACAGCGCAACATCTTCCTCAGAGAGCGCGTAGGTGTTCGCAATATTTGCCGAGGAGACGGCAAGGTTGAAATGCCGCAGGGGAACGCGCTTCGGCCGCCCCGTGCTTCCGCTCGTGTGCAGGATGAGGGCAATGTCGTCCCCGGTGGGTTCAGTGACGGTAGTTCCCGCGGGGGCGCCAGTCAGGTGCACGTTGCCTCTCTCGTTCATTTCCACCGAGACCACGGGGATCTTGCGGTCGGCGGCCGCGGTCCGAGCGAATTCGGCGCCCACAGGGGGACAAATCAAAATGCGGGCATCGGTGTCCCCCAGAAAAAAATGAAACTCTTCATAGGGATACGCCGGATTCAGAGGTGCTGCCTTTCCGGCGATCGAGGCAGCAAGAAAGCTCACAATCGCCGGCAAGCCATTGGGCAGAGCAATCGCCACGGCGTCGCCACGTCGAATGCCGGCGGAAGCCAAGGCGTTCGCCATCTCAAGCACTTGTCGCCGCAGTGAATCGTAAGTGACGTGGAGGCTAAGCTCGGGAACGATAATTGCGGTGTGACTGTCCGCGAAATGCAAAACGTCAAGCAGAGTGTCTACGGACTTCAATGTCATTCGTCGGCGCCTTTTCCCCTGGGATCCTGATTCTTACTTCGAGTAGCCCGCTGCACTCAATGCCTTGTTGAATTCCTTCAGAAAAAACTGCACGTTGTCTTCGGTGGCCAGCGGACCCATCACGCCAATGCGGAAGACTTTGCCCGCGAGCGGCCCAAACCCGCCGGCGATCTCGATCCCCGGCCCATCCAATAACTGTTTGCGGACTCTTGCTTCGTCAACCGCTGGCGGCACACACACTGTGTTCAGCGTGGCAATTCGATGTTCCGCGGGAACGTGCATACGCAGGCCCATCGCTTCAACGCCCTGGACGAAAGCCTTGTTGCTGCGGCGATGCCGCTCCCACCGGTTCTCGATTCCTTCCTCGGCAATGACCAGCAGCGCCTCACGCAGCGCGTAGAACATGGAAATTGGCGCGGTGTGATGGTAGCGGTGCGACACCGTAGAATAATCGTGAATCAGCTTGAGATCCAGATACCAGCTGCGCACGGGCGAGGTGCGGGCGCGCAGGAACTCCATCGCCCGCTGTGACATGGCCATCGGAGACAATCCTGGCGGACAGCTCAGCCCTTTCTGCGTGCAGCTGTAGGCGACGTCGATGCCGGTCTTGTCGAACTCGACCGGGACTCCGCCGAGCGAGGTAACGCAATCTCCGATCACCAGAGCGCCCGCGGCGTGGGCGGCGGCGCAGATCGCCTGGCCCGATTGCAACGCTCCCGTCGATGTCTCGGCATGAACAAACGCCACCACCGCGGGCTTCTCTCGCGCGATGAACTCCCGTGCTTCATCATCGCTATAGGTCTCGCCCCAAGCCTTCTCAAAGCGCACCACGTTCGCACCGTGGCGCTTCGCCATCTCGGTGAGGCGGTCGGAGAAATATCCATTAGCGAACACCGCGACCTTCACTCCGGGCTCGACGAAATTGGCGACGGCGGCCTCCATGCCCGCACTACCTGTGCCGGAAATCACCAGCGTGGCGCCGTCGCTGGTTCCGTAGGCGGTCTTGAGCAACTGCTGCACGTCGCCCATCACCTGGATGAAGTAGGCGTCAAGGTGCCCAACGATCGGCTTCGCGAGCGCGTCGTAGACGCGCGGATGAACCATGCTGGGTCCTGGGCCGAACAAGTAGCGCCGAGGCGGTTTTAGAGGTGCAAAAACAGTTGACGTCGAGACTTCCTGTTCCGTGGTGGTCATCGGCCCTCGATTCCTTTCGAACTAATATCCTAGCCTCTCTTAGTTACTTCAGCTTACGGTTTGCCACACCCCGCACCAAGGCGACTAGGCTCGAGATAGAAACCGGGAGCCTCGCGCCGAAGGCACTCATCCCAAACAGCAAGATTGAAACAAAATAGATCGGCCTTTCTGGGTCGCCTCGAATCCAAGGCAACCACAGGACCGACACAGCTGTGAAGACCGGTACAAGGAAACCCAACAAGTTCCGAAGTTGCCCGGGACTTCGGTCCCCCGCGCTTCCATTTCTCGCCGGCATGGGCTGCTCCGTCAGGTCGGGCCGCAGAATCTAACGCCCCTAGATTTTACGGTACGGAGCGGACAATTTCATGTGAGGTTTGCAACCCTAAGTCGGCGAGTGGTGCCCCTGCACGATCATCTGCTCGGCGATGCGGCGCGCCTCGGGCAGTGTCGCGGACGCTTTGCGATCAATCTCTGCCGGCAAGTCTTTCTGAATTGTTGCTAGTTCCTCATCAAACAACCGCGTCACCAACACGGAACCATGTTCAATCGGCTTGCCATCGGCGCCCGCAACTTTCACCTTATGTTTCACGCGCTGCGCGATCATCAAGCGATAGATGCGGTCGGTAGCCAGATCTTCCATGTAGCCATCGAGCAGGCTGGCGCCCTTTCCGTTGAGCACGCCGTTGCGATAGCGAATCACGGTGCGCACGGCCGCACGGGTCCCGGCCAGGGTTATGCCGCCAACGCCTTTCGGGACTGGCCGAAGATCAGGATGTGAGTTCGGCAGCTGGGGCCGCTGCGCAATCTGATTAGGAAAAGGGAACTGCGCGACTGCGATTTCGTTTTGATCAGGATGCCCGGTCCAGGCTCCGTCCATCAAACATTGCGCTTCGTTCTTCTTGTCTTGCTCAAGCACCTTCATGGCGCGCGCGTTCAATTCTTTGTCGGTGCGACTGGGGAAAAGCGCGGTCATTCCGCCGATCGCGTGGGCTCCGTGCTTGTGGCAAATCTCCGGCATCAGGGTGCGGAAGTTCTGGAAGAATGCCACGTCGTGGGGGATGGTGTTGCGGTCGGGCAAAATCCAGTTGGGATCTTCGAGCATGAAATCGATCAGCGAAGCCATGTAATCCCAGCGTCCGAGATTCAATCCCAGGCAGTGCTCGCGAAGATTGAAAAGGAATTCCTCCATCTGGTAGGCCAGCGGGTGAGCCTCCACCAGGGCCATGCACTTGATGTAGTCCTGGGGCAGGCCTTTCTGCTTGGCAAAAGCCTGGAAGAGATCGCGCCACCAGAAGGCTTCCCCGGCGGACTCACTCTTGGGGATGTAGACAGAGAAATTGTGCGGCAGCGTGGCGGGATCGATCTGGTACCAGATGAGCGCGAGATCGAACAGGGAAGCGGAGACGAGTTCGTTCTTGAGGACTCCGCCCTGGCTGATGTGCAGACCGCGAGGGCGCACCCAGGTCACGGTCTTTGAACGTTGCACGGCAACTTTCCTGTTGCGCTTCCTGTCGTCATAGCTGAGCTCGTATTTGTAGGCGGCGAGGGTATTCTTGACTCCTTCCAGAGTCTGGTCCCAATGGTTTGCCATGGAATCTTCGAGGTCGATCATGACGGCGGGCGATCCAGAGTTGAGAAGTTTTACCGTCAACTCAGCGTCGTCGGCCGGGCCGGTCATCTGGTTGCGCTGATCGGCGCACCAGTCGGGCACTTCGATCCGCCAGTCCGTGGTGGTGGCCTCCGATGGGGGCAAATAATTCGGAGGGTGCCCGTGATGCGACAACTGCAACACCTCGGCGCGTTTCGCCACCAGCTTCTGCTGCCAGGGAGTGAATTGTTGGTGCAGCGGCAGCAGAAAATCAACGAATCCCCTGGGGAGATCTTTGTGTGGATTCAAATCCGCCGGGGCGTAATTCATGTATTGCGACGTGGCATTTTCAATATGCATTGCCATGGGAAGAGATCCTTCAAGCCGGGGTTTCGTGTGTCTGGCCTGCGATTATCCTATCGCAAAAATGCCGAGAGCCGGTTGCAGGAAGGCTTCAAGTCAAGACTGATGGGAAAGATGGAGGCCGCCTTAGCGGATGTGCTCAAGGGCGTCATTGACAGCACCCTCTTCCGGCTTGCACTCATGTTTATCGAAATCGGATTGAAGTTGCTGTTTGGCCTTGTCGCTGTCGGTTATCAGTTCCCGCTGAACCCGGAATGCCAGCTTGCAGACATCGCAATACGCAGTGCTCGGAGTACTCCCGATGAACTTGACGATTCTGAGCCTGCGGTCCGGCATGGACGACATCATGGCAGGGCGTCAATCCGGAGTCAATGCGTTCGAGGCCTATTGCAAGTCTTTGACTTTTTTTCTCACTGCTGCGAGCAGCGGGGAAGGCAGTTCGGAGTAGCCTTCTTGAACCGCATACGCTTGACCGTCCGTGTATATCCAATTCAAGAGATCGCCTAACGCGGCGGCGCGAGAGGAATCAGACGAAGGAGTTCGCAGGTAAATCCAGGTAAAACTGGTAATCGGAAAAGAGTCGGCTCCGGATGCGTTGGTCAGCGAGGCGGAAAAGTTGCTCCACCGGGGCGCTTCGGCTGCCTTGCAGGCAGCAGCAATGCTCTCGCTGGAAGCCCTGACAAATTTACCACCGGGGTTCAGCACGGCTGCCTGGGAAATACTACCCTTCACGGCATATTGATATTCAACATAGCCGATGGAACCGGGATTGTTTTTCACCTTGTCGGCCATATCGGAACTGCGTTCCGCCGGTTCCCCAACTGGCCACTTGGGTGAGGGAGTGACGCCAATTTCGGCGCGAAACTTGGAACTCACCTTGGAGAGAAAATCACTGAAGACGTAGTTGGAACCTTTTCCTGCGGGGCGGTTGATCACCTGGATTGCAAGAGCCGGCAAAGCGACGTCTGGATTGAGCTTGGCGATCTGCGGCGCGTTCCACATTTTCACATCGCCGAGGAATATCCCGGCCAATACTTCCCCCGAGAGCCGGAGCTCGTGGTGGACGTCGGGAAGGTTATAGATGGGAACGATGCCGATGAGCACGACCGGCAGTTCGATCAAACTGCCCTCTTTCCGCTCCTTTTCCGTGAGCTGAGCTTCGCCGGCGGCAAAGTCGCCGGCAGCATGAGAGATCTGCTTGATGCCTTCGCTGGTGCCGACCGGAAGGTAGCGCATCTGCAGGTTGGGGGTGCGCTTGCCGTATTCCTGCGCCCACCGGTTGTAGAGAGGGGCGGGCACACTCGATCCAGACCCCACGAGGACAACCGCATTCTGCGCATTGGCAGAGGCGCCGTGCAGCCCGAACGTGAAAAGGGAAAACAGACAGGTACAGATATAGAGCAAAAGGCAATTGCAGCCTGGCGCAGTGTGTCGTTTCGCAGATGTTGCTGTCGCCTTCATTGGTGTCCTCCATTACGGCCGCATTACGTCAAACAATTAAATCGCTTAGCCACCGGAATTGAAGCTAACAATTAAAGCTAACAATGGTAAAGTTACCACCGTTTTGAGGGAAGCTAATCGGGGATTAGCGGGTGGCTGTTGTCACACTAGGAACGGCTATTCCTTCAGGGTTCGCGGGGCAGGAGTCCCGGGCCGAGAAGCGGCTGGTGTAAGATGCTGGGTCGTCAGGGCGATCTAACTTATGTCGCAGAACGAGGTCGAAACTCTAGCTCGCGAACTGCTGTCCGCGTACGAGACGGGCGGGATGGTCCCCGTCCCGCCCTCTGGGCGCCCCGATTTCGAGCTCAACATGGCTTATGAGGTTGAGGCCGCCCTCAAGCGGCTCCGCGAAGCAGCTGGGCACAGGGCCGTAGGCCGCAAGGTTGGATATGCCAATAAAGCCATGTGGCGTTTGCTAAAACTTGAAACCCTGGTTTGGGCCCACATGTACGACGACACGGTGCACTACGCTGACAACAACTCCACCGCAGTGACGCTGGCACGTCCCCGTTCGTTGAAGATTGAACCCGAGATCGTTTTCGGTTTGAAACAGCCGGTCATGGGTGAAGGGTCTGATGCCACTGCCGCGCTGGCATCCACGGATTGGCTGGCAGTGGGGTTCGAAATTATTGATTGTCCTTTTCCCGACTGGAAATTTCAGCCCAGTGATTTTGTCGCTTCGTTTGGACTTCATGCAGCACTTGTGATCGGCGAGAAGATGCACGTACGGCGGGAACTGATCGCCACGCTGGTGGACGAGTTGCCACGGTTTAAAGTGCGAGTGTCGAAGAGTGGAGTGTTTGTGGAAGAAGGATCGGGGAGGAACTCTTTGAAGAGCCCTGCTTTATGCCTGGCGGAACTTAGCGCGGCCATCGCGCGGCGTTTCCCGGCACAGCCACTGAGGACTGGGGAAGTCGTCAGCTCCGGCACACTCACAGCTGGACATCCAACCGGCCGGGGTGATCTGTGGACGGTTGAGGTGGAGGGGCTCTCTCTTTCCCTACCGCCCCTGACGCTGCGAATAACATAGACGATTACGGAAACGTGTCTCGGGGCTCGACAATTACAGGAAGGGGCAAAGAAAAAGACCGCGCTGCCGGTGAGCAGCGCGGTTCGAGTTTGACTGCGTCCAGAGGGTGAAGTGATGCGTTTGCTTTGCGAACTTTAGACCTTGGCGAGCTTGCGGCGAATTGCTCCCGCCAGACCGACCAAGCCAGTTCCCATCAGCATCAGGCTGCTGGGTTCGGGAACCGGGCTGAAGCCGATAAACTCCTGCGGTCCCACGCCGGGTTTTGCATTCAGCGGAGTATAGAGGATCAATCCGTTGAAGGCTGAATTGGAAGCGGTACCGGCCAGGGTAAGATAGGTGGCCTCGGTAGCGGCGAAATTAGGGTTGTTCTTGAAATAGGTGCTGTTTGCAGCGTTGCTCGAAAACAGACCCCAGATTGCCCACTGTGCTGTATTGCTGTTGAGCGTACCGGCGAGCACGCTCTTGAACATTAAACCGGCCGCTTTGTAATCCAGAATCATCGATGACCCAAACATGCTGTTCGCAATACCCTGCAAGAAGGGCGAGGCGGTGGCAGTCCAGGTCTGGCCGAGGCCCACGCCGTTGTCAAAGGAGTCGCACAGCAGCGCTACTTGATTGGAACTGCCGTTGATTGAAAAGTAGAACGGATAGCCGATGTAAGGTGAACCGTTTTGAGCGACGGCTCCATGGTGGCCCGTATAGGTCATTTGGACGGAGTTGGCGAAAGCGGAGCTCGCGAGAAGCAGCGAGAAAACCAGAACCGAGAATGCGAGATGAAAACGGCTTAAGCGCATGAGTTTGCCTCCCAGCAAACGAGGACGGCTGTCCAGCAGTGGCGCGACAGCTTATCCTGCTTTCCTTCTATGGGGGGTGTCGGCCAGCAAATCTAAGGGAGAGGCTTGCTGCTGAAAGCTGGCTGTGCCGCGAAGGGCCGGCATTTTGTCAACGGGGTGAAACTGACTCCCGTAACATGAGAGAGAGTACCAGTGGTTTCGGAGCCTGAAAATGGCACAATCGTGGCGTTACCAGGGTTACCATCCGGGGTCACGGTGAGCGGTCCGCGCTTTCTGGAAAAATCTGGCATTGGTGATGCGTTCGGGTGCCTGAGCGGAGAAATCCACAGGATATTGTATGCAAACCATTTCGTTGTCTGCTACCATGGTCGCCAGAAAAAAGGTGGATCTGCTTTAGTTTGTGGGATTCGCCGACTGCGGTATGGCACTCAAACTGCACCTGACGTTCGGTGGTGGAGTGCCTCCAGTCCGGGAGCCCAGGACGGCCGCCGCAGGTAGGAGTGGTTTTGTGCCCGATCGCGAGAGCGGGAACGTCCAGGTTGTAGGGAAGCGGCGAACCCGTCGTCATCGGCGGAATCGTCTCATTCGCCGCTGGTTCGCGGCCGCCGTCGTCGCGGTTTTCACCGCCAGCGTCTCGACTCTCGCATTGAAGTATTTCAGTCCGTCCTTGTTTCGTGCGCAGTCCGAAGCTCCCACCGTTGAGCGAATCGACCTTAGCCGCGACCGCGCGACTATGCTCAATCAGACTGTTTTGCATGCTCAGCCGGCACGGCCGGTCTATCCCTATTCTGTGGTGCCCGGCGGAGTTGAGGATGCGAAGGAATTGAAGTGGGTGGCGGAGCACGATCCCATCGTGGGAGCTCATTACGCGGGGTTTGATTACGATCACGCGCGGGTGGTGCGCCTTACGCTGGCCCGGACAGTGTTCGTTTCCTACCGCATCGGCAATCGCATCTACTGGACGCGTCGAAGAGTAAAGCTCCAGAAGGGCGAGAAGCTGATCACGGACGGAAAAATGACGGCACGCACTCGCTGTGCCAACCGCGTGGAAGAGACTCCGCAGCAAGAGGCTTCGCCGGCCGAGCCAACGGCGGAGAAGTTCGACGAACCGGTGCGAACCGGCGAGGGCACGGCCGTGCAAGCTCCTCCGGTGCCGTTCGAATCGGCGTTGCTCAACCGGCCAGGAACGCCCGGCCTGGAGCCGGCCGGGCCGCTCAGTTTGTACAATCCATTTGTCGGCGGAAACTGGGTATCCATCGCGCCTCCACCCTTGCCGCTGAGCCTTTGCGGGCCGGCGAAAAAGAAGGGCACCACAGGGATTGAAGGCGGAGGCGGGAAGAAGAAAAAAGCAGGCCCTTGCGGAAGTGGCGGGTCTCCGGAACCCGTGCCAGAGCCAGGAACGTGGGTGATGTTTGGCTCCGGTTTGGCCGTCATCTACTGGCAGGCGCGCCGCAAGTTTTCCCGCGCTTGAAGTTCTCGAAAGGGCGAGGTATCCGTTCAGCTTCCAACGCTTTCAAACCGTGTTCTGAAACTCCTGCATTGCACTTGCGAACCTGTCTCTTCCTTCTGTAGGCTCTTCCTTCTTTTAATTTAAGGTTCTTAATAGGTTTCGGGGTTGGTGTTCGCGGGAGGTTCACGGTGCGTTGGCCACGTCTTGCGATTTGTTTTTCCGTTCTACTTGTTTTGGGAGCGCTGGTTTCAACGAGCCCCCGCATCTTCGCTCAATCCATCCGGCTGCACGTGGATCTCACCGACGCACCGCGGAATCTCTATCATGCCAAGCTGAGTATCCCCGCAACGCCGGGCGCGATGACCCTGGTATTTCCGAAGTGGATTCCTGGCAATCACCGCCCCAGCGGTCCGATTGCTGCTCTTACGGGCATTCGCTTCGAAGCTGCTGGCAAGCCGCTGGTCTGGCAGCGCGACGATGTCGACATGTACGCCTTTCACGTCACCGTGCCCGACGCGGCGCATGAACTGGATGTGTCTCTGGACGCGATTACGTCCAGCGACAGCGCGGGTGGTGGAGGGCCGGCGGCCTCCAGCAATTTGCTCGATTTGAACTGGAACGCCGTTGTTCTCTATCCACAGGGCGCCGATTCCGGCGCGGTTGAATTCGTCCCCTCGGTGAGACTTCCGGCGGGATGGAAATTTGGAACAGCTCTGGTGCCTGCGCACGCGTCCGGCGATGAAGTCGAGTTCGCTCCGGTCTCGCTCACTACGCTGGTGGATTCGCCCTTGATCGCCGGAGTTCACTACCTGCGAATCGACTTGACCACGGCGGCCGAGACACCCGCACACGAAATGGATCTGGTCGCCGACAGTGAAGCTGATCTGGCGATGAAACCGGAGCATCTTGCAGCCTACCGGAAGTTGGTGGCCGAAACCGGAGCATTGTTCGGAGCGCGCCACTACCGGCAGTATCACTTTCTGTACACGCTCAGCGATCAGGTCGGCGAGCATGGTCTGGAGCATCATGAGTCCAACGACAGCGTCGCCGCCGAGCGCACGCTGCTCGATCCTGATCTGCATATGTTGTACGCGAGCCTTCTGCCGCACGAATTCGCGCACTCCTGGAACGGCAAGTATCGCCGGCCCGCGGGGCTGGCCACGCGAAACTATCAGGAGCCCATGATTGGCGATCTTCTGTGGGTCTACGAGGGGCTTACAGACTATCTGGGCAACCTGCTGGCGGAGCGCAGCGGACTGTTGTCGGAGGAGCAGTATCGTGAAGCACTGGCCTCGAGCGCCGCCAGTCTTGACCATCGTTCCGGCAGGATCTGGCGTCCCTTGGAAGACACTGCGCGGTCGGTGCAGATGCTGCGCCTGATGGGACCGCAGTGGTCGAGCTGGCGCCGGAGTCTGGATTACTATCCCGAGGGTGAATTGATCTGGCTTGAGGTCGACGCCATCATTAGACAGCAGACGCATGGCCAGCATTCTCTCGATGACTTTTGCCGGCGCTTCCACGGCGGCCAGAGCGGACCTCCAATGGTTGTGTCTTATACGTTTGACGATGTGGTGCGCGCACTCAATGAGGTCACACCTTACGATTGGGCGAGTCTGCTGCGCGATCGCGTCGGGTCGACCAGCACCCACGCTCCGCTGGGGGGCATCGAGCGTGACGGCTGGAGACTGGTCTATAACGATCAGCCGAATGCCTTCACAAAGGCGCTCGAAAAGCTGGCGAAGTTCTCTGACTTCTCCTATTCCCTCGGCTTTACGGTCGCTGAGGACGGCAAGCTGGATGACGTGATCGTGGGTTCCCCCGCCTATCAGTCCGGGATTGGCCCGGGGATGAAGTTGGTCGCGGTGAACGGCCGCAAGTGGACGCCTCCCGTTCTGCATGCTGCGATCAAGGCGGCGCAGGGGACTGCGACACCTATCGAGTTGCTGGTCGAAAACGCCCAGTTCTTCCAGGACTACTCGATCTCCTATCACGAGGGGGACAAGAACCCGCACCTGGAGCGCGTCTCCGGGCAGCCCGACCTGCTTAACCTCCTGCTAAAGCCGCTGACGCGATAGCGTGTTCCGTTTTGGGGCTGACCCAAGGTTGTAATCCTTCCGTAAGAGGTCGTGCTCAAAAACGCTGCTAGAATCGCCCTAGAACGACGCTCACACCTAATTAAGGTATTCATGATCCGCTCCCTCAGAGCCGCTGCCGGTTTGTTGGTTTGGGCAGCAGTCTGTCTTCCGTCGCCGGTCGCAGGCCAAGCCGTGCCGTCGATTCGGCGGGTGCAAGTGCTGGGCAACCGGAACCAGATCGAGATCGAGATCGAAGCCAGTGATCGCGTCGTCCCGCATACGAACGTGCTAACCGGCCCCGACCGCCTGGTGGTGGATTTTGTTAACGCGGTTCCGGGCGCTCAATTACGCAACCAGGCAGTAAACCGCGGAGCGGTGAAGAGTCTGCGCGTGGGTCTGTTCTCAGCGGATCCGCCGGTCACGCGGATTGTGCTTGATTTGAGTGGTCCGCAGGCTTACCAGGTCTTTCCGTCGGGACGAACTGTGATCGTGAAGGTTGGCGGAGGTGCGGGCGCGGCAGCAGCCTCATTCCATCCTGCCTCCGGACCAGTCCTGGTAAATACGAATTATCCCACGACGGGCGCGCATCTTTCCGTGACCGTGCCACCTCCGCCGAGGCCGGCGCTTGAAGTATCGTTTCACGACGGGTTGCTGTCGATCACTTCCAACAAAGCCAGCCTGTCTGAAGTTCTTTTCGCGGTGCACCAGCGCACCGGAGCAGAAATCGCGATCCCGGCGGGAGCCGAACAGGAACTGGTTGCAGCCGAACTCGGCCCGGCGCCTGCTCCGGAAGTTCTGGCTCATCTGCTGAACGGATCGAAATTCAATTTTCTGATTCTG
>Ga0210406_10002755_pt1 | contig 19768 bp, 16 predicted proteins | sample IncBWC30MmetaG_FD_155454 | JGI IMG/M metagenome (GOLD analysis project Ga0210406, IMG submission 155454) | Forest soil microbial communities from Barre Woods Harvard Forest LTER site, Petersham, Massachusetts, United States - Inc-BW-C-30-M | ecosystem: Environmental > Terrestrial > Soil >... | reverse complement strand
GGAACAGCATGTCGGTCACCACAAAATATTTCTGGGCGTCGCCATTGGCGATGCAGCGCGACAGCATCGAGCCTGCGGCGGCCTTGATGTCGAGGGGGAACTCGCGGAAGATCCAGCGCACCTTGCCCGCGTCGATATATTCCTTCTTGATCTTCGGAAACACCTCCTCATTGAACTTCGCACAATGCGGGCAGGTCATCGAGGCATATTCGGTGATGGTCACGCTGGCATTGGCATTGCCGATCGCCATGTCCGGCAGCGACACCGGCTTGGCGACGTCGGCGGTGCTCTGGGCGAATGCGTCGGCGATCAGCCGCAGCGGCGTAAAACCGGCGAGTGCGGCAAGTCCCGTGAGCGACAGGGCGGCAGTGAAGGCGCGGCGGGTGATGATCAAGGTTCTGCTCCCGGATGGGCGCCGAGCGGCGCAAAAGGTTCCGATTGAGATGCCGTTCGCTAGCTTGAAACGGTCATGGAGGCAATGGCGCCTTGCGACGGAGCGCCGCGGCAAAAACCTCAATTTCGCTTGATGGCGGCGCCGAGCCGGGCCAGTGCGGCGCGCAAGTCCTCGTCCTCGACCGCGGACAGGGTCTTTTCGACCTTGGCCACCGCGTCCGGGTCGGGCTTGCGGGACGGCCTGGGCCGGTTCCGGCGCGACAGTGGCGCCTGCCGCAGCGCCAGCCGGCCGACCGCGCTCCAGCCGAAAAATCGGTTCACCCGCTGCAGGATCACGTCGGCGGAATGCTGGATCTCCAGCGCCATCGGCCCCTCGACCCGCAGCACCAGCGTGGCCGGCTCCTGCGGCTGGCCCTCCACGGGGCGCGGCCATTGCATTTTCAGCGGCTCGGCATGAGTGGCGATCTCGGGGCCGGCGATGTCGGCCCAGCGCGTCACCAACTCGCGCGCGGCAAAGCCCTGCCGGGCATAGACCTCGGAAAAGACGTTGCCGAGCAGGACGGACAGCGGCTTGGCGCTGATCGGGCGGGGCTTGGACATGCCCGCTTTTAGCACGGTTGTCGCCAGCGGCGAAAACCGTCATCGTCGGGCCGTTCCGGCCATCCACGCCTAACTATCTGGCGGAAGAAGAAAGGCGTGGATGTCGGTGACAAGCGCGGGCATGACGTGGAGGGAATTGTGTTCCGACACTAGGATTGCTCGTATGAGTTCCTCCGCGGCCGCCAAGACCGACCGACGAGATGTGCCGGTCGCGGCGAACGATCGCCCCGCGCTGCTGCTTCAGTGGTACGACTGTCATCGCCGGCGGCTGCCGTGGCGTGCGGCGGCGGGCGAGCGCGCCGACGGCTACCGGGTGTGGCTGTCGGAGATCATGCTGCAGCAGACCACGGTCAAGGCGGTCGGGCCGTACTTCGAGAAATTCATTGCGCGCTGGCCCGATGTGACGGCGCTGGCGCAAGCTTCCCTCGATGATGTTCTGAGAATGTGGGCCGGGCTTGGCTATTATTCGCGCGCGCGCAATCTGCACGCCTGTGCGGTCGCGGTGATGCGCGACCACGGCGGCACTTTTCCCGACACGGAAGAGGGCCTGCGCGCGCTGCCCGGGATCGGGCCGTATACCGCCGCCGCCATCGCCGCGATCGCCTTCGATTGCCGTACCATGCCGGTTGATGGCAATATCGAACGTGTGGTGTCACGTCTCCACGCGGTCGAGGAGCCGCTGCCGCAAGCGAAGCCGCTCATCCAGCAATTGGCGGCGGGGCTGCTTGGCCCGGCCCGCGACGGCGACGAGACATCACGCGCCGGCGACAGCGCACAGGCGTTGATGGATTTGGGCGCCTCGATCTGCACGCCGAAGAAGCCGGCCTGCGCGCTGTGCCCCTTGAACGCGGATTGCCTCGCCCGCGCGCGCGGCGACCAGGAGACGTTTCCGCGCAAGGCTGCAAAAAAGGCCGGTGCGCTGCGCCGGGGCGCGGCATTCGTCGTCACGCGCGGCGACGAGCTCCTGGTTCGCTCGCGTCCCGAGAAGGGCCTGCTTGGCGGCATGACCGAAGTCCCAGGCTCCGACTGGCGCGCCGGTCAGGACGATGAGGCCGCGCTCGCACAGGCGCCGCCGCTGAACGGCGTCGCGCGCTGGCATCGCAAGACGGGCGTCGTAACCCACGTCTTTACGCATTTCCCCTTGGAGCTTGTGGTGTACACCGCGAAGGTCGCCGCGGGTGCGCGCGCGCCCAAGGGCATGCGCTGGGTGCCGGTCGCAACGCTTGCCGAGGAGGCGCTGCCCAGCGTGATGCGCAAGGCGATCGCGCATGGCTTGGACCTTTGAGTCCTCCTGACAGCACGCTGGCAGCAGGTCTGGTTTAGGGAAGCACGAATGGAGGCTCCCATGATCAAGACTGCGCTCGACCAACTGACCCCGCCGCCGTCGTCGAAACTGCTCGGCTGGCATCTGCTCGATGCGCGGCCTGCGGACGGCTGGATTCGGATCGGCTTCGACGGCAAGCCGGAATTTTGCAACCCCGCGGGCTTCGTGCAGGGCGGCATTCTCTCCGCGATGCTTGACGACACCATGGGGCCGGCGGTGTTCGTCATGACGGACGGCAGGCTCTATACCGCGACCATCACCATGACGGTGAATTTCCTCAGCCCCGCAATGCCCGGTCCGATTACCGGCGAGGCGAGCGTCACCCAACTCGGCAAGACGATCGCCTTTGTCGAAGGAAAGCTGATGGGGAGTAGCGGCACGGTGTTGGCGACGGCTTCCACCAGCATGCGCCTCGTCGAGACTGCAAAGGCGCTCCGGTAGGGCGTTTTCTTCACGCGAGCCGCGCCTCCCTTCGCTTGAAAACGCATCGCTCCGCCGGTAACGTGCAGCGTCTTGAAGGGAACGGAAAATGTTCAAACTCTACTATGCGCCCGGTACCTGCGCGCTCGCCTCCCACATCACGCTGGCGGAAGCCGGGGCGCCCTACACGACCGAGAAAATCGATTTCAAGGTCAATCAGCAGAACAGCCCGGACTATCTCAAGATCAATCCGAAAGGGCGTGTGCCTTCGCTGGTGACCGACCGCGGCATCCTGACCGAGACGCCAGCCATGCTGGCCTATATCGCGCAGAGCTTTCCGCAAGCCAGGCTTGCGCCGCTCGACGATCCCTTTGCCTTTGCCCAAGTGCAGGCCTTCAACTCCTATCTGTGCTCGACGCTGCATGTCGCGCATGCCCACAAGCTGCGCGGCGCGCGCTGGGCGACGGAAGAGACTTCATTTGCCGACATGAAGCGCGCGATACCGAAAAGCGTCGGCGCCTGCTTCGCGCTGGTCGAGCGTGGCATGCTCAGAGGGCCGTGGGTGATGGGCGAGAGCTATACGATCTGCGACCCCTATCTCTATACGGTCGCGCTGTGGCTCGAGGGCGACGGCGTCGATCTCGCGAGCCTGCCGAAAGTCGCCGACCATCGCACGCGCATGTCCGAACGGCCCGCGGTGCGGAAAGTGCTCGCCGAAGAGAACGCGTGAATCAAAGCTTAAAGCAGCCATGGACTGCCGTCATTCCGGGATGGTGCGCTAGCACCAGACCCGGAATCTAGAGATTCCGGGTTCGGTGCGGGAGCCTATCATCGGGCCGCGCATCGCGCGGACCCGGTGGCATCGCCCCGGGATGACGGCGGAAGTATCGCGCAGCAGCTCGTAGGGTGGGCGAAGCGACAGCGTGCCCACCAAGGTGCGACGTCCGATCGATAGATGGTGGGCACGGCGCTGCTGCGCCTTTGCCCACCCTACGGCAGCTGTCGATGTGGTGAAACGACAATCCGGAACCGGTCCGGAACTTTTCGTTTCGAGCGGCGTTACACCCGCCCGTGCCGTGTTGGCGGCAATCATCACTGGTTCGAGATTCCCCTGATGTTGCTGGCCGCCGCTCCGGATGACCCGACAGGTATGGAGGTCACCACATCATCCGGATTACGCGACAGTCTCAGGGAAGCAACTGCAAGCGCTCATCGCGAGTTGGACACGCGGTTTGCGGCATTCGATATCACGAGCCGTCGCGGCTACCGGCGTTTTCTCGAAGCAAGCGCTGCAGCGCTGTGGCCGCTTGAGGCCGCGCTCGAGCAGGGTGGGGTGAACCGCATTTTTGCCGACTGGCCGGAGCGTTCGCGCCGCGCCCCGATTGCAGCGGATCTCGATCGCCTCGGCGGATCGGTCCGACTGCTGGCAGACGTGCGTCCGCTCAATCGAAACGGCATGCTCGGCACCATGTATGTGCTGGAAGGATCGCGGCTCGGGGCGAAATATCTGCTGCGCATGATCGCCCAATCGGCTGATCCGCTGATCGCCGAGGCGAGGGCCTATCTCAGTCACGGCACGGGACAACACTTATGGCGCAGCTTTCTGGACCGGCTGCAGCGCGAAGCGATGACCGCTGACGACGAGGCCGAGGCGATTGCCGGCGCGCGCCAGGCGTTCGCGCTGTTTGCACGGGCGGCGGCGCGCTCATGAACGAGCAGGTCAACCTCTCAAATTGCGATCGCGAGCCGATTCATATTCCGGGTAGCGTGCAACCATTCGGTTTTTTGCTGGCGCTGTTGTCCGACTTTACGGTCTGCGTGGCTTCCGACAATGCCGGAGATTTCCTCGGGATGGAGGTTTCGGCGCTGCTGGGCCACCCGATCGACGAGGTGCTTTCGGAAGCGGCCGTCGGTGCGATCCGCACCCGCGTCGATTATCTGAGCGCGCCGGATGCAGTGGAGCGGATGTTCGGCGTCGAACTGCAACCGGGCGGTCCGCCCTTCGATCTCGCCATTCATTTTTCCGGCGCCTATCTCGTCGTCGAGGCTGAGCCGAGCGTGCTGGAGCCGGGTGTCAATTCCGGCGAGATCGTCCGTCTGATGCTCGGGCGCATCCGCAAGACCAGGGGCCTCAATGAACTCGCTCAGGAAGCGGCGCGGCAGCTCAAGATCCTGACCGGCTTTGATCGCGTGATGGTCTATCGCTTTCACCCCGACGGGTCGGGCGAGGTGATCGCGGAAGTGGCCGGCGCCGGGCTGGAGCCGTTTCTCGGGCTGCACTATCCGGCGTCCGACATTCCACGGCAGGCGCGGATTCTCTATCAGCGCAATTGGCTTCGCATCATCGCCGACGTCGACGCACGGCCGGCTGTCTTGGCCGCAACCGCGACGCATAGCGCCGAACTGCTCGATCTGTCGATGAGCGTGCTGCGGTCGGTGTCGCCGATCCATATCGAATATCTGCGCAACATGGGCGTCGGCGCTTCGATGTCGGTGTCGATCCTGCGCGACGGCAAATTGTGGGGCCTGTTCGCCTGCCATCATTATTCGCCGCGCCACATCTCCTTCGAGAAGCGCACCGCGTCCGAACTGTTTGGCCAGATGTTCTCCTGGATTCTGGAAGGCCGCGAGCGCGAAAGCGACATTGAATACGAAACCCGCGCCCACCGGATGCAGGAACGGCTGATGGAAACCGCCGCGATGCACGCTCACAGCAAGCGCGCGATCATCGATTTCATCGGCGACTATCGCAAGATGATCGCATGCGATGGCATCGCCGTCTGGTCGGAGGACGAGATCACGCTCGACGGCGCGACGCCGACCGAAAGCGAGGTGCAGCAGCTGATCGGCTTCATCAACCGCACCTCGCCGGGCCGGATCTGCGCGAGCGCCGAGATCGCCAAGGTCTACGCCGCGGGCGAGTCCTTCAGGGATCGCGCCGCGGGCTTTCTCGCCATTCCCATCTCGCGGGTGCCGCGCGACTGCCTGATCTTCTTCCGCCGCGAGGTGCTGCGCTCGGTCAACTGGGCGGGCGATCCCAACAAATCGTATCAGGAAGGACCGCTCGGCGCGCGGCTCACTCCGCGTAAGAGCTTTGAACTCTGGCAGGAGACGGTGGCCGGCCAGTCGAAACCCTGGTCATCCGCCGATCTTCGCATCGCCGAAAGCCTGCGTGTCACCCTGCTGGAGGTGATCCTGCAACTGTCCGATCTCGCGGCGCGCGAGCGGCGGAGCGCGCAGGAACGGCAGGAATTGATGATCGCCGAGCTCAATCATCGCGTTCGCAACATTCTGAGTCTCGTACGCGGGCTGGTCGCGCAGAGCAAGGAAAACGCCACCAGCATCGAGGAGTTTTCCTCAATGCTCGGCGGCCGCATCCAGGCGCTGGCGCGCGCGCATGACCAGATCACCAATCTGAACTGGGCGCCGGTCGCGTTGCGCTCGCTGGTCGAGTCAGAGGCCGGCGCCTATCTCGGCGCGCGCGCCCGTCGGATCAAGATGGACGGCCCGGATGTCGCGCTCGACCCCAAGGCCTTCGCGACGCTCGCGCTCGTGGTCCATGAGATGATGACCAACTCGGCGAAATACGGCGCGCTTGCCGATTCCTCGGGGCTCGTGGAGGTCGTCTGGAAGCTCGATCAGGGATCGAGCCTCGTGATCGAGTGGAAGGAGAGCGGCGGTCCGCCGGTGCAGCCGCCGTCGCGGCGTGGTTTCGGCACCACGATCATCGAGCGCTCGGTGCCGTTCGATCTCAAAGGCGACGCGGAAATCCGCTTCGATCTGTTGGGCGTGCAGGCGCGCTTCATGATCCCAGCGAATTACGTGCAGCTGATGCCGTCCCTGGCTGGGGCGCCGTCGCGGGTCGAGGCCAAGCAGCCCGCGGCGCCGCGTATTTCCGATACGGCCCTGATCGTCGAGGACAATCTGATCATCGCCATGAGCGCCGAGGTCATCCTCTTGGAACTCGGCGCGCGCCATGTCGAAACGGCCGCGTCAGTGGCGCAGGCGATGCAGGCCATCGAGCGGACCACGCCAAGCTTTGCGTTGCTCGACATCAATCTTGGCAGTGAAAGCAGCATCAGCATCGGGCTTAAATTGCGGGAGATGAACATCCCCTTCATCTTCGCGACCGGCTACGGCGAACGCGCGCCGATCCCCGACGAGCTGGCGTCCGCGCCCGTGATCCAGAAGCCGTACACGCGGGAAGTGGTCGAGAGCGCGATCGCGAAATTGAAGTAAGAGCTGGCGGTTATTTGGCCGGTCATTCCGGGGCGAGGCCAACGGCCTCGAACCCGGAATCTAGTGCGACAACCTCTGGATTCCGGGTTTACGCGCCCAAGTCGGCTGTTGCCGACTTGGTACTTAATCTTGGGCCATACTTAAACAAGGTCCCGAACTCGGGTAAACCCGAGTTCGGGCGCGCGTGCCCCGGAATGACGAGAGTGTGCGCGGGCTACGCCGCCTTGGTCTTGAGATGGCCGAACATGATGTGGCGGGCTTCCTCGTCCATGTCGGCCTTGAAGGTGAACTTGTCCTTCAGCGCGATCGCCCGCGCCGCCGCCGGCCGGGCCGAGACTTCGTCGACCAGCCGCTTGACGTTGGGATATTTGCTGAAGATGTCGTCGCCGAGCACGAATGGCGCAAGGCGCGCCCAGCCCCAGAATGCCATGTCCACGATCGTATAGGTGTCGCCGATCATGTAGCGGCTGTTGGCGAGGTGCTCGTCGAGGATCTTGTAGTGGCGGTGACCTTCGTACTGGTAGCGGTTATGCGCATATTCCAGATCTTTCGGCGCGAAATGCTTGAAATGCACGGCCTGGCCGGAATAGGGGCCGAGGCCGGTCGCGACGAACATCAGCCATGACAGCAGTTGCGCGCGATTGTTGGGCGGCGTGCTGGGCGGCAGGAACTTGCCAGTCTTCTCGGCGAGATAGAGCAGGATCGCGTTGCTGTCGAACACGTGGACGCCGTCATCGTCGATCGCCGGCACCTTGCCGTTCGGATTGACCTTGAGGAACTCCGGCCTGAACTGATCGCCCTTGCGGGTGTCGACCGGCACCAGCTCGTAGGGCAGGCCGGATTCTTCGAGGAAGAGAGCAACCTTGGTCGGGTTCGGCGCGCCGTTGAAGTAGAATTTGAGCATCGAAAGATCTCCCTTGTCTTTGTTGGCCCCGGAGAATGCAGGGCGTCGGGGTTTTGCCGCCAGTGGCATGTCCATGCCGCAAATTCGGTCCGGAGCGCAAGAGACGAGTTTGTGAAGGCAGGGGCGCCGGCTCGCGACGGAGCCTGGAATGAGAAACCGGAATCCAGGAGAAAGATCAGCCCGCCGCCATCTCGGAACGGATTTGCGCGCGCAACTCGTCGATCAGCTTGAGACCGTGCTTGGTCTCGATATGCCAGAAGGTCCAGCCATTGCAGGCTTCCGCGCCTTGGGCCGCAGCGCCGATGCGGTGGATCGAGCCGACCTTGTCGCCGAGCATGATGGCGCCGTCGGCGCGGACCAGCGCGCCGTGGCGCTTCTTCGCGTCGACCAGCCTGGCGCCGGGCAGGATCATGCCGCGTTCGATCAGCTCGGAGAACGCGACACGTGGCGCCTCGCGCGCAGTCATGAACGGCGCCAGTGTCGCTTCCGGCAGCGGCGTGACCTCGGCAATGCGCGCTTCCGCTGCCTTTGCATAAGCAGCGTCGCGCTCGATGCCGATATAGCGGCGGCCGAGACGCTTGGCCACGGCGCCCGTCGTGCCGGTGCCGTTGAACGGATCGAGCACGAGGTCGCCAGGCTTTGACGACGACAGCAGCACGCGCGCCAGCAGGCCTTCGGGCTTCTGGGTCGGGTGGATCTTCTTGCCGTCCTTGCCCTTGAGGCGCTCCTCGCCGGTGCAAAGCGGGATCAGCCAGTCGGAACGCGCCTGCACGTCCTCGTTTGCGGCCTTCAGCGCTTCGTAGTTGAATGTATAGCCCTTGGCCTTCTCGTCGCGCGCGGCCCAGATCATGGTCTCATGCGCGTTGGTGAAGCGGCGGCCGCGGAAATTGGGCATCGGGTTGGACTTGCGCCAGACGATGTCGTTCAGCACCCAGAAGCCCAGGTCCTGCATGATCGCGCCGACGCGAAAAATATTGTGATAGGAGCCGATCACCCACAGCGTGGCCGACGGCTTCATGATGCGGCGGCAGGCGAGAAGCCAGGCACGGGTGAAATCGTCATAGGCCGCGAACGAGGAGAACTTGTCCCAATCGTCGTCTACGGCATCGACATGCGATTCATCCGGGCGCTTCAATTCACCCTTGAGCTGCAGATTGTAGGGAGGATCGGCGAAGACCAGATCGACGGAAGCCGCTTCCAGTTTCGACATTTCGGCGACGCAGTCGCCTACGATGACGCTCGTGTCAGAGCGAGACTCTAATTTGGTGCGGGGCGCCCTTGCAGACGCCCCGCGACGCGACACAACCATGACTCACGACTCTGACTCAGGCGACGCTGTCGGCGACGCGGGACCAAACAACCGACGGCCCACACATTGACCGGCCAAAGTAAAAATCGACTTAATCCGGAAAATTTTTCACACCGCTCGTCGCGTTCGAGTTGTATGATCCATGCGGATGATCGGAGATGCGATGCGCAGCGAAGCCGCGCAGCTCAAGGCTTTTTGTTGTGAGGCCTCTTTATTTTTGATTTGGTTCTCGTGAACGCACTGCAATCCGGTTCGGCATACGAATGGTGACGGCACTAGGCAATTTTTGCCGGGCGCGCTATTGATAAATGGAACGGAAATTTTACCTGGCGCGTTGGGCACCGGCGCGCATTGCCCGCCAGACGACATATCGCCCGCCAGCTGACATGAGGAAAAGCCGCCATGCGTTACGATGATTTCCGGCGTAGCGACGACATCGAGGACCGTCGCGGCGACGACGGCGGAATGATGGGCGGTGGTGGTGGTGGCTTCGGGCTGCCGATCGGCGGCGGCGGGCTCGGCATCGGCACCCTTATCATATTGGGTCTGATCGGCTACGCGTTCGGGATCGATCCGCGAATCCTGATTGGCGGCGCGGAGATCCTCACCGGCGGCGGCCAGTCCTCCTCCTATCAGAGCGATCGCCGTTCCTCGCAGAGCAAGACCGGCGCGCCGACCGACGAGATGGGCAGCATGATTTCCGGCATCCTCGGCGAGATCGACGACCGCTGGAGCGAAATCTTCCAGGCCAGGGGACAATCGTTCACGGGTCCGCGCATCGTGCTGTTCCGCAACGCCACCAATGGCGGGCGCTGCGGCATGGCGCAGTCGGCAATGGGGCCGTTCTACTGCCCGCCGGACAAGACGATCTTTCTGGACACCGGATTCTTCCGCGAGGTGGAGACCCGCTTTCGCGGCTGCTCGGGCAGCGCCTGCAAATTCACCGCCGCCTATATCATCGCGCATGAGGCCGGCCATCATGTGCAGAACCTGCTCGGCATCATCCCGCGCGTGACGCGCCTGCAGCAGCAGGCCGACACCAAGGCGGAGGCCAATGCGCTGCAGGTGAGGGTCGAATTGCAGGCGGACTGCCTGGCTGGAGTCTGGGTCAACCGTGAAGCCAAGAAGCGTCCGAACTTCCTGGAGCCCGGCGATATCGACGCGGCGCTGACGACGGCATCGGCGATTGGCGACGACACGCTGCAGCGTCAGGCGACGGGGCGCGTGGTGCCGGATTCGTTCACCCACGGCTCGGCCGCGCAACGCAAGCAGTGGTTCATGACTGGCTATCAGCAGGGCACGCTCGAGGCCTGCAATACGTTCAGCAACGCGTCGCTGTAGGTTTCGACGTCGTTCCCCGGCTTGCGTCGGCGAAAGGTTTCGCAATGTCCTCCATCGACGAATCGAAACAGTTCATCGCGCTCGACATCGCGGTGCTGACGATTTCCGATACGCGCTCGCTTGCCGATGACAAGTCCGGCTCGACACTTGCAGACCGGCTGACCGCGGCGGGGCACAGACTGGCGGCACGCGAGATCGTCACCGACGACATCGAAGCGATCCGCGCCGTCATCAGGACGTGGATCGCCGATCCGGGCGTCGACGTCGTCATCACCACCGGCGGCACCGGCTTCACCGGCCGCGACGTGACGCCGGAAGCGATCGAGCCTTTGCTCGAAAAGCGCATGGATGGATTTTCCATTGTCTTTCACATGCTAAGCCACGCCAAGATCGGCACCTCGACGATCCAGAGCCGTGCCACCGCAGGCGTTGCCGGCGCGACTTTCATCTTCTGCCTGCCGGGATCGCCAGGCGCCTGCCGCGATGCCTGGGATGGCATCCTGGCCGCCCAGCTCGATTACCGCACGCGCCCCTGCAATTTCGTCGAGATCATGCCGCGGCTGGATGAGCATCTGCGCAGGCCGAAGGCGAAGGGGGCGACTGTTTAAGTTGCCGGCGCAATTTCGAAGGCGCCGCCTCCTTCGAGCGCCTGGCCAATCAGGCCTAGAGCCATGCCGGCCGCCATATTTTCGCCGCGCGGGGACACCGTGAAGCGATAGGTTTTGCCGGGCTCGACCGTGAAACGATAGGTTGAAGCGCCCGGCGATGACCAGGTCGTAACCGTTACGACGGCAGGTCCAGGCGCCACGCCACCCCTATATGTTTCACCCCTTCCAAGGCTCGCGACCTGGGCGCCGTTCAGCTCTACGGAAGCGGGAATGGCCACGTACAAGAGATCGCTTGATCGCGTAATTGAAATGGAGGCTTGCCCGGGTGCAACCGCTTGCAGAGACGGGGTAGCTCCATCCGTAGCGCAGCCGGCGAGGACCGCGAGCGGCAACAATAAAACGGATCGAAACGCCCAGCCCATGACCGGAGCCGATTACCGCACGAAGGTGGGCTTCGCAATCAAAAATGTTTCGACTCGAATAGTGCCGGAGCGTGTGCAACGGTTTTCCCTCGCGTCGCTCTAGCGCGTTTGCACGGAGATCATGCTCAATCAAAAATCTGGAGCACCATGCCGATTCAAACCCGTCATCACAGTCTCAACTCCCAGGTCTCGCCGACGAGATCGACGCCGAAGCTGTGATGCTTCTCCTCGGCGACGCGGCGGAAGCCGGCGCGCTGGTAGATCTCACGCGCCGCGACTAGAATGCTCTGAGTCCACAGCGTGATCGCGCCGTAGCCTTTTTCCCGCGCGAAGCGGATGCATTGTTCGGTGAGCGCGCGCCCGATCCCAAGTCCGCGCGCTTTTTTCAAGACCAGCAGCAGCCGCAGCTTCGCCACCTCGTCCGAACCCCTGACGAGAAAGATCGAGCCGACGGGTTCGCCGTCAACCTCGGCGATCCAGCAATGTTCGCGATCCGCATTGTAGGATCTGATGAACTGCGCCGCGATCTCCGCCACCAGCGCCTCGAAGCTGATGTCCCAACCGAACTCCTGCGCGTAGATCGCGCCATGTCGCGAGGTCACCCAGCCGATGTCGCCGGGCCGATGGCTGCGCAGCAGAAAGGCCGGCCGCGTGTCGGACCGCGGTTCGAGCGTCCGCTCGATGGTGGCCATGGCGCCCACAAGCGTGGCGCGCTCGGCATCGCCGAGCTGGCCGAGCATGGCCGCGACCTCGTCATGCGAGCTGCGATCGAGCTTGGCAAAAGCCTGGCGCCCCTTTGCCGTCAGGCTGAGCCTGTATTGACGGCGGTCGGCGGCAAGCGGCCTGCGGCTGATCAATCCGCTGTCGTCGAAATTCTGCATGATGCGGCTGAGATAGCCGGGATCAAGACCAAGCTCGCTGCCGATCTCCTTGGCCGACAGATCCTCGCGATGCGCAAGCTCGTAGAGCACCCGCGCTTCGCTCAGCGAGAACGGGCTTTTCAGCAGATGCTGATCCAGCACGCCGAGCTTGCGCGTATAGAAGCGGGCGAATGCGCGAACGGCCGCGATCTGATCGTTGGAGACGCGATCGCCGGACGGCTTGGCTGACAGCTGGCCTGACATGGCTTATCTGACCCGGCGCATCTTAATGCTTGCCATTGTCAAATAATTCTTTGACTATGGCAAGTATCTTTTTGGCAGTGTCTTTCGGCAAATATCTTGTGCGCCTCAAATCATGACAATCCGGCTGCGCAGCAATGTGCGGGAGGAACGGCCGAGCTGGCGCAGCAGCCGCGCCTCGGAGCGGCGGGCATCGGGCGCATAGCCGCCGAGCCGGTCGTAATGGTCGCGCGCGATCAGAAGTCCCTGATCGGTCAGTGGTCCCGCGATCACGCGCGCGATCACCCTGAAACGATCGGAAAGGCGCGTGTCGGCGTGGGGCGAGCGGGCGTAGCGGAAAACGCCGGCGCGCTGGCGGCCGCTGGCCGCGACGCCCTGGATGAACTGGGTGGTCTCGTCGATCCAGCCGGCATCGAGCACGGCGCCGGCGCGCAGGAACATCAGCCAGGGCGAGCTTGCCTGTTTCGCGCCGGCGGCGAGCGCCGCCGCCCGCGTGCCGTCGAAATGCAGGAAGTGGCAGCCGGCAATATCGGCGACCCGTTCGATCACGCCGTTACCGCTTCGATCGACCAGGAACACCTCGCGCACGACGCCGGCCGCGGCGCCAGGCACAAGCGCTGCGAGGGTGGCGACGGCAGGCTGCTCGAACCCGTCGGTGGGGATGATCACGCTCAGCATGAACGGGGCATCACGATCCAAACCGGATGAAAACCCCGTTCTGTTATCACCTTGTCACAATCAAAACAGCCCGCCGGATTGCAGATTTTTGCGGCAAGCCAGGCGGGGACCAGTCAAAACCAGCTAGAGCGCGATGAATTCAGGTTGAATCATCATCGCGCTCTAGCTTTTTGTTTGAGCATATCTCCGGCGTTCCGCCTTCGGGTCAGCATCGCCGCGCAGTATCTTGCGATCACCGTCTCCTCGCTGGTGGGAATGATGAGGACATCGACCGCGCTGCCTTCGCTGTTGATGCGCGCGCTCGCCTGATTGTTGGCGGGCGCGTCCAGTCGCACGCCGAGCCAGTGCAGGCGCTCGCAGATCTGTTCGCGTACCGGGCCGCTGTGCTCGCCGATGCCGCCGGTGAACACCAGGCAGTCCAGCCCGCTCAGCGTGGCCGTCATGGCGGCGACCTGCTGAGCCACGCGAAAGCTGAAGAGATCGATCGCCTCGGCCGCCGCCGCGTCCTTGCTTGCCTCCAGCGCGCGCATGTCGGCGGACAATCCGGAGACGCCGAGCAGCCCGGACTCCTGGTAGAGCAGGTGTTCGAGGTCGGCGACCGGCATGCGCGTCTCTTGCAGGAGATAGAGCAGCACGCCGGGATCGATCTGGCCGCATCGCGTCCCCATCACCAGCCCGTCCAGCGGCGTCAGCCCCATCGTGGTGTCCACGCTTCGGCCTTCGCGCATGGCGCAGAGACTTGCGCCATTGCCGAGATGCGCGACGACGGTGCGCTTCGCCGCCATCTCCGGCGACATCGCCGCAAGACGGCCTGCAATGTATTCATAGGACAGGCCATGGAAGCCGTAGCGGCGGATGCCGGCGTCCTCGAAGCGCCGCGGAATCGCGAAGCGCCGGACCGTCGGCGCGAGACCATGATGGAAGGCCGTGTCGAAGCAGGCGATCTGGCAAAGCTCGGGCCGGAGCGTCCGAATCGCCCGCATCGGCGACAGGCAGCGCGGCTGGTGCAGCGGCGCGAGCGGCGTCAGCGCGTCCAGCGCTTCAATGCGCGCCTCGGTGATTTCGACCGGGTCAACGAAATCGCGCCCGCCATGGACCACGCGATGGCCCACGGCGGCGAGCGCGCCGCGCGCAAGAAAGTGGTCGAGCCACGTCAGGATATCGACAAACAGGCCGTCGCCATCTTTGTCGGTCGCCGAGCGGTGCGTTTCGTGCAGCTTCTTTCCCGACGGGTCATTGACAATCAGCCGTGGCGCGGCCTCGTGCTCGTCGAGCAGACCCTCGCAGATCAGAGCCGGTTCGTTCGCGGAAAGGTCGAACACCGCGAACTTGATGCTGGAGGAGCCCGAATTGAGAACGAGAACGGCGTCCGCCATGCGATCTGCCCCTAACTCGAAGCCGCGTGGCCCGGCCACACCCAGTCGCGGATCTGCGGCATGTCTTCACCATGCTCGCGCACATAGCGCGAATGTTCGAGCAACGCGTCGCGGAATTGCTGCTTGACGTGAGCCGCAGCGATGCCGAGCCCTGGCACGCGTTCGATGACCTCGATCGCAAGATGGAAGCGGTCCAGCCCGTTCAGCACCACCATGTCGAACGGCGTCGTTGTCGTGCCTTCCTCGGCGAAGCCGCGGACATGCATGCCATCGTGGTTGCTGCGGTTATAGGTCAGGCGGTGGATCAGATAGGGACAGCCGTGATAGGCGAAGATCACGGGCTTGTCGCAGGTGAAGAGGCTGTCGAAATCGCGATCGCTGAGGCCGTGCGGATGCTGCTCCTTCGGCTGCAGCGTCATCAGGTCGACCACGTTGACGACCCTGATCTTCAGTCCGGGCAGCGCGTGCCGCAACAGATCGACGGCGGCAAGCGTCTCCAGCGTGGGCACGTCGCCCGCGCAGGCCATCACGACGTCAGGCTCGGTGCCCACGGTTTCGGTGCCCGCCCACCGCCAGATGCCGATGCCGGCGTCGCAATGGGTCGCTGCCTCCTTCATGGTGAGCCATTGCGGAGCAGGTTGCTTGCCGGCGACGATCACGTTGATGCGGTCATAGGTCCGCAGGCAATGATCGGCGATCCACAGCAGCGTATTGGCGTCGGGCGGAAAATAGACGCGGACGATATCGGCCTTCTTGTTGGTGACGAGATCGACAAAGCCGGGGTCCTGATGGCTGAAGCCGTTATGATCCTGCCGCCAGACATGCGAGGTCAGCAGATAATTCAAGGAGGCGATCGGCCGGCGCCAGGGCAGCCCGCGCGACACTTTCAGCCATTTGGCGTGCTGGTTGAACATGGAATCCACGATGTGGATGAAGGCTTCATAGCAAGAGAAGAAGCCGTGCCGCCCGGTGAGCAGATATCCTTCGAGCCAGCCCTGGCAGAGATGTTCGCTCAACACTTCCATCACGCGGCCGTCCTGGGCGAGATGGACGTCGTAAGGTTCGATTCTCTCCATCCAGACCCGTTCGGTTGCCTCGAACACCGCATCGAGCCGGTTTGAGGACGTCTCGTCGGGTCCCATGATACGGAAATTCCGTGCTTCCGCGTTCAGGCTCACGATATCGCGCAGGAATTTTCCGAGCTCGCGCGTGGCCTCGGCGACCGCGCCGCCGGGGCAGGGGACATCGACGGCATAGGTTCGAAAATCCGGCAGCTTCAATTCACGTTTCAACAGTCCGCCATTGGCGTTCGGATTGGCGCCCATCCGCCGGTTGCCGGCCGGCGCAAGCGCCTGCAATTCGCCAATGAGGCGCCCGGATTTGTCGAACAGCTTTTCGGGCTCGTAGCTGCGCATCCAGTGCTCAAGCAGCCTCAGGTGATCCGCATTGCCGCGCGGGTTTGCGATCGGCACCTGATGAGCGCGCCAGAAACCTTCGACTTTCAGTCCGTCGACTTCCTTGGGGCCGGTCCAGCCTTTCGGACTGCGCAGCACAATGACGGGCCATCTCGGCCGGCGAAGGCCCACTTGCTGCTCGCGCGCGTTCTGCTGGATTGAGCGGATGCTGGCGAGCGCGACATCCAGCGCGTCGGCCATCAATTGGTGCATCAGCGGCGGATCGTCGCCTTCGACGAACATCGGCTCGTGACCAAAGCCGATGAAGAGATCGCGAATCTCCTCATCGCTCATGCGGCCGAGCACGGTCGGATTGGCGATCTTGTAGCCGTTCAGATGCAGGATCGGCAGCACCGCGCCGTCATGGACGGGGTTCAGGAATTTGTTGGAATGCCAGGACGCGGCGAGCGGGCCGGTCTCCGCCTCGCCGTCGCCGACGACGCAGGCGACGATCAGATCGGGATTGTCGAACGCCGCCCCATAGGCATGCACCAGCGCGTAGCCGAGCTCTCCGCCCTCATGGATCGATCCCGGCGTTTCCGGCGCGGCATGGCTCGGAATGCCGCCCGGAAAGGAGAACTGCCGGAACAATTTGCGCAGACCCTCGGCGTCGCGCGTGATCTCCGGATAGATCTCGCTATAGGTGCCTTCGCAGGTGTTGGCGACCATGCCCGGGCCGCCATGGCCGGGGCCGCAGACATAGATGACATTGAGATCGGATGCGCGGATGACGCGATTGAGATGGGCGTAGATGAAGTTCAGCCCGGGCGTGGTGCCCCAATGGCCGAGCAGCCGCGGCTTGATGTGCTCCGGCCGCAGCGGTTCGCTGAGTAGCGGGTTGTCGAGCAGATAGATTTGGCCGACGGATAAATAATTGGCCGCGCGCCAATAGCGGTCGAACAGGTCGAGATCGCTGGCCGTTGTTGTCGTTTCGCCCGTTCTTGCCACCTGCTGCATCGCTGACCTCCCTCAGACCTTACTTGGACTACCAAGAGAACGACCGAAACCGCTCGATCCGTTCCAGTATCGGCCAGCGATAGAACGGGAATGTGATGGGTATTTTGATCTAGGTTAAACCCAGATTGTTCTTGATATGTTCTGTCTATGTGCTAAGTGAGGTGCATGAGCCGAGCATCCTCTCATGCCCTCAAGCACCCGCCGGTGAAGGCGCCCTCCGAGCCGGCGGGTGCGCCCCAAACCGTTGCCGAAAATGATGTTCTTGCAAATGATGTTCCTGAAAAGGATTTTCCTGAAAATGATTTTCCCGAGCTCGCGGTCGCGATCGAACGCGGCCGCCGGCGCGGGCGCGGCGCGCAATCCAATGCCAGCGGCCGTTTCGAGGCCGAGGCGCGCGTCGCCTTCGATGATGGCTGGCAGAGCCTCGAAGATCTGCCGCCGTTCAAGACCACGGTCGCGCTCGACACCGCGCGCAAGGTGATCACGCGCAACGACTCGCCGGATATCGGCTTCGACCGTTCGATCAACCCCTATCGCGGTTGCGAGCATGGCTGTGTCTATTGCTTCGCCCGGCCGACCCATGCCTTTCTCGGCCTGTCGCCGGGGCTCGATTTCGAAACCAAGCTGTTCGCCAAGCCCGATGCGCCCGCGCTTCTGGAAAGGGAGCTGGCGGCGCCCGGCTACGAACCGCGCATGATCGCGATCGGCACCAACACCGATCCCTATCAGCCGATCGAGCGTGAGCGGAAGATCATGCGCGGCATTCTCGAAGTGCTGGAGCGCGCCGGTCATCCGGTGGGGATCGTGACCAAGTCGGCGCTGGTCGCCCGCGATGCCGATATTCTGGCGCGGATGGCCAAGCGGAACCTCGCCAAGGTCGTGATCTCGGTGACGACGCTCGATCCCAAACTCGCACGCGCGATGGAGCCGCGGGCATCCACGCCGGCGCGGCGGCTCGAAGCGCTGCGGCATCTCGCGGCGGCCGGCATTCCAACGACGGCGATGGTCGCGCCCGTGATCCCCGCGCTGAATGATTCCGAGATCGAGCGCATTCTCGATGCGGCGGCCCATGCGGGCGCCAAGGAAGCCTCCTACGTGCTGCTGCGCTTGCCGCTGGAGGTGCGCGACCTGTTCCGCGAATGGCTGCTCGCCAATTATCCCGACCGCTACCGTCACGTTTTCACGCTGATCCGCGACATGCGCGGCGGCCGCGATTACGATGCGAAATGGGGCACGCGGATGAAGGGCACGGGGCCGATGGCCTGGATGATCGGAAGGCGGTTCGAGATCGCCTGCGAAAAGCTCGGACTCAACAAGCGCCGCTCGAAACTGACCACGGACCATTTCGCGCGGCCGAAGGGACGCGGAGAGCAGCTCAGCCTGTTCTAACGTTTCGCAAGCGAAACGCCTTGACGCCGTGGATTTGAAAGATCAGGAAACTCGCGAGGAAGCTGGTAGTGGGGTGGGGTATAAGGCAGGTCTGGTTTCTACTTGTAGTAGCATGTTCGTTGCTGGCAGCCTCCCGGGCAACCGCGCAGACAACAGAGCAAACAACGGAGCAAACAATAAAGGAGGCTGTTGCGGCGAGTTGCGTCGGCTCGGACCCAGATGTCGAGGATCCGAAAGCGCAGGAACTCATATGCCTTGGCGAGCTGGGCGATCGCGTAAGCCGCAAGGGCAATGTTCTTTCGCTCAAGCTGGACGATGGCAGGACGAGGGTCTTTCGCAGCGATCCCAAGGCCTGCGAGAAGGACGACGCCAGTCATTGCGAGAATTACTATCTGGTCGGCTTTCACCCGTCGTCAGGGCGCTATCTCGTCTATGGGACGTATTACGAGGGCTCCGACTGCAAGATGGTGAGCGCGCGGACCGGAAAGGCCACATCATTTCTCGATGTGCCGCATTTTGCGCCGGATGGGCAGACGTTCTTCGTCACCGGCGTCGACGGCGGGTATGACAATTGGCTCGGTGTCGGATCGATGACGACCGATCCTCCCGCTTTGCAGTGGCGGAATCAGGCCGAGCCTGACGTGTACTGGCACTTCGTCCGCTGGGTGGACAATGACCAGATCGAGCTCAGCACTCACAGGAAGGGCGAGACATGTTCGGACGGGAACTGTGATTCTGTCCTGAAGCGCGCCACTGATGGCTGGATGCTCGATCGCGTGCAGGCAAGGTCCGACCCAAAGTAAGTGCAGCATTTGCGCGGCGCAGCTCAACCCAGTTGTTGCCCGAGCCTAGAGCTTCAACCGGAGCGGAGTACGGCGACATGAACACAGCCGCATCATTGCCAAGGCCGCGCTTCACTGTCGTCACGCTGGGCGTGGGCGATATGCACAGAAGCATCGCCTTTTACGAGGCGCTCGGTTTTGCGCGAAAGTTTCGCGCAACAGGCGAGGCGGTGGCTTTCTTCGATACAGGCGGCACGGTACTCGGACTGTTCCCGTGGGCCGATCTTGCCCATGACGCCATGCTGCCGGACAATCCTCGGCCCCGGACTTTTCGCGGGGTGACGCTCGCCTGGAACTGCAACTCGGCCCGGGAGGTCGATGCGACGTTGGATTTCGCGATCTCGAAGGGGGCGTCGCTGCTGAAGCCCGCACAGATCACCGATTATGGCGG